>Ga0129301_1000452_pt1 | contig 22616 bp, 17 predicted proteins | sample ConPoolayeHmetaG_FD_94489 | JGI IMG/M metagenome (GOLD analysis project Ga0129301, IMG submission 94489) | Hot spring microbial mat communities from California, USA to study Microbial Dark Matter (Phase II) - Cone Pool mat layer H metaG ...
AATGGAGGCGATGGAAAAAGAAGGTGTTGAAGCTGTTGTAGCTACAACACCAGAGAACATACTATATGTTTCTGACGCACCACTTCAAGGTGGAGCTGTTCTTCCAAGGGAAAAGAATATTGACCCGTTTGTCGTAACTTGGGTAGCTTATGTCGATAAATTCGTTGACTCCAACTCATGGATAAAGGATGCTAAGTACTGTGGAACCTTCTTTTTTGAATACTTTCCAGAGAACAAGTTGATTCCACTTGAACAGAAGATGAGGAAGCAAGTTGCACCTATCCAGAAAGAAGTTGAAAACTGGTGGAAATTGCAACGTGGAGGGATAGAAGGTGTTCCAGGCGTATGGGAAAAAATAGTTGAAGGTCTTAAAGAACGTGGTCTGGAGAAGGGCACTATAGGTATTGAGGAGAAAGGTATCACTGTAAGCGGTTTCCAGTCTTTACAAAAAAAGCTACCACTTGCAAAATTTAAGTTCGCCGACAAAATATTCAACTATGCAAGAATGATTAAGACCCCATACGAACTCGAGTTATTTAGAAAAGGTACTCCCATTGTTGAAAGAGGGATAAAGGCTGCGTGCGAAATCGTAAAGGAGGGTGTTACAGAACAAGAAATCCTTAACGAATTCAAAAGAGCTGTTGTATCTGAAGGTGCTGGTGTTAACTACAACTTGATTGTAGCCGTAGGTCATAGAAGTGTTGGACCTACAACATGCGCTGGATTAGACCATTCAGCTAAAATCGAAAAAGGTGATATGCTAAGGTTCAACCCTAGCATAAGTTGGAAAAACTACTATTTCCACATGGGGAGAACCGCAGTTCTGGGTACACCAAAGGATTCCAAACTTAAACCCTACTACAAAGCGATCTTAGCTGGCGAGAACGCTGAACTGGCAGCAATAAGACCTGGAGTGAAAGCCTGTGATATATATGAAGTTTGTGTCAAAGCAGTTAGAGAAGCAGGAATACCCCATTACAGAAGACATATGACAGGACATGCTCTCGGTATAGCTCCCACATATGATCAACCAATAATAGCCTTTAACGACGAGACAGTACTCGAAGAAGGAATGGTATTCAACCTAGAACCCAACTACTTTGAATTAGGTCTAGGCGGATTACAACTAGAAGATACACTTGTTGTAACAAAGAACGGATACGAACTGTTCACAACTACTAGCCGAGACCTCTGGCAACTATAGCAATATAAATTAAAGGTGTACATGGAATGGTGAAAAGTTCAAAACCTTGGGACAAAGAAATGTGGAGTGTAAGCCCATATAATTTTGACGAAGAAGCATTAGCTAAAATCCCCAAGAAAGTTGGGCTACTTGATACAACACTGCGCGATGGAATAAGCGACCCCGCTAGGTCACTGCTTCTTAACGTCGAACAAAAATTGAAGATTGCACAAGCCCTTGACGACTTGGGGATAGGCCGTTTAGAAATAGGGTTAACAACTGATGAAGCGCTTCCAGAGCTCAAAGCGATTGTTAATTCAGGAATTAAAGCTAAAACATTTGCAATGACTCCTACCTCTTCCTTCCTGTGGGATGAATGGAAAGCGGTTGATATTGCTTTAAAGGCTGGAATTTCTGGAATAATTTGCAACTTTCCTTCATCTGAGTACTTGATAAGGAAGTATCTCCCAGGTTGGACTCCTGAAAAAATGTTAGAAAAGTCAGTTGCCATGTCTATTTATGCAAAAAAACATGGTTTGTTAGTCAACTTCTTCGAATACGATACCACAAGAGCGGAACCAATGTACCTGAGAAAACTGTTAAAGGCTGCTGTGGGAGAGGCGAAAGTAGACTCTGTCAGCATCGTCGACACATTAGGTGTTGGATCCCCCGCAGGCATAGCACATATGGTAAAACTAATTAAAAAATGGGTCAAATCTCCTATAGAACTGCATATGCATGATGACTTCGGGCTTGCCTTTGCGAATTGTCTGGCAGGCATTGGTGCAGGTGCTGAAATTGTTCAAACTACTATTAATGGTATAGGGAAGATGCCTGCGACAGAAGATTTGATAACTAGTTTAAGAATCTTGTATGACTTAGACTTGGGTGTCAAATATGGGAAAGTCTATGAAACCACGAAAACTATAAGAGAAATTGGAAATTGGACGGTCAGTCCATATAGACCGATTAGCGGTGAACTAGCTTTTGGTTACGATTCAGATACCAGAATAGATGAAAATAGGAGCCAAAGAGCTCCATTTCTCCCCGAATTCATAGGCAATAAATATCGTATAGTGCTAAGTGGGAGGACAGGACCCCAAGGGATAAGAATACGACTTAATGAAATAGGGAAAACTGCAACTGATGAACAAGTTATTGAAATAATGAGTATGATTAAGCGAATTTGGGAAAAGGAGAGAAGGACTTTGAATGATGGTGAATTCAAGGCCATCGTTGAAAAAGTAATCAAGTAGGTTTAATGACTTAATGACTCTCGGGTTGGCTGGGAAAATTTGTAGATTAGATCTATCAAAGAAGAAAATAACTATCGCAGAAACAGAAAATTATTCAAAGTTTATAGGTGGTCGGGGTCTGGCAAGCCAGATCCTTTTTGATGAATTAGAACGAACTACCCATCCATATGATCCAGAAAACCTTCTAGTTTTCTCTTCAGGTTTGCTTGTTGCTACGGGTTCTCCCTTAGCGGTAAGAATAAACATTAGTGGAAAGAATGCTAACACCTTTGGAATAGGTTATTCAAACGCCGGAGGAAATTTTGCAACGCAACTTAAAAAATGTGGATATGACGCATTAATAATTTCAGGGAAATCCCAAGAACCCGTACTAGTTACAATCATCAATGGCGATTTACAAATCAAAAACGCCTCACATATGTGGGGGAAAACCACTGTAGAAACAGAAAAAATAATAAGGAATGACCTTGGAAACATAGATGTAAGTATAGCTTCTATAGGTCCCGCAGGAGAAAACCTGACCTTTGCCTCTGCAATAATTATAGATAGCGGTCATGCTGCAGCAGGATGTGCACTTGGATCTGTTATGGGTTCTAAAAAATTGAAAGGAATAGCTGTTTGTGGCGACCAGAGGGTTCATGTTGCAGATCCTGTTCGTCTGGAAGGTTTCTCCAAGAAAATGTTAGAAAAGGTGGCAGACTACGAGAAACGTACATTTGAAAGACACAAAGACATGGGGACTTATTGGAGAACCCTTGGTCCACTTCAAGAGGGATGCGTTCTCCCAGTAAGAAACTATCAAGATGACCATTGGGATGAAGACAAGCTATCCAAGATATCCTATGACAAAATATTGAGATACAGGAAGAAGGTTCTCCCGTGTGAAGACTGCCCTATGCCTTGTATACATTACCTAGAAATTGAGACAGGTAAGTATTCAGGTACGATAAGTATAGGTTTTCAAGGAGATATTGGATCTGGTTTTGGAACTAGATTGGATATAGATGATCCTGAGGCACTGATAAAAATAAATGCGATCGTTAATGCCCAAGGAATAGATATCGAAAATTCTGCGACAATAATTTCTTGGGCATTTGAACTTTTCGAAAACAAATTGATTGACGTACATGATACTGGTGGATTAGAACTTAGATGGGGCAATTCTGATGCGTTAATCGAACTTCTATATCAATTGGCTCATAGAAGAGAGTTTGGTTCAATACTTGCTGATGGATTCAAAAGTGCCATTGCAAAAATTGGAAAAGGATCAGGTTATTACGCAATGCAAGTCAAAGGGCATGGAATAATAGATTCGATTAGAACCTCAATAGCGTATGGTCTTGGGCACACCACTTCTGTTAGAGGAGCAAGACATCTTGATGGTTCACCAACAACTGAAACTGGAGCATATCCTCCTGAAGTTTCTTATAGAATATGGGGCGTTCCTACTGCATCATTTCAATGTGTATATGAAGGCAAAGCCAAGTTGGTCTTTTGGTATGAAAATTTTAAGGCTTTGACCGATGCTCTTGGGATTTGCTATCTCGCAACGTATTGGCGTAGTGTTGACTTACTTGGGCCTGAAGATTATGCAGAACTTTACAAAGCTGTAACTGGTGAGAACAAAAGTCCTGATGAACTTCTAAGAATAGGGTGGCAAATTCATGAAATCGAAAAAGCATTCAATACCTTACACGCAAACTTCACGCGCGTCGATGATCTTCCACCTATGAGAGCCTTTCTTGAGCCTGTAAAAAGCGGAAAATGGAAAGGCCAAAAACTGGATTGGAATAGGTATAATCAAATGTTAGATGAGTATTACGAACTTCATGGTTGGAGTCGAGAGGATGGCAGGCAGAAAAAGGAAGAATTACTAAAGCTAGGGCTTGGGTATGTTGCTGAAAGACTTGGTATTTGAGTGAAGTTTTCATGAATTGGTTTGTATAAAAAATTTCAGAACCTATCTTAGTTCCAAAATTCTTTCCAGATAATATGCCCTTTATTATGCCGTATTTGGTGCCATTTGCGATGACGACTTCAATCCCTGTTTCGGCAACTATTTTAGCTGCTTGGAGTTTCGTTCCCATGCTGCCTCTGCCAAGCTTTCCTTTTCCTTGAGCGAACTTCATTATGTCGCTATTTAGGACTTCTATCCTTTTAACTGGCCTCTTCGATCTGTCTTCGGACACTTCAAAATATCCATCTACATTGCTTGGCATTATTAAGAGGTGACTTTTGAGCTTTGAAGCTATTATAGCAGAAAGCCTGTCGTTATCTTGTTCCTTCGGGAGAACAGTAGGCAGGCTCTAAGTGACAGAGAGTTCAAGGCCATCGTCGACAAAGTAATCAAGTAAACTTTCTTGCGCCTTTTTTTATCTTACTCACTGATACTACAATCGTTACTTCGCTCCCCTTTAATATTAACGAAAAGGGAGGCCCCGACCCGGAGGACATTACTTAAAAAGCTATTAAACTTTTGCAGAAAGCTTTTTTAAAAATCAGTTGACGACTAAAAGTATGATAAAGATCTCTATTATTGGTGCGGGTAGTGTTGCCTGGTCTGGGAGGGTCATCCGAGACCTTTGCTTAACTCCAGGCCTGTATGGTAGTACTATTGTGTTGATGGATATAGATGAGGGACGTTTGAAGCTTATTCACGCCTTTGCTAGGAGGTATGCTTCAGAGGTTGAGGCGAATCTAAACTTCGAGAAGACAACAGATAGAGGGGAGGCTTTAAGGGAGGCTGATTTTGTCGTTAATACGGCCATGGTAGGTGGACACCTGTACTATGAAAAGATGAGGGCTATTTCTGAAAAACATGGGTACTATAGAGGCGTTAATAGTGTTGAATGGAATATGGTTGGAGACTATCATACCATTTGGGGCTACTACCAGTTTAAGCTTATGATGGATATAGTTAGGGATATAGAGGACCTATGTCCGGATGCGTGGTTACTTCTGATCGCCAACCCAGTGTTTGAAGGAACCACCCTAATAGCGAGAGAGACTAAGGTTAAGGTTATAGGCTTATGCCACGGCCACCTGGGATACAGGAAGATAGCTGAAGCATTAGGGTTAATATCAAATGATGTAGAATTCGAGGCTGTAGGGTTCAACCACCTCATATGGTTAACAAAGTTCCACTATAGAGGAGAGGACGTCTATCATCTTATTGACGAGTGGATAAAAAGTGAGGCTCAACACTACTGGAAGAGGTGGTATGAGAAGCAGACGGATCCGTTTGATATAGATATGGCGCCAGTGGCCGTAGACCTCTACAGAACATATGGATTGTATCCGGTGGGAGATACAGTAAGAAACACTACATGGAAGTATCACTGGAACCTAGAATTGAAGAAAAAGTGGTATGGCCCCACAGGCGGACCTGACTCCGAAATAGGCTGGAAGATCTACCTAGATATGGAGAGAAACGTATTAAATGAGATGGCTAAGGCTATAGAGGGTACTTCTACATTTCTAGTAAGCAAGTATCCGCCTGAAAAGAGCAGAGAGTCTGTCATACCTATCATAGATTCTATAGTAAATGACAAGAGATCCTTATACCAGGTCAACATACCCAACCAAGGAGTCATTGAGGGTATACCTGACGATGTTGCCGTAGAAGTTCCAGCACTCATAGACGGGAAAGGTGTTCACAGAGTAAATGTTAGCAGGCTACCCAAACGTATAGTAAACTATGTCCTACACCCAAGGTTGGTGAGGCTGGAGTGGGCTTTAGAAGCCTTCCTAGAAGGTGGAAGAAACCTACTTTTCGACTGGCTAATCGTAGACCCGAGAACAAGAACAAATGAGCAAGTAGAAAAGACAATAGACGACCTACTGTCGATACCTGAAAACGAGGAAATGAGAAAACATTTCAAATAACATCTGTTGGCCGCTAACTTTTTTATACTAAAACAAAATTGGCCTTCAATACACATTGCCGACATAGTGTTTAATGTGGCAGTATGGGCTGCGAGAGTTGCTGAAAGTAGGCCAGCTAGAGTTCCTGCGCTCAAAATTTCTTTGTGCATTTCCACAATGGCTATGTAGGCTATGATAGCCATGGAGGTAGGCCCAACAAGCAGTCCCGGCCCCCAGAACAGTCTATCAAGCCATACTATTTTTGACATTGATGTTTTCCAGCGCTCTAGGGTCTTCTCCAGCTTTGTTGTCTGACCCCAAAGCGTTTATGTTCCAGACCACAAAGTCTATGTCACTCGCAACTCTTCCAACTAAGTCTTCTGGAACTTCGCCTTTTTCAACCCTTATCTTCGTCATGTTCGAGAGCATACTGTTTTTAATGCCCACTACGGCTTCTACAAGAGATCTAAAGAACTTTATTGCCATAAACTCTGTGACTATAAATAGAGTTCCGGAGACCTCGAAGAGAATGAACCCCCTTAATAGGGAGCTTTCCTCATTTTTCTCCCGAAAGGGGCTCACTATGTAGCTTATAGCATACGGGATCAATAAATCCATTGGCTATACTCCTTACAACAAAAACAAGAACCAGAATCATAAAGGAGAACCTAGTCTCCACCACTAGCAATGGTCATAAGTCTCATAAAGTTTCTCATCAAGCCGAGATCGTTTAGAATCTTACACTTAACGCCGTTCAATCCACCAACCTCGCCCTCTCCTTTTATCTTTCATATCCTAGATTTATTTCTTATACATTAGTTTGGTCGTTCCCGTGTTTTCTAGCTGAAATATAAGTATACTCCTTTGTATGGTATGATGATTGGTTTTATGTCCAGTGTTTCTTTGAAAAGTTGGACAAACTTTTGTGGGTCTATGGTTCTGTCCTTGAAGCAGTCGTAGTGGCATGGTATTACGACTTTAGGCCTAATTATTTTTGCGAAAAAGAAAGCATCTTCTGGCCTACGTTCTGGTGTGTCGCCGACTATTGGAAGCATCGCTATGTCCGGTGGCTCTTTAACGATAGGCTCTAGGACTGTTTCAGGCCTTTCTAGAACACTTTGACATGTGTCTCCCATGTTATAGACCTTTACATCTTCAACTTCAAAGATGTAGCCAAAATGTGTCGTATCCGCTTCTTCAGGTGGAACAGAATAGTATGCTGTAACCTTCAAGTCTCTTATATCATAGGGGACTTCTGCCTCTAGAGCTTTCACACGATCTTTTCCTACACCCAATTCGATCAAATGCCTACACGATTCTTGTGGGCCGAAAAATATCGTTTCAGGCGAATGTTCTCCTACGATAGGTAAAGCTATAGGATCCGTGTGATCTAAATGATCGTGAGTACAGAATATGTAGTGAACCTTAAAATCTTCCGGCCTTATCGGAGGCTCAGAATAAACATAACAATACCTCTCGTCTCTTGAAAGATAGGGGTCGATAGCAAATATTGTTCCCCCAGAAGTTTTTATTATAAAAGAATTTTGCCCCAGCCAGAAGATAGCAAGTTCACCACCATTCAATCTCAACTTCTTAACATTCTCAATCAGTGAAGACATGACGTCTGAATCCTCCCACCAGAGAGCATTTAAATTTTACCTAATGACTATCGATAATGTCAAGTTGAGCCACCATTTTGAAGATATTATTAAAAGAGCTTTTAATGTTTCTAATAACAATCCTAATTAGGGAGAATGGTATTGATGTTATGTTCTTGTGAATTTTTCTAGCTATAGATTCTCATACAAGATGGGTTATATACCGTTAAAGCCATATCTTGGCATCATTGATTGTCCCATTAATAGTATTATAGTACTCTTTTCTTTTGAATGGATGCTTCTAGATTTCTTCATGTTGGCTGTGCTTGTGTGTTCTCCTCTTACTGTAGTTGCGAGTGTGCTGTACCGTTACCGTATTTGGCACATCTCATATCGATGAACATTTGTCGATTTGGAAACCATGAGTAGATAATATGGAGCTTGTAAGGTTGAGAAAGCCCCCTTTTTAAGAGGAGTCGAGCATATCTTTAGTTTTTTCGAAGCTTTTGTAAAAACTTAGAAGGAGATCCATTTTGCTTCGGCTCCGAACATTTCATCAACCATCCTTTCAATCTCTCCAGGCGTTAGTATAGATGATGTCAATGGGTCGAACATAATAGCTTGTAGTGCTGCAGTTCTATCCCTTTCTAGGGCGGCTCTAACCGCCAACTCTTGAACATTTATGTTTGTCCTGTTCAATGCTGCACATTGTGGAGGCAGATCGCCGACATAGCATGGATGGACTCCGCCTTTGTCAACTAAGCATGGGACTTCAACACAGGAGCCATATGGAAGATTCGATATTAGACCTTCATTTTCAACGTTGCCGTTTATGCGGCATGGTTTACCGGTTTCCATAGAATATATTATGTCCACACCATATTCATGCGATCGGTTAAGTTCTATCGGTTCCTCACCATTGATCTGTCTCCTTATGCGTTCAAAGCGTGGTCCCCATGCCTCCTTGCATATCTCCAAATAGAACCATCTTGGTTCACAGTATGTTTTAAGTCTCTCCTTTGTTGTTCTAAAATATGGGATGTATTCGCTCAAATGGTGGCTTGACTCCGTTATGAAGTAGCCCAAATATTTCATCATTTCAAAGCGAACTTTATCCATTTCATAAATCTCCTTCCTTTTCATGGCCTCCCAAAGAAGTGGGTAAGCGTCTTCCCCCTTATACTTAAACTCTAAAAAGAAGGCTTGATGGTTTATTCCAGCAACCCAATAATAAACATCCTTGTATGGAACATTTATGTAGTTTGCAAGCTGCATAGCTGTTCCCTGAACACTATGGCACAGCCCAAGATTACGAATTTTTGTCATTCTATTAATAGCCCAACAGTTAATTGCCATAGGATTAGCATAATTGATTAAAAGTGCGTTAGGGCATGATCTTTCCATATCATAACATATATCTAGTAAAACAGGTATGGTTCTAAGGCCGCGAAAGACTCCTCCGGGGCCGATTGTGTCGCCAACTTCTTGGTTCACGCCATACTTTAGTGGAATATTTATATCAAGCTCGAAAGCCTCCAGCCCACCAACTTGGATCATCACTATTACATAGTTAGCGTCTTTCAACACCTCCCTACGGTTTAATGTCGACTCAATCTTCATGTTAGGCGCATACTTTGAGGCTAGCACACGCGCAAACTCACTTACCAATTTTAGGCGTTCAGGATCAATATCCATAAGAGCTATTGTAGAATCTCTAAGCTCAGAATGATAGACTATATCTGTGAGAAGGCGACTGGCAAAGACCACACTTCCAGCGCCAATGAAGACTATTTTACACATGTTAAATCAACCCCTATCGTTCTCCTTATAAATAGTTTACGAGGGCGTGCCCAACTAACATCCTACTGCATAAAAGATCATTACAAGATGTGGTTATCAACAAGTTGGACACACCCTAGTTTAAGATAAAGCTTAAATAAGGTATAAGAAAGATATTCTGATCATGTCTTTCCCCTCTGATTTTAAATTCGGTTGGTCTCAGGCTGGCTTCCAGTCTGAAATGGGTGTGCCTGGTAGTGAAGATCCGAACAGCGACTGGTACGCTTGGGTGCATGATCCAGAAAATATCGCCACGGGGTTGGTGAGTGGAGATTTTCCTGAAAACGGTCCAGGATACTGGGGTAACTACAGAATTTTCCATGATGCTGCCCAGGAAATGGGGTTGAAGATTGCGAGAATAAATGTTGAATGGAGCAGGATATTTCCTAACCCTACTGATGAGATAAAAGTGGATGTGGAAGTTAAAGGGGATAAGGTTGCATATGTTGACGTGAAAGAAACCGCTTTAAAGAAGTTGGATTATATAGCGAATGTTGAGGCGGTCGAGCATTACAGGGAAATGTTCAATGACCTTAAGAAAAGAGGTTTCACGTACATACTCAACCTATATCATTGGCCCCTACCGCTGTGGGTTCATGACCCGATAGCTGTAAGAAAAGGAATACAGACTGAAAAGTCAGGCTGGCTTAACAAGAGAACGGTTATAGAATTCGCTAAATTTGCAGCCTACGTCGGCTGGAAATTTGATGACCTGGCAGACATTTACTCAACAATGAATGAACCTAACGTTGTATACAGAAACGGCTTCTTACGCGTCAAAAGTGGCTTCCCACCCTCATACCTGAGCGCCAACCACGCAAGAAAAGCCATGTACAACATAATCCAGGCTCACGCAAGAGCCTACGACATACTTAAAGCCTACAAGAAGCCTGTCGGCATAATTTATGCAAACACGGACTTTGTACCGTTAAGTGAAGTGGATAAGGAAGCTGCAGAAAAAGCAGAATTTAATGAGAAATGGGAATTCTTTGACGCCATAATCCTTGGGACAATCGACAATGAAACTAGAGAGGACTTAAGGGATAAAGTGGACTGGATTGGAATAAACTGCTATACTCGTGCAGTAGTGAAAGCGAACGGAGAAGGTTACATCGAGGTCTCAGGATATGGCCACAATTGTGAAAGAAACTCTATAAGCCTTGCAGGCAGGCCAACAAGCGACTTCGGATGGGAATTCTATCCGGAAGGATTATACAACGTCATCAAAAAATATTGGAAAAGATATAACTTACCAATGTATGTTACAGAAAATGGTATTGCGGACGAAGCAGACTACCAAAGACCATACTACTTGGTCACGCACCTCCATCAGGTCAGCAAAGCCATGAGCTCCGGAGCCAAAGTAAAAGGATATTTGCACTGGTCCCTAGCAGACAACTATGAATGGGCATCAGGATTCAGAATGAAATTCGGGCTATTAAATGTAGACTATTCAACCAAAAAACTGTACTGGAGACCTTCAGCATTCATCTACAAAGAGATAGCAGTAAACCAGAAAATAACAGAAAGAATAGAACACCTAAACAGAATTCCACCCTCCTCTCCATTAAGACACTAAATTTTACCCTTAGTTACGTGATAAGCTTTTCTACATTTTCCCACTGCAATTAATATAATAGAATGTTTATAATAGCAGGCTATGAAGAAGGTTGGCCTCTAGTGATGCTAAATGGTTACACCGGTTGTTTATAAAAATATAAACAAGATTGTCATAGTTTCTCACACGCATTGGGACCGTGAATGGTATCAACCATTCCAGGAATATAGGCTAAGGCTTCTTAAAACAATTGATAAGCTATTGAGGATTCTTCAAAAAGATCTTGAATTCAAGTATTTTCTCCTCGACGGCCAGATAGCCCCTCTAGAAGACTATCTGGCGTTGCGTTCTGAGAATAGAGAAGTCTTATTTGAAATGATCCGAAAAGGTAGAATAGGTGCTGGGCCTTGGTATACTCAACCAGACGAATGGCTTTCATATCCAGAATCTCTTCTTAGAAATCTTCTTATGGGCGAAAATATCTGCGACAAATTGCATCTTCCAATACTTAAGGTAGGTTATGTGCCTGATTCCTTTGGGCATACCGCACAATTACCCCAGATTCTTAATGGATTTGACATAGACTCCTTCTTGTTCATGAGGGGGCTTGGTGACGAAGGTGAAGATTTAGGTGCTGAATTCTTATGGTCAGCTCCTGACGGTTCAAGGGTTATAGCAATACATCTGCTCACTACCTACAGCAATGGCGTATTTTTCGGCTCTCTAGTTGGGCATCCAGACACACTTTACTATGGGGACGTATACCCGAAGACTGTGAGAATCTGGAAAAGCGGTAATCTAGAGACGGTAGTTCACTTTGGAGTCTATGAGAAAGAGTTGAAAGTGACTATCGATAAGGCTGAGAAGCAAATAGACTGGCTTTTGGAACAAACAGCCTCTAAGATCCGATCGTCAACCCTTCTAGTTCTGAATGGTGCTGACCATGCTCCTCCACAGGAAAGCCTGAGTATGATTGTAAAGGAACTAAGAGAACATTTCAAGGACAAAGAGGTTACCCATGGAAAGCTTGAAGATTACTTATCCGAAGTACGTAAAATCATCGACACCCTTCCAGTCTATAAGGGTGAGCTGAGAGGGGCGAAATACGAGCCGATGCTCCCAAATACGATATCAACTAGAATTCCTCAAGTTAAATATCCAAGCTATATTGCACAGACAATGGTACCATACTATGTTGAACCTCTAGCTACAATTAGTTGGTTGCTAGGTGAACCATATCCGCATGACATCCTAGACTATATTTGGAAACTGATACTTCAAAACTTGGCACATGACAGCATCTGTGGTTGTGGTGTCGATGAAGTGCATTCTGATATGAGCACTAGGTTTAAACATGTAATCGAAATCTCTAAAAACCTGGTTTACGAGAAACTCGATTTCATAGCGAAGCATATAAACACGTCTGAGCTAGGTGAAGCTGAGTGCTATTTGGTGGTTTTCAACCCTCTGAGCTGGAGAGTGGACAGCCCAGTCGAATTACATAGTGAACTTCCGACGGGAAGATACGCTATTGTAGACGATGAAGGAAAAGAACTTCCAGTAACATTAGAGGGTACGTATACCAAAGAAATTTTTATGAAGAAGAATATAGCCAAGTTGCTATTCGTCGCCAAGAACATACCTCCACTAGGTTGGAGAACTCATAGGCTGAAATATCTTGGGAGCGATCTCGAGGAACCAATCATCGAACCTTCTAATGCCATAGAAAACGAATTCTTCAACGTTTGGGCTGACCCCTCTGATGGAGGTTCTCTCAAGATTCTGGACAAATCAACGGACCTAACATTAGAGGGATTCGGCGAACTTGTTGACGAAGGAGATGCCGGGGACGAATATACGTTCTGCCCCCCCAATGAACAGAAAATCTACACTAGTAGGCGAGTTCCAGCAAGAATTCATGTAAGGAAAACAAATACATATTCTTGTCTTGAGATAGACTTTGCGATGAATGTGCCAAAGTGTTTGGAGGATGGAAAGAGATCAGAGGAACTTGTTGAATTGTCTGTCCAAGAAAAGGTTTACCTTTACACAGGAATACCTCGCATTGACGTAAACCTCCTCATAGAAAACAAGGCCTTGAATCACAGATTACATGTCGTCTTCCCAACAAATCTAAAAGTAACACATTCTACTGCAGACTCACACTATCATGTTGTCAAGAGGGCTGTCGCCCCCCCCCTTCAGGCCGTGGATGGAGGGAAAGCCCTGCAGTGGATCACCCAATGATCTACTGGGTAGACGTGAGTAATGGATTCCACGGTATTATGATCGCGACCCACGGTCTTCCAGAATACAAGCTAGAACCAGATGGCACATTATATCTAACATTGCTAAGATCTGTCGGTGCAGTCTTCGAAAGCGACCTGCCAACTAGACCTGGTCTTACAAACCTAAAGATACCGACTCCTGAAGCGCAAAGCATAGGATTCTTTAATTTCCAGTATTCCATAATACCTCATAAGGGTGATTGGAGCGAAAACGCAGTATATAAAGAGGCACTAAGCTTTGCCATACCACCTTTGGCAATTTACACGGACAAACATGGTGGAAAGTTGACTGCAACATCTGGGCTCATATCTCTGGAGCCTAACAGCATTCTTGTCACCGCCGTTAAGAAGGCTGAAAAGGATGATACCTTGATAATTAGGTTCTACAATGCATCAGAAGAAAGAGTAGATGCTATGTTGAAACTGGATACGCTTAAGGATTTCGTAGGTGAAGTCTGGCAGGCAAAACTATCTGAAGAGAGTATTGAACGGATGAAGTTTGGCGCCAATATTGAAATTGAAGTGGATCCTTGGAAAATTGTAACTCTGAAGTTCAAGCATTGCCCAAGAACTAATAACCCTAGATGGAGATAAGACTAAAGAGCTAGAACAAGTCGAGGAAAAGAAGCCTACAAGACGAATATGGGGTAAAATACACATGTAAAAGCTTATGAACATTACATACTCAAGACGATGCGATCCCGTCAGGACACAGCCTTCCCCATTAAATAAAATTTATATAATAAGGGGTTTCTTTGATATAGTTCATGAAGGCGTATTTGTGTACTCGTGTTGGAGACATTGAAAGTGGGGTTATGAGTTATGGTGAGGTTCCTGATCCTAGGCCGGCAAATAATCAGGTGCTTGTTAGGATTAAGGCTTGTGGTGTCTGCCATTCTAACCTTCACATGATCGAGGGCGAGTTTAAAGTTTTTGGTGTTCCAGCTAAGTTGCCGATAGTTCCTGGGCATGAGATCGCCGGTGTTGTTGAAGAGGTTGGAAGAGATGTTAAGGGTTTTGATGTTGGTGATAGGGTTGGCGTCCAAGTGTTGTATGAAAGCTGTAGGGTTTGCGAGTACTGTTTGACTGGAAACGAGAACCTATGCCTGGGCAGGAAGGCGACTGGGGAGACTGTTGACGGGGGTTATGCGGAATATATTGCGGCACCATACGATTTCATATATAGGCTTCCTGAAGGCTTGGGCTTTGAGGAGGCTGCACCACTATTCTGTCCAGGTGTCACAGCATACCGTGCTGTAAGGAGGGCTGGTGTGAGGATGGGGCAGAAGGTTGCAGTAATAGGCATAGGAGGGGTGGGGCATATGAGCCTACAGTTCGCGAAGCTTGCTGGAGCGGAAACTATTGCAGTGGATAGATCAGACGCACAACTGAACTTGGCGAGGGAGCTTGGAGCAGACCACACACTGCTATCAGAGCAGGTTGAAGAATATGCCAAAGAAAGGGGAAAGTTTGATGCTGTAATGGTGCATGCGCCATCACAGAAGGCCGTAGACCAGGCGACGAAGATCGTGAAACGCGGAGGCACAATACTCATGGCAGTCCTGGGGCAGGTGAACGTCATCTTCCCAGAGGAAATAAAGATCATACCAAGCGTCATAGGCTCAAGACAGGACATGAAGGAAACACTGGAAATCGCCTCAACGAGAAGGCTGAAGGTAAAATACACAACATATGGACTAAGTGAAGCAGAAAAGGTGCTGATAAAACTCAAAATGGGGCAGATCGTAGGAAGAGCAGTACTAACACCATGAACAAAACTACCTCATGAGAAAACCTTATACTATCCTCTCATGTACGCCTTGACGGCTTGAGTTCGAGTCCGCTGTCTGGATTCTTGGAGGAGCTTGAAGTTTACAGGATCCAGGCTCCAAAGTATTCTTGTGCGACGCCTGAACTTTTGCGCCGGCGCAAAAGTTCCTCTCTGACATCATCTGGCAGGCTTAGCAGGGCTATCCTTCTGCTCACATATGATGGACTCTTTCCGATCCTCCTGGCAAGCTCTGTGACGCCTCCGTAGCCGTATTCTTCCACATACCTTTTGAACGCCTGAGCCTCCTCTATAGGATCCAACGTCTCATGCTGAAGATTCTCTACAAGGATACCCACCATACCCATGGCAAGTATCCTCGAACACAGAGAGGGAAAGCCGTGGGGTGGAGAGGGCCCTAAACAAATGTATAGTGGCGTTGAAGACATGCCTCTACAGGGTGAACGAGGCCGAAGAGGACGTCGAAGATTGGCAGATGAAAGAAATACTCTGGCAGCACAGGGAAGAATTGAACAGGCAGATAGACAACTTGATAAGGCTAAAGAAGAAGATAAGGGTGAAGTACTGAAACTTCACCCTAAAAAGAGTATATTGTGTAGTCTTGTGTCCTATCCGATGGGTCGTTTTTTCGCCTCCTATATGATTCAATCAGACCAAGAATAGCAGGATCCTGGTGTAACAATGATCCTGAAGTGGGCATCTTTCAGCTGGTTTTCTCTCTATAAACTCTTTGCAGACTTTCTTGAGCTCATCTTTCGTTAGAGGAACCTGCATTCCGACGTTCTCAGCGGACCTGTAGAGTCGACCAATATGCTCATCTGACTTAAAAATGAAGCCGTTATAGGATCTCACTCCTTGAAAGACGGCTATACTATGTATAATAGCTTGATCCATTGCCGAGATTTCTGCCTCCTTCTCAGCGACTCACTCGCCATTAACGTAAAAAGTCAGTTCTTTCTTTATCCACTCCTCCGGGACTTCCACTCCCCGTTTCTTCGTCTCGTCTTGCGCCACACAGCTTCCACTTGAATGTTTATAGCTCGAACCATAATAAAAATCGAGGGATATGGAAAAGAAAGCAATGTTTCATGGAATCTTTCTTGAATGGTTTGCATCCAAATTTTTTAAGGGGGCTAATCACACGCATCATATAAGAGAAAATTTTGTATTTTTGGGGCTTCAAGTAAAAAGGTGTTTATTTGGACTTTATTCGGATAAATTCTTCGGTTGCGGAAATGAGTTTTTCAATGTCTTCTTCAGAATGAGGTAGCGAAATGAAAAAGTGTACTTTTCCAGGGATCATGGCGAGGATGCCCTTGGAGATTAGGAAGTGAAAGTATTTCTTTTCCCGCTCCTTGTCAGAGTTCATGAAAACTGATTTGAAGTCGGTCCTATTCTTAGATTTTAGAAAATGTATTTTGGCCATAGAACCCACTCCAGTAACATAGCATGGGGCATCATATCTTGAAACTATGTCTTCCAGTTCCTTCCTTAATTTTTCACCTAAGCGATTAATTCGAGAATATAATTCACCTTTCCTGTATTCTTGCATGGCTTCGTATCCGGCTCTCATCACTAGAGGATTACCACTGTATGTGCCACCTTGGGCGACATTCTCAGACCTTTTTGGATGTTTCAAATGATTCATCAACTCCATTATATCACTCCCACCCCCTATAGCGCCTGCAGAAAATTCTCCGCCGCCTATTGCCTTGCCGAAGGTCGTCAAGTCGGGCCTGACACCTAGAACCTCCTGCCCCCCTCCAGGAGCAAGCCTGAAACCAGTTATAACTTCATCACAGACCAAGAGTGTTCCAGTTTCATCGCAGACTTCTCTTAATCCCTTCATGAAATCTCTGTCAGCTGGAAAGGCAGTAGCGCCTTGAACTGGCTCGAAGAAGACACATGCAAGCTCCTTTCTTTTGATAGCTTTAGAGCATTCTTCTAGATCATTAAATGGTAAGACCACAGTATTCTTTAAGCATAGTTGATCGATTCCTGCGCTTTCAGGCTCATCCCAAGGCCAGCCTACTGCAGCATAAAGTTGGTCTAGGACACCGTGAAAGTGTCCTGCAAACTTTCCGATTTTTGTTCTCTTTGTGTAGGCTCTTGTGAGCCTTATGGCGTGCATGTTCGCCTCGGTGCCGCTGTTGTTGAACCTTATCATTTGCACGCTTGGAACGAGTCTGCAGACTTCTTCTGCGAGCTTCACCTCCCATTCGTTGCATACTCCGAAATGGAAGCCGAGCTCCAGCTGCTCTCTCACAGCCCTTACTATTGACGGGTGCATGTGGCCAAGAACGAGCGCGCCGTGGCCCATCCAGTAGTCGACATACTCTCTTCCCTCCACGTCCACAACCTTACTCTCATAAGCCTTCCTAGCATAGAATGGGTATGGTTCGAAATATCTGAAGGGTCTCGTCACACCTGCTGGAATGACCTTGGAAGCCCGCTCATATAATTCTTTGGAATTCAAACTTTCACCGAGAAAACAGGCTCGAAATATTATATAAGGATTTATCTTTTGTTTTTTCAAATTATGTAAAAATTATGGCTTCTTCCAATTGAGGTAGATTCTTAGGTCTTCTGTTGTGCATGATGGCAATGGTAGGTCTATCATTGTTGCTAGGCCAGGTTTTGCGTTCAACACTTTGGGGATCATGTTTGTTATGACCGCTACTGTTCCAATGTCGCCATGTACCCCTCCAGTTATCTTCTCACAGATTTTCGGCACCCCCTCTATTGAGACAGCATCATATTCTTCTTCTACGCCGGCATGCGAAATAAACTCTAGGACAATAGCGGGTTTTCCATCTCTGATCCCGTGCGCTATACTTTTTAGGCCTGCGACATGCCCCGGCTTAACAGTCGTATAAGAAGTTACAAGTTCTGTTTCAGCTATAACAGGGTCCGGCGGAAACTCTCTTATCTCCTCAAGCCTCCATCCAAGTGATGAAGCAATCATCGCCGTAGACTCGGCCAGCCCAACATGCCCAGTAATCTTCTTCTCCTCAATCATCTTCCTGAACTCTTCAGGAGTCAACCCTGTCCCAATCTTCTTCTGATATGGGATCCTACGTTTAGACGAATCCATCACCCTCGTCACCTTAACACTTTCAACATGCCTGCATGCTCCAGTTAAGATGATGGGCAAAGTGTCCATCAGATATCCGGGGTTGATTCCGGTCCCAAGCACAGTCACACCATACTTTTTCGCCAACATATCAATTTCATTCGAAAGCTCAGGGTAATTATGGTATGGATAGGAAAGCTCTTCACATGTGGATATCACGTTCATTCCAGCTTTAACACATAATGCTATCTGCGGATAAACATTCTTCAGATAAGATCCAGTAGCGATAACTGCAATGTCCGCCTTAATCCTAGAAACAAGGTTCTCAGCATCATCGGTGACGGTTACATTAAGGTTCTTTCCCAACTCTAACACTACACCAAGATCCCTTCCAACAATATCCTTCAGTATGTCAACAGCCCCAACCACCCTCACACCCTTCTTCTCCAACACACCCTTTGCAATCAGCCTACCCATGGGACCAAGACCAAAAAGTATCACCTTAACCTCATTCTCCATCAAATTTTCCCCCCGATTCGATGAGAAAATTTTTCAATATAAATTTTGCTTTGTTGTAGCAAGAACTGGAACGTGGTAATCTTAATTTCTAGGCTTTAATTGGTATTTTCGCCCCGTCACGTATGAACACTGGGATTACTTCCAATGGTGTTTCGCAAGCGATCCGCTGTCCACCTTCATAAGTTTTGTCCACCCAGGCGTCGGTCCACTTTGCTCCTTTTGGAAGATACACTCTCCTGTTTTTCGCTCTCTCCTCATATACCGGAGCGACCAGAACATCTGAGCCGAACATGAATTCATCCTCTACCTCATATATGTTCTCGTCTGAGGGAAAGTCAAAAAAGAGTGGGCGCATGAGCGGTATACCTTCCTCGCAACACCTCCTCATCTGTTCTTTGATGTACGGCTTCATTCTTTCTCTGACGAGGAGGAGATTCCTCAATATTCCGTAAATCCTTTCCCCAAACGACCAGACCTCATTTGGCCCCCCAGTCAACTCGTACGGGTCGCATCTTGTACGATTTTCTGGATATGGTAGCCGGAATCCATGTAGCCTGAATATTGGGCAGAACACACCGAACTGGAACCACCTCACAATCAGCTCTTGAAATCGAGGGTCTTTTGGATCTCCACCGTGAAATCCGCCGATGTCAGTTGTCCACCATGTTACCCCACATAATCCCATATTCAGTCCCGCCTTTATCTGCCTTCCTAACGAGTCAAAGGTTGAGGGAATGTCCCCTGACCATACAACAATTTTAAACCGCTGGCTACCGTGCCACGCCGCTCGAATTAAAAGCACGAAATCATCTTCTCCAACCGATTTCAGTCCTTCGTAGAATGCCTTAGCATAATAGAAAGGATAAAGGTTGCTCACCTCCAGACCGTTACCCAAGTGGTAACGGATGTTATCGTAGTCGTACGGCAGGATGTTGTCGTATCCAAGGTCCGACATTCCAAGTTCAGGTTCAGCTACATCTAACCAGAAGTTTTTTACACCGTGCTTGTAATAGTTCTCTTCAACCTTCTTCCACACAAATTTTCTGGCTTCAGAGTTCATGAAGTCGCAGAAAGTTGTGAAGCCGCGATATGTGTGTGTTATTGGTATTCCTCTCTCCGTCCTTATGAGAAGCCTTCTTCTGACCATTTCCTGATAATTTTCATTATTAATGTCGACGGTGGGCCATATCGAAACCATGACTTTGACTCCCAGGGAATTCAGCTCTTCGACCATTTTCCTAGGCTCTGGCCAGTACTTCGGGTCGAATTTCCAGTCTCCTTGATTTGGCCAATGGAAGAAGTCAATTACAATAACGGAAAGAGGCAAGTTTCTCCTCTTATATTCCCTTGCTATATCTAAAAGTTCTTCTTGAGATCTATATCTTAGCTTACTTTGCCAGAAGCCAAGAGCCCAATCCGGCATTGGTGGAGCTTTACCTACCAAGTTAGAATACTTTTTGACCACCTCCGCAGGTGTTTCTCCAGCGATCACGATATAGTCGATTTGCCGAGTGGCCTCAGCCAACCACATGGTGTGATTTTTTGGAAGCTCTACGCGTCCGATTGAAGGTTTATTCCAAACAAAGCCATAGCCTCTTGTGGAAAGTAGGAATGGAATACTTATCTGTGTATTCTTATGAGTAAGCTCTAAAACGCATCCTTTTAGGTTTAAGTAGCCATTGGCATACTGGCCCATCCCGTAAAAGTGTTCGTCGTCGAATGCTCTAAAGTACACCTGAATCCTAAAAAGGTCGCTACTAAGAGCCTTGTAATTCCTAGCCTTTAAAAGTGTGGCGTTAGAGACTCTATGGTCAATCCAGAGCTCTTCAAGTAAGGTTTTCCCGACAACACTGTTTATGTATCTGATATCCCCGCCACTTCTTACCTCTGCCATCAACTTACCATTTTGAATAACAGCTTTCTCGGAGTCGATAACAATATTACTTGCAACTCTCGGTTGCGGGAGCAAGATCCAATCCTCTTCCACAATTTCCCTTCCTCTCGTTGCTCTAAATCGTAGCGAATCCTCTCCAAGAGGTTCTAACCAAATAACTTCGCCCTGTCCACGTACTATCAACTTATTGTCTTCTTTCTCGAAGATCATCTGGGAGAGCCACGAGTTCAGAATTTTTAGTGATACTATTTAAGATTTGTGCATAAGATGAGATGCCAAAAAGATTATATACGAACGTTTCCCACTTGACCGGGCTGATGATCCAGCGAAAAGGATAAAATCATATCTTTGGTTCCTTGACTCATTTTCTTCTCGCAGGAGAGGCCTCCACGTCGATGCCGTTTGCGGCCTATGTTAGGATGGTGTCGTCATGCGAGAATGTATGCTTAGGCTTAGGCTCAGCGTTCTTGGCAGGACTGGTTTCATAGTTTCAGCTATAATGAACTAGGCGTAGGAGGGCACGAGTACCGGAGGGTTAACCCAAACCATTTCAATGTCGAAAGAGATGTTGAAGAATTTTATAGGACGCAGGAGCACAGGAACGAGATTATAAAGAGGGCTTTAGATGCTGGAATCAACTATTTCGATACAACATATAAGGAGGAGGTTGAATCGCTGGGTCTTGCGTTAAAAAAATGGGGTCGGCGGGAAGACATCTTCGTCGCCATAATGTCCATTTTCCCATTTGGAAGGATGAAAGAGGCGTCAAAAAGCAGGTGGAGAGACATACATTAGATAATGTTGGTGAAGGGAAGATCTGAGGTTACGTACAACGCGAGCAAAAAGGAGTGGGTATGAACACTGGGGGAGGGTGGTATCACGACTATTGTGCCTGGAAAGATACAACAAGTAGTCCGAAAATAAGTGATCTTACCAACCCGATCTTATCCGATATAAGCCCAACAAAAAAGAAAATATAAGATAACTTATGCTATAAGCGCCTCCAATCAATCCTACTAGCAAGACATTGGCACCTAAATTATAAGCGTGCAAAGGCAAGTAGATCGAAATCAAACCAACTGCAATGTTGCCAAGTACAGTTATACTTAGGACAGCATAAGCAAATGGCAATTCTCTTGTCTTGATTAATTCAGATTGTTCTTTATGAGGCAATGAAGGTCTTATCAAGACATCTTACAAGATACTTTTATAAAATTATAGCAAAGTCTTATACTGCACACACCTCGCATGCTTAATAGTTTTGTGTTATGGTTGAAGACATATAAAGCGTAAGGGTTCAATTATCTGATGGCGCTCAATATTTGAAGGCCATGATCCTTAAACGAATTTCAAGGATAGAAGACACACCTCTAAAATTAGAGGACGTACCAAAGCCGGCTTTGAAATCAAACGAGATTCTAGTCAAAATCTCGGCTTGCGGCATCTGTCGCACCGAATTAGATGAAATTGAAGGAAGACGATCTCCAAAAATTCCAATAATTTTGGGGCATGAGATTGTTGGCAGAATTGAAACTTTAGGTCCTTCCTCCAAGAGATTTGATTTAGGTGACCGTGTTGGCATAGCATGGATATATTCCACTTGCGGACAGTGTAGATTCTGTTTAAGTGGGCAAGAAAATTTATGTGAACACTTTAATGCTACCGGATGTGATGTTGATGGAGGTTATGCTCAATATGTTAAGATTCAAGAGGACTTTGCATATAAGATTCCTGATAGGTTAGGTGATATAGAGG
>Ga0129301_1000453_pt1 | contig 22603 bp, 18 predicted proteins | sample ConPoolayeHmetaG_FD_94489 | JGI IMG/M metagenome (GOLD analysis project Ga0129301, IMG submission 94489) | Hot spring microbial mat communities from California, USA to study Microbial Dark Matter (Phase II) - Cone Pool mat layer H metaG ...
GGAAAGGCTTAGAGCATTAATTGGCAGAGACTTTCAAGTAATAGGATTATCAGCAACCATTGGCAGTCCAGAGAGAGTAGCTCAGTTTCTCGTAGGGAAGAACAGAAGTGTTGAAATTGTCCATGTTCCAGTTGCCAGAATGATGCATCTAAAGATAGTTTTTCCAAAGCCCGATTCCGATGATTTTAGGCTTTCTACACAACTTTATACTCATCCAGAAGTTGCAGCTAGATTAAGGTTAATCCGTGATTTTATTAGTAGGCACAAGTCTGTGCTTTTATTTACTAATACGCGGGCAATATCAGAAGTATTAGCAAGCAGATTCAAAGTTTGGGACATGGATTTTCCAGTTTCCATACATCACGGCTCTCTTGCTAAACCATCTCGAATCGCCGCCGAAAGAGGATTAAAAAACGGCGAATTAAAAGGACTTGTTTGCACAAGCAGCCTCGAGTTAGGCATAGACGTTGGCAGAATAGACTTGGTCATACAATACATGAGCCCAAGACAAGTTACAAGGCTTATACAGCGGGTTGGCAGAAGTGGTCATCGAATCGGACGCATAGCAGAAGGATTAATTGTTACGATGGATTCTGACGATGCTTTAGAGGCTTTGGCTATAGCAAGAAAAGCTTTAAAAGAAGACCTTGAACCAGTAGAAATTCCACCAAAACCCTACGATGCCCTTGCTCATCAGATTGCAGGTTTACTGCTTAAAAACAGAAGACTGGAATTTAATGAAATATATGAGATGTTCAGAAATGCTTATCCTTATGAGGATTTGACAATAGAAGACATTGAAAAAATTTTGAGGTATATGCATCAACGTTTTCCACGCTTAGCATGGGTCTCCTTCGAAGACAAGATAGCTTTGAAACCACGCACAACAAAGGCTCTGTTTGAATATTACTTTGACAATTTATCCATGATACCAGAGGAAAAACAATTCCTCGTAGTGGATGAAACAAACGAATCTGCAATAGGAGTTTTAGACGAGGCTTTCATGGCTGAATATGGCAAGCCAGGAACAAAATTCATTATTAGAGGAAGCCCATGGCGAATATTGCACATTTCCGAGGAGAAAGTTCATGTAAAACCAGTCGATGACCCCGCTGGAGCTATACCAAGCTGGATAGGTGAAGAAATTCCAGTTCCTTTTGAAGTGGCGCAAGAAGTGGGCGTAATTAGAGGTTTTGTTGAAGAACAAGTGCAGAAGGGAATTCCAAGAGAGGAAATCGCTGAAAAATTAAGTGAGAAGTATCCATCTGATAAGGACACTATTTTGCGTGCCTTAGCCGAAACAATTGAGCACGTAACATCAGCATTTCCAGCTCCAACAGACAAGCGAATAATCATGGAAGATTGGGAAGACTTTGTCATAATTCACTCCAACTTCGGGTCTCTTACGAACAGAGCCCTAGCACAATTACTAGGTCAATTACTCACTGAAAAAGTCGGATACAGCGTAGTCGTTCAACATGATCCCTATCGCATTTTCGTACAAACAATGGGCACAGCAAACTCGAACATAATAATCAAATTGTTCGATGAAATACGGGCTATGCCAGATCAAGCAATAAGAGACGCTTTAACAAGGGCGACTGTGAAAACAGGGCTTTTCAAAAGAAGAATTATTCACGTAGCACGACGTTTTGGAGCGCTAAAGAAATGGGTCGACTTCAGCAATGTAAGTCTTCAGAGATTAATAAAGACTGTAGAAGACACACCTATTTATGAGGAAGCATTAAAAGAAGTTTTCACAAAAGATTTGGACCTTGAAAAACTTGTTTATGTTCTTGGAAAAATTCGCGAAGGCGAAATTCAAATAAAAAAAGCCGAAACTGGCGGTAATGCTACTCCTATTGCCCGTGTAGGCATTGAACGTGTAAGCATGAAAACTGATTTGATTCCTCCAGAAAGGATGCGTGCTGTCCTTATCGAATCCGCAAAGGCACGATTACTTAATGAAACATGCAGTTTTGTATGCACAAACTGTTGGAATTATATGGAAATGATACGAGCAAAGGATTTGGCAGATAAGCCTAAATGTCCAAGATGTGATTCTTCAGCTCTGGGACTTCTGAAAGTTGAGGAAGAAAAATTGCTTCCAATTCTTGAAAAGAAAGGCGAAAAACTGACAAAAAACGAGGAAAAACTGCATAAATATGCACTACAGACTGCCCAGTTAATGGCAAAATATGGAAAGGTTGCAGCTGTTGCTTTATGTGCCAGAAGAGTGCAACCATCAGATGTTATTGGTGTTCTCGAAGAAGAACCTAAACTGAATGATAGATTTTATGAGCTAATTCTTGAAGCAGAACGCAAAGCCATAAGCAAAAGATTCTGATGGCAACGAATGTTTACAACAACTTTAAATGAAAGCTTGCTTTATTGTGCATAAACACTTTGGCTAGTATTACAGGAGAAAAAATACATTGGAGATAAGTCGAAAAAAACTCCGCGAAGAAGTTCTTGAAAGAATCAAATATGTCAAAAATTGCGTTTTAGCACGAGAAATGTGCTTACTTATTCGCACAAACAGAGCTGTACTAGATCCTAAGGATGTTCAGGAAATTTGTCTCTCTATATCAAAGCTTTGCAAAGAACAGGAATGCGATGAAGCAAGCGAACTATGCCACAAAGCAGCAGATGCAATTGGCACAGGAGATGAAGAAAAATATCTCGAATTATGTGCTCAAAGCTGCATGAAATGTGGAGAAGCCAGAAGACCAGCTCCTAAAAAAGCTACATATGTCGCTTAGAAATGCAGAAAAACTTTAAGAGAGCTAGAATAATAAAAATCATGCTTAAACGAGGGACACATGGATGTATATTGCACCTTATGTTCCAAGCCCGCCTCAAGTAATTCGCCAAATGCTAATTTTGGCTCAATTAAAACCAAGAGAAGTGTTCTTTGATTTAGGTGCTGGCGACGGCAGAGCAGTTGTGATGGCTGCAAAAGATTTTGGAGCAAGAGCCGTCGGCGTCGAATTGAGAGAAGACTTGGTGAAAAGAGCATTAAACACTATTTACGAAAGTGGACTTCAAGACAGAGTAACAATAGTAAATGGCGACATTTTCAGTGTAGACTTGACATCAGCAGATGTTGTTTTCCTATATTTAACAACAAGCGCAAATGAAAAGGTTAAGCCTAAACTTGAGACTGAACTAAAACCAGGGGTTCGTGTAGTTTCTCATGATTATGAGATTGTTGGGTGGAAACCCTTTAAGGTTGAAAATTTTTGTGAAAATCAAACGTTAGGGTATCCTTCTCACACGATTTATCTTTACAAAAAATAGCTATTTGCAAATAGTGAAAAATTATGCTTAAATCTTTTAAGGCTGCCTTTCGTGGTCATAATGGTTGACGGAATCTTAAATCATGTGGATTGTATTAGCATAGCATAAACCATTAAGTGCACCAATAGAAAAGTAGAAAATACATCATTTTGGATAACAAACATTATCTCCATTGCGATTTTGATTCTAAACTATTTTATCTCGAGTTTGTTTAACAATTATTATCTATTCTACGTTTTCATAGCTGGATTAATTGCATATGCTATTGCAGTCTTCTGTAACAGATATTCGGAAAAATATGCAGACAAGTTTTTAAAAGAGAAAAAAATTTGAAAATTTACAGTAAAAAGACGGCAGGAAAAGCAGATGCTGTTTGCTCCATGGCAACACATTTATGATTGGAACTGCACATTGTGCGGTCAATGTTGCAGAGCTTACAGTGTCGTTTTAAACTTTTCAGAGTGGCTTAAAATTGTTAAAAATTATGGTATGGACAAAACTGTTTCGGGTTTAAACAAACTGTATATAAAAAGAAAAAACGAAGGCTCGTGCATCTTTCTGCAAAACTTTTCAAACATATCCTTGTGTAGATTGCAATATATGAAGCCAAAAGCATGCAAACTTTGGCCCTTCAAAATTCTCAGCAGACCAGAATATGGATATGTAAATGAGGCTGCATACAATTATGGTGGAAGTAAACTTTTCATATATGCAGACTCCACTTGTAGAGGCTTAAGGTATGGAAAACCATCATTTGATTTTGCAGCAAACACCTTGAGAGAGTTCATAGAAATTGCTTTAGACCTTCGTAGAGACCAATATAAAACTACTGCATATATTAACTTTCAGTTTTAACCTTAACCCAATAGTGTCAGCTAGATAACGCTTATACTGCAACCAAAGTTTCTTCAATCATAAATTTCCCGATTTAAAAAAAAGCAACAAAAATACAATCAGGCTTACGCTTCAGAAAAGTTCTAACCATGTTTGCTTTCGAGTTCAGCCTTCTTTATTAGAAAATAGCCGTTTTGATTTTTCCACACCTTCTCGGCTTCGGTGATTTTTATTCGCTTTTTGAAAAATGGTGCATCGAGAACAAGAGTTTCATATTCGCCGCCTTCGCCCACAAACGAAACGCCACATTTTCTGTTTAATTCAATTAACGCTTTTATGGTGGCACCATCTATGCGTCTTCCTAGCCATCCACTATCAAATCCATAAGCATATACTCCGGTAATGATAACGTCAAATTTGAGATTCACTATCTCCTTTAAAATGTCAAGAGGATTTAGATGCCAAAGAGGTGTTATGCACTTTAGCTCTAATTCTTTGCAGATTTTTTCAATCCTCGTCTTTTGATATTGTGATGCTATTGCTCCAGACACTATTGCATCCACGTCAATCTTTTCAATTAACCATTTAAGGTCTTCAACTTCTTCTTCTTTAACTGCAAGTGTTTCAGCCTTTACAAGCGGAATTTCCACAGCCTCAGCAAATAGGTCTACTAGGCGAATATTTGGGAAATGGAACAGCCAACTGTCCTCTTTTAAGGGGATCATGCTTACTAGATACTTTACCTCGAAACCTTCATTCAAAACCTTGTAGAGGGCTAAGGTAGAATCTTTTCCACCAGTGGCTAGAACAGCAACTCGCATGCAAATAACGCTCACGTCACATCAATTAATAATCAATCGCAGATTTAAAGGAAGCAAAGCATTTACGTCATAACTTTCGATTTAGCTTCTTTAAACAGCATTACTGTTTTCATTCGCCATTCATCGAAGCCTTCAGGCGTCTCTGGATATTCTCTATAATGAGCTCTAACCTGCTTCATCAAGTTTACTGTAAGTCTTAGCGTATTAAGAAAGCGTATGCTCTTTAATCCTTTGAAAACACGTTTAGCAGTCTCAGTTATATTCAAACGGAATTCTTCACCTAAACCAGCCTTAAGAACATCTTCCTCTGTTACAAGCTTATATTTCATTCCATAGTTTAATTCTGTATCCTTGCATTTTAAAAGCCACAAACGAAAAACATCAAGACCAGCCTGCTTTGCTCCGTACATTTCCATATATCTTCGGTTATAAGACCACAAAGATTTTTGGCTAACATCACCATTTTCCAAAGCTTCAATTATCGTTTTCCCTGCAAGATATCCGCTTAGCATGGATGGACCTATTCCTCCACCGTGAATAGGATTCACTAGACATGCTGCATCGCCGATTATTGCAACTCCATCTCCAACCATGTTGTCTAAGGGTCTGCGTGTAGGGTCGTACCATGCACCGCAATCAAGAAGTAGGGAACCTTCAAACAGTGGCTTGGTTAGAATGTGTTTATAGAATTGGTTTTTTGGATTTGGAAATTTGCCATTCATGCATATTCCTAAACCAGCGTTGACTTTTGCTCCGCTTTTAGGAAAAATCCATGTATAGCCTCCGGGAGTTACCTTTTGGTTGAGATAAAGTTCACAGTATTTAGTATTTTCAGATTCCTGTTTAAGATGTCTTATTTCCCGATAACAAGCTTCTACATCCTCATTGGCAATTTCATTATCTATTCTCATTTTTTTGGGAAGCTTTCGCCGAATAACTCCCATAAAACCACTGGCATCCAAGACAACTTGACTCTTTAAATGAAGGCGCTCGCCTGTTTTCAAGTTTTTAGCTAAAACTCCAGTTACAAAGCCTTTTTCAATAATAGGTTCTAAACACTGGGTAGAATCGAGAAGAACTGCACCCTCATCGAGAGCCTTTTTTAGAAGCCATTGCCCAAAAAGGCGTCTATTCAACATATAACCAACAAAATCTTTATCTGCAATTGTAAAAGTAGTTTCTAAATCTGGTGAATAAATTTTAATGCCTTCAATTCTTTTTTCTAACTCATCGCCTTGAGGTTTTTCTAGGCCCAAATTTTTCAGATGATGTTCTCCAAGGGCATCTCCGCAGATTTTTTCTCCAATTTCTTCCCTTTTTTTCCTCTCAACAAGACACGTTTTTAAACCCGCTTCAGCAGTTGTTTTTGCAGCAAGACAACCCCCAGTTCCTGCACCAACTATAATAATATCAAATTCCAATAATCATACTCTCCAAACGTGCTGATGTATTTTCTATACCTTGTTGTATAAGTAAACTTTTATAAATTATTAAGTAGGCTCTCCCACACTAGGTGTAGATTAATGAATTCACAGTTACCATTAAGCAGCGAGCTTCGCAAGCTTATTGAAGTGAGAATAGATCGCACCTTGAAGGGCATTGAAGATACGCTTCAACATATTTTGGAAAATCAAGAGATAAGCATGAAGAATTTGAAAAAGGACATTCAGAGTCTTGAGGAAAGTTTCAACAGGTTATCGCAAAAATGGAATCTTGAAATACTCTATATTCTCTTCTTGAAGGGCTCGACTAGTTTCAGTGAATTAAAGAAAATTTTGAGCGTGAATTCTCGCACATTATCTGACAAGCTTAAAATGCTGAAAAGATATGGCTACATAGAAAGAATTGTTGAGACTGGACCGCCGTTAAGAGTGAGGTATATGCTTACGACAAGAGGAAAGAACATAGTTTTGCTTGCATTACCATTAGTGTATTATTCAAGTAGTTTAACTCCGCTTTAGCGGAAGAAAAATTACTTGTAATACTGATTTGAGATTCATAATTGTTAATTATATTCTTGGCTAACCATGGAACAACATCGAAAGCAAAAATGAAAAGGTGTGTCAAAATGATGAAGAAAGCAGATGTTAAGAAAAGCATGATGTACACGATTGATTTGACGAAAATTGATGGTGATGGAGCTTTTCCATGCCCTAAATGTGGAACCATAATTTCTCCAGATGATGAGACTGAGGAAAACTATCAGATAATTGAGACGAAAGTTAAGAACGACGAGTTGGCAGAGTTAATTTTAATGTGTGGCAAATGTGGAAGCACTATTAAGCTTGTAGGCTTTCTATCGCAACCAGTAGAATAAAGCAAGTTTTCAAATTTCGTTTTAAGCTACTTTTCTCTTTCAAATCTTCTACTTATAGCTATGAAAGTCAACCATAAAATGGCACCATAAAAAACGCCGTTGAAAACCGCACTCAAATATTTTTCGTATTCGCTTGCTGTTAGTCCAATCCATGTGCAGAACACGTTTCCTGGAAACATTGGCAAGGGAAGTAGTAGAGATGCTAATGTAAAAAGTAAGAGAAACGCTAATAGGATTATTGTGCCCTTCATTAGGATTCACTTATAGTAGTTGTTTTTGAAATTTCACTCCGCAAAAGAATCTAATATCGTCATATTTAATAAACCTTATTGTATAAGTGCTCAACAAAAATACAAATAGACCAAAATGCCAATACCTCAAAGTCTAAAAAGCCATAACAGCACGTAAATTAAATAATGAAAGAAAGAAGAGAGCACAAGAATCGCTACTAATGCTATTGCAAATAGTTTTCTGCTCGTGGATAAGCTGGACACATCGTCTAAGGGTCCGGGATGTTTATACATGGACATAAACAAGACGAAGATAGCCATTGGCCAGCTTACTAATAACAAAAATAATATGGAAAGAAATGTCAGAACTGATCGTGTTTTCTCACTGAATAATGACCGAGAAACATGCCCGCCATCAAGCATAGCAGCAGGCAACAGGTTAAGCATAGTAACTAGCATGCCAACCCAACCAGCGAAAGCAACGGGATGCAACGAAATATAGAAATTCTCTGGAAGTTTCATAATGAACATGGCATATAAGTCGAAAATTAGTGGAGAAAATGGTAGAAAATTTTCTGTACCCGTAATTGCCTTGATTGGAGAGAACATAAGACCCACAACCGTGGCTATCAAAGCAAGAACAAAACTAAAAATTGGACCACTGGAACCCACATCAAACAGCGCATCTTTATTTGGAGGTAAAGATTTTTGCATTATAACAGCTCCAAAAGTCCCAATTCCCAAAAAGCCACCTACAGGAGGCGGTCCAGGAATAAAGTATGGTGGTGTAGCTTCTATTCTTCTTTTATTTGCAGTTATTTTGTGACCCATCTCATGCAATCCAATTATAGCCATTATAGCTACCATGAACATGAGCCCGCCAATTATTGGTTCGCTCAGGTCTTCTGACAGCATATATCCAGTAATGAATGTTGTTACTAATGTTGCAAAAAACAGCAGCCAATTAATCAGAACGTTGTTACGCTTCGTTGGAGGTTTGGGAATAATTTTTAAGACTATTCTGCCCTCATGTCTGCGCAGAAACGCTATAAAATTTATTGCCTCTAAATTTCTTAAAACTCTGAGAAAGGCTTGCTTTGTTTCTTGCGGTTGCTTTAGGTAGTAAGTAGGGATATTATGTTCTATTAGAGCTTCTTCTATTTGAAATTCAGCGGACACTATTGCACTTATTCGTTCAAAATCGATTTGGATGGAGGATATTTCTGAAGTGTCATATGGGAATTCGCTCATAGTTTTTTATTCCAGTGTTTTGGCGATATAAGAGCGCTCACAAATAAAAAAGCTTATTGGAAAATAATCATGTTCTTGTTCAGAATCTGAACCCCTAAAAACTTTTTAATAATCGTTTAAAGACAACAAAATCCGCCAAGTTGAATCGTACACAAAAACAGCAACCCCTATAGAAAACGTCCCAAGCCCAAACGGCACAAAAAGGATGGAAATCCTTGGAAAAAACTGTTGAAGAAAATCTAATAGATTCTGATGTGGGAATAATTCTTCCAACCTACTGTGAAGCAGCAAACATTGAAAACTTGATAGAAGAGATTGAAAATCTAAAATTAAACACATGTATTTTAGTCATTGATGACTCAAGCTTTGACGGCACCGCAAATGTCGTACAAAAACTCCAAATTAAATACCCAAACGTTTTACTTCACGTACGTCCTCAAAAGTTGGGGCTTGGAACAGCAATAACTGATGGATTCAGAATATTACTTTCATTAAAGAAACCGCCAAGATACATTGTTACGATGGATGCAGATTATTCTCATAATCCAAAATACATTCCTAAATTGGTATCAGCAGTCAATAAAGGCGCTGACCTTAGTATTGGAAGCAGATATTGCAAGGGAGGAGAAACCAGAAAATGGAGTATTCTACGCTTAGTAATCAGTCGAATAGCCAACTTCATTGCCTTCACAGTGATAGGCGCAAAAATAAGCGATTACACCAGCGGATTCAGATGCTACTCAACAAATCTCATAAGAAAAATCATAAATGATTTACACAGCCAAACATATGAAATACAGATAGAAACAATAAGGCAGACTCATCTGAGAAAACTTCGGATAAAAGAGGTCCCAGTAACTTTTATCAATAGAAAGAAAGGAAAATCAAAGCTTACACTTAACGAAATAGAGCAATTCCTTTCATACATAATTCTAAAGAGCGCAATAATGCGACGGAGATAATTTTGCACATAGTGGTTTTTGCCGAATATTTTCCGCCAAGCATGGGTAGCGACCGCAGAATATATGAGTTAATGAAAAGAATAGCTGTAAGACATAAAATCAATTTTCTTTTGATTCCCCCATTTCGTGAACTTCAAGGAGTATTAAAAAAAGAAAAATATAATATTTCTAAATCTAACACCAATACGCATAAAAATATCATTGCCCACCACCTTGAAATTCCCAATATCATAAGGCAACAGTGGAAAAAATCCTTAAAAATAGCGTACCTATCCACCATGATTTTGCTTATTCCCAAAACTATAAAAAAACTGGTGGAAACAAATTCAGAAACCATCGTTTTAAATTATCCAAGCGTATACACTGGTGTTCTCGGATTTCTCGCTGCAAAAATTCTACGAAAAAACTGTATAGTAGATTTCAACGACCTAATAGCCCAATACACCGTACAATTGTTGAAAATAAATAAAAAAAGTTTCACAAGCAGAGTTATAATACTCATCCAAAATATCATCGTCAGAAATGCTGATGCAATTATCGCTCCTACATACTTCATCAAAAGTTATGCATTATCCCTTGGAGTAAAAGACGAAAAAATTTTTGTCATTCCTAATGGGGCTGATATGCAACTTTTCAGTGCAAGAACAGAATCAGATTATAGGTCAAAACTTCATCTGCAAGACAAGAAAGTTTGCTTATACTTCGGTCGCCTTGACGCATGGGCAGGCATCCACATTCTTGCTGAGTTATGCAGCATCTTTCAACAAAAAAGACCAGAAGTAAAGTTCCTAATGATTGGAGATGGAAGCGAAAAAATAGATTTCCCCAAAAACGTAATCACGATTAAGCAGATTCCACATTACGAGTTACCAAAAATGATCAATATAGCAGATGTTGTTCTGGTTCCGTTTCCAGACAATGAAGTTTCTCATGCGGCAAGTCCATTAAAGCTATTTGAGGCGATGGCTATGCGAAAACCTATAATTGCAAGCGGCGTAAGTGGAATAAAAGAAGTTGTTAAAAGCGGATACAACGGTTTGCTTGTTACTTCTAACAGACCGGAAGAATGGGTAGTAACCCTAGAAGCTATCTTAAATTCAAAAACTTTGCAGATGAAACTAAGTAAGAACGCAGAGGAATCTGTTAAAAATTATGATTGGAACGTACTGGCTTCACAATTCGAAAGCACATTGCTGAATTTGAGTTAACCAATGTATAGAGGCATTAAATAACATAATGTATGGACAAACAAAAGAAGAAGGATATACGCCTTAGTAAACTTCCAATTTTTGGAAAAGTAGAGAATTACAAATGGTAACGACCAAAGAAGATACCAAGGCTGAAATTGTGGAAGCAGAAATGGTAAAAAAACAAGAGTAACGCTTAAGCTTTTCTCAAGAGACCACGCATGAAAATAAGAAAACGCGAAAATCAAAAGAAAAATAACTATTGAAATACTAAACGACACAATTAGCACAGGCATAATTGTAGCTTCCAAAGGACCATCAATTAACTTGAATAAGAGCGTTTGAAAGAAGCCGTAAGGTATAGAAAATCTTGAGACGCCGAGAAACATATCAAAATATGCATTGAAAGACAAAAAAATGAAGGGCGAAGAAATCAAGCCTAAAACAGGAAACAGCGTTAGCAGAAACCGTAAGGCTGCCTTTCTATTCACAGAGAGAAAATGTTTTAATATGAAAGGAATGGCAGCAACTGGAAAGATTTTGGAACAAATTGAAAGACATAGGAAAATTGAAGAAAGCGCAGGTTTATTATCCAAAAAGATAATGGAAGTTATTAACAACAGTAAAGTGAATGAATCATTATGCCCTGAAAATGAATACTCCAATAGTGACACTGGAAAGAACAAGAGAATTAATGAAAGAAGTCTAACTCTTTCTAGAGGGAGCTTTCGTGACTTTAGCATATTATATATAATGAAAATTATGGCTAAGTCACATATTACAAAAAAGAGTTTCAAAAGTCTAACATTACCAGCCATTAAAAATGGGACTATTATGTAGATAGAAAGTGGAGGATAAGGAGCGGGAAAATCTTTGTATGGAACTTGACCGTTCAGTATTTTGTCACCTAAGTATTGATATTGAATAATGTCTGTAGAGAATGTTGTAGAAACGGTCAAACAGGGCAAAAATCGGTACAATATTCCAACTATTATGAGTAGCCTGAATGTAGCAGAGCATTCTTTAACCTTAAGTGCAAATGCAGTATAAGCTGTTACAATTGACACATACAAGATTAAAGCGTTAATCTTTTGGTCAATATTTAAAACCATAAGGATACATAGAGAAATAAGTAGAAAAGAAAAGAGTAGTGTAAAATACTTTCTAGTTTTAGAAGCCAATTTTTCAGCAACACTTAGGTCTCTGAATCTAATTGTCTTCATAATTGACAATCAGCCCATTATTACCTTCGTCACTCAAGTCAAGCATAATAGGTACACCTCGATCAACAAGGTCAAACTCTAAAAGTAAACCAGTGCTTATGCGCCCTCCCAAAATGCTGTTAGCGATTTCGGTGGGTGACAAGATTATATTGTAAAATCTTAAGGATGCAAAAAAACCATCATAATAATTGTCTTCAAAAGCTCTTCCTAAACGGAAAGGTTCGCTACTTAATACTGGTCTCCAGTAATCAACTTTTATTATTCCATTTAAGTTACCATTCTTGTACGAAATTATGTGTGTTCCATTGAAGATAAACGTGATGTGAACCCATTGGTTTAGCGAGATTTCTATCAATTGACTTTTCTTTTCAACGCCATTTTCGTTCCACATTGCCAAAAAAATGCTCGGATTTTCAGCATTGTCTCCCCACATAATTTCCCATCCTTCTTTTCTATCGAACGTAAATAGGCTTTTTCCCATCCACCGACCCCAAATCTGGAAGCGCAAAGGTTTAGCCCAAAACTCGATAGTGAAAGTTGAGGGAGAGAGTTTGCTACTATCAGACACTTCAATATATGTTTCGTTCTTAAATCGCAACAGGTTAGTATCTGCGGTTAAAAATGGCGGCTTAAACTCTCGAGGCTTCACATACACAGAAAAGCTACCGCTTGAATATATTTTAATGAAGTTGATGTCTCTGTTGCTACTGGGTACCCCGTACTTTGTCGACCCGATAAAGTAAGTAAAATTATAGTTATAATGCAAGCTTTCTTGTAAAGCAACGTCAAAATTTGTCCAATAATAAGAAATCAAAGTGATATTATCTCTAGGGGTCAAGTTCAACAACATAAACCCGGAAAGAGTTGTTTCAAATAGCACAGCGCTATGCTCCTTAATATTGTTGTCAAGCCACTTGATACAATTTTCCAAGTCTGGGATAAACTCGAAAGGAATAGTAGTTTTCTGCATTGTTTCAGGCAGATACCATTTAGATGGAAAGCTGTTATACAAAGCAAATGCGTCGGAAAGTGGACTTGTTACATACTCAAAAGAAATGAAAAGAAACAGAAATATTAAAGATGCCAAAAAGACGATTCGGAAAAACTTTTTCAACAGAGCCCCAAGCTTCCACTTAGAAATTTTCTGGTCTATAAAGGAAATTCCTCTAAACGCGTAAATACAAAAAGGAAAAACCAAAAACCACATCCACCGATCCCAGTGAAAAAGCGAAACTCCAATAATTAATGGACTAAAAGTGCATACGAGAGTCACAATAACATAGTATTTTAGTATAGGTGGAAGCTCTTCACGCTTATATCCAAATATTACCAAAGGCAAAAGCGGTATATACGCCACAAAGAATGTTAAGGCTATGCGGCTTACAAGTTCAGAATAGCTCATGTAGTTTAGATAATTAACAAAGAAGCGGGTTGCAACTTGTTCCATAAAAGGTTCAACGTATGACATCTGAAATGGATTTGCATCATTGGGGATTAACTTAGGCAAAACAAAAGGTAGAATAAGCAAAGGAAAGGCGGGCAACATACTAAAAATTAAACCTTTCATTTTTAAATCGAAAATCTTCTTGAATAAACGCTCCAAAATTATTAATGTTGCCACACCAAAGATTAAGAAAGATGTCATTTGATGAGTTAATGCAGTTAAAATTGAAAAAACAGCGAATTTCACATAGAAACTTTTTCCCTCTTCTTTTGACCTGCTAATCTTGTTCAACTCCCCTAACGCAAAGAACATAAATGATAAGCCAGCAACATTATGAAAAAGGTCCCAAGATAGACGCAGTGCAGGTGCCTGTGTCAGCAACAGTAAAGAAATTAGAAAACTTTGCTTTCTAGGCCATTTTAGAGAGTTTAAAAATTCATAAAAGGAGATTATTAAAAGTCCGTAGAGTTCTGGTCCGACAATTTTCAGCGTAAGGTAGGGGTTGCCTCCAGATATTACATAGTGGAATTTCAAGAAAAGCCATGTAGTTAAATGCCCCCAATAAAACATGTTTAACAAATCAAATCTGAACTTGGCAATGTAAGGTGCGTAAAAAGTGATTGTGTCGTTTCCCACTGGATACTTGCCTACCATGAATTCAGGAACAAGTCTCAAAAGATATGCACATAGGAACAAGATTATTGCATGAATGAATTTGACATGAATGATTATGCGTTTTAGTGAATTGATATATTTTTGAACCACATGAAAGGACGACAGAGGAATTTCTCCAAATGATTCATCTTTTTAGCGTGTCTTTTAGTTCAGTATAAAAAATCTATTCTGATTTACGAATAGTTGTCATTGGAGTATAAAATGCGAGATATTAAGCATTTTTTAAACATTGTTTATATAAAGATATAATCTGTTCTGCTATTTTTCTCCAATCAAAAGCACCCACAATATTCTTAGATTTTTGACCCATTGAGAAGGATAATTTTTTATCATTCAGTATCGTGAGTATTTTCTCAGACAAGTTTTCAACATCACCTGAATCCACGAGAAAACCATTTTTCCCATTTTGAATAAGCTCCAGCGCTATTCCAGTTTTTGTTGCAACGACTGGTTTTCCAGCAGCCATTGCTTCCAAAAGAAAAATGCTGAACCCTTCGTAAAGTGAAGGCACAACAGCTATGTCTGCTGACGCTAAGGCATTAAGCTTTTCTTTTCCATCAATCGGCCCGTAGAATATTACTTTGTCCTGCATCTTCATTTCTGCTGCAAGCTTCCTCAATTGTTGTCCATAGTTGAATTCAGGTCCAGCAATTACAAGTTTTACAGAGTTTGTCTCAGATTGTATTTTTGCAAGAGCCATTATCAAATATTGAAAACCCTTTATCTCTTCAAGTCTTCCAACAGAAAGTATCAATTTTTCGTTTTCTTTCATGTTGAGGCTTTCTCTGAAATTACTGCCGTTTAATGCGTAACTGAATTCTTCTAAGTTAACTCCGTTTGGGATTATAGTGATTTGCTCTTCGGGAACATCTATTGCCTTGAACTCTTGCACTACTCTATTGGATACTGCAATAATTTTTTTCGCAGTTTTCAAGGTTTTTTTACCTATTAAGTTAAAGTATGTTCTATGAAGTATTTTACTGAATCCACGTGGGAATCCATGCAACGTTAGAATAAGTGGTTTTTTCCTTATCTTGCTCATCAATGCAGCAGCGTCAGATGTGAAGAATTGATATCCGTGGGCGTGTATTATGTCGGTCTCTTCCTTCAGCAATGACGGCATTAGTGTTGGCGCAACCGAGTAAATTGTTCTCGGAACGGGGAATGCCGGGAAACGATATACTTTCACGTTTCCAAATTGTGTTTCAATAACTTTTCCAGCAACAAAAGAATTCTTTGTTGAGTTGAATGTGAATACTGTGACTTCTATCCCTTTTTTGACAAGTTCTCTTGTAAGATTGTACACGTGATAGCCTCCTCCTCCTATTAGAGGCGGAGGAAACTCTGGCGTAACTTGCATTACTTTCATATTTTCTGCCTATTTTTCTATGTTGCGTTAATCTTTATAAGATTAGGAGTCAATAAAGAGCCACATGGCGCAGGTTTCAGTTATTGTTACCGTTAAAAATGAAGAAGACTCTATTTTGCACTTGTTGCATTCTCTTGAAAGCCAATCCCTAAAACCGCATGAAGTAATCATTATAGACGGTGGCTCAACCGACAGAACAGTTAAAGTTGTTGAATCTTTCATTAGTTCAAGACCATCCTTCAAGCTTATCGTGACTAATGGTGTTAACAGGTCTAAAGGCAGAAACATCGGTATATCAAGTTCAAGCGAGGAAATAGTTGCGTGTACTGATGCTGGTGTGGCATTAGATGAACATTGGCTTGAAAACTTGGTTAAGCCATTGGTTAATGATTATGCGGATTTTGTTGGCGGAGTGTATGTTCAAAGTGGTGAAAGCCTATTGCAGAAATGTATAGGGATTCTGCAGTATCCAAATCCGCGAAAACTTCAAGCTGACGATTTTCTTCCTTCCAGCCGTTCTGTAGCCTTTAAAAAAAGTGTCTGGAAAACTGTTGGAGGCTATCCAGAATATCTGGAAAAGGCTGAAGACACCTACTTTGATTTGACAGTTCAAAGAAAGGGTTTTAGAATTGCTTTGGCGAAAGACGCAGTTGTTTCATGGCCAGCCAGAAAATCTTTGAAAGAACTTTTTCTGCAGTATTCTTCTTATGCAGAATGGGATGTGCGAGCTAAATTATTTTGGAAATTGAGAATTTACAGATTCATGATTTTAGCTTATGCATTTCTGGTTTTTTCAGTATTTTCGACGGTAACATTTGGTTTTTGGGGGTTCATGTTTCCTTTTCTGATAGTTTTAACTTATCTTATCCTTGCTGGTGCTAAGGCTTTTGGGAAAACTAAGAAAGTCTGGGCTTTTTTCCTTGCTATAGCAATAAAAATCACAATTTTTTCTGCAGAAACCTTTGGGTTAGTAAAAGGAATAGTTAAAAGATTAAAAAGCTAAAAATAATGGCTTTTCGAATAATTCAGAAAAATGTGGAAAAGAAAAAAGGGAATGTAGCGTTTTTATGGATCGTGAATTCCGCCTTTTATGACTTCTACTCGTGTTTCACTGATTGTTCCTAGGCATTCAAGTATACTGAATGTTGGATGCTCTGGGTCTGTGTAGTCTATTTCAATTATTATTGATGTTACGCACCGTGGAAAGCTTTGCAGTTCAAAGATTATTTCTTCGTGGAAGAACTGGGATGCATAGAATGTGTCTCTTGGACCAATACCCCATATTAAGAAGCCAACTGTTCCATTAATGTCCTTATACGTTGCGATAACAGCGTATCCCGTATCTACATCTGCTCCATAACCCTTCTTAGTGCCGTTCCAGCATGTTAAAGCGACGATTTTGTCTTGCCAAGTCTCATAGGGCGTGTATGTTTCTCCATAAAGCCATGTGTTGCTTCCCCAGAATGCATCAGTGAATTCGTTAAAGTAAAGCGTAAGCACGTTTGCTATTGGGCCGCCTACGCCAATCATGTTTGAGCTTGACACTGGCCATGTGGTGCACCAATCATCTTTGATTGCTGGTCTCTGTCCAGGCGTTTCACCATTATCTTTATAGTCTGATCTCGCGCCTGGCGCGGTTCCGAAGCAGTTCATAACGTAGGGTATGCTCACGTAGCTCCATTCATAAAGCATCATATCCAATCCAGCGTTGCCTATCTCAACTTGTTTATTCTTGAAAGCTGCAGTGACAAGTGTTGCACCGAGGACATCTGAAGTGTAGGCGTCTCTGCCTACAATTGTCCATTCGTAGCGTCCAGGAATGCGTTCTTCATATAATATGCCTGTGTTATAGTAAGGTTCAATGTCTATGGTAATATATATTGTGTAGTTTCCTGTTTCAGTGTTATAAATGGCTGTGAAGTTGTAAGAGATTATTGCATCAAGAAATTCTACATGAAGATCCAGCCCTGTAGGTCCATCCACTGTCCATTTTATGTCAAAGTCTGATGGGTCAATTTCAGTGGTATTTCCGCTTACTGTTATGTTCTGCGGTGGTAAATGTAAATCCCAAATTCCAAGCCAAGTGTAGTCTTCTTTAAAGACTTTGAAGTCATAGCCAAACCAGTTGAAGCTTCCGGTCAATGTAAATGTGGCGTTTCTTGTTATTGCAGTAATTTTGGTAAGCATCACCATGCCATTAACTTCTACTGTGTGCTCTGCTCCTAAATAGTCAACCCATGTATCATCTGTGCTCCAATCCAACTCGACTACTCCATTGGCTGGGGTTTCCTCGCTTTCAAAAGTCAGAGATATTGGGTTTTCAGTTACATTGTATGCGTAATAAGTGTCAGTTGAATATAGGATTTTGATTTCTGTTCCAGCAGCGGGAACTTTGTTGTATGGGATATTTATGTAGCCTACTCCAGTGGTTTCGTTTACTACAAGTTCATAATGGTAGGTGGAATAGACTGAGCGGATTGGATATTTGAGAGCATTGCCCCAAATGACTCTTTCGCTGAAAGTGCAGTATTGCTCCCACACTGGCGCATATGTGACAGGCGCATTGTCAAGGTAAATTTTCAATGGGTATCCTAGGCTTGCATAATATACGTCTTCAGTTGTCACCGTATAAAATTGGACCCAACGGGTTGTGTCCTTGTGCACAGCTTGGTACAAGTCCCATGGTAAGAAGATCTCGTCAAGCTGATACCATGCCTCAATATCAATCTTGTTTTGAACGCCATTCCAGTATGGCGCTCTCGCGTTTGCATCATCTGCGTCGTGCCAGTTGCATATGCCTTTAACTTCAACAGCCCTAAACATTGGAATATATGCATGATCCAATAGGAAGTCCCATTCGCCTATTATGAGTGGGGACTGCTTTGGCTCAACACTCATATCGGCAACTTTGGTTTCAATGAGAGGCTGTAAGAAATTCAATATACCATCAACTGTATAGTCAGAAACACATGGCCAGAATGCTGTCCAAGCCACATACCGCCTGTCAGAAGAGATCACTTGAGCAATGTCATATTTATGATCCCATGTCTCAAGCTGCTCTTCTTCCTCTTCGGTTTTGAAGATGTATTTGTAATGGAACTCTATGTCAGCGCCATCTGCTGGAGCAGTAGTGAATGTTACTGTTCCAGTAGCCCAGTCAACTGTGTAGGGTGGCGGTGTCACAGTTGGATTCCTGAAAACACCATTCACATAAACTTTCAAGAAGCCTGAAGCGACTGGTTGTTTAGAAAGTGTAAACGTCTTTGTGCTGCCGTCTCCAGTCTGATGTTCAATTGTGTCTCTTGTCAAGTTCTTTGCATAGTGCCAATCAGGACCATAGCAACAGAGCCCTTCTTGCTCGTAGAAATGGGCAAAACTACTGTATCCCGGGCTTGGTCCCAAGTCGTATTCTTCACGATTGCTGAGCTGAATGTTAAGTTTGTCATAGAGGTGCATCTTCGGTATCTTGATCTTCACGTCTTTAAGCAAAATTACTTCTTTCTTAACTTTGTTGAAAATCATAGTTATCTCTAAATCGACAACTTGCCATGTTGTAGTTCCTTCTTTATCATAGATATGAGTCACTGACTTAGCAACAAAACGTCTTGGACCATTATAGAGAATCTGCAAATCCTCAGTCACACAGTATCCATTAGTTTTTCTTCCACCATGAGGCTCACCATCAGGAGTTGAGGCATAAGTCCAATTGCCACCCCACTGATTACCATCAGCAAACATCGCAAACGCAAACAAGTTTCTATCTTTAACAGATGCTGTCGGGTCTATATATGAAATGGTTATGTACCAACCGTTAATCCATGAAGCCATAGGAACGGTGTCAGCTGGAGCAAATGGATCTCGCCCACCATATTCCATACCAATCCAGTTGGTTTGAACATTTGGGTCAGCACCAGCAGGAATGCCAAGTAACTCACCATATTTTGAGAAGCCATATTTTACACTGTTCTTTTCAAATGGATAAAGTAGGTAATAGTCACTGTCAAGAACACCGTTAACTGTTATGTACCAACTATTAGGGTCAACAGCTCTTGTTATAGTCAATGAAGTGAAGATTGTCAAAAGCATTATTATAGAAGCTACTGTTCCGACAACTATTTTTTTTCTTTCCATTTTTATTCCTCTTTTAGGTCATTTATGAGAGCGTGCATATGTTTATTAAAATTTTTTAGTAGTTCTGATTCAGAATTAGAATAAAAACCAAATAAATATTGTAAATAAGAAATCTTGCAACAAAAACATTTCAAATTATTCAATATTCCTATTTTCAAAAACAAAAAACCAAAAACAGCTATTTACCGAAAACCCTCAACCACCAATATTTTTTATTTACTTCAGCAAACCTATGAACTTCGCAAAGTTCAACTTCAACACCACAAGATTTACATTGAGCAAAAAGATGACTACCCCTTACTGCAAACCAAAAACCTTCTGAAAAACGACATTTAGGGCATTCCTTCAAATGGCTTGATGCCTTTTCAATTTCCTGTAGTTTCAAAGATTCGCCAATCTCCATAATATTTTATTCTTCCAAAAGATTTAATGGTTTTGGAGTTCAAAAAGGCATACAAAAACATGCAAACACTTTATTAATTTTCCAAACCATTTTTTAGGAGTTGATGGCAATGATAGTGCAAATGTTCACTGTTGGCAAGTTATTCACAAACTGCTATCTTGTAAGTTGCCAACACACAAAAGAGGCGATAATCATCGATCCCGGCTTTGACAGTCGCCTTGAAGCGGAAAAAATCTTTAAACGAATCAGCGAGCAAGGCTTACTATTGAAGTTTATTTTAAACACTCATGGACATCCAGATCACACATGCGGAAATAGAATAGTCAAAGAAAAATTTCACGTGCCAATTTTGATTCATGAATCTGACGCACATATGCTGGGTGTGTTAGGCATAAAAATTGCTAAATTTTTTGGCTTTGAGGATTCCTCGCCATCAGCAGATATTATACTGCACGATGGAGATTCGATAAAAATTGGAAGGATAAATTTGAAAGTTATGCACACTCCAGGTCACAGCCTTGGAAGTATATCACTTTTAGGAGAAAACGAAATTTTTACTGGTGACACTTTGTTTATGGGTTCGATTGGAAGAACAGATTTTCCAGAAAGTTCTGAACATGCCATGAATGATTCTCTAAAGAAGTTGGCATTTTTGCCCGATAATTATGTTGTTTACCCTGGTCATGGACCAAAAACAACAATAGGCGAGGAGAAGCGCAGTAATCCATTTCTGCAATGGTAAAGGTTCATAGCGTATTTCTAAACAAGTCTTCTTCGCTTGAAATCTGCAGTTCGTTGATACTGCATTTATCGCAGAATTCGATTATGCCGTTTAATCCTTTAAAAATGACAACAGGTGTTGCTTCCTTTGCTTGTCCCATAAGAAGTTCTGCCGCGGCGGCAATTTCATCTACCACCGCAACGTTTTTCACTTTAAGAGTTTGTCTAAAAAGGTCTTTCTTTCCTCTATAATCCTTAAATGGTTTGACCCCTGCTACACCTATAGCAAAGTTTACTTGCCCACGCCTGAAGGGACGACTGTAAGTATCGCATATAACAACAGCGACGTTTTTACCAGTTAATTTTTTAATTTTCATGCGACATTTTTCTGCTGATTCGTCTGGGTTTTCTGGCAATAGTGCAAAGTTTCCTCTGCCTTCTACGTTTGACTTGTCTATTCCAGCATTTATACATATAAAACCACGTTTATCTTCTACGATTAATATTTCTCGAGAAGATTTTACCACATTTTTTGTATCCTTCAGAACCAACTCTACAAACTTCGGACTTTTTCCTGCCTGTTTTGCAATTTCCTTAGCTTTTTTTGAGGGGACAATGTCTTTTAATTTAACCACTCTATTTTCAGCTTTAGAGAAAATTTTCTGTGCAACAACTATTACGTCTCCCTCATCAATTTTTAAGCCGTTTTTTTTGGCAGTTTTAACTATTATTTCTGCTATATTGTCTCCAGATACTATTAGAGGAAATTTTTCCAAAGCAAACGCAGCGAAAGTTTTCAATGGCACATCCTCCTAGTTCTTTTTAGGTTGTTCTTTTACTATGTTAAATCTCTTGCTAGTTTTTTGGCAAAAAAGGGATATTGTACAGATTTTGAAATTTTATTTTGAATTCATAATGTTTAAAGAAACATTGGTTAGAGTGATACTGTGAGCTTAACTACAAAAATGGATGCTTAAATATGAAGAAGTATTTGAAAATATTAGTTATCTTATTGACAATGATGTTTAGCATTGTTAATTTTACAAGTAGAACATTACTTCCAAAAGTAGATGCAACTTATATTGAAGACCCGATTACACAAGATACAGTTTGGACTCTTGTAGACAGCCCCTTTGTAGTTTCAAAAAATATTACTGTTTATTCAAACGCGACATTAATCATAGAGCCTGGTGTAGAAGTGCGGTTTGGAGGGGAATTCTCATTAATTATTTTAGGTAAATTGTATGCCAACGGTACGAACAAGCCAATTACTTTCACTTCGAATAAAGAAGAACCAGAAGTGGGAGATTGGAATGCAATCATATTTAACGGAACAGAAAAGTCTGTTTTGATAGGCTGCACCATAGCTTACTCAACGTATGGAATACTTGTAGAAAATGGCAATGTGGAAATTAGAAATTGTAATGTAGGATTTTCGCAAAATGGAATTGCAGCAACGAACAGCGAACTACTAATTCATAACACTACCATTAGTTTTTGTCAGCAAAATGGTATCACCATAACCGACAGCAAATTGACGATTCAAAAGAGCACAATATCTGGGAATCAAGGGAATGGAATACTAATAACTGGAAACGAGCAAATCATTATACAAGATAATACAATAATGGCTAACGGAAATGGAATACTGTTAACTGGAAATGAAACTTCAAACGTGGATATAAGCAAGAATATAATCTCGGCAAACGGTCAAGTAGGGATAAAAATCGACGCAA
>Ga0129301_1000458_pt1 | contig 22448 bp, 14 predicted proteins | sample ConPoolayeHmetaG_FD_94489 | JGI IMG/M metagenome (GOLD analysis project Ga0129301, IMG submission 94489) | Hot spring microbial mat communities from California, USA to study Microbial Dark Matter (Phase II) - Cone Pool mat layer H metaG ...
GAGCGGTGGCGCTCGCCAGGGGCGAGGGTGCGATTCTTCCCGAAGCCGCGGCGGGGATCACCGTCTGCCGGGGTGGGCGCTGCAATCTCCATTTCCTGATGGTCCCGGAGCATTACGAGCTCGAGCCGTTTCTGCGCGCGCTCCGGCCGGCCGATGAGCCTCCCGTGCCCGCCGGCATCGCCGAGCGATTGGCCTCCATGACCTCTCCCGCCGAAATCCGGGTCCTGGTATCGGTCCACTGCCCGAATTGCCCCGCGGTCGTCGATGCCGCCGCACGGCTGGCCGCGGCCTCCCCGGCGGTGACGGTCTACGTGATCGACGCTCAGGTGTATCCCCGGACGGCGGAGGAGCGCGGCATCCTGGCCGTGCCGGCCGTGCTCATCGACCGCGAACTGGTAGTCGTCGGCCCGCTCGGCATCGAGCGCATGGCGGATCTGCTTCTCGGCCGGGAGCAGGGCCGCTACGAGGTCGAAGCCTGCCGCTCATGGCTGCTGCGCGGCAGAACGGCCGAAGCGGTCCTTTCGCTCGGCCGGGAGCGCTACCGCAGGGCGTGGGTCGATCTCTTTCAGGAACCGGAGCTGTCGACGCGCATGGGCGTACTCGTGATGGTCGAGCGGGCGCTCGAATCGCATCCCGAGTGGGTGCGCAGCATGGTTCCGCTGTGGCTCCCCCTGCTCGAACACCGCGATGCGCGCATCCGCGGCGATGTGGCGGACTTGCTCGGGCGGATCGGTGATCGGCGCGCGCTGCCGCATCTGGAAAGGCTGTGCGAGGATCCCGATCCCGACGTCGCCGAGGCCGCCGCCGAGGCGGTCGGGGCGCTGCGTGATGCCGCGGGCGGCGAATCCGATCTCGATTCCGGTCGATAGCAGGATCAGCGGCGTCCGGGCTGCAGGCCCGTCGATGCCGGTTCGGGTGCGGCTGCGCCCGCGCGCGCCTGATCGTCATGGAGCGCCACGAGAGGCGCGAGCAGGGTGCGGTATTCCATCTGGAGTGCAAGCAGGATGCGCGGGTCCCTCGAAGAGCTGTAGCGCACGGCCGACTCCAGGAGCTGCAGGGGGATGCGGAAGTCCTGCAGGCTGCCCGCGTGCCCCCTCCAGATCCTGTGCCACTCCTGGGCCTGCAGGATGCTCACCGCGGGCGCGAGAACCGCCGGTATGTTCTTGTCCAGGGCGAGGGCGAGTGCGGCCGGGATTCCCCGGTCGCGATAAAGCGCGATGACGCCGGGGAGGCAGGAATTCCATTCCGGCGCTTCCCGCGCGCCGGCGAAGATCTGCCGTACGAGCCGCCGTGTGGGAATCAGCGCCGTTTCGGCGGAGATCGGCCCGGCGCCGAGCGCGTCGGCCAGGGCCTCTTCCATCTCCCGCCAGCGCCGCAGCGCGGCCAGGCTCTCGGCCCGGATCCAGGAAAGGGCCGGATGGCGGGCCCCCAGGGACAGGGCCCGATCGCACGCCCCGAGCGCCTCGTAGTGATTCTCGAGCCCGCCGAGCGCCAGTGCCTTGACGATCCACGGGCGAGGGTCCCCGGCATGGCGGGCCGACAGATGTTCGGACAGCTCGAGCGCCTCATGCTGCCGCCCGAGCTGGCAGAGCACGATGCCCTGATCGCAGGCGGCCGCCGCATCGCCCGGCTCGAGCTCCGCCGCTCTGCGGAAGCTCGCCAGCGCCTTCTCATACCTGCCCAGCAGCCAGAGGAGCCTGCCCTTGGCCGCCCACGCCTGTGCGGAATGGGGGTCCAGCGAGGCGGCGCGCGTGAAGGAAGCCAGGGCCGGCAGCTCGTGCCCCAGCCGCGCCAGGCAATAGCCGCGCACGTACCAGTCCTGCGCCTTCCCGCGGATCGAAACCAGCTCGTTGGCGGCCAGCAGCGCCCTCTCGAAATCCCCCGCAGGCATGCGCATCTCGAGCTCCTGGAAGCAAGCCTCGGTGCGCGGCTCACGGCGCGCGTGCGGTGCCGGTGCATGCCGGTATCTCCAGTCGAGTTCCCCCACGAGATCGCACAAGGGTGCGTCGAGGTCCGCGAACCAGAGCCGAAGGAACTCCACGAGCAGCCGAACCGGTTCCCCGCGGTGCTGCTTGACCTCCAGGCAGAGGCGCATGAGGGGCTCGCGCAGCTCGTAGTAGGAATCGCGCCCGACCGACTCGGCGCGCACGTAGCGCATCTCCCGCAGGATCTTGAGCTGGCTCGAGGCCGTCTGGTGCGTCATGAAGCAGTGCTGCGCGATCTCGCGCACCGGGACCGCGCCCTTGCGCTCGCAAAGGAATTCGACCAGCTTGCGCTGCTGCGGCGAAATCCAGGCCATCCGGGCATGATAATAGGGTGTCAGGTCGTCGAGCGCCCTGGTCAGAGGCTCGTGCAGCCCATCGAGCGACTCGCGCGTCAGGAACTGCGAGAAGATGATCCAGACCCGGTGGTTTCCGCCGGCCAGATGGTGCGCGGCTCGGATGCGCGCCCGGCCCGCGGGCGTCTGCAGGAACGAATCGAGCCGGTAGTCCATCTTGAGGGCCGCGATCTTGCCCACGAGCCGGGCGGCGTTCTCCGGCGTCAGCTCGTCCATCGGCTGGATCACGAATACCCCGTGAAAGGGTGCGTCGCGGCGCGTAACCCCTTCGAATGTACACTGGGCGGTGGCCAGCAACAGCATCGAGGGATGTTCATCGAGGTATGCGCGGAAGCGCTTCTGCCCCTCCGGCCCGAGGCCCTTGAAGACCTCATCGAGGTTTTCCACCATGACGAGCAGCGTGCGCTCGCCCGCGACCTCTGCGAGCAGGGAGCCCGCAGCCTTCTCGGCCGCGGCGGCCGGCATGCGATAGAGCTCTTCGACGCGCTCGGCGAGCGCCGCATCCGGCTGCTCCGCAGGCAGGGCGCGCAGCGTGCGCAGCAGGACGTCCAGGAAGGACGTGACGCCCCACTCGTCCTCCCGCAGCCAGGCGGCCGCCAGACATCCGCGCATCGCCCCGTCCGCCAGCACGCGGTGGTGGATCAGCGAAATGAGATGTGTCTTGCCGCTGCCGTGCGGGCCGATGAGCAGCATATGCCGCCGCCCGTGCCCGGATACCGCGTCGCGCACGATCTGCAGGATGCGGCCGGCCAGGCGCTCCCGCCCCACCAGCAGCGATTCCAGAACCGCCGGATCCATCACGCTCGGCGTGAAACTCGTCAGCAATGCGGTTCTCGGCATCGATGGCTCCCCATGTAAATAAGAATCATCGTACGTAGATCATACCACATGGGCAGAAGCAAGACAGAGCCTGAAATAACCTGACTTGCTTTGCTCGCCAACTTTAGGGGCCAAGGGGTGGAGGGGTTAAGGGGTAAAGGGGTCCAAGGGACAAAGGGGAAAGACCGGTCGGCGCCTCAGATCGATCTCTTCCTTCCGACTCCGCAAGATCCGGGTTTCCAGCCCGCCGGCGGACCCGGAGCCGATGCCGGGAAGGGCCTCATTTGCGAGGGCTACTGCCGACGCCATCCGTTTCTGAAAACAGACGTCACGCAAACAACTTGGAACCCTTTACCCCTCGGCCCCTTGACCCCTTGGAACAATTGCCGGGAGCTGGCTACAACCCATGCGTGGTCAGTTATTTGTGAAATTTCCGAGACGTATGGCAGGCCGGGTTTGTTTCTTATCTCTTTCCGCGCAGCCGGTAGCTGCGGCGGAAGCCAGAAGCGTGGTTGATGATCGCGACCTCGATGATGCCGCCGGCGTCGCAGCTGTACAGCTCCTCGATCATCTGGCCGGGCGCCACGTTGCGCGTGATCGGGATGCTTTCGAGCCGCTCTTCGTTTTCCAGGGCCGGGTCGAAGGGGAAATAGATCTCGTCCCAGGGGGTGATATCTCCGCAGGGTCGGCCGTCCTCGTCGATCTGGCCGCACTCGAGGTAGCGGAAGTGGCCGATGTTATGGACCGGCCTGTAGATCCGCGAGCGCACAACCCTGCCTTGCGGGTGATCGGGCAGAAGGGTGTCCTTTTCGAACAGGACGTCGAGGGCCACCGAGCGCCCGTCTTCACGCTCGCGCCAGACGCCGAAGTGGCGGCTGAAGCGCTCGCGCAGCGTGTATCCTGCTGCCGCGTCGGCCATGATGGCGAGCCCTATGGCCGTGGCTGCATGCGGATACGAGGACTTGCGCACCCGGCGGCCGAACTGTTCGCGCAGCAGGCGGGAGACCAGGGGGAAATCGCTCGAGCCGCCTACCAGGTACACGGCGGCGATCGAATCCCAGGCATGGGGCAGCGGCGCCAGCAGGACGGCGCGCTCCATGGCGGCGATGGTGCGCTCGATCAGGGGTCGGCACGACGAGTAGAATTCCTGGGCGTCGATCACCACCTCGTGCTTTCCCTCGAGCGCCCGGCCGACATCGATGGCGATCTTGCGGCTGTTCGGGTGCAGGCCCTCCTTGCGCTCGCGGCACTCCTCGAGCAGCTGGAAACGCGCCCCGGCCGAAAGCTGCTCGACGCCCGTGCGCCGCAGCGCCAGGTCGAGCAGGAGCTGGTCGAAGTCGTCGCCGCCGAGCTGGGCGATGCCGACGCTGTTGAGCACCTCGTGGTGGCGGTCGGTGATGTGAATGACCGAGACGTCGAAGGTGCCCCCGCCGAGATCGTAGATCACGACATGCTCGCGGCGCGAGCTCGTGCGCGAGGTCAGGGTGTTATGGGCGTACTCGATCCCGGCCGCCGACGGCTCGTTGAGCATGCCGCGCACCTTGAACCCGGCCTGCCGGAATGCCTCCAGGGTGATGAAGCGCTGGTTGCTGTTGGAGTTGGCCGGAACCGAGATCATGGCTTCGAGCGGCGTGTTGCGCGTGATGCGCAGGTTGGACCTCTCGACCAGGTCGGCGCGCAGGCGGCACATGAATTCCGTCAGCAGCTGCAGCACGGTGACGGAATGGGACCCCACGCGCACGTGCGAATCCGGGCTCAGGGTTCCGAGCCGGCGCTTGAACGAGCGCAGCATCTCCCATGCGGGATCCGTCTGGCGCGCCGCCGCCTCGAAGCCGAAGGCCCGCTCGCCGCCGCGTGCCGCGATCAGCGAGGGATACCAGTCCTGATCGTCTCCGGCCTCGTTCTGGAAACTCACGATGGGGTAGTTGCCCTTGTCGATGGCGCAAACGACGGTCCGGGTCGTGCCGTAGTCGATTCCTAGACGCATCACATCCCCACAGGATTGCAAGGTCACGATAGCGCAATGCTGGCCCTTATTCTACTCGAGATCGTGGCTGCGCGGCACGGCCGGCTGAGCTCTCTTTCGGTGGAGCCGGGTTTCGGGCGCCCCTCAGGCGGGTTCGAGGAGGTGCAGCTCTTCGAGGAAATCCTTGATGATGTGGGCCGTCAAGCCCCAGATCTCGTAGTTTCCATAGTCGTAGAAATACACGTCGACCGACCTCCCCAGACGCTGCATCCGTTTCACCCGGAGCCGGGAGCGGTCGCGGAAGACCGCGAATGGAACCTTCAGGATCTCCGCCACTTCCCCCGTCCGCGGGGCCGCGTGGAAGGGCGGTTCGAGGTAGCCGGCAAAAGGGGCGACCCTCCAGTTCGTGATCGAAAGGTAGTCATGGAAGCGCCCGAGCAGCTCGATCTGGCCGGCCGCGATGCCGATCTCCTCGCAGGTTTCCCTGAGGGCGGTCCGTTCCAGGCTCTCGTCGCCGTCGCGCATGCCGCCCGGGAAGGAAATCTGGCCCTTATGGGTCGCCACGGCCTCCGTCCTGAGCGTAAGCAGGAAATGGGGCTCTCCCGCCTCTTCGAAAACGGGCATGAGAACCGCCGCCTCCTGCTCGAAGCCCGAAACCAGCCTGCGCGGGCGGACCTGGGAGAGCCTGGTGCGTATCGTGTCCTTCAGCATCATCCTCGCCGAAAGCCGATGCATCCGGCGCGCCGTGCGGGCGGCCGGGGAAAAGCCGATGCGGCGCGCCATTGCCTGCCGGCCGAAGTCTACCATGCGCGCGCTCTGCTGGAAAATGCATGGATGGCGACCGCCGATGCGTGTTGCGAAAGGCCGACGCTTCATGTATTTTCTAGCTTCCATCGATCTTGATCCGGAGGAAGGAATCCTATGGCCAAATACAAGATTGCGTGGCTTCCCGGCGACGGCGTGGGCGTGGACGTTCTCGAGGCTGCCAGGATAGTGCTCGACCGGTTGAATCTCGATGCCGAGTTCATCCGCGGGGATGTCGGCTGGGAATTCTGGAAGAACGAAGCCGATCCGCTGCCCCAGCGCACGATCGACCTGCTGGGCCGGGTAGACGCGGCGCTGTTCGGCGCCATCACCTCCAAGCCCGCCAAAGCTGCGGAAGCGGAGCTGGCGCCCCACCTGCGGGGCAAGGGCCATGTCTACCGCTCGCCGATCGTGCGCATGCGCCAGCTTTTCGACCTGTACATCTGCTTCCGGCCCTGCAAGGCCTACCCGGGCAATCCGCTCAACTACAAGGAAGGCCTCGATCTCGTGATCTTCCGGGAAAACACCGAAGACCTGTACTGCGGGGTCGAATTCGCGCCCGTGCCCGGAGAGCTTGCCGCCGTCCTGGCGCGGAACTCGAAGGCGTTCGCGCCCTTCAGCGCGCTGGCGGCCGACCAGTATGCGCTTTCCTGCAAGATCAACACGCGCCGCGGGTCCGAGCGCATCCTGCGGGCGGCGTTCGAGTACGCGCGCAAGAACAACCGGCGCAAGGTGACGGTGGTCCACAAGGCCAACGTCGTGCGCGCCACCGACGGGCTTTTCCTGGAGACCGCCCGGGAGGTCGCCCGGGAATTCCCTGAAATCGAGATGGACGACGCCAACGTCGACGCCGCGACGATGTGGCTGCTGAAGAATCCCTTCAATTACGACGTGCTCGTGGCTCCCAACCTGTACGGCGACATCATCTCGGACCTGTGCGCCCAGATGGTGGGCGGCCTGGGATTCGGCTGCTCGGGCAACATCGGCGACCGGCTCGCCGTTTTCGAGCCGACGCACGGTTCCGCGCCCAAGTACGCGGGAATGTACAAGGTCAACCCGATCGCCACGATCCTGACCGTTCGCATGATGCTCGAGTGGCTGGGCGAAACCGGGCTGGCCGACAAGCTGGAGCGGGCGGTGGCCGCGGTGATCCGCGAGGGCCGGGTGCGCACCTACGACATGGGCGGAAGCAACACGACCCTGGAAATGGCCTCGGCGATCGCCGCGAAACTCGAATAGACGCAGGGGAACGGCTATGGGCATGACGGTAGTGGAGAAAATACTCGCGCGCGCCTCCGGCAGGCAGTCCGTCGCCGCCGGCGAGACCGTGGAGCCGGCGGTCGACGTGGCGATGTCGCACGAGAACGCCGCCCTGGTGATCAATCAGTTCATGGAGATCTATCAGGGCACCGGGCTGGAGCCGAAGGTCTGGGATCCTTCCCGGATCGCCATCATCTTCGATCACCGCGTCCCGGCGGAAAGCGCCAAGACGGCGACCAACCAGAAGAAGGTGCGCGACTTCGTCGCGCACCAGGGCATCACGCGCTTCCACGACATCCGCGGCGACGAGGGGGGCATCTGCCACCAGATCCTGGCCGAGAGCGGTTATGTGCGTCCGGGCTTCGTCGTCGCCGGCACCGACAGCCATACCACGACCCACGGGGCCCTGGGGGCCTTCGCACTCGGAATCGGCGCTACGGAAATGGCGAGCGTCTGGGCCCTGGGTTTGTTGCTGAACGTGGAGGTCCCGGCCACGATCAAGGTGGTCATCGACGGCCGGTTGGGCCCCTGTGTGGGCGCCAAGGATCTGATTCTCCACCTGATCGGGCGCATATCCGCCCAGGGAGCCAACTTCAAGGTCATCGAGTTCCACGGCGAGACCGTGCGCTCGCTGCCGACTTCCGGCCGCCTCGTGCTGTGCAACATGTCCGTGGAAGCGGGAGCCACGTCGGGCATCGTCCCCGGTGACGAGGAAACCCTGCGCTTCCTGCGCGACGATGCGGGCGTGCGCGACGGAGTGGATCCGGTCGTGCCCGATCCGGACGCCGTCTACGACCGGGTGGTGATGATCGATGCTTCGTCGCTTTCGCCCCAGATCGCCTGCCCGCACGCGGTCGACAATGTCAAGCCGGTCGAGTCGGTCCGCGGCGTCAAGGTCGATCAGATCGTCATCGGCTCCTGCACCAACGGCAGGCTCGAGGACCTGGCCGCGGCGGCCGGCATATTGAGGAAGCGGAAGATTGCGCGCAACGTGCGCATGCTCGTCTTTCCGGCTTCGTGGCGCGTCTACCGGGAGGCGCTGCGGCGCGGCATCCTGGCGGACCTCATGGAGGCCGGCGCCGTAATCATGAATCCCGGTTGCGGGTGCTGCCTCGGCATCCATCAGGGAGCCCTCGCCGACGGCGACGTGGCGCTGTCGACCACGAACCGGAACTTCCTGGGCAGGATGGGCAACCCGAAGGCGGAGATCTATCTGTGTTCCCCGGAGGTTGCCGCGGCGAGCGCGCTGACCGGAGTCATCAGCGATCCGAGAACGGGGGTGTGACGATGAGCGGCAATGCAAACACCGGCGCGACGCCCGCAGAGTACACGGTCGTCATGGTGCTCGGCGACGATGTGTCCACGGACGCCATCTACCCGGGACGGTTCATGGCAACGGTGTTGCCGAGCGAGACCCCGCAGTACGCCTTTGCGGACCATCCCGAGTTCCGGGCCTTGATCAGGGACGGCAAGCTGCCGCCGCGCAGCGTGATTGTGGCCGGCTCGAATTTCGGCTGCGGCTCATCGCGCGAACAGGCGGTCTCGTGCCTGCGCGGCCACGATCTGACGGTGATCGCCCGCAGCTTCGGGCGCATATTCCTGCAGAATGCGGTCAACCTGGGCCTGCGCGCCATTACCTGCCCCGGCATCGAAGTTCAAAAGGGGGATCGACTGGAGATTGCCGCGGACTCCGTCCTCGACAGAACCACGGGCAAGCGCTTTGCCGTCCGGCCGCTGCCGCCCACCAAACAGGCGATGATGGAGGCCGGGGGTCTGATCCCTTACACGCGCCGGCGCCTTCTGGAGCGCCGCTAGTACGCGGGAGGCGAGCTTTTGTCTGTTCGGGCAGGAAGTCGCCCGGGATGGAGCATGATCGCCGTTGTTGGGCCTTCAGAAATCAGCCTTCCCGGATGGCAAGGTGACACGCGACGGCGGCTGACCTCTGACAGCTGACCGCTGACGGCTGGGAGCTATTATCAGAGCATCACCGGACGGCGGAATCTCCCTTGTTTCCGGCCCGTCCGGGCTTGAAGTGGGAAGGCATACAAACGGCTCATGCGATCCGACCGGAAGCGAATCTTCCTGCTGGCGCTCGGCCTGGCGGCCGGGACGATCCATGCCCAGGAGAAGCTTCCCGGCCAAGCGATCCGGGTCCAGATCACGCTGGTCAATGTCCCTGTGATCGTCACCGACGCGCGCGGCCGTTACGTGCCCGACCTCAAAGCCGGGGACTTCATTCTCTACGAGGACGGCATACCCCAGCCCATCGCCCTTTTTGCCGCGTCCCAGGAGCCCATCCACGTGGCCCTCATGCTCGACACCAGCCGCAGCACGGCCACGGTCCTGGGCAAAATCAAGAGCGCGGCCGCCGATTTTCTGTCGCAGCTGCGCCCCCAGGACCAGGCGATGATCGTGTCCTTCGACTATGAAATCCGCGTCCTGAGCCGGATGAAGCGGGACGTCGTGCAGCTCAGGGAGGACGTGCGCAGGGCCGAGGTGGCGTCCAACCCGGGGACCAAGCTCTACGACGCGCTGTACGAGGTCGTACAGAAGAACCTGGCCTCGGTCCAGGGCCGCAAGGCGATCGTCCTGCTTTCCGACGGGCAGGACGTCGGGAGCCGGATTTCGCGCGAGGACCTGCTGGCGGCCGTCGCCGGCTGGGACACCGTGATCTATCCGCTCCATTACACGGTCGATCCGCAGGAGTTGATGAAGAAACTCTTCGGGATCTCCACGCGCATGCCCACGGCGGGCGACCGGACCTGGCGCGACTACGAGAGGCAGGGAAGGGAGTTTCTCGAAAAGCTCGCCCAGGAATCCGCCGGGCGGCTGCGCTCGAGCGAGGCCGGGGCTCTCAAGAAGGTCTTCCGCCAGGTCACCGAGGAACTCTCCCATCAGTACCTGCTGAGCTTCTATCCCGATCCCTCGAAGCTCGACGGCGAGCTGCACCGGCTGCGCGTCGAGGTGACCCGGCCGGGCTTACTGGTGCGCGCGCGGCCGAGCTACCGGGCGCTCAAGCCCTGACCGGCAAATAGCCGTTGACACGCGTGTTCTTTCCCTTTATACGTATCAATCAAGAATCATTGTGCGAGGATCTTTAATAAGAGCGTCTTCATTTGGGCGCGCCGGCTGCAGGATCGCAAGGAGCCCGCGCGGGGTGCGGGCCGGAAACTGAATCGGACAGACCTGCTGCCGGGAGCGCTCGGACCGAGACGCGACGGCGCCGTCGAAGGAGGATGCGCCGCGGCGCTCTCGGTTCTCATACGCATGCCGGCCGAGTGCCGGCGAGCCGACCGCAGCCGGATAGAAACAGCCGAATCTCCCAGGCGGCGGAGGCCTGCCCGGCCGGGCGGCAGGCTCACTCGGCCAAAGAGCCGGTCGTGACGCAGGCGGTGCGGCGGACGAGCCGGCCGAGGCATCGCCGCATCTCGAAGACCGGCAAGCGCCCGGGCGTTGACGCTCCGGTCAAACGCGGCGCACCGACAATCAGCATCCGGTGAAGCTCGGCAACCCCCAGCTCCCTTTCCATCCGACTGCTGTATGCTGATGGCTGAATCCTGACAGCTGATTGCTGGTTGCTGACAGCGCCGATGCGACTCGGTTACATTGCATAGTGCACTTTTTGCCCCTAACGGCAATGACGTGACCTCCGGGATCAAGAATGGCACAATCCTCGCCGTCGAGGCGTTATCATTACTTGTCCGATGCGCGAAGGGAGCGGAGACCTTGATCGAAGACTTCAAACGCCAGTTGCCGGACACGGATCCGGCGGAAACCCAGGAATGGATCGATTCTCTCGACCATCTGATTCGTGAGGGAGGGAAGGCGCGCGCCCAGTTCGTCATCCGCCGGCTGCTCAAGCGCGCGCGCATGCTGCGCATCGGCATACCCGAGCCGGTGCAGACACCCTATATCAACACGATCTCGCCGGAGCAGGAGCCGCCGTTCCCGGGCGACGAGGCCGTGGAGAAGCGGATCCGCCGCATGGTCCGGTGGAACGCGGCGGCCATGGTGACGCGCGCCAACAAGCACTACGAGGGCATCGGCGGCCACATCTCCACCTATGCTTCCTCGGCCAGCCTCTACGAGGTGGGGTTCAACCACTTCTTCCGCGGCAAGGACGACGGCGGGGCCGGCGACCAGATCTTCTTCCAGGGCCACGCCTCGCCCGGCATTTACGCGCGCGCTTTTCTGGAAGGGCGCCTGAGCGCGCAGCAGCTCGACGGCTTCCGCCGCGAATGCGCGCGCGCCGGCGGCCTTTCCTCCTATCCGCATCCCCGGCTCATGCCGGATTTCTGGGAGTTCCCGACGGTCTCGATGGGCCTCGGGCCCCTGAACGCCATCTATCAGGCCCGTTTCAACCGCTACCTGCAGGCGCGCGGCATCGCGCGCACCGACGGTTGCCGCGTCTGGTGCTTTCTGGGAGACGGCGAGTGCGACGAGCCGGAGACACTGGGCGCCCTGTCGCTGGCCGCGCGCGAACGGCTGGACAACCTGATCTTCGTCGTGAACTGCAACCTGCAGCGCCTGGACGGGCCCGTGCGCGGCAACGGCAAGATCATCCAGGAGCTCGAGATGGTTTTCCGCGGCGCCGGATGGCATGTGATCAAGGTCATCTGGGGGCGCGAATGGGACGAGCTGCTGCAGCGCGACTACGACGGCCTGCTGCTGCAGAAGATGAACGAGACCGTCGACGGCATGTACCAGAAGCTCGCGACCGCCAAGGGCGATTACATCCGCGAGCACTTTTTCGGCCCCGAGCCCGGCCTGCGGCGGATGGTCGAGCACCTGAGCGACACCGATCTCGAGAAAATGCGGCGCGGCGGCCACGACTACCGCAAGCTCTATGCGGCCTACAAGGCGGCGACCGAGCACCGCGGCTCCCCGACGGTGATTCTGGCCAAGACCGTCAAGGGCTGGGCGCTGGGCGAGGGCTTCCTGGGCAAGAATGTCACGCACCAGCTCAAGAAGATGAACCTCGACCAGCTGCGCGCCTTCCGTGACCTGCTGGAGCTGCCGATTTCGGACCGGCAGATAGAGGAAGCGCCGTACTACCACCCCGGACCGGACAGCCCCGAGATCCGCTACCTGCTGGAGCGCCGCGCGGCCCTGGGCGGCTGCGTCCCCAAACGCGTCGTGCGCAGCCGGCCCTTGCGCCTGCCGGCCCCGGATATCTACCAGGAACTGAAAAGCGGCACCGGCGGCGGTCGGGAGGTCTCGACCACGATCGCCTTCGTCCGCTTGCTGCGCCAGCTCATGCGCGATCCGACAATCGGGCGCCGTATCGTCCCCATCATACCCGACGAAGCGCGCACCTTCGGCATGGACTCGCTTTTCCGGGAGTTCGGGATCTATTCGCCCGTGGGCCAGCTCTACGAGGCGGTCGATGCAGCCCTGCTGCTGAGCTACCACGAGTCCACGGAAGGCCAGATCCTGGAAGAGGGAATCACCGAGGCCGGGAGCACGGCCAGCTTCACCGCCGCAGGCACGAGCTACGCCACGCACGGCGAGGCGACCGTTCCGTTTTACACGTTCTATTCGATGTTCGGCTTCCAGCGCACCATGGATCTCATCTGGGCGTTCGGCGACGCGCGCGGGCGCGGCTTCCTCATGGGCGCGACCGCCGGGCGCACCACCCTGAACGGCGAGGGGCTGCAGCATCAGGACGGGCACAGCCATCTTCTGGCGGCGGCGCTGCCCAACGTGCGCGCGTACGATCCGGCCTTCGCCTACGAGCTGGCCGTCATCGTCGAGGAGGGCCTGCGCGCGATGTATGAGCGGCAGGAGGATGTCTTTTACTACATCACGATATACAACGAAAACATCGCCCACCCGCCCATGCCGCGGGGTGTCGAGGAGGGCATTCTCAAGGGTCTTTATCTGTTCCGCCCCGCTCCGGACGGCGGCCCGGGCCAGGTGCAGCTCTTCGGCAGCGGCACGATCCTGCCGTGTGTGCTCAGGGCCCAGTCGATCCTCGCGGAACGTTTCGGCGTCGGCGCCTCTGCCTGGAGCGCCACCAGCTACCAGCAGCTGCGGCATGCCGCGCTGCTCGCCGACCGTTGGAATCGGCTGCATCCGGAAGCCGAAGCGCGCGTTCCCTACGTCGAGGCGGTCCTGCGCGATCTGCCCGGGCCCATTGTGGCCGCGAGCGACTGGGTCAAGGCGGTGCCGGACCTGATCCGCCCATGGGTGAAGCAGCGGTACGTCACCCTGGGCACCGACGGTTTCGGGATGAGCGATACCCGGGAAGCTCTGCGCCGATACTTTGAAGTGGATGCCGAAGCGATCGCGGCCGCCGCCCTGCATGCCCTGATGCTCGAAGGCCGGATGTCGGCCGGGGATGTGGCGCGTGCCCTGCGCGAGCTGGGTCTCGACCCGGAAAAACCGGAACCCCTGGCACTGTGAGCGGCGGCGGCCCGAGATCCGGCGTTGCGGGTCATTCCTCCGCCGCGATGATCGGCCTGATAAGGTCTGCCAGGGGAGGGAAGTCCGCCGTCAGGATCTCCCAGAGGATGTCGCAGTCCACGGCGTCGTATCTGTGGGTGAGACGGTTGCGCGTGCCGATGATCCCGCGCCAGGGCAACGGCTTTCTCACGCCTGGGACTTGCGGAGAGGGAAGCGGCGCATTCGGGCCCGCCACGCTGATCGATCACGCGCCGGCCAGAATCTCGACGATGCGCATCGTGTCGCTGAGGTCCGGAACCAGGGCGTCCGGCGAATGGCGGCCGAGCTGATCGATCGTGTGATGCCCCGTGGCCACGGCGAGCACGCGGGCGCCGAAGTGGCGCGCGCACGCGATGTCGCGCGGCGTATCGCCCACGATGATCATGCGCTCCGCGGGCAACGGCCGGCCCAGGTGCTCCGCGAGCCGGCGCGCGGCGATCGCAGGCAGGCGGTCGCGGTCCTCGTCGTCGCTGCCGTAGGCCCCGCGCACACGGAAGTACTCCCCGATGCCTGCGGCCTGCAGCTTGGCATGCGCCAGGCGCTCCAGGTTGCCGGTGAGCAGCGTCAGGACGAAGCGGTCGTCTGCCGAGAGCGCCTCGAGCAGCTCGCGCACCCCGGGGCAGAGCAGGAAGGCCGGGCCCGTGCGCGCCATGCGATGGACGATCTCGACGGAAGCCTCCTCGAGCCGCGGGATTGCCTCGCGCAGGCGCTCGCCGTCGATCCCTGCGTGCGCGAGCGCTTCCCGATAGATGGCGGGATCGGTTCTGCCCGAGAAGTCGACCTCGCGCAGGCGGCCCTCCGTGCCGAAGATCTGCGCCAGCATGGCGCACATCAGCTCGCGGTATTCGAGACGGCGCGCGGCGCGCAGCAGCGTGCCGTCGATGTCGAAGAGAATCGCGCGCAATCCACCGCGCGCAGGCTCCGTGCCCGTCGCCTTCACGCCCGATAGTATGGCATGAGTTTCGGTGACAGGCTACTCAACCCCGAAACTACCCTCGGGAGTGTCGGTTCTCATCGGCGAGTTTCGGGGTTGAGTAGCCTGTCACCGAAACTTACTGTAAGATAGCGGGGCTTTTCATGGAGGTGATGCCGATGCGCACTCGGATGCTGTCGATCGTGATGGCCTGCTGTACGGCCGGTCTGGCCGGGCAACAGCCCGCCTGGTACCCCGGGGGCACGTACGATCCGGAGATTCCCACGCCCAAGTCCGTCCTGGGATACGAGATCGGCGAGTACTACACGGAACACGCCCAGGCGCTCGCCTACCTGCGCAAGCTCGAGGCCGCCTCGCGCAGGGTCAAGGTCATGCACGTGGGCGAGTCCGAGGAGCGGCGTGAGATCGTGCTGGTCGCCGTGAGCGATCCGGGGAACATCGAGCGGCTGGAACGCATCCGCGCGACGATCGAGGAGCTTCGCGATCCGCGCAGGACCTCCGAGGCCCGCGCCCGGGAAATCGCGCGCAGCACGCCCGCCGTCGCCTGGATGAACTTCGCCAACGACGGCAACGAGAGCGCCGCCCTGGAGGCGGCCCTGCAGCTGGCCTACCAGCTCGCCGCCGGCCGTGACGCCGATACCCTGCAGATCCTCAAGGAGGTCGTGACGCTGATCTGCCCGCTGCACAACCCCGACGCGCATGCGCGCCACGTCGTCTGGATGAAGGCCTCGGCCATGCGCAATCCCGATCCGGCCGCCCAGGAGCACCGCGGCGACTGGCGCATGGACACCAACAACACCCATTATCAGATCGACCCCAACCGCGACGCCGTTTTCCTGAGCCAGGTCGAGAGCCGGACGATCGTGCGGGAGATCCACCGCTGGAATCCGGTGGTGTTCGTCGACCACCACGGCAATCCCGACCGGTTCTTCTTCCCGCCGTGGGCGCTGCCCGTCAACCCGCAGCTGGACGCGAATGCGCGCAAGTGGGTCGATGTCTACGGCAAGAACATCGCCGCCGCCTTCGACCGCAACGGCTGGGTTTACTTCACGCGCCAGGTCTACGACCTGCACTATCCCGGATACTATGACAGCTACCCCACGCTCAACGGCGCCACCGGCATGACCTTCGAGACCGACGGCGGGGGCAACAAGGGCCTCGCCTACGAGCTTCCGGACGGGCGCATCACCACGCTGCGCGACGGGGCGCTGCACCATTTCACGGGCTCGATGGCGTCGCTGCTGACGACCGCGCGCCATCGCGAGGCGCGGCTGATGGACCTGTACGGCTTCCGCGTCCAGGCCCTGCGCGAGGCGGCCGCCGAGCCGGCGCAGCAATACATCCTGCTGCCCGGAAAGGACCCGGCGCGCGCGGCCGACCTGGTCGACCTGCTGCTCCAGCACCGGATCGAGGTGCATCGGGCCAAGACTTCCTTCACCTCGGCCTCGGCGCACGACTACTTCTCGAACCAGGCCCAGAAAAGGACCTTCCCCGCGGGTTCCTACCTGGTATTCGCCGCCCAACCGCAGAAGCGCCTGCTGCGCAACCTGCTCGACCGCGACACTCCTCTGGAGAAGGACTTCGTCGATCAGGTCATGAAGGCCAAGGCTTACAATGACCGCCTGGCCGAGGGCGCCCCGCGGAAGAGCTACGGCTTTTACGACATCAATGCCTGGTCTCTGCCGCTGGCCTACGGCGTCGAGGCCTACTGGACCGAGGATCGCTATCAGGGGGCCGCCGAGCCCCTGGCCGAACGCCCGAAGCTGCAGTTTCAGGCTCCGCCCAGGGCGCGCACGGCCTACCTCTTCCGCTGGGACAGCCGGGGCGCTACGCGTCTGGCCGCCGCCCTGTGGCGGGAAAACTACCGCATCGCCCTGGCGCGCGAGGAGTTCACCCTGGCGGGCAGGCCTTTCCCCGGGGGCACGGCGGTCGTGATGACCTGGCCGAATCCGGACAAGCTCCACGAGCGCCTGGCGCAGCTGGCCGCCGCCAACGAGGTCGAGGTCTTCGCCGCCGACAGCGCCTTCGTGGATCTGGGAAAGGATCTGGGGGACCGCTCCGTGATCGACCTGGAAAAGCCGCGTATCGCGGTCGTGTGCGAGGCCCCGACCGGCACGACCGCCTTCGGCGCCATATGGTTCATGCTCGAGAAGATGTACGGCGTGCCCTTCACCGCCGTCAAGGGAGAGGACCTCGACACCGTGGATCTCTCGCGCTACAACGTCATCGTCCTGCCCGACGGGCAGCCCTCGGCCTACGCGCGCGTGCTGGACGCGCCGGTGGTCGAGCGGCTCAAGAACTGGGTGCGCGAGGGCGGCAGGCTCGTCTGCATCAAGGGCGCCGCGCAGTGGGCGAGCTCCGAGAAGGTGGCCCTGACCACGGCGCGCGACAAGTTCGCGCCGCCGGCGGAGGGCAAGGAGGCCCCGAAGCGCATCGATACGGTGCCGGGCGCCTTCGTGCGCCTCGATGTGGATACCGATCACTACCTGGCCGTGGGCGCCGAGAGCACGATGGCGGCGCTCTTCCGCTCCAACGTGGTCTTCCAGCCGCCCCGGAAAGGCGCCACGGTGGCGACCATCTCCCGCGACCGCCCCATTCTCGCCGGCTTTGCCTTCGACGAGGCGATCCCGGCACTTCAGGGCGGTGCGTTTCTCTGGGACGAGGTCAGCGGGAGCGGGCACGTGATCTGCTTCGCCGACGACGTGACCTTCCGGACGTTCCTGCACGGGGCGCACCGGTTGTTTCTCAACAGCATTCTCGTCTTGCCGCGCCGGGCGGACATGTAAGCCCGCGGCCGGGGCGAGCGGAACCGCGCCGGCAACCGGGCTGATCGGAGGCAGCGCCAATGAATCGGCTTGCTCATAGGCTGCGGCTCGCTGCGGCACTGCTGGCTGTCGCGTGCGCCGCCGCAGCGCCTGCGCCGGCTGAAGAACGCCGGCCTGCGGTGACGGCGGACTGGGCGACCCTGCGCGCCGTGATCGTGATGTCGATCGACGAGTCGATCTACAAGTCTTCCGAGATGGGCTCGTCGATCCACCCGATCTTCAACAAAGGGCTCCCCGCGGGCACGATCGATGAGCATCGCGCCTTGGTGCGCCTGCTGCGCAAGAGCGGCGCCCGGGTGCTCGAGGTGCGCGATCTCCTCGAGGACGCCATCCGCAACGCGCGCGCCGCGGGCGAACTGGAATCGTGGATCCGCGAGACCTATCCGGATCAGTACGAGCGCATCCTGCCCCATGCGGCCAAGATCGACGCCGACATGGTCGTGCAGCGCAGCGACGCTCTCTTCTATCGAAAGAACGAACAGGGCGAGTTCGATCCCCTGTTCCTGCCGCTGACCTCGATGTACTGGGCGCGCGACTTCGCCGTCTCCACCCCCAAGGGGATCGTGATCGGCAACGGCCAGAACTTCGCGCGCACGCTGGAAAACGCCCTGGCGCGCCTCATGTTCCGGCACGCCCGCGCCCTGCGCGACTACCCCGTGGTGTTCGACGCCGCGCGCGAAGGGGTGATCCTGGACGGCGGCGACGTGATCGTCGCCGACGAAAGGACGCTGCTCATGGGCGTGGGGCAGCGCAGCGACGCGCAGGCGGCGCGCCTGCTCGCGCAGAAGCTCGGCATGGACGTGATTGCCGTGAGCATGCCCCCGCGCGACCAGCCGAACGGCATGAGCCGCCAGCTGCTGCACCTCGATTCGATCTTCAACTTCGCCGACCGCGATACCGTGGTCGCGGTCTCCTACTTTCTGGAAAAGGATTTCGCGGAGCGCAATCCGATGCTGCGCATCCTGTCGGGCCTGGCCGCCCAGACCGACGCCGTCAAGGCGCGGGCGCCTTCCGCTTCCGCCGGCGACTCCAAACAGCTGCGCCTGACCATGCAGCTGATGCCGGAAGTCGGCTGGCTGACGCGCTACGCCGCGGGCACCGGGGAAGAGACGCCGCTGGGCATGAAGCTGGTCGATTACGCGCGCGCCCGGGGATGGAAGGTGGTCTTCGCCGGCGGCGAACGCGGCGCCCTGCCCGAGGACAAATGGGTCATCGAGCGCGCCATGTACGAGCTGCGCTGGCAGGGCGTCAATATCGCTCAACTCGGACCCGGCCGGGTGATCGCCTATGCGCACAACGTGCACACGAACGCGGCGCTGCGCCGCGCGGGCGTGAAGGTGGAGACCTTCCCCGGGCAGCTGCTTTCGATCCGCAACGGCGGGCCGCATTGCCTGATCCTGCCGCTCGAGAGAAGGGATTAGCTTGCCGCTGCCTCGTGCCGGTGCTATACAGGGCCCAGCGGCGAAGCGGAACCACGCCCCGGCGAGCCGGTGCCGCGCTCCGGCGCTCATCCAGGATTCGCGCGTTCGGGGATGGCGGCCGCCGACCGGCGCCGGCGCGCAGGAGGTTTTGATCCACCATTCGGGAGGTGATGCATGAAGCGAACGATGTCACTCCTCGCGCTCCTGTGTCTATCGGCCTGCCCGGCGCTCGTGGCGCAGCAGGTGCCGGTGCAGGAGTACGAGCTGGCCAACGGCATGAGATTGCTCATGGTGCCCCGCAAGGGCGACCCCAATGTCGCCGCCGGCTGGATCGCGCGGGTGGGCTCGGTCAACGAGCGCCCCGGAATCACCGGGGTGTCGCATCTGTTCGAGCACATGATGTTCAAGGGCACCCGCACGATCGGCACCTCGAACATCGAGGAAGACCTGAAGCTCATGGATGCGATCGACGCCGTGATGGCCGAGATCCAATCGGAGCGCCGCGAACTGCTGCGCCGCTTCCGGCTGGGCGAGATCGCGGATCCGGACGATCCGGCGGCGCGCACGCCGCGCCACAAGGAGCTGCTCGAGCGGCTCGCCGCGCTGCAGAAGCGCCAGGGCGAACTCATCGTCAAGAACGAGTTCGACAAGATCTACACCGCCGCCGGCGCCAGCGGCATGAACGCCGGTACCTCGCAGGACTTCACCGTCTACTTCATCAACGTCCCCGCCAACAAGCTGGAACTGTGGTTCTGGATGGAGTCCGATCGGCTCATGAATCCCGTTTTCCGCGAATTCTATGCCGAAAAGGAGGTGGTGCGCGAGGAGCGGCGCCTGACGGTGGAAAGCACCCCGACGGGAAAATTCCAGGAACAGTACAATGCGCTCTTCTTCACCTCCTCGCCCTACCGCTGGCCGGTCGTCGGCTGGCCCAGCGATCTCGAGGGCCTGACCCGGGAGGAAGCGGCCGCCTACTTCGCCGTGAACTATGCGCCCAACAACATCACCGCATGCCTGGTGGGCGATTTCGAGCCGGCGCGCGCCCGGGAGCTCGCGGACCGGTACTTCGGGCGCCTGCGCCGCAATCCGGTGGAACAGCCTCCGGTGCGCACGCGCGAGGTCGAGCAGATGGCGGAAAAGCGCATGATCGCCTACGCCGAAACCAATCCCCAGGCCGAGATCCGCTATCACACGGTCGCCGACGGGCACCCCGACGATTACGCGCTGACCGTCCTGGGCGCGCTGCTGAGCGGCCGGACCGGGCGCCTCTACAAGTCGCTCGTGCTCGAGCAGAAGATCGCCAACAACGTCTCGGCCGGGCAGAACGGCATGAAATGGGAGGGTTACTTCGTACTCAGCGGCGTGGCCCGGCCCGAGAGCACGCCGGAGCAGGTCGAGCAGGCGCTCTATCGCGAGATCGAGAAGCTGCAGAAGGAGAAGGTCGGCGAGCGCGAGCTGCAAAAGGTCAAGAACCAGTTCGCCGCCGACAATTTCCGCCGCCTGCAGAACAATTTCTTCCTCATGCTCCAGCTCCTGGTGGCCGACAACAGCCGCGGCTGGCGCAGCTTCAACGAGGATCCCAAGAAGATCGAAGCCGTGACCGCGGACGACATCATGCGCGTCGCCGGCCGGTACTTCAAACCGGAAAACCGCGCCGTGGCGCTTTACTACACCAAGAAGAGCGAAACCACCGAGGAAGATCCCCTGCTCGCCGGCCTGAACGACCAGGAGAAGGCCCAGGTCCGGCAGTTCCAGGCCCAGCTGAGCAAGATCACGGATGATCAGGCCAGAATGATCCTGCAGCAGCTGGAGGCTCAGGAGGCCGCGGTCCCGCCGGATAAGAAAAAGCTGCTCGAGGTTCTCAAGACCCTGCTGCAGCAACGGGTGAAGAAAGAAGGAGGCGAATCATGAGCTTGCGCGCACGTCTTTCCGGCTCCGCCTTGGTCGCAATCTGCCTGGCGTCCTGCCTTTCGCTCCACGGCCAGAGCCGGCCGGCACAGATCCCTGCCCATCCCCGCGACCTGAAGTTCCCTCCGCTCGAGTTTGCGGCGCCGAAGGCCGCGACGTATCGCCAGGTGCTCAGCAACGGCGTGGTCGGCTATTTCGTGGAGGATCACGACCTGCCGCTGACCAACGTCTCGGTGCTGATCCGCGTCGGTTCCTACCTCGATCCCGAAGGCAAGGAGGGTCTGGCGGCGGCCGTCGGGAGCCAGATCCGCGCTGGCGGCACGGCGCATCTCAGCGCCGAGCAATTCGACGAGGAGGCCGACTTTCTCGCGGCCGCCATCTCGAGTTCCATCGGCGGCACTTCCGGCAGCGCCTCGGCCAATTTCCTGTCCAAGGACGAGGACAGGGCCTTGCAGCTCTTTTTCGACATGCTGCGCAACCCGGCTTTCCAGCAGGACCGCCTGGATCTGTACAAGAGCCAGGCGCTGCAGCAGATCGAGCGGCGCAACGATCAGACCAGCTCCATCGAGGCGCGCGAGTGGAACCGCCTGCTGTACGGCGAGGGCTTCTTCGTCAACCGCTGGAGCACCCGGGCTTCGATTTCTTCGCTGACGCGCGACGATCTGGCCGCATTCCATCGGAAGTACTATCACCCGGGAAACTTCGTCCTGGCGGTCTCGGGAGATTTCCAGACGGCTGCGATGAAGGCGAAACTCGAGCAGGCGATGTCGGGGTGGCCGGCCGCGCAGGAGAAGGTCCCGCCCGTGCCCCAGCTCTCGTTCACTCCCGTGCCCGGCGTCTACATGGTTCACAAACCCGACGTGAACCAGGCGCGCGTCTCGATCGGCCACCTCGGGATCCTGCGGGGCAATCCGGACGAATTCGCCGTCGATCTCATGAACGACATCCTGGGCGGCTCGGGCTTCACCTCGCGCATCACCAACCGTGTGCGCTCCGATGAGGGGCTGGCCTACAGCGCCGGCTCCAGCTTCACGGCCGGCGTCCATTACGAGGGGGAATTCCGCGCCTTCTTCCAGAGCAAGAGCGCGACGGCGGCGCAGGCGGCGCAGATCGTCATCGACGAGATCCGGCGCATCCGCAGCGAGAAGGTTTCCGCCGAGGAGCTGGAGACCGTGAGGGCGAACGCCATCGAGGTTTTCCCGCGCTTCTTTTCTTCCGCGGCCTCGATTGCCGGGACGTTCGCCGGCGACGAGCTGACCGGCCGCGATCCGCGCTACTGGGAAACGTATCGGGACAGGCTGCGCGCCGTGACCGCCGACGACATTCTGCGCGTGGCCCGGCAGTACCTGCACCCCGACGGCCTGGTGATCGTGGTCGTAGGGAACGTCGACGACATACTCAAGGGAGACCCGGACAAGCCGCAGTTCTCGTTCGAAAAGATCGGGCAGGGAAAGATCGTGCGCGTCCCGCTGCCCGATCCGAACACCATGGTGTATCCGAAGACGAGCCCGCCAGTTCGGCCCCGGCAAGGGCCCTGAGCCGGCAGCCGGGGGTGAGCCGACAAAGCGGGATCTCTGATATATCCCTCTGCCGGCCCTTCGGGGCTTGTCGCATGCCGCTCCCTTTTCTCCAGGTTCGCTTCCGCTCACCTGGAGCTACCAGCTTCCGTCCCTCCGGGACGGGTATGGCCCCGGAGGGGCCAAAAGCGGGTAGCCGGGGGTGAGCCGGA
>Ga0129301_1000460_pt1 | contig 22385 bp, 32 predicted proteins | sample ConPoolayeHmetaG_FD_94489 | JGI IMG/M metagenome (GOLD analysis project Ga0129301, IMG submission 94489) | Hot spring microbial mat communities from California, USA to study Microbial Dark Matter (Phase II) - Cone Pool mat layer H metaG ...
CATAACTTCTTAGGAAGAGAAATGCATCGTTTAAGCCTACTCTGCTGAGAAGCTCTAACGCTTCTTCAAGTGATTTGCCCACCGTCTCAATTAGTGGCTTGTTTGGTTCTGGCTTAATGTCTGCAATGTTGATGTAGCTTAACTTCATGTCTTGCCGTATGTCTTTTTCTAAGGCTTTGAGTAGAACACTTTTGCCTGAGCCTGAATCGCCTGTTATGTACACTATGTCTGCTGGTCCTATTTTCAACTCAACATTATCATAAACAAGAAACTTTTCCCATTGGTCAAGACCTAAACCGAAGCCTTCAGCAACGCCAACAACTCTTTCCGTTGGATCTGGAGCAACAGTTTCATAGCTTATGTTGATTATGAATTTGCCTGTTGAAGTGTCAAAGCGTTTCAGGCTTATGTTGCGTATGTGGAAAAGTTCTTTCTTGTTTTGCATAGTGTCCACTGACAGCAAAAATTTAACTGCTTAAAAAACGGTTAATGTTTGGTTTGTTTTGCTTTTTGAATTATTTCCATGGTGGCTATGCGGTTGCGTACAGCAGTGTTAATGTCTTCAAGCACTATTTCTTGCATCCACTTTGGCATGCGTAAAATGCGGACGCCAAGATTCTCCCACATTCGCATCCACTTTTTCCGCAGCTCAGCATCTCTTCCCCAATTTTCCAAAACACTAACTTCACTCATTTTTGCCTTTAAGCCTCCTTCAACTGCACATTAAAATAACGAATATTCCCAGCGCCAACAAGCCGCATTTCAATTTGCACATTCACCATGTAAACGCTTGTGGCGCTAAGCTGATAGCGATCTCCCTCATTAACCGTGAATGTTACCGTGTCGCCTGACTGCAGCTTATTCCGCAAATACAAGGCTGCACTGCTACTCCAAGCCACATCTTTCTCCACGCATGAAAGGCTCCAAACTCGTTTAAGCCCATACACGAAACGTTTTAGGGCTAAAGCCTGATTTTCCCATGCATCCCACTCGCTTGCAGTCGGCTGGCTTGACTCGCTAAAGTCAGTAACATTAAGCGTGTAACTGTCTATTGTGAACGTCATTGTTCAAGGTCCACTCCTATATATTGTGTGAAGTCAAAACGTTCCGTTATGGGTGACTGTGCTTGGCGGAGCTGTTTTACAATGGCTACAATAACATCTTTGGCATCTTGCAAGGTTACGTTTCTACCGAGAACCTGCTTGACGGTTTTAAGCCTCTCGACGACGTCGGCTAATGGAATCTGCACGTTTCTAACGCCTTCTGGAAAACCGTCACATTGAAACGTTAAGGTTATTTCACCATTCACAGTTGAAACAGTAGTAAGTTTAATCATCTAACATCTACCCCAATAATGGACAGGCAGCCGCCGTAACCGCTAACAAGCAAAACACAGTTTGAAACTTCAACACTTTCAAAAGTGTAATTCCACGATAAAATGTCGGTTCCGCTTCCTGTGCTGTAATAGTCTGTTGTGTCTCCGAAGCTTACAAACCTTTGCCATCCAAGTTTAAGCGTTTTTGTCGGATTGGTGTGCAACGGTTCAGCAGTAACGTAAAGCGTGCTGCCCTGCGGAAAATTAAGGCTTAGGGGCTGATGCCTATCAATGAGGAACCATGGACATAAAATTGTGCACAGCACAACTTTTGCAGTATAAGCTGATGAGAAACCATTGTAAGCTTTAACTTTCAACGTGTGGCTTGTGCCCGCATCAACTGCCACATAATACCGTCCATGTGCACCTTCAGCATAAGAAGCTGTGCCGCCTCCTGCGTAATCGTCTTGCCGTTCTTTCCAGCCGACTTCAACATCATCAAGGAAAAACCTGAAATTCATTTTGCTCGCTTCATTTGTGTCTGCTGGATTTTTCATTGTGTTTGGTCGGTTATCAACCATGCAAGCGTAAACAGTTGTTATGAGCGCATATTGTTTTATGTTTCCCACAGCGAGTTTTCGTGTTGCTGGCGCAGTAAGGTTTAGGGTTGCAACAGTAACGGTTGCTCCAGCACCAACACTTGTCGGCGATGGCGCATATTTTGTTCCGTTCACGTCTGGAAAACCCACGGTTGCAATGTAAAACTCTTCAATTCTCACTTTTTCATTATTGTTTGGGCTGTGAGCAACTGCTGTTTGCAAGTCAAACGTGTGGTCTCCTGCTGCAAGCCACATGAACAGTGATTGTTCACTTGTGACTCCAGTTGGCAAAAGGGGATAAACAAGCACAGGATCACTATTGTGCAGAAGCCTCATGCTTCCTGTTGGATTGGAGCCTAAGCCACGCCCTTTGAACCGTATGAAAACAATGCTTGCTTCAGAAAGCGTTATCGTCTTTGTTTTCCGAGTTGCCCAATCGTGCAAGACTGGACTGTCATAATATGTTTGGTCTAAGTAAAGCTGCTGTTCTTTGCTTATTTGCCGAACCATTTCACTGAGCAGCATTTTATACTATGCCTCCTGAAAGGCGAATCCGTTTAGTCGGTGCAGAAGTTGAAGAAGCCTCAATCAAAACTGTTTTCAATTTTTCCTCCAACAACTGTGCTGCATACTCTGCCGTGCGCTTATCCGCACTGCCTTCAACATTCACAAGCGGAGCAGTAATGCTAACAGTTACAGGGGCCGCAGCCACAGTGGGAACAGGTGCGGCTCCTCCAGTTACAGTTGCTCCAACAGTTAAAGCTGGCTTACCAACTTCACTTATGAAATCTTTAACGCTGGATACTCCTTTATCCATGCTTTCATCAACTTTCGACACCCAACTGTCCAAATCTTTACTGCTTGATTCAACAGCGTTGTGAATGGCATGGGCGAAGCAGATGCTGCCTATGAAGCCGCTTATAGCATCCCAAGCACTACCCATTGCTCCGCCAACAGTATCCACGAAACCGCCTAAAGCATCTCCAGCAGAAGAAACTGCACCACCGACTGCGTCAGCAACTTGCCCGAAACCACTTTGAACGCCTGAAACAAGACTGTTCACAGCTCCGCCAACAGCATTGCAGATGCCATTCCAAATTCCGCTCACAGCATCAGCTAAACCGCCAAAAAAGCCAGCAACAGCGTCACAGAAACCCTTAATCGTATTCACAACGGGACCAACAACGTTATTCCAGATGAAGCCTATTCCTTGGCATAGGTCCAGCCAGACGCTTCCGCCGATAAGCCATCCGAACAAGGTTTTGAATATGCCGTAAACCGTGTCTGCGAACCATTTAACCGCGTCAGCAACAGGCTTAACAAACGTGTCCCAAGCCCAACCTATCCCACTACAGATAGCGTTCCAGACTTGGCCAAGCTGATTTATTATGCCTATCCAAAACATGAAGGCTCCTTGAATTGCTCCCCAAATAAAATCAACAATTGGCTGAATATACGTGTTCCAGAAACCGCTTATTGCACTGGTAACCGTGTTCCAACTGTTCTGTAAATTCCCAAGTACTCCAATCCAGAAGTTTAAAGCAGCTATAACTGCACTCCAAATGAAGTCAATTATTGGCTGAATGTAAGTGTTCCAGAATCCGCTTATTGCTGAAGTTGCCGTGTTCCAAGCGTTACAAAGCCAGTTTACAGCAGCAATCACCGCGTCAATTGCAGGCTTGAAAAAATTATACAAGGCTTCGCCGATAGCGTTTATAGCATTGCGGAATGGCTCACAAGTTTCATAAGCCGTTATAAGAACACCGATTACGAGGCCAATTGCCATCACAACTGCCATTAATGGGTTAGCAGCAAGAAAAGCACTTGCCTTATTCACTAAATCAACGGCTCCTTGGAAACTGTTGAAGGCTTTAACGCCACTGTCAACCATTGTAATCATGGTAGGAATAACAGTTAAAGCCATACTCATTATGGCTTGGTTAACGTTACCCTGAGCTAAATTCGCCCTTTCACACGCCACTTGATAACGTTCTTGAGCTAACTGCAAGTCTTTCGCTGCATCCTTCGCCTTGTCACTGTCCGCTCCGTATTTTTCCACAGCATCATTATACTTTTTCTGCGCATCCTCAACCGCGTTAAGACTTGATTTTACAGTGAGATTTGCACGGTCAAGAGCAACTTGACTTTTTTCGATGCGGTCAACATTCATGTAAAGGCTGAAGCCTGCTGTTGCCAAACCACTAAAGCCTGTGATTAAGTCACGTGTGGAACCCCCAAGTTTCCGTTGGCTCTCACCAGCAGCTTCACTGCTGCTTTGTATAGCGTCCATGCTTTCTTCAGCTTTAGAGCCTACACTCTCGAAAACACTTGTTGCCTCATCAACTGCTCTGAGGCGTATTTCAAGCTCTTGACTGCTCACTTCTTACTGCTCCACTTTATCCATTCAAGTAAAAACAAAATTTGAAAAGGAGTTAAATCGCCGATTTGGCTTAGCGAATAGCCGTATTCATGGGCGATAAAACCGATTACCTGTGCATCATTAGAAGCATCTATCCATGTTGCTATTGCGTCTGCGGTTGCGTTAAAAAACCCATGTCTTTGCTGATTGCTGTTAAAATTTTAGCTGCAACATCCATCGGCAAGTCTTCAACATCCTCCAGCTTTAATGTTGGGTAAGCCTTGCGAAGCATGAGCCAAAGCATCATGCTGCTTCTCTGCTCGTTACTCTGTGCTTTTGCAAGGGCTGCGGAATCTCGTAAAGTTAAAACGCCATAGTTTACTTCGCCAATGTCTTTCACTTGCACTTTGCGAAGCGTTTTAGCATTCGCTACAAGGTCTGCAATGTTGAAGGCTTTCGCTTTCTCAGCCTTCTCCGCTTCATACTTCTCCAGTTTTTTAGCATACTCTTTGGTTTTATCTTCCATTTCCCATGACCTTCCGTTTCGCAACTTTCCGCCTTAAATTTTCAAGCTTGCTTTTTCCACTCAGGGTTCAGCGCCTCCCGTGAATGTGGTTTTGACTTTAAAAACAGGGTTTCCCACATCCTGATTGGATGGGGATTCTTTCAGAAGCTTCAGCCGTTTTGCAGAAACTGTTTGGTAAACAATTTTTAAACCTTTACAGTCGCGATTAATTATGGCTTGAAGCTTCTCAATCTCCCGTAAGGATCCTACAGCTATTAAGCCGAAGTTTAAGATTACGTTTTTGTTTCGTTCCAAATTTTCCATGAAAAATTCAACTCGCAGAAAACCTTAATGGAATAAACTTATAGAAGTATGTTCTATGTTTGTGTTCCGAAAGCTATTGTTTTACCTTCACCTTCAATGCTTTCCATTATGATGCCGTCTTGCTCAATGCTAAGTTTCCAACTGTTCAAAACCACGTTGGATAAAGTTATCTTCTGTTTTCCAGTTCCTGTGCCTTCTGGGCGAACTTCAATGGTTACGCTTGTGCCGTTTAAAACGTCATCAGCATACGTTTTGTCAATGTAGGCTTTGCCAATGCTCACCTTGAAGGTTTTGTTCCCGCTTGCAAGCACGTCAGGCGTGTCTGAACCTAAGAAATACTGCTTCGTTATGCTCGCATCAATCGTTACACCCACGGTTTTGCAAAATCCAATTTCCGTAGAACCCTTCATTATCACGGCTTCTCTTCCAATTAACGGTGCGCTCACTTCCTGTTTTCACCTCAATTTTTGGTTTGCGGCTAACCCACTTGTGATTAGCCACTGCAAACAAGCTTTAACGCTTCAGGTTTTGCCACGCTTGACTAACTGCCTCGCCTATTGCAAAATTGAACACTGGAAGCTGCTCCTGAATTGCCCTTGTTAAAAAGTAACGGGGCATCATGTAACGTGTCCCATACTCCACAAAAATGGCGTAATACACGTAAGCGCAAAACGTTAACACCAAATCCTTTGACAAGTAAGCATATATGCTGGCTCTCAAAGCTCCTGTGCGCACAGGCGCATAAGCACGGGCCCGCACAACAGTTTGTCTCGCTGCTTCACTTAACCCGTTGTAAATGTTTTCACGCATATCTTCAGGCATACGCCTTAACGCTTTGCTAAACTCTTCAATGTCCTTAAGATCAACTTGCAGCATGACAGTCATGGTTTCGCCTTGAAACTTAAGCAAGTAACGAGAAGGCTTACACGCACCAAGTCAGGCGATTCACTTTTGTTTCCTTCACTTTTCACATGAACCCAGCTGAACCCGTGCGTGCCCTTGCTTGTTTCAAAACCGTGCATTATACGGTAAACTTCCGCTCGCATAAGCTCACGCTTGTCACAGGCTTGCTGAACCGTGCCCGTAACCTTGCAGACCACGTCTACAACAACGTTTTCCTCAATTTCCCACAGTTCAAACGTTGAAGGCTTTGAGGAGGCAACACTCATGGGCGCATAGCAGGCTATAACATAGTTTTTGCCTATTCGAGTGAAGTCAACAGCTTCAACTTTGCTTGCTGCCCAGTAAACATCCGTTTTAGCAGGCATTGATAAACTCCAGTTGTCGTTGAGAAGCTGCATGATGGTTCCTGCTGAATCCGTCATGGGTTCATCAAGTCTCCACGATATGTTGGAACTTCTTCTGCTGCGGATGCTTCAGCAGCTTTAACGGGAAGTGTTAAATTGATTATTTGCCTCATTAAATCTTCAGTTAAGCCTTTGATTGTGCGTTCAATCGCTTCCGCATATGGGCCAGCCCTTGCAACACGTAAATCGCCGAGGAAATAGTCGAAAGCTCCAATCATTGCGCCGCCACTTGAAACAATCAATACTCGCATACAGGCTAAGTCAAGCGCCGCCAACTTCGCTATGTTGTATTTCGGATCATCCACTGTTAAGTCTCTGCCAAGCAAAGCGTTAACGTAAGTGTTAGCAAAATCCACATGGGCGTTTACACTTGCTTCAGTGATGGTTAAGCCGTAAACTGTGTAAACGTGATTTCCAGCATCATAAGTCATGTTTAACTGCGCCTGCACGTCTGAAACTGAAACGTAATTTGCCATTTCACTCTCACTTTACTCCTGCCATTATGGAAGCCGCACTGCACAACTGTTAATTCACGCTAACCCCGAGAGGAGAAAGGTGCAGAACACGAAGGCTTTCACAATGGTTTCAGGCAGAGAAACATGAAAAAAGCCAAGTTTAGGGTTTAGCGGTGTCAACGAGTTTCTGCAGCCAAACCGTAATCGCTGTAGGTCCAACCAGAGCAGTGTACACGTCTGCTGTTATGCCAGCCATATCTAAACCGAAAGCTGAAGCAGCACCAATAGCTACTGTGCGCAGAAACCGTTTCCAGCTGAAAGGCTTATCCTGCGCTGAATAGCCCAAGAAAGCGTAGATTAAAGCTGCAGCAGCACCTAAACTCACATGCGTTATATCCATTTGTGTTTTCAACCTCCCATCCTATTGTTTCGCCTGAAGGGCAAGCCTTACAGGCACTGAAACCAAAATGGGGAAAAATAAAGTGGAAACTTTCATGGTGCTTAGCTTGACGCTAACCCTGTCACTTTGCAAATTGCTTCTCCACAAGTTACCACAGGACTGTAACGTGTCGTCAATGTTACGTCAACAGCGTCAAATGGTTTTTGGATGTCAACCTCAGTCATCAATGGGCGTTTTAATCCGCTGGTATGGGCTAATCCACACCATTTACGAAAAAGCCCATGGGCGAATACGCAGCTGACAGGTTTTGTCCAATGCTTAACACGTAGCCTGTTCCAGCTGGAACCACTGTACTTATGTAAACGTCCATTCCGTAGATTTTGCCAATGCTTCCTGTCTGAATCACCGGCTCCCCATACTGTAGGTGTAAGCTGAATTGTGGAAGATACATTACGTCCCTTGCGTTAACTGGGTTTAACAGTATAGTGTCTGGAATGAAATTGTAGCCTTCAATCAGGCTTTTAGCTTTCAAAATGTCCTTACTTCCTAATCCGCCTGAAATGGTGAATTCTGTGCCTGTGGCGCTTAAGCTTGTGCCTGTTGCCGCGAAACTGTTTCCAGCAGCTGAGTCAATGACTGTTTGGCAGTCTTTATCAATTGTGTAAGCCATTCGCCTTGCAATTCGCCTTAGCTGGTCTTCAATTATGGGTATGTACAAGTCTTCAATGTTTTCTCGGCTTATTCTTTCTCGCAAGCCTTTCTTGTAAGGCGTCACTGTCACGGTTGTGTAGGGCGTGAAGTCCATCGGGACATAGTGGTCTTATTTTACCAGAAAACTTTCACTTCCCTCAGCAACTTCAGTTATTGCAGCAGCCCTTGAACCGCTTTGCTTCACGAAAGTGGCGGTTTTACCCGCAACCAGTGGAAACTCTGGAAACAGTTTCTTAATAGTAAGCGCAGGCATTGTTAACTCAATTATTTTCTTATGCAAAGCTGGATACTGCACTGCACCAGTGTCAACCCAGCTGAGTGCATCTCTTACAAAAGCCATCCCGCATCACTTTTTTATGGAATGCAACTTATCAAAGCATAGATCACGTCGCCGTCAGCAGTTGCCGCTGTTAATGCTCTGCCAATCCACTGTTCAGTTTTATCCAACTCTGCCTGCATGGTGGCTTCAGCATAAGTTGATGGAGCATCAAGCGCTGCAACTGCCGCCACTTTTCCGCCTGCATCGCTGGAAATTCTCGAACCCATTGTGATGCTGCCTGAGGCTGTTACACGGACAAGTCCACGGCATACAACCGTGATTTTCTTGCCTGCTGTACCGCTTGTTAAGGCTACGCCGATTACTGCTTTGCTTGCGCCCGTTGTAGGCTTAACTTTCGGTATAGCGCCAGCTGCGCTTATGTACACAACTTGCCCCATTGTGACTGTTGCGTTTGAATCCACTTCCGCCGTTATCAAATAGCGGTCGTTAACGAGTGGTGTTGTTCCTTCAAAACTCATGTTATGTCACTTTATTGGAAACCAACAAGCCTCTTATGCGCTTTCAATAAATCCTTGAACCAGTCATAATTGCCCAGCATGTCCCTGCTGATTTCGTCAACTGCAACTATGCCTTTACCGCTTGTGCGTTTTGCTTCTTCCGCTTCAGCCTCGCCTTTCTTAGCCTCTTCAGCTTCAGCTTCTTCGCCTTCTTTTTCAAGCCACTTTGACAATTCGCTTATTTTTTTCGATAGCGAACGTTTTGTGGCTCTTTTAGCAACTTCACTTTCCAGCTCGGCTACTTTCTTTTTTAAAGCTTCAACTTCAGCGTCGCTGACTTGTTCGCCTTTAATTTGCTTTTCAAGCTCTTGCAACTGCCGTGTCAAATTTTCATATTCAACCTGTTTCGGCGCCTGTTCGCCTGGACCAACATTAACTACTGCTTGTGCCTGTTGTGGAGAAGCCTTTTCATCCGCTTTAACGGACATTGGCTTCACCTCATTTTGCTTGTTTAAATTTTTGTTTTCAGGTTCTTGCAGCCTTTCCACAGGCTTAGAACCCACATTATCACTTTTATCAAGAAGTGACTCTGAACGTGTTACAGTTTTAACAGCCGCATCCCACTGACCATTATTCATAGCTGCGTAAAAGCCAACAGGCGCAAACTCCGTGGTTTTATACGCTGGCGAAGCTACTATGCTTAATTCTCTGGCTGTGGGCTTATGCACAATTTCCCATGCGCCTGGGCATAGGTGAACCAGCATGCCTTCCCTGCGTGTAGGCCTCTTGCATTTGCTGCATTCAACCTCTTCACTGTCCACTTGAACACTTACATGCGTCACATAGCCACGGAGAATCTTCTCAATGAGTTTTTCTTCGCCAACTTCAGCTCTGAACAGTACTTTGTCGCCTTCACGTTTAGCCTCTGCAACTTTGCCAACAACCATCAACGCGCTTTCAGCATGATCCACGCGAAGTTGAACGCCTATGAGGCTTTCTGCAAGAAAATCAAGGTCCTCGCTTGGAATTTGCCACTTGTTCGCGTTCACGCTTGTGTCGATGGCTACGCCTTCAATGTTTAACAGCTTCTCCTTGAGTGCGTACTCTGCCTTAACGTCTTCCTGAGCCTTGAAAGGCACGTAATAACGCAGCTGCATTTTAAATCGCTTTTATGCTGTTATAATTCGTTTTCCACGAGACTTAAACAGGGTTTCCTGCCAAGCACGGAACGCTTCATAATCTTCAAGTATGCTTTTCTTCTTTTTACGAGAGGGAACTTCTTTGCTTGGCGACTGCTCCTTCATCTTTTCTATTTTATAACTCATTTCCATTTCACTTTGATGCTTGCTTATTGATGAAAATAATTACATGATAATTGTCTGGTTTGTTAAGCCTTCACCAATATTATGAGCTTGTCCTGCTGTTGGCGGCGTAAATGTTACTCGTATGGCGATAACGTCAACGTAGCACGTGGTTTTACTTCCAATAGCCATAAACGGCGGTCCAAGGTCTTGCTGCCGCTGAAGATTTAAACCTATGTTTTGTAAGGTTTCCAATTCGTTTCGGTGCAGTGTTTTACTAAATACTCCGAAGTCTTTTTCTATGAAGCTTAACTTGTACGCTTTGCCTGTGACTGTTTTTAATGCTGCCTTTTCAATTTTGAAGGGTTTAACTGTCCAGCCGAACCATAAATGTTTAATGTACCAGTCAGCGCCGTTTTTAATTTGATTATACAATTCTTCTGCAGACAATTTTATGCGCGTTTTTGAGTCGGCAGAAAACACGTGGAACGGCTGCACCTTTGTCACTGTCACGTGAGCTTTCCAAACAAGACTCTTTCCAAGGTTCAAGTGTGTGCCAAGGTCTAACTCGCCACTCCAGATTTCCACAACATCTTCTTGCACAAGGTCGCGGACGTCTATGCCTAAAACTTTGCTGAACCTCATCCAATCAGAAATTTTACTTTGCCCTAAAGGCTTAACGCTGTCATAGTCGCAGATTAAAACTTTGTCGCCAACTTTAACGTCACCTATACTTTTCAGGATTCTTTTGTCGTTTGCGAGGCATATAACATAACACTTTTCATCTTCGGTTTCAACTTGGCATCCGCCGTCATTTTGCATTTCAACCATTTTAATTCTGTAGTCAGCATTGTTAAGTTTTGTCAAATCCCAACCAGACTCTAAATATGTTATGTCCATCCAGTCCCAACCCAGCGAAGTGCGAGGGTTTGGATAAAAATTAGCCGTGCTGCCGTTTGTTTGAATATATTTTAGCTGCGTGTAATCTGTGTAGCCTGAAGGTGGGCTTTCATAATGTTTAGCGCCAATTTCCACTTTGGTTATTGTGCTGCCTTCTGGAATATCACTCGTCGTAAAACCCCAGCCGCCATACTTCTGCTCGGCACCATTAACACTTGCATAAGTATTCACACCGTTTTCCGTATAGGCATTAGCTGGATTAGTCCACCCAGCCACAATCGTCTGATTTGTTGTTGGATTTTTAGTTACAACTGTCAAGCTTGCACACCTGAAACACTATAATCACACGTTCCTGCAGCGTCTAAGGCAAGCACAAGCGAATCTGAAGCGTCGCTTTCCCATGGGCGAACAAAACTTTTAACTGTGCCTGTTTTAGCCGCTAATTTGCCTTTAAACAGGTTTTTGCCGCTTGTGCCGAAATACAAGCGTACGCCTACATCTGCGGTTCCGCTGTTCCATAAGCTGAAATCATAAACTCGAATAACCTTGCCTGAAACAGCGCTGATTATTGTTGTGCTTCCCGCACCTGAAGGTGCATAAGTGCCACTATACTGGTTTGCATTTGGAATCTTGTTTTCGGGTGAAAGCTCAACTTTTACGTTTGGATAGTCTCCCATGATGTTACCAAGTCATTGCATTTCTGGGCTGTTTAGAAATTAATTTGTTGCTTGAGCTATCTTATCCTGCTGTTTCAATGTTGAAGACTCAGCTGGTGAAGCGTCTGCTTCGTGTTCTAAGGGATCGAAAACTTTCATTACTGTTGAAAGAGGAACACGGGTGACTGGAGCATGCTGATTCAAGCGTAAAACTCCCGGTCGCGGCTTGTTCACCGAGTTTAGGCATAGGCTTGGCAAGGATGTGCGTGCGCTTACACCATACGATAAGCTGAGGGGAAGACATCAAAAAGGACCACATACATCTTTGGTTTTTCCTTTTTGAGGGTGTGAAGTTGCTTTCTTGTCAATTTTTTTGGCAATTTCAATCGTCGTTAATCTGCAGCATGCATACGGTAGTGGTATCCAAAAAAGATAGAATATTCCTCTATATTTTTATTCTACGAAAAATCTTATAAGTGTAAAAATCGAATAAACAGTTTTGCGCAGAAGGCTCCCTTTTGCGTATTGAAAGAAAAATTTAGGAGAAAGGAGTATGCAAAAGAAGATAATTACGGTAGTATTTGTTGCTATTCTTGTACTATCAATGATGACTGTGTTGACGGCTCGAGCTGCAACCGAGGAAGAAATAGAAGACGCCATAGCACTGGGAGTTGCATATTTGGCCGGGCAACAAAATCCAGACGGAAGCTGGGGACTAAAGGATTCAGTTAAAACAGCATACACAGGCTTGGTGCTTATGAAACTGCAAATGCGTGCCTATGAACTAGGCTACGAATCACCTTTTGACCCAGCTTATCCCTACTCGAGCAACGTCATTTCAGGATGGAGCTTCATATTCAGCACCGACGGAGCTGGCAATCCACTCTACGCTCCGAAACAAACATTGAGCCTTCAAGACCACACTGGCGGGGCAAGCGGAACAGTCGACGATCCTGACACGAACAGGAACGGATACGGCATATACTTCGATAATCCATGGCCATTCTATTCGGTGTACACTACGGGCATTGTTCTGATGGCTCTCCAAGCCAGCGGTACGCCAAATAGACCGAACGACGGAGGAATAGACTATGATGGCGATGGATTTGCTGACACCTTTGGGCAGATAGCTCAGGACGCTGTTGATTGGCTTGCGTGGGCTCAAGGCGATTCGGGAAACGATGAGGGCGGTTGGGCTTATTGGGCTCTTGACAACCAGATGATGAACGATTGGACTGACAACTCTAATGGTGGATATGCTGTTTTGGGGCTTGCCGCAGGGGAAGGGTTCGGATGCACTGTTCCAGCTTGGGTAAGAACTGAACTCAACGTTTGGATAACAACCATACAAGATCCAGTAGATGGCGACCCAGATGACGGAGGTTCGTACTACAACCCCGACTGGGGACCAACATGGGAGAATGAGTTGAAAACTGGCAACCTAATATTCGAGATGACATTTTACGGAGACGTTCCTGGTGTTCCACGATTCGATGCTGCTATGGATTATATTGAGAGACATTGGAACGACATGAACAATGACCCGGGATGGGGTTATGGAATATCTCCCTCAAACTATCAGGCAATGTTTTGCCTTATGAAAGGCTTCGAATACAGTGGAATAGACCTAATAGACCTTGACGGCGATGATACGCCTGAACATGATTGGTACGACGAGTTTGCTGATGTCTTGATAAGCCAACAAAATCCAGATGGCTCTTGGTACATGGGCGGGTACGGCGACGCCGTGATAGATACCGCTTGGGCATTGCTCACATTAGAAAAAGTCGCTCCACCACCTCCAATAATCACAGTCTACGTTGATATTAAGCCTGGTTCATGGCCGAACCCAATCAACATTCGTAGCAAAGGTGTGTTTGCAGTTGCTATTTGCGGCACAGAAGAGTTTGATGTGATGACAATAGATCCTACAACGGTGAAAATATACATTGAAGGGATTGAAGAAGGAGTTTCGCCCCTCCGCTGGAGCTATGAAGATGCTGCAACACCTTACACTGGCGAACCTGGTGGGGGTCACGAGTTGGAAGGTGATGGCTTCTTGGACTTGGTGTTTCACTTCGACACCCAAACAGTAGTGACCAGACTTAGTCTGAATCAGCACGTGGGAGAAACAATTCCTCTAATCATCATGGGTAACCTCTACGAAGATGCTGGTGGAAAACCAATCAAAGGTCAAGACTACGTATGGATACTGCAACCGAGTCGTCGTGGCTCCATTAACATTCCAATCTAACAGTTAAAACGATGCAAACGCATGCGAACACGCACCTAAAACCCCTTTTTTACTAACCCCAACATTTCATAAATAAGAGCATTATCCAGCTACTTGCACCTTTCAGAAGGCGCTTTGTGAGAATTCAGTCCGATAAAAACCGGAGCTTTGCTACATACATGCTAATTAATTTCTAAACACTTGGATTTCATGCTATTGACTTCTTGAACAGTTGGTAGTCAAAGGACCTGTTCGCAGCAGGTGCAGAAACCATTTTCGCTTCGATTTTTACTGCGTATTTTGCGGGTTTCGTGATTATGTGAAGCAATGGTACATTTTGGGCACCTGTGTATGTGACGTCTGCATATTTGATCATGCTGCCTCCGCTTTTAACAGTCATGTATTCGATGATTTCAAGGCTTTCGCCAACGGCTAATTGTGTTAAGTCAATGTAGCCGTCAACAACGTGCTGCTTGTCTGTACCAGTTGTATCAATCAGTGTAACCGTCTTTGGATAAGTGTCGCCTGTGTTAAAAGTCGCTGTTCCCTCTGTGGGTGTTGCATGCGCTTCCATATTGGCTAAACGATCCAGGTATCCTGCTCGAGTTGACGTGTAATCCGTTGCGCTTGCTCTGCTTGTAACAGCAGCGTCTAAATTGTCAATTTTCTCTGCTCTCGCGTCTGTCCAAACTGTTGGGTCCAAACCTTTTCCTGGTGGATAATCTGGCATTTTTCTTTTTCACCTCTTTTTTATTCACTCCATTCAACAACAAACTTGGGATTTGCCACAGTTTGAGACGCATTAGTGAATAACACGTCTGTGAAGCGTCTCTCCATGCGGTAACCATCCGTAACTTCATCACACGCATATTCAACAGTGCTGCCGTCGCTGAACTTCATTTTCAAACTCCACACGCCACCACTAACCTTCACAATCATGAGTTGACTGAAAACTTTGCCAGAAGGCAGTAAGCCTTCTTCCACAAGGCTTTTGTCGCTCCTCGCCGTGGACAAGTCAACAATAAATTTTCTTGCTCTGTTGGGAACAAGACTGTCCACCAAAGCCTTAACCATGTTATGAATTGACTCGCCACCCCAAACACTCACCGCTAATCAACCCTTGAAATAGCCAAGTAAGCCCTAAGCATCCGCTTGCGAAATTCATTCCACGCTTTAAAATCAAGAAGCGTCTGAATTTCACTTTTCAAATGCTGATCAAGCCACTTGCGCACGGTTTCCGCATCTTTGAACCGTTGCTTGTCAAAAATATAATTTTGCACTTCCCAACGATCCGTGCCCTTCACTCTTCCAAGCGTGATTTTAACGCCTTCCGTTACTGGTTTAACACGAAACTTATCAAACTTTTCAGGGTCTTGAACACGGTAACGAAATGTATTTTCTGTCTCATCTAAACCTGGCATAACTTATTCTTCCTCGTTAACATCAACAAGTTCAAGCCAGCAGCGGCAATTAGGATGCACGTTTGCATGCCAAGTGTCCAACTCCTCGTCAATCGGCTCTGCATACTCGAAATACCGTGTTGGCTTATCATCTTCTTCGCAGACAAACTCTTGATTGTCAAGCTGTGAACATTCATCGCAGACTTTCTCGTCAGCTTGAGTTCTTAAAGCATAAATGCGTTGTACACCACGTTTTGGAAAACCCCAGAAACTCAAAACTTAACCCCCGTAATTACTTACACCCCTTAAGTCCACCATTCCGCTGCAGAATCGCCTGCAACTCTTCAGGCGTGCTTAACGGGTAATCTTCGCTGAAGCCCAATTCGGTTCTGGCTTCTTTAGGCAGAATGATTCCTTTATCCACAAGGTCACTGAGAAACTTTGCTTTATCCTGAATTGTTGGCTCCCAGATCGGCCGCCAACTCACATGCGGAATTTCAACGCCTTCGCCGAATTCAGCTTTAATAAGTTGCTTAAACAAGTCTGTTTCCAACTTGTCGCCGATAATTTCCTGCATCATCCTAAGCCTTGTCACATACTCCTGCATGACGACCTCGGCAGTCGCACGGTTGGTTCCTTCACTTTGTCCTAAAAATATTTTCGGAACGCCTAAAACTGCTTCCCGCTGCTTGTAAAGGTAGTCAAGCCACCATGTAATGTTCACGTCTTTCGTTAAGCTTGGAACCACATCAACAGTTACGTCGCCGCGTACAAACACGTCCGTTGCTGGTTTACGGTCTCGGAAAGCTTCCATAAGCGACTGCAGTTGCGTGTCACTGAAGGGCCGCTCTGGCGTTCCAGCTTTAACAACAAGCATGGGTTTAGCATAAGTGTGCACAATAACTGCCATGTCATCTTCCAACTGGTCGATTAGGGCTTGGATTTTCAGCAGGGGTCTCAACAGGCTACTACCGTATGAAAATTCGTACCACCAGCTTTTAGCTCCCCAGCGGAAATGCACAACATCATCTGCTGGAAACACTACAGGCGGAAAAGTCAACAGTTGAATGTAGCCGAAAACATTACCGTAAGCATCACGCCTAACACGAATATGCACAGGGTCCAATGGTTTAAGCCATAGGATTTTGCCTGTTGCTTCGTCTCTGCACATTTCCACGTAGGCGCTTCCGAACACAAGCATGTCTGTTGCAGCAACACGCAATGTCTGAAGAATGTTATGTTCATCAAGCCAATCCGTAAGCCACTCTCGAACCGAGTCATCTCCGCCTTCAAGTTCGAAGCCGTTGCTTATGGCAAGGTTAACCGTAACATCAATACTCGCCTTAACGTAAGGCGTGAAAGCATACAAATCCTTGTACTTAGGTAAATCTTCAATTGGAACCGCTCCCCAAAGCCTTTCCCAATATGCAGTGTAAGGCGGAGTTACAAAGCCTGCGCCTGATCCCTTAAGCATGTATTTTGTAACGTAACCCCACAGCATATTATCGGCTTTCCAGCTTACGGGAACTTCCTCTTCAATTTGCCGCTTTTGAACGTCTGATGGAACCTTACGTTGAGCAACAAGACTGTTAACTTTCTCTCTTACACTACTGAAGCCTTTGCGAATTTTACCGGCAACAAAACTCATTTTTAACCACCTTTAATTTAATGTGGAAGCATAACTGCGCCTTTTCCAGGCAACGGCGCCTGAACACTTGCATAAACGGCGAGGCATGTTGCCCAAAACACGTCATCATGCGAACCTTCAGGATGACTAAAGCGAATGTGCCCCGTTTTCATTAACTCGTATTTTTCCACGTTTAATTCTGCACATAAATCAATGTCCTGCACGGTTCTCGCAGGTGAATAGGGAATTTTCACTTCGCCTTGCCGCATTTTCTCCCGCAGTATGGTTGCCATTTCCTCTTTGCTTTGCAACGTGAATAATACGCCGTTAACGTTTGTTAACCCTGCCTTGTGCATGTCCTCAACAACATAGTCGCCGACGCCTGTGACATCGCAGTAAACAGTTGCCACCGTGTGCCAACGGTCACAGAGGCTTTTCACATAGCCTATGACGCTTGCATACTCGGTTTCTAATGGAAAACGGTGCACATGCACTAAATATAGTGTTTCTTGTCGTCGTTCAACCACTACGATTACGCTGTGATCCTGATGTTTCCCGAAGTCAACACCTGCATAGAAGGCTCCTTGAGGCTGGTCCGCAAAGTCATAGGGCTGCAATTCCGAGTCTATGCATTTGACAATTACGCTTTGCGTCAGCCAAGCATCCACGTCCTCGACAAATTTGCTTTCAAACTCCCTTTGGAACCGTTCTGCAGGAAGCGCTAATCGCATTTCATCAATGAAGCTTTGGCTTATCAGTCCGCTTTTCACTGCGTCATCGCATGTAACTAAATGCTGGCTGTATTCGGGGTTCATGCACATGCGGTAGAAGATGCTGTCTGTGCTCCATGGTGTACTGCTAACGATAAGTGTTCCATCGGTTGTGCTTAACATGGGCATTATAACGTTGTAAACTACAAGTTCGTCATCACGGAAGAAAGCCATTTCATCAAGAATACACATGTTCGCCGTGTAACCCCTTAGTAACTGTGGGCTATTTGGAAGGGCTACGATGCGACTGCCATTTTTAAAGTGTATAACAGTGCGTTGAAGCTTGCCAATTGAGGCTCGTCTTGTTTCACGGGGCAAACCAGTTAAGAAATCTTGCAGTTTATCTGCCAAAATCATGCTTTGCCTTAGGCTTGGCGCCACTATAAGCGTTAAGGTTTTCGGATGTTTAAGTGCGAACCAAATGGCACGCAGAGCAAGGATTGTTGTTTTTCCAGCTTGACGACTCCAACGGACAACAATACGTTTTTTATCATCACGCAAAAGTTTAGCTTGATATTCCTTAGGCGAGAAATTGAACCATACTTGGCAAAACTCAACAGGGTCATCCTGCACTTTCAAAGGCGCATTTTTAATGTTTTTACGTTTAAGCCTTTCAACTCTCTTCTTCAGATTCTTCAAGCTTGCGAATTTCATCTTCAACAGCGTCAACCTGAACATCCTTTAAAACACCAGCGAGAAACTGAGCGAGTTTCGTGACGGTTTCCATAGCTTTCAGACGGATCTTCACGTTTTCATGTTTGTTAGCTATTTCCTCAGCCTTTTCCAGAAGGCTTTTAACTCTGCTGTAAAGGTTCTCCCTTTCCGATGCCACTTCAAAACGTAATGGCTTTAAGCTGATTTTAATAACCCGCATTAACAAGCCTCTTCAACTTTAACAAAAGCTTGAAGTCAGCAAGCAGAGTAGCCCAGTTTGCGTTAACTTGAAAAACAAGTTTGTTAACTGTCTCACTTCGCTTTTTATCACGTATAAACTTCAATATTGCCTCCCTCTGTTTCTCCGTGAAAATGCTTTTTCGCAAAATTCCACCTACAGGAATTTCAGCCCGAAAATTCCACCTACCAGAATTAGCCTTTTCTCCACCCGAATGTTAAAATGAAATTCTTAATGCTGAAATGTTTAACAGGCATGAGCAGGTTTTTGTTTGGCACGTCAACATGTATGCCTAACACTTCCATGATGTCAACGCCAAGCAACGCATCAAACCCTTTCTCGTAGGCAACCCAAGCGTAAAGCCTTTTACCGGCAAACTCAAGCACGGCGAAGCTTGTGTCCAAAGGTTTTTGGCTTCCATCAGCCATCACAGCCACGATTTTGCCTCGGCTTTGCAACTTTAACTTCTTCGCGATACTCTCTGGTATAACGCAGCCTACCGCTCCAGTGTCAGCAATAAACCTTACATTCTGCCGTAAACTCTGCCGTAGCGGGTTGATTACCACAACGTCTGCATGCACGTATCTTCCAGTTTTCCTCAATTCACCCTTAAGACTTTGCATTTACATCTGCCCTATAATTATGCCTGAAACCGTGCCAATCAAGCCCGTTATTAAAGCAAAAACTTCACTGTTCCACACGTGTAGAACAACCACATGCACAGCTTCCAGCACAGTTAAGCATGCAACCATGCCAAGGCTGAACTGCACAACGATAACAAGGCTGTTATTAGGCGGAACCCTCACGCGTTTACCTTTCAACACAATAGTTTTTGTTAACAAGTTGCGAATGTTAAACTTCAACGGTTAAACCTCTGAAAACTTCCAGAGCCGCGGCTGTCAACAAGAACCTCACCCCTCACTATGTCTGGAACATGATGCACTTCTATTGCAGGCGCATTCAGCAAGCCTAAAACATCCACTCGATTAAGCATTGAAACAGTTTCACACCGCACACGATCAGTGTAAGCGAATGTGAAGATTAGCCTGCGAATTTGCCTTTTCTGAAGGCTGGCTAAGCTTCTTTTATGCATTAAGACTCACTGCTAAGCGCCACTCTCTCTGGCGGCGATAAACGAGAACAGCACATATTTCTTTGACCTACTGACAAAAGAAGGTTATTGCAGGTGAATTTTTAATTACAGTAAATAACCTTAATATATGATGCAATTCATATTTTTTTCTGATCTGGTTTGAAGCGCGGCGCAAAAGATGCTGCAGCCGAAATTCTTGAAGAAGCAGTTAGATCACCGCGTCTTGCGGTTACGCGTATCGTGGCAAGAACTAGCGTCAACTACCAGTTCTTAAAAGTCATAGCGAAAAATCAGCTGGTTCAAATAGAGAACGCTGGCAAAAGACGGAAAAAACTGGTTATAACAGACAAGGGACGCATGTTTCTGCAGCATTACCGCGTATGCAATATGCTGTTCCCACAAGAAGCTTAACAGAAGAGATAGGCAACTCTGCACACAAATAAACGAACAACAATACGCATAAAGCCAAAGCCTGATAACAGAAAGAGTGCACGGAAAAATTTAGGGAAGTTGAGGTTTTGTTTTTCTCTTTTTCTTCAGGAGAACGGCTGCGATTAAGGTGGTTAGCATAAGCAGCATGAGGATTGGCGTGTATGGGAATTCTGGTATGACGTGGTATTGGTAGCCGTATCCGTTGTTGTCTTTTGTTGCGTTGTTTCCCGCATTATCGTATGCAATTATTTTGTATCTTACCCATGTGCAGTTTCCATAGCCGTCAATTGTTGCCTCGTATGTTACCCATGTGTCGGAGGGTATTGGAAGAGCCGTCATATTCAGAATGGTCCAGGACGTTCCGTTGTCTATGCTATACCACAAAGTTACATTTTTTATTCCAGTCCCGAAATTTGTTACATTAACTCTGACAGTTACATTCTGGAGTGGCTGAACATTATCTGGAGGCGGATCTTGCCATGGTTCGCTTATCTCCGGCGGTATATCATCAATAAAGTATGCCTCCAACGTGTGGTTTGAATCCATAATCACTGTTATTGGGTTTTCAGTTCTTATGTTGCCGTCGAGAAGCCAATAACTGAATGAGTAGCCTACGTTTGGAAACGCCGTTACATTGACGTATAATCCATATGAAAATGTGTAGGCTCCAGGGTGTGGGTCCGTGGTTCCTCCATCAGTCGTGCTTATTGTTATTGTCACATTCTCCGTTGTGGAAGTCGGAAAAGTGAACATAGCAAGGTCATCTCCACCGCAAGCCCATGTGCTTGGTGTTCCCTGCCAAGCGTAAATGTGCCCATCAGCGTATCCGAGCCTGCAACCCACGTAGTCGCCTACACCGAAGGGCAAATCAGCTAAGCGTTCCCAGCTGTTTGCCGATATTGTGTAGCGGTATGTGCGGTTGTCGGGTATAGGTTCTGGGTAAGCCTGGTTTCCGCTTAGAGCGTAAATGTAGTCTGTCTGGTTTTGAAGCCAAAAGCCAACGTAAAGTAGCGAGCCTCCGTCGCCAACGCCTCCAACTCCCCCATCGTGGGGCTCGGCTGGTATATCAGCCAAACTGAACCAAGCGTCAGCTGTCAAATTGTAGCGCCAAAAATCGTTTAGAGGCTCGTTTTCAAGGAACTCTCCGCACAGAGCGTAGAGGCTGTCGCTGCCAGTCCAAACAAGCGAAGCTCCGTCTCCCATTCCGCCTGGCGGGTTGGCTGGAGCATCATCCCAAGTGTTTGTTGACGGATCGTAACGCATAAGATAGGTTGGGCGCTGCTCGCCGCCTATGGTGGCGTAAAGGCAATTGTATGGTCCTTCAACCCATGTTAAGGCGTCTCCCTCGCCTTGGTCGAATGTGGTGTTTGCCAAAGCCTCCCAAGAGTTTGTGGAAATCCTATAGCGGTAAAACCATTGGCGACTATCGCCAGTTGCTGCGCCAAACAGCGCATAAATGCAGTCGCCGAAATCCCAAGCCAAAGCTGTTCCAGTCTTGAAGGCGCTTCCATCAGGCTTTGGAGGAGCAGCCAACTCAACAAAGCTGTTGTCCGACGGGGTGTAACGGTAAAAACTTGTTTTCTTTGCGATGTATATGGCTGTTCCAGTTCCAACAACAGCTTCACCATAATCACCAGTAACGGCGTTCCTAACCCAAGTCCAAGAGCCTTCTGCATTAACGGTTTGAATGTTAAAAGAAAACGCTAACATGCCCATTAACAGCAGTGCTAACATTATTCCAGAAACAGGTTTACTCAACAATTCCACTCCTCTCTCCGGACCTTTTATTTCTCAGTTCAAAAATAAAACTTTCTGTCATCCCGCAACTTTGCAGTTTGTGTGCGTGCGCACTTCTGCCTACACTGATAGTTTCTCTGTTTCTTTAAGAATACTGCCAGCATGTTAGTAATAGTCTTCATAGTCAAGTTCGGCTATTTCTATTTCATAGCATTCTTCACACATACCATCATATGTCTCGTATTCTTCTTGTGTGATTTCTCTACCGCACCTTTCACACGTGTATCTCTTGTCAGTCTGGTCCATTTTATATAACGTCTCCAAACATGTCATCCGACTCTTCAGTTAACTGGTCGTCCCAGCATTCCCAACACATACCATCATAGCTTTCATATTCGTCCTCGCTGATTTCCCGCCCACAAACAGAACAATAAAACTTGCTTTTTTCATCATTCTCAAGCTTGCTGGCATCTTTCTTGTTTTTAGAATTTTTCAAGAATTTCGCCAAAACAACAAGTTTTACAGATAATACTAAAAAATTATGAAAGCAAAATCTGTACTCCAGTTAAACCAAACAATTCTCTATTCTACG
>Ga0129301_1000461_pt1 | contig 22382 bp, 12 predicted proteins | sample ConPoolayeHmetaG_FD_94489 | JGI IMG/M metagenome (GOLD analysis project Ga0129301, IMG submission 94489) | Hot spring microbial mat communities from California, USA to study Microbial Dark Matter (Phase II) - Cone Pool mat layer H metaG ...
ATATATATAAAACGGGGGGGTTATGAAAAATAAAATTGTATTCTGGGGGTTTGCATTTTCTTTGGTTTTCCCTTTTTGGGGCTACTGTGGTTATGGAAGTATTTCTATCAGTTATAAAGGTCTTGATAACGTTCATTTGACTTTTTCCGACTGGGAAGCAACTGATTCAACCATTACCCTCACTGTTGAGCCAGGTGGTGAAGCACTTTATTCTGGTAAGCTTCCTCCTGGTGGTGGAAGGATTGATGAAAAGTTCCATCACGCAGGTTTGACTAATGGAACTTACACATACAAATTATTTGCAGATTCAGAATTACGGGCAATAGCAGAAGTTACAATCGATGGGACAATTGGAGGGACACTGTTTTTTGACGAGACATTGGATGACGCTGCTATTGTTGCAGGAGGAATTATTGTTCCAGCGGGCAAAAAATTGACAGTTAATGGAAATCTTACTGTGCCATCGGGTTTTAATATCATTGATTGTTATGGGGTTTTATCCTTCTCTGAAGGAATTTCTCTTGATGGAATTGGTATTCATTTACACAACAATCCTGTCATAGCCAAAAATGTTAGAGGACTTTCTGGTCTGGAATGGCTACGTTTATATTCTGGGGCATCGGGTTCTTCTGTTGAGAATTGTGATGGTTTTACTGTGATAGTCGGAAATAATACTTCTGTATCAGTAAAAAACTCATTTGTTGGTATCAATGTTGTTCAGGATGCTGATAATGCATCATTATCGATAATAAATTCAAGGGTATCCCTTGGTTCTTTTCCACAGGATTTATCAAACACAAACGTAGACCTAAAAGGTAGCACGATACTTTTCTGTTATCAAATCAATAATGCAAAAAATTTTAGTGCCTCAAATTGTTTATGGAGATATCCGCTGGATGTGATAGGTGGAAAATCAGTATTTGAAAACTGTGAATTTGTTTATCCGGTTAGTTTCAGAGGAAGAAATGAGGCAATGTTTACCGGCTGTGTTTTTGGTGATATGGTTCAGTTCACCGATTGGGGTGCTGACACCAATCCAAAATGGTCAGATAGTTCTTCTATGCAACCGACTTTTTCTGGTTGTAGTTTTGCTGGTAGAATTGGTCCTGTTTTTCCCTATATTAATCCTGCTGGAAAGGTTAATTTAGGTTCAAATAATTATTTTGGAGATAAAAAACCGGACTTCGAATGGTTTTCACTGAATTCTGGCTTTCCTCTTGAACCGCAGGCAGGATGGTTTCTTCGTAGAGGTGTTCCTGTAAATAGGAATCATTTTGAATTGAATAACTGGAGTAATTCAGGACCGCAGATGAAGAATCAGGAAGTTCTTCCATCTATCTGGTTGAATGATTATGTTGTTGGTCAAAATTGTCTTCCCTGGCCAAAATTTATTAATCCTGCGAGAGATTATATTCTTTTGAAAGGTCGAGAAACACTCCTTTCTCTTGATGTTGCGACAAATTATGAAAGTGTTTCAGGAGTGAAATTCAAAGCGCTTTTTGATGGTCAGGAAATACTGCCTGAAAATCCAAATGTTGTTTTGAAAAGGGACATATCAGTAAATTCTCATGATATTTTTTATGGAAATAAAACAGTGAATTTCATTTTACCACCAACAGACAAAGATAATGTACAACTTACAGTAATAATGGATACAACAAACATCAATGGTTTTGATGAAGCAGAGGGCAAAGGCGAAAGAATGATTTTAAGTACCAATTTGCAATTCAGTAATACATACGGAAGGCAATTAAATATTGTTGTTCAACCTGTTCAATTATTTATTACTGGATATACGACAAAAATGCCCAATGGTACAGCAGTTGCCAATTCATTAAAAAAACTTATTCCTGCGATGTTACCAATTTCAAAAGATGATGTGCATATCATAACGGCACCAGTAACAACATTTTATGGTGGAATTCTTTCTATGTTCAGTACAACAATGCTGTTAAATAGAATAGCCAACTATCTTGCTACAGGACAGGGATTTATAAATACAACTGCCTCCATTGGTGACTGGTTAACTGGAAAAGAGACAGCAAGGGTTGATTTTGTTGTTGCGGTATTGCCCAATGGAGTGCTTGGACAGGGAGTTACAGGAGCAAATTTAAGTTTAAGAAGGGGTGTAGTATTTGTGGATGAGAATTTTCCAGATGCTGCCTTACACGAAATGGGACATGCAATTGGTTTATACACTGGGACAGAACAGTATGACCAATTTCCACCGACAGGAAAGCCTGTTGAAGGACTGACTGCTTTCATAAATGAGCCATCAGCAGGAAATTCAATTACTGGATTCAGAAATAGATTTTTACATTTTCCAGGAAAGGAGCATTCCTGGTACGAAGAAAAATTCTGGTTTGATATCATGGGTTCAGGAAATTTAAGCTGGCCTATCTGGACAACATTTTCTGCCTTCCGATATTATTTCCAGTCAGCCCTCGGTACTAAAACAAAATCAAGTCAGTTTGCTTACTTAAAAGTTCCATCCGGTTATAAGAGAATTTTTGTTTCCGCAGAAACAGAGAAAACGTCCACTGGCGGATTTGGTTATAAAATAGTTCCGGGTACAATAAAAAGTTTTGATATAACAGAATTTGCCTCAGGAAAAATTGCAGTTTTTGTCTACTGGGATGAAGATAATTGTGCAACCAACGACTATAAGCTTGTTTGCTATGATGAATATGACACGATAATTGAGTGGAGTTTGTTTACAGTTACTACCCCGTATCCATCAGATTTTGGCTGGGTAAACTGGCCAGAAGAAAGCAGCTGGTGTGGAACATTCGACATACCTGAAAATACAAAGAAATACAGAATTTATCCAAGACCTGGCTGGTGGAATAATTTTGATGAAAGGCCGATACTTGAGGTAAATTCAGTTGATTACGAAGGAATAAAAATAACATCCCCCTTGATAGGGACAACATTAACAGATAGTGTAGAAATTGCCTGGGCATCAAAAGAGGCAAAATCAGGGCAGGGACTAAATTATATTATTATGACGAGTAATGATGGAGGGAATAGCTGGTTCCCCATAAGTACTCCAGCTGATAAAGCCAGAATTACAATACCAACAGATTTTCTTAATGCATCAGAAAACATAATTTTCAAGGTAATAGGAAGTAATGGACTGGGAAATGTTTCAGATGAATTAAGTGGATTAAAAATAGAGAACAGGAAGCCGAAAGCAGTAATAGAGACGCCGAAAAATGGGTGGGTAGGAGAACCAGGTACAAAATGGAGACTGAAAGGATATGGAGAAGACATGGATGATGGAATAATAGCAAATGGGAAATGGATATCTTCAATGGATGGAGAAATAAATACATACACAGATGTAATATTGAGCCCGGGAAAACACACATTAACTTTTGAGGTAGAAGATAGTGGTGGATTAAAAGACAGTGCAAGTGTAGAGATAGAAGTAAAGGAGATAGAGCATATTGACATAGGTATAGGGGAAGGGGATTTGAGTATTATTATTGAAGGAAAAGACCCATTGAATACAGCACCTGTACAATGGTTAAAAAAAGATGGAGTTCACAGAGTAGTTTTAAGGATACTGAATACAGGGACAGATACAATTTTCACTTCTTCCCTTTACATCACAGAGCCAGGACAGGCAGAGAAATTGCTGGTAAGCAAAATTTTTGCTGCAGAAGCGTTTGAGGAGGTTGTAATAAGTGAGACATTCATGGCAGATATTGAGGGACAATATCAAATAAGGGCAGAAATTACAGATATTGTGCCGGTTGATACAAACCCATTAAACAATCAGAAAACATGGGACTATCAAACAAAGTCGAATTTACCAGTAATAGGGGTAAGTCCGGATGTGCTTGATTTTGGGAGCACAAGGAGCAAGAAACAGGGATATATTTTGATACGAAATTATGGAAATGCAAATTTACAGATTATAGATTTAGCCCTGACAGGAGAAAACTCTGATGAATTTTCATTTGATGACAGTATTTTACAGCAGCAGATTTTACCGGATAATAACATTCTTCTTCCGGTACATTTCAACCCGAAATCGGCTGGAACAAAAAATGCGATTTTGGACATAACTTCAAATGATAGTTCAAAATCCACCATATCAGTTAACCTGACAGGGATATGTTCTGGTTTGCTCGGGGATATAAATGGTGGCGGAATAGATATAACAGATGTTATTTTAAGTATCCGGATGGCAATACGGCTTGATGAAATTAGTCTTGACGCGGATATGAATGAAGACGGGTTTATTGACATTCGTGATGTAATTTTAATATTAAGAAAAGCAATTGGACTGGAATAAGAATATGAAGATAACGGAAAGGGCGATTAAATTTTTCAGGAAGGTTTTTATCCTTCTTTCTACAGGTATAAGTCTTCTGGCTGCTCAGGAAGAAAGAATAATAGTGGAGATTGGCCAGGAGAAAATCACTCTGGAGCAGCTGGAAAAAGAAATGAGCAGATACCGCAAGAGCCAGAATCTAAAAGATAGAATGGAAATGCTGACAGAGGAAGGGAAAAAAAGAATTCTGGAGCAATTAATAAGAGAAAGGTTGTTTTATCTGGCAGCACAGGAAGAAGGAATAAAATTAAGTGCTGAGGAAGAAGAACAGATAGCAGGGTTAAAGAAATATTTGCTCAGCCGGAAATACATCTCACAAAAAAGCAAAGAAAATTCAATTTCAGAAGAAGAGATGAAAAACTATTATGAAAAAAACAAAGACAAGTTTGTGATACCGGAAAGGAGGAAAGTAAGCCATATAATAGTAAGGGAAAAAGAAAAGGCAGATCATCTGTTAAAAAGATTGAAAGAAGGAGCAACGTTTGCAGAAATAGCAAAAGAAAACAACATAGATGGGAGCAAAAAGACAGGCGGAGACCTGGGATGGATAAGTAAAGGACATATGGTAAAGGAGTTTGAAGATGTGGCTTTTAATCTAAAGAAAAATGAGATGAGTGAAGTCGTAAGTACAAAGTTTGGGCTCCACATAATTAAGGTGGAGGATATAAAGCCGGAAGAACAGAAAAACTTCCAGGATGTTAAGGAAGAAATAAGAAAAAAGATAGAAGAAGAAAGTATCAAACAGCTGGAAAAAGACCTCAGAAAGAAATACAATGTGAGGGTGAACTACGAAGGCATAAGGAAATCGGGAGCAACTGAGGAAAAATGAAAAAACTTAACTTACTGCTTTTGTTTTTCTTGATGAGAAATGCGCTCAGCTTTAATTTCTCTGTCAGTCCTGAAATTTTCTCGCCCTCAGAAAGTCCCGGAGTTAAAGATATTGTAAAGTTTGGTGGCCATATGGAACAGACATTACCTATTTTTGTTCATATTTATCCTCAGGGCCAGCCAGGCAGTGTCAAAAGAACAATTCTCTGGTCTGAATTGAATTACGAATGTGGGTACAATGCAAACAGGGGGATCTGGAATGGGAAAGATGACAATGGAAATTATCTTTCCGATGGTATATATGAACTTCAATTCAGTACATTTATAAACAAAGTATGGGCAAGAGGAAATGAGTATGGAGATAATCGAGGTGTGTTTTATGGTCCTTCAGATGTGGCGGTTGGCTCTGATGGGAAAATTTATGTTCTTGATGGAGGCAGGATACAGGTTTTTGATAGTTTTTGTAATTATCTTTTTTCCGTTACCAATCCAGAATATAACCAGCCGGGGCACTGGGAATGGGCAAATTCGATAGTGGTTTATGGTGATAGAATTTATATTATGGACTGTGGATATGGACAGCAAAACATAAAAATATTTGATACAAAAGGAAATTTCATAAAGAGTTTTGGTAAGTATGGCTCCGGAAATGGAGAGTTTGATTTTAACTGGTTAAATAATATCGCAGTTGATAGTAACGGAAAGATATGGGTTGTTGATAGTGGAAATTCAAGAGTTCAGGTTTTTGATTCAGAGGGTAATTTAAAGTTTAAAATTCCTGAGTCTGGTGACGGTCAGTTTGATTTTAGCTATGTTGCTGGAAATATTGCCTTTGATTCCAATGGAAACGCTTATGTTACAGATAGCGGAAACAAGTGGGGAAGGATTCAGATTTTCAATTCAAATGGTGTATATCAAAGAACAATTAAAAGTGGATTTGAAGGAGGACCTTATCAACTTGGAGGCATAAGAGCTCCAATTGCTGTTATCGGTCCTGAAAATCGTATTTGTGTTTCCTCTGGTAATGGTAGCGGGATTGTTATTTTAAACAATGATGGAACATTTTATTCAAAAATAAATGTAGATGAATACGGAAGGGATTGGCCTGGCCGTGGAAATGGCGAATTCCAATTTATAATCAGAATAAGAGGTTCTGGAGAAAAAATTTATACTGTGGAATGCTATGATAATCCCAGAGTACAGATTTTTGACAAAAATGGAAGATTTTTGAATCAAATAGGAATGAGTAAAGGGGAGTTTTTAAATCCCAAAGGTGTTGATATTGATTCAGATGGAAATATTTATGTTTGCGACCAAAGAAACAGCAAAATTGAAGTTTTTGACAAAAACGGTTCTTTTGTTAAGCAGATTATAATTCCCTATGTTGGTGGTGAACTAATTTATGCTTCTTATAACTTTTTTGCTTCTTATCCAGCTTATATAGCAGTAGATTCTGATAAAAAAATTTATATTTGCGGAAACTCTCCGGCAGGAGGAGTTGGTGATCACATATTATTTCTGGACAATTCAGGGAACCTGATTTGTAATGTTGATCCTAAAGACTCAAACGGCAAATATTTTCAGCCATCAGGAATTACAATACTTTAATTTACATCCCTGGAAACTATGGCAGTCGCGGAGATGAACCAGGTAAGATATTTGTTTTTGATAAGCAGGGGAAACTGCAGAAAACAATTGGAATAGCAGAAGCAACAGAATATTTGAAAAGTACAGACATTCTTTATAAGGACATTGCTGCTTACAATGGGAAACTTTATCTTCTGACAGATGATAAGAATCCCTATTTTCAGTTAGGACCTGGAGTTATTGTCTATAAGCCAGATGGAACTAAGGTCAAAACATTACCCGGGATTAAAGACGGCGATTATATAAAAATAGATAACACGGGAAAAATTTATGTTTCCAATTTCAATGGAGAACCCATTTCCGTCTTTGATGCAGAAGGGGCATTTCTTTATACTTTTGGGAAATATGATACGGGTCTTACCAGTGATTGTCTCCAGCCACAGGGTATTGCTCTTGATAATCAGGGGGATATTTGCTTTGTAGATGTTTACAACAATCGCCTTTACAAGTACAGTTTAAATTCTGATATCACTCTGGTAACGCTTACCTGTGAAATAGATAATACAAAACCAAATGCCACAATAACATATCCACCTCATGCGCCTTTAAACTTGATAAACAATTTTCAGGTAAAGGGAACTGTTAATGACAGAAATTTGCAGGAGTATAAAGTTTACATAGACTCTCAGGCTGTTTCCACAGGTACAACTCCTGTTATTGATAGTGTCCTGGTTGAGGTTGAGGTTGCAAGCCTGTCCAAACGTTTGCATGAAATCAAACTTTTCGTAACTGACCTGGCAGGAAACACAAACTCTGACTCTGTTGTGTTTTATACTGACAGTGGTGCTCCGTTTTCCAATGTTAATGCCCTGAACCCCTATACAACTTCTGTTTCCTTCACTGTCTCCTGGACAGGTTATGATGCAGATTCTGGTGTGGCCTGTTATGATATTCAATACAAAGATGGTGAAAATGGTATCTGGACTGACTGGATAATAGCGACAACAAAGACATCCGCTACTTTTACAGGTATTGATGGTCATAGGTATTATTTCAGAAGTAGAGCAAAAGATAATGCAGGTAACTGGGAAGGTTATGCAGATACCCCAGATACATATACCATAATTGACGCTACAAAACCGGTCGTGGTGAGTGTTACCCCGCCAGATAATTCTTATGTGGGAGCAAAACCAACAATAAAAATTGAAGTGCAGGACCCCAATAATGGAACTGGCGTGCACCCCTATTCCATTTCCGTAAGAGTAGACAATGGTTACTGTTCTTATACATTTTCAAAGAATATCATTACGATTTCACCCAGTTTTACTCCGGGAACCCACACGGTCAAAGTTAAATTTTCAGATTATGCAGGAAATATGTCAGAGGAATTGATTTTAACTTATCAAGCATTAAATTTTCAAGGTTCAGTAACAACTTTATCTCCTGACCCCAATCCTGTTATCTCAGAAGTGATGATTGGTGGAAAAGCGGTAAGATATTATAAAGTTATTGATAAGAATGGGAATCCTGCTTCTGGGGTAAGTTTACTTATAAAATGGGATAATGGTACAAAATCTCTAAGTACAGATTCTTCAGACGAAAACGGAGTAGTGAAATGTGAAATCCCAAGTAGTGAGCTTGGTAATGTAAACCAGATTAAAATATGTTCCATCACGGAGGCAGGTGGCACCAGTATCAGTCCCCCCTTAACCTTTCAGGTAAAAATTCTTCCCAGAGAATCAGAATCAGCGTTTTCCTTCGGCAGTGGAATAAGTATGGAAGCAGCAGCTGGTGTAGGTGCAAAACTTGGGAAGAAAAAAGGTATGTCCTATAAAATTATCAATACTGATTTGCAATCCTCATCAGACGACAGGATAGAGGTAGAAAGGAGTTTTGAGATTGAGGCGGGTGCAGTTGCCAAAGTGAGTGTTGGCGGTGGTGTTAAGAACGCGTGCTATGCAAGTGCAGAAGCAGGATTTTACGCCTCACAAGTTTTAATGAACACAAATACATTTGGTTTTGATAATCCCTATTCTTCTGATGAGCAGCAGATATTAAGGGCAGGACTTGTAATAGCCTCTTTACTTGAGGAAACAAACTATCCTATTGTTTCCGACATGCTTTTTTTCCTTGTTAATGGTTTTAATGCTCTTTACCCTAAGTACCAGAGAGGCCAGGATCTTTCCATCGGAGCAAGGGTGGGAGCAGAAGCATCAGCAGGTACAGGTCTTGGTATTGGTGGTGAGGATGATGTTTTTCTTGGCATAGGAATAGGGGCAGGAATTGAGGGGGAGGTAGAAATACTGGGAAAACTTTTATTTGATTTTTCATACGGAAATAATGAACTTGAATTGGAGGAAATTGGAGCAGGTGTTTCCATAGCAGGGGAACTGGATTTGTTTGGAGGTGTCCAGGGCAACATCATAGGAGAAAAAATCAATGCGGGCATTGGTGGTAACATAGCAGGTAAGCAAACACTTACCCTTTATGCAAATACTAATGGGGATATCACAAGAGGAGAACTGGAAGTAGAGGGTAGGAGTGATTGGGGTATCAGATACCCGGGAAAAGAGGGTTCAACAAAAAAGGTGACACTCATTCTTACAGGAGAACAGGTGGAAGCAATCGCGGATTACCTTCTGGACTTTTTAAATCTACAGCAATATCTTAAGGGAGAAGTTCCCTCTGGAAGTATAATTCTTGGTCCAACTGAAGTGGCAAGCAGATTTATAACATTCTGCCAGGAACTGGCAAATTATTTAATTTCCTCAGGGACTCCTTTAACTTACAAAATAGAAGAAGAAAAAGGCTGTTCTTTTACATTTGAACCATCAATCCAGCTGGCTGCCGGTGCTGAGGTAGAGGTGGGTATTTCTCTGGAATTTGAAAAATCGGTCTCCTATACAGTGGAGGAGGGAATTTTAGGGAAAGGGGGGTCATTATTGAAGGCTTATCCTCTATCGTTGTATCAGAAGGATAATTTTGTTCCTTCACCGGGAGATTTAAGCTGGGAAACAATATTTAATGATTGTGTTAACGGGATAATAACTGCCATGACAGATGTAGGAAGTCTGGTGATTGGAGCAGTGGAAGAAGTAGCAGACACCGTAGTAGGAAGTATCCACTGGCTCTCTTCAGCAGTTTCCGGGGGTTTTTTCTCTGGCGGAAAAAATTTAAAACAGGGTGATTATGAAATGGGTGAGATTTTTTGTTTCACACCAGAAGGTAAAAGCATTGCGGATTTAAGTTCATGTCTAACTTCTGAAAGAACGATAAGAAACGGGGCAAGTTTATTGAAAATAATCCCAGGAGAGCCCAAGGGATACCTTACTATACACTACTCTGATTTTGCAGTTCCTGGTCAGTTTAAAAAAGACCTTATCATCTATCAGTGGGACGGTGTAAACAGAAAATGGACAAATTTAAGTTCAAAAGTAGATGTGGAAAACAATATGATAACGGCTGAGATAGAAAAGCTGGGAATGTTCTGTCTTGGATTTCCAGTTCCTTACGGCAACATTGTTTTAAGGGTTGAACCAAAAGATGTTGATATAAGCATTCCTGCTACCATATCTGTGTCATCAGAGCCAATTCTTCTTACCACAGGAGAACCTGTCCCTGATGGTACACTGGTAACAGTTCAGTCAATTAATAGAAACACGTCGGAATTAGAAAATTATGGAACAATAGTAACACCAGATGCTGACCCGAGCATTGAAGGTATACAGGTGAGGAGTGTTAACGGGAAAATTAACTTTAGTATTAACCCACCCTTAAAAGAAGGAAGTGGCGTAATATTAGTAAAATCAACAACAGGAGAGGCAGAAGGTAAGGCACACTTTAATGTTGTAAAAAACCTTGATTCCAATAATAACGGACTTCCTGATTACTGGGAGGTGGAGTATTTTGGAAACAAGGGACAGGATCCTGAAGGCGATCCTGACAGCGATGGCTTAAGAAATATTGATGAATATTACAGGGGAACAAACCCGAAGAAAAAAGATACGGATAATGATGCTATGGATGATGGCTGGGAAATAGAAAACAAACTCAATCCACTCTTTGATGATTCCAGTTATGACCCTGACCTTGATGGATACAGAAATATTGTGGAATACCTGTATGGTACAAACCCTAACGATAAGAACTCCAGGCCTGTAAAGGGCGACCTTAATTCAGATAGAGAGATAGATATTCTAGATGTTGTTTTATGTGTCAGGCAGACGATAGGGATGGATGAAACAAAAATGATAGTAGCTGACATTAATGACGATAAGTTTATTGATATTCTTGATGTAATTTTGATATTAAGGATGGTAATCGGACTTAACTGAAACTTTGCGTTGTGTTAATGTGGTGAGGGTTTTAGCGGGCTGCGCCCAATTTGCTGGAAAGGTTTGTTCTGGTATAATCAATATTCATTGAGTAACCAGTTGACTAACAAGGCTAAAAAAGGATAGGTACTTCCTACTACCAGACCTGAAGATAGTCTTGGAGGTCAAAAAATAAGATTTGACTCAGGAAAAATTTTTTGTATAATGGATTACCATGATTGAAGCCAGAAACCTGACCAAGTATTACGGCCGGACAAAGGCGCTGGATAACATTTCTTTCACCGTGGAAAAGGGTGAAATTGTTGGGCTGCTGGGACCGAATGCAGCCGGTAAAACCACTATGATGCGTATTCTTACCTGCTTTTTGCCAGCGACTTCCGGGACAGCAAAGGTCAATGGCTATGATGTTGCTGAACAACCGTTACAGGTGCAACGTTCCATTGGCTACCTTCCGGAAAGAACCCCTCTGTATGATGAACTTACCGTAACCGAATTTCTCAATTTTGTGGGAGAAGTGAAAGGTATCACCGGGCGGGAAGAAAAGAGGAAGCGGCTGGGAACAGTCATAGAAGAGTGCGGTCTGAGAGAAGTACAGAATAAACTTATTGCTAAGCTATCCAAAGGTTTCCGGCAAAGGGTGGGGCTGGCTCAGGCGCTGATTAACGACCCTCCCTGCCTCATACTGGATGAACCAACCATTGGTCTTGACCCGAAGCAGATTACAGAGACCAGAAAACTTATTCAGAATCTGGCTGGGAACCGCACTGTAATTTTAAGCACCCATATCCTGCCTGAGGTAAGTATGACCTGTCAGCGGGTGATGATTATCAACGAAGGCAAGATTGTGGCTATTGATACAGTGGAAAATCTGACTGCGAGAATCCAGAAAACAGTGGAGATAAATCTGCAGGTGGAAGGTAACAGCCAGCAGGTAAAAAAGTGTCTCCAGGAAATAGAAGGTGTGGAGAGTGTAGAATTAATCCCACCGGAAACCGAGAAGGTCAACCATTTTGTTGTCAGGTCCAGCCGGGGAGTGGATTTACGGAAAGAAATCTCCCGGAAAGTTGTCAACAGTGGTTTTGTGCTTTATGAAATAAGTTTGAAGGAAATGTCTCTGGAAGACATTTTCCTGCGTCTGGTCACCAGGGAATGAGTATGAAATCAATACGTTTGCTGTTTGTACCGGTTTATAAGAAGGAGTTAAAGACTTACTTCATCTCTCCTATCGCCTATGTGATTTTGTTCATCTTTAACCTGGTAATGGGTTTTATTGCCTATACACTGCTTGGTTACTACCACCTGATGTCCATGCGTGCCAGTGCCTATCCCTACGGAGGTTTTTCCTTAAACCCTACGGAAATGTTAGGCGGACCGATTTTTCACAATATGGCTGTGACTTCTCTGTTTATGCTACCGCTGCTGACCATGCGCCTTTTCTCTGAAGAGAAAAAAACAGATACCATTGAACTTCTTTTCACCTATCCTTTACGGGACTGGGATATTGTCTGGGGGAAATTTTTAGCGGTCCTGACTATCTACGCGGTAATGGTGGGACTTTCTGCTATCTTCTTTGGCATGGTTGAAATCTGGCTGAATTTTGATAAACGGGCTATTTTAAATGCCTACCTGGGACTTTTACTGCTGGGTGCCAGTTTCCTGGCTGCAGGTTTGTTTCTCTCTTCACTTACTGAAAATCAGATTGTGGCTGCGGTGATGACCTTTGGTCTTCTTCTTCTTTTCTGGATTATCAGCTGGGTGTCAGAGTTGGCCGGGCCACGCTTTAAGGAATTTTTCACTTCCCTTTCTCTTTTTGAGCATTACGACAATTTCCCCAAGGGTATTCTGGATACACGGGATATCATCTTTTATCTCAGTTTCAGCGCTTTGTTTTTGTATCTGACTTTAAGAGTTCTGGCTTCCAAAAGATACCGGGGTTGAAAAATGGCTGTGGAATGGAAAAGAGTAGGTCGGGGTGCTAATTCTGGAGCAATGATTTTGCTTTTTATAGTGGTTATACTTCTGATAAACCTCATCGCTGGCAAACATTACAAAAGGTTTGATTTAACCCAGAATAAAAAGTACACCCTTTCCGAGCAGAGCCGTAAGATTGCTGCCAGTCTTACCGGGCCGCTGAAAATCTATGGTTTCTTCCGGGACCCTTCCCAGGAAAAGAAAAAAGCCACTGACTTATTAGAGCAGTACAGAGCAGCCTCCCGTAATGTTTCCTATCGTTTTGTGGACCCTGACAGAGAACCCGGTATTGCCAGAAAGTATGAGGTGCGTTCCTATGGTACCTTGGTACTGGAATACGGGGATAGTTATGAAAAGGTATACAACACAGAAGAGAAAGATTTAACTGCGGCTATCTTGAAACTGACCAGAAAAAAAGGGAAAAAAATATGTTTCACCAGAGGTCATGGAGAAAAAAGTCTGGATGGCTACGAGGCTGACGGTCTGGAAACACTGAAGCATGCCCTGGAACAGGAGCAGTACCAGACCCAGGAAATTATTCTTTTACGAGAAGGTATCCCTGAAGGATGTAGCCTGCTGGTGATTGCCGGTCCGCAGGTGGACCTGGTAGAAGGTGAAGTTGGTGAGCTGGAAAGGTATCTCCGCTGTGGTGGCCGTGTACTTATTCTTATGGATCCCAACCGTTTGCCCAATTTGACTGGTTTAATCAGCAGGTATGGTATCAAGGTGGGCAATGATGTGGTAGTGGATTTACAGAGCAGACGTTTCTTAGGAGATGCTCTCAGTCCTCTGATTCTTGATTATCCACATCACGAAATTACTAAAGATTTAAGTGTGGCTTCTATTTTCTCCCTGTGTCGTTCAGTAGAACCAGAAACTTCTCCACCTTCAGGTATTACCGTCCAATCCCTGGCAAAGACCAGTGCTGCTTCCTGGGCAGAGACTGACCAGGCAGCCTTAAAAGGAGGAACCGTCAGTTTCAATGAGAAACTTGACCGTCGGGGACCTGTATCTGTAGCCGCAGTTTCTGAGATTACTCTGAGTGATACTGCGGTGAGCAGTTCAGAAGAAAATCCCAAGGCAAGACTTGTTGTCTTTGGTGATGCGGACTTTGTCACCAATCGCATGGTTAAACTTCAGGGTAACCTGGATTTAATCCTGAATACTATTGCCTGGCTTTCTGAAGAAAATGTTCTGGTCTCTATCAGGAGCAAGGAACAGGCCAGTCAACCGTTGAGTTTGACTGCCAGGCAGGGGAAGGTGGCTTTCTTTCTTCCAGTGGTAGTTATTCCCTGTCTCATACTTTTTACCGGAGTTTTTGTTTTCAGCAGACGGAGATGGTTACATTGATTCTGTTGTGGTGGTCAAAACTGGTGCAAGTCAGTATCCTTTCCTTTCCAGCGAAGTAAACATCGGAGTAGCAGATGAAAAGATACCTGAAGACCTTAATTTTACTGGTTGTAACTGCGGGTCTTTTTTCCTGGTACTATTTCTATGAGGTAAAAGGTGCCAGTAAAAGACGTGAAAAGGAAACGGAGAAGAAAAAGATTTTCCCTTTTACCAGGGAAGAAATTACTCTTCTGGAGTTTTCAGGAAGTGAGACCACGATTACCTGTATCCGGGAGGGTAAAACCTGGAAGATGACCAGCCCCAGGCAACTGGAGGCTGATGGAGAAGAAATTGGTAAAATCCTGGATGGTTTATTAGGTCTGGAAGAAAGCCGCAGTCTTGGTGTCGTGAATGACCTGTCTGAGTTCGGTTTCCTGCCGGAGAAAACAGTGACTCTGGGTACGGAAAAAGAAAAGAAAACAATCAGGTTTGGAGGTGAGAATCCAACCGGTGACAGCTGGTATATTTTGAAGAATCAAAATGAAGTAATTCTTGTTTCCAGAGGTAGTCGGGAAGATATCCTTTCCCGGAGTGTTGATTCTCTGAGAGAAAAAAGAATCTTAGCCCTGGATACTTCTGATATTGTTTCCCTGCAGGTGACCCGAGCTCGTTGTCCGGTAAGTTTCGTGAAAAAAGAAAGCACCTGGTTTTTAGAAAAACCGGTTCACGATGAGGCAGACCGCTGGGCAGTAGAGGATTTTCTCAGGGAAATCAGTACCTCTAAGGTGAAGGAATTTATGGAAGATACCAGAACCAGGGGAAACTACGGTTTTCAGGAACCGGTTTTGGTGGTGAAGGCGAAAGCTTCAGGAGGTGGTCTTTTTACCCTGACTGTGGGCAAGAAAAAAGACCCGTCGACCAGATACGCTCAGTCTTCTACCCATGCGGAAATTTTTACTGTGGAAGAAACTCTTTTAACGAAACTATCAGAAACCCTGGATGATTTGAGACAGAAATCTATTTTCACTCTGGACAGTTATAATGTTAAGGAGATCAGGCTAAAAAAAGGTTCTGAGGAATTACTTCTGACAAAAATAAAGAGCGGGGACAGGGAATTATGGCAGGCAGGTTCTCTCCGGAAAAGTCAACTGAAACAGGAAAAAGTAACAGACTATCTCTACGATTTAACCGGATTGAAAATCCAGAAATTCTTTGATGCGTCTTCAGAGTGGCTGGTAGCACATCATCTGAAAACTCCTGAGATAATTGTGAAACTTACTGATAAGGATGGGAAATCCCAGGAAGTTTTCTTTGGAGAAAAAGCAGAAGAATCATGGTATGGTTATCTCCCTGGCCGTCAGGTAGGTTTCAGCGTAAGTGCTGGTGACTACGAAAAGGTTAATAAAACCATAAAAGATTTCTTACCTGAGCCAGAGAAGAAAACAGAGGAAAAAAAGCAGAAAAACGCAGGTATTTTCAGAAATCTCTTCCGGAAGAAGCGCTAAATCCACCCAGCGCAAGTTTTACTGTAGCTTCAGCTAAGACTTCCAGAGAATCCACCAGGATACCCTGTATATCGGATTTCTTCAGAACCAGCGGTATTTCAGTACAGCCAGCAACAAGGAGATAAACATCTTTCCGTTTAAGCAACCGGTTAGCAACTTCCCTGATTGTTTTTCTTGCCAGACGTAATTTTTCCCCGGATTTGATCTGGTAGATAGCCTCCATCATTTTTTTCTGCTGAACTTTCTCTGGAACAACAACCTCAATCCCGGCAGCAGTTAGAGCCTTCTGATAAAGACAACTCTGGATTGTCCCTGTGGTAGCTAAAAGGCCAATTCTCTTAATTTCCGGGAAATTCTTCCTTATAGTGCGGCTGACTTCTTCTACCAGGTTGAGTACTGGGATTTTAAGATGTTTCTGAACCTGCTTCAGGAAGTAACAGACGGTATTGCAGGGAATGACAATAAAATCAACCCCCATTTTTTCCAGCCTCTGGCAGGAAGCAATTAATTCTGACAATGGACTTTTGCCCTTTCCAAGAATAGCTTGAGTTCTGTCAGGTATGGCGGGATTGTGATCGATGATTAAATGAAGATGCTCCTGATCACACTTAGCCGGAGTCAAGCTGATAAGTTTCTTCAGAAATTCTACTGTGGCAGCCGGTCCCAACCCTCCAACAACTCCTACGGTTTTTCTTTCTGTTTTTTTCACCACTTTATTTTAGCACAACCGGTGAGAAAAAAGGAATCTGACCTTTGTTTGTTTTTCTGCTAAAATAAGGGGAGAAAAAAGGGAAAAGTGAAAGACCAGACTACCCATGCGCTTTCCGTAGAAGAAGTCCTTCGTATCTTAGAAACTCACCTGGAGAAAGGGTTGACCTCACAAGAGGCGGAAAAGCGCCTGAAACGTTACGGGTTTAATGAACTCAGGGAAAAACCTCACCCCACTTTTTTCCAGCGTGTAAAACTGCAGTTTAACAACTTTTTGATAAGACTTCTGGTAGTGGCAGCAGTTGTTTCTTTATGTCTCGGGGAGTTTGTTGATGCCGGAGCTATCATTGCTATCGTCGTCATCAACTCTCTGATAGGTGTTATCCAGGAGATGAAGGCAGACCGGGCAATAACAGCTCTGAAAAAGATGGCAGCTCCCAGCGCCAGGGTCATCCGGGATGGACAGGAAAAAATTATCCCGGGCCGGGAACTGGTTCCCGGAGACCTGGTTATCCTGGAAGCAGGTAACTATGTCCCGGCAGATGTAAGACTGGTAGAAAGTGTAAATCTAAAGGTTGACGAATCAATTCTCACCGGGGAATCTTTACCTGTTAGCAAAGAAGCTGATGTGGTGCTGGACAGGGAAATTCCTTTAGGAGACCGTCATAATTCTGCTTTTATGGGGACTGTGGTGACCTACGGAAGAGGACGGGCTCTGGTGGTTGCCACCGGACAGCATACCCAGATAGGTCTGATTGCGCAGATGCTTCAGTCCACAGAAGAAGAGCAAACTCCTCTCCAGAAAAGACTTGACCATTTAGGTCGCCTGCTGGGTAAGCTAACCATTATTATTTGTGTGGTTATTTTTGTTCTGGGACTGATGAGACAGACAAGTATCCCGCTCATCTTTCAGCAGACCATGCTTTCTTATCTTAAAGTTTACCAGCAGGAAATCATCCTTCTTTTTATGACCGCTGTCAGTTTAGCCATTGCTGCTGTCCCGGAGGGTCTTCCGGCAGTGGTGACTATCTGCCTGGCTCTGGGTATGCAGGCGATGGCAAAAAGAAAAGCCCTGGTGCGCAGGCTCCCTGCTGTAGAAACCCTGGGTTGCACCACGGTTATCTGTGCAGATAAAACCGGTACTCTCACAGAAAACCAGATGACAGTAGTCTCAGGCCAGGCAGGAAGCAGGCTTTTCTCTGTCAGCGGCCAGGGGTATCAACCGGAGGGAAAATTCTATTCTGACAGCCAGGTTTTCTCTTCTGAGGAAGTGGCAGAACTTAAACTTCTTCTGATAGCAGCAGTAGCCTGCAGTGATGCCAGGTTAGAACCAAGCGGTGAGGAAAAAGGAAAAAAGATTTACCGCATCATCGGTGACCCCACAGAAGCAGCCTTAGTTGTCTGTGGAGCCAAAGGTGGATTGTGGCCATCTTTTGTCAACCAGGCCTTTCCCCGTGTGGGAGAGATTCCTTTTGATTCAGAAAGAAAAAGGATGACCACGGTTCATCTACTTACTGAAGAAGGAAGAAAGATTTTGCCAGAAGGGATTGGTGGCTGTGCTGGCTACATCGTTTTCGTTAAGGGAGCGCCGGAGAAACTTCTTTCTCTGTGTCAGTGGTCCTATAGCCACTCTGGTGTACAGGTTCTCACAGATGAAGAAAGGAAAGAACTCTTAAAAACTAACCGGAGAATGGCCAAGCAGGCATTGAGAATCCTGGGTTTTGCCTGCCGCACGTTAAAAGAAAAACCAGAGGAGATAAAAGATGTTTCTCTGGAAAAAGACCTCATCTTCCTTGGACTTTTAGGCATGAGGGACCCGGCAAGAGCCGAAGTGGCAAGGGCTATCCAGGAAGCCAGGACTGCCGGTATCAGAACCGTGATGGTGACCGGTGATTACCAGGAGACTGCCAGGGCGATTGCTGAAGTTATTGGTTTGAAAAGGCCTGATGGTCTGGTGGTGGAAGGTAACCAGTTATCCTCACTTACCGTAGAAAGTTTAACCGAAATAGTGGACCGGATTGATGTTTTTGCCCGGGTTTCTCCCCAGCAGAAAACCATGATTGTGGAATCTCTGAAGAAAAAGGGAGAAGTGGTAGCGGTGACCGGGGATGGTATTAATGATGCTCCGGCCCTGAAAAAAGCGGACATTGGTATTGCGATGGGCATCACCGGTACTGATGTTGCTAAGGAAACAGCAGATTTAATTCTGACTGATGACAATTATGCTACTATTGTGGCGGCTGTGAAAGAAGGGCGTATTATCTATGGTAATATCCGCAAGTTTGTTTTTTATCTTATCTCCTGCAACATAGGAGAAATTCTTATTATTTTTGTAGCCATGGTTTCTGGGTGGCCCTTACCTTTAAGACCTGTGCAGTTACTGTGGTTAAACCTGGTAACAGACGGCGCACCTGCCCTGGCACTGGGTATGGAAAAGGGTGAGCCTGACATTATGAAAAAGAAACCCCGGCCTGTAAGCGAACCAGTCATTACCCGGAGAATGATGATGATGATGTTTTTCCAGGCAGTGGTGATGGCTATTTCCATGCTAACTGTTTTCTCCTGGAGCTGGCAAACTTACAGAGAGTTACCCAGAGCCCAGACAGTCATTTTTGCCACATTGGTTCTTTCCGAACTTTTCCGGGCATACCCGGCCAGGTCAGAGTATTTACCCTTGTGGCGGATAGGATTCTGGACCAATCGCTGGCTGCAGTACAGTGTCGGGCTTTCGCTGGTCCTTTTATTTGCTGTTCTGGAAATTCCTTTCTTGCAACCAGTTTTTGGTACTGTTCCTCTTACTGTAGTAGACTGGCAACTCATTCTCCCTTTTTCCCTTCTACCTGCCCTGGCAGCTGAGCTGGTTAAGTTTTGGAGCAGAAAAATGTATAGTAGCAAATAAAGACTGTGGGACAAAGTCTTTTGACTGTCTGGTTTTTCTCAGAATTGATGTTCTGTGTATGCCTGTTCTAATCTTCTTCATCTTCCTGCTTTTCTTTCCCCTTTCAAAATCTCCCCCAGCCGCTCTTTACCAGAGAGGGAGTTGTTCCTTTTTATTTTTCTCCCTTTACGAAAGGGAGATGCAAGACGGATTTAAACAGCCACCACCTGTAAGAAGGAGAAAATTGTAGAAAACAGGGAGAAAAAAACTTTTTTTTTCAGACAAGGCAGCAACAGTGCTGACTTATAGCAGGTTCAATTAGAATCTATTTTTAGCCGTCAGTGATAAGGAGAAAAAAGTCAGCCGCCTGCGCCATTTTTTTCCAGAGAAAAAAGTCCCTGATTGATGATAGAGACACAGGCATCAACTGCTTCCGGGTCAAACTTGTAGCCCCGGTTAGCAGTAATTTCCTTAAGTGTTTCCTCCGGTCTCTGGGCTTCCCGGTAAGGCCTTCTGGAACTCATAGCTTCCACCACATCAGCCACAGCCAGAATCCTGGCTTCTAAAACTATCTGTGGACCTTTTAATCCTCTGGGGTAGCCTGTGCCATCCAGCCTTTCATGGTGCTGGGCAACAATCTCCGCAATAGGCCAGGGAAAATGAATCTCACTGAGAATCCTCTGGCTGACCACAGGATGAGTTCTCACCAGCGTTAGTTCCTGGGTGGTTAGTTCTGATTTTTTCACCAGGACAGATAAAGGGATACCAATTTTGCCCACATCATGCACCAGACCGGCATAATATACTGGTTGCACTTTTTCTTCGGTGAAACCCATTTTCTCGGCGATAAGGCAGGCTAATTCAGTTACCCGCAGCTGGTGGTTGGCAGTGTAATAATCACGCGCACTGAGAGTTTTATTCAAGGCATAAATAATATCCTTAATCAGCTGTTTCTGAGAGATAGTTTTTTCTATCAACTGCTGATGTTCCTGGTAAGCAGTGGTAATATCTAAAAATGTACCGCAGATAATCTCCCCTTCCAGTAGGGCGAAAAGAGAGATTCTGATTACTTTCCCGTCTTTTCTCACCAGTTCAGTCTGAAAATCTTCCACTTGTCCCTTCTGTCTTAAGATTTCCAGCAGTTTTTTCCTTTCTTCAGGGTTGTGGTAAAGACTTGGTACCGTACGCTGGAGTAATTCTTCCCGGGAAGAAAAACCCAGAATCCGCAAAAAAGCATCATTGGCAAAAAGTATCTGACCATTTATATGTGTCTTGTAGACGGCGACAGGTGTCTTTTCTACAACCTGGCGGTAGAAAAGATTTGATTGCTGAAGAAGTAAATTTCCTTCAACTGAACTTTCCAGGTTGATAACCAGACCTCGCAAAGTAAAAACATTCTCTTTTTCAAAAGGGGAAACATCTACCAGAACTTTCAGATTAGACCCATCTTTTCTCCTTGCAAGATAGTAATTCGGTTGTGTTAATTCCCCGGCAAGCGCTTTTTTAATACTCTCGTAAGCCAGTTTCTGGTGTTTCTCTGCGACAATGTCAAAGATGGTTAAACCCTGTTTTAAATCTTCCCGGGTGTACCCGAACATCTCCAGGGCTGATAAATTAGCCCAGAGGAATCTTCCTTTTTCATCAATCTCAAAAAAGCCGGTTCTGAGCAGAAGCGATTCTCTGTCCATAGATTTTTCCCTTAGTAGTGGCCCTCAAAAACTTCTAAACAGGCTTCCACTACCTTAGGATCAAACAGTTTCCCTTTGTTTCTGGAGATTTCTTCTAATGCCCCTTTCAGTCCCAAAGATGGTCTGTGTGGTCTGGTGCTTGCCATTGCCTGAACCACGTCAGCAACTGCCAGGATTCTGGCTTCCATAAGAATCTGCTCCCCTGCCAGACCGAGCGGATAACCAGAACCGTCCATCCTTTCATGATGTTGCAGCACAATCTCCTGTATGGGCCAGGGGAAAGAAATTCCTTTCAGCATATTATAACCTTCCCGGCTATGAGTTTCTACCAGCTTCTTTTCCGCATCAGTCAGGGTAGTGGTCTTGGACAAAATCTCCTCCGGGATAGCCAGTTTGCCGATGTCGTGAACCATACCAGCCCAGTAAACGCCTTCTTCTGGAAACTTCATTTTTCTGGCTATAGAACGGGCAATGCCTGCGACCAGTCTCTGGTGCTGACCAATAGATGGGTCATGCATTTCCGCTGCCCTGGATAAAAGTTCCATAATACCCTGGAGGATGATATTCTGGTTTCTTGCGTGATTGTCTGCTACCTGTTTTTCTTCTTTTTCTTTAAGTGCGGTTTTAATGAAATTGCCAACTTGCGGCAGGTAAAAAGGTGTGATGATTTCAGAAATGCCCTGATGGAGAACATCAGATACCTGCCTGGCAAGGAATGATTCAGCATTTAACAGGACAGGCAGATAGGGATTCTGCTGGATAAGTTTTAAAATAGCAGGGTTTAAATTTTTTTCCTCATGATTCCAGGAGACAAGCACCAAATCTGGCTGGTAATTTCTGACTATTTCCTCCAGATTAGAAAACCAGCTGGCATTATAAATCTGGACTGAGAAACTGGTTTGCTGTAAGGATTTCTCCAGCTGTTCATTAGCTTGCCCCTTGCTGCTCAGTACAAGAACTCGAAGTTTTTTCAAACCGTACCTTTTCTTTAGCTCATATACCAAAACAAGTACTGTTTCTCCTGAATGGCTGTTTGCATAGTTCAGAAGTGTACGCTTCATTTTACCTTTTATTATATTTATCGTCAATTTCAGGCGGTTTGTTTAAAAGTTTACCTGCCCTGTCGCTGAAAAATGTGATGTATAATCTGCTTTATTCCCCTGTTTCGTAAAAAGGGGCAAGGGGAGATTTTGAAATCCCTCCTGCCTCTTC
>Ga0129301_1000466_pt1 | contig 22256 bp, 25 predicted proteins | sample ConPoolayeHmetaG_FD_94489 | JGI IMG/M metagenome (GOLD analysis project Ga0129301, IMG submission 94489) | Hot spring microbial mat communities from California, USA to study Microbial Dark Matter (Phase II) - Cone Pool mat layer H metaG ...
ATGTGAAGCTTCCTAGCCCTTCTTGCTGGAACATAAGAAGCCACACTATTAATGAGGGGGGCCAGTTCTTCCACAACTCTTTCATAAAATCGCCTACTCTTATTGAGTATAGCAACCAGTTTCTCTTCCTCCGAGAGTTCAATGAAAGCTGGGCCTCCGTTTGGAAGCTTTTTATTAAGGATGTTTACGCATTCTCTTATCTGCTCATAGGGGTAATCGTACTTCAGGGCTGATTGAACAGTAACAGTTGATAAGCCTCTATTCTCTCGAAGAAAACCTTCAACATTTTCTGGTGACAAATGTCCCCTAAAGGGCATGGACCCAACTCCCAAGATTGGGTAAATCTTCACATTTCGCCTTTTCTCCAGAGATTTCAGCTTTGAAAAAGCCAATTTAGAAAGTAGAACCGCACATAAAAGACCATAATTGAGGGCTGGATCCGACCTTGCGATAAAAACCCTTAGGTAACTGGGCTTTACTGCTTTTATGTAAGTCTCCACTATCTTATCAGCAACTAAAATACTGTCCCAATCCTCTATAAGCGGTATCACTTGTATACACTTAGGCTTGAAGCGTCCAATCCAGTCTTTTGCCTTCGTAGTTTCGTCTAACGTTATCTCTTCTGCTGCAACAACTGCCTTCCTGTAATAGTTGTAGAGCCAAATGAGTTCTTCACCGCCAGTTGTGAATGGAAGTATAACCTCAAATGTTGGCGCCACCTCACTCTTGTAGAAGGACGATGCTACATCGCAAGCCACAGGAATATTCTGCAAAGTTTCAACAAGCACTTTCTTTTCCGCACCCTCAATTTTAGGGTTGGGAATTCTGTAGGTTAAGAAAACGTCTCTTCCAAGTCGATGCTCCTCAAAAAAATCCAGATGCATACCAAGAAGTTTTCTAACGACGCGAGTGTCGACATCCTTTCCCTCAGAGTCCCACATCACCTCATGACAACCAAGATTGCTGAAAGCAAAATAAGCCTCATAGATCTCCGCATCCCCGTCTATGACTGTGCCCTTGCCCCACTCTGGAACATTTGCGTTATCTGGATGCTGGGTCGACATGGTTGCAGGTATTTTTCTCTCCTCAACCAAAGACTACAATCTCTCCCACCATAGCTTGTTATTTATTCTCGTCCAACTTGAGCTTTCCAAGAGCTTCATCAGCTTTCTCAATTTCTCTTTTCCTTGACAACTGATATTCCTTAATACGCTTTGCCAAGTCCTTATCCTCAAGGGCAAAAATCTTTGCCGCAGCAATCGCTGCGCTTTCAGGCTCAATAGTTACAACCAAGCCCACACCGCTCGGAACCCTTAGTGACGAGTAAATGTCTGCACCGCCAAACTTCTCCGAATACGGCGGACAAGCAATTACAGGTTTTGTGGTGTTTGCATCAACAAAAGCGCTTAAGGCATTTGATCTTCCAGCAACCGTAAGATAAACAATTTTTTCCTTCTCATACTCCCTCAAAATCTCTAACGCCTTCTCTGGTGTCTTGTGCGCAGAAGCAACGCGAAACTCGTACTTCACTCCCAACGCTTTAAGATACTTGGCTATTTCGCGGCAAAACTTAAGATCCCGCTCGGACCCCATCCACACTATAACCTTGCCCTTCACGTTATTCACCATCACTGTTATACTGCTACAGACTCCGTTCCAACTAAATAAATTTTTAAGCAAGAAATCCGTCTAACCAAAATTTGGTGATTAAACGTATGTCCTTCCATAGAAAACGCAGAAAAAGCATTATAGACGAACTGTTTGACAGTTCATTATTTGAAGAGGCGGGAAATCTCTTCGACGAGCCAATGACAAGCGGCTATTCAATAAGCGTCGTCCAAACGCCTGAAGGAACAAAGGTGCGCGCCAAAGTAGGAAAAGACACAGACGTAAACGCACTTAAAAGGCAACTGCAACAAAAATATCCAAAAGCTCAAATAGAAATTGAAGGCGGCAAACAAGAGCCACTAATCAAAGAAATTTCCACAAAAAACCTCAAAAACAAGAAAAACCAAGAATAACCAACAATTCAACCTATTTATAAGGGGGGCTAGTCTCCGCAGAGAGCTAAACAATCCCATAAGCAGAAAGTCTTCTCAACCAACAATAATCATCTTATTCTGCGAATCCAAATGATTTAATTAAATCATTTGTTGAGTGTTAAGAAAAAGAAAAAGCTGTTATATGCAAGTCTTACAGTTCAATAACACAACGTATAACAGCACATGCGGGGTCGTCGTCTAGTTTGGTCAAGGATACATGCCTGGGGCGCATGCGATCCTGGGTTCAAATCCCAGCGACCCCACATTTTTGAGCAAGATTCAAGCAACATTCAATCAAGCTTTTTACCGAAAATAGTCAAGAAATTTGCTTCTTGGCAGTCTTTTGGAATCATTCGCACACGCGGATTTTTTTAATCTTCTTTCCTAAAACATTCAGATAAATACTGAAACAGCTGTTCAATGTTGGGTTTTAAGAGGCTGTCTCGAGACATTCGCTCAATGAGATCTACATCGCTCTCTCCTAATACTGTCAAGCGAAATTCGCCAATGAGATTTGAGGACAACGATAATCCCTTGAGTCTGTCAAAAATAGCGTAGTAATCACCATTTGTCAATATAACCCATCGAGCTCCTTGGTCAAGTGCATATTCGTAAGCTTGCTGAACTGCATCTGGACTATTATACAAACTTAGGTTCCAATCTTTTTTGACCTCTACAATTACCAGTACTCTATTCTTGTCCCACAAAGAGATGTCTACTCTACCTTGTCTGTATCTTATATCCTGATGTTTTTCATAACCTAACGCGTGGAAAAAATCCTCAACAAGTGACTCATGAGCACGTTCTTGATGATTTGGATCTGACCTGAGATGCTCAACTGCGTTTATGACTACTTTGAGATGTTCTGGGACAATGCGTTTTGATGGAACTTGTTCTGTTAAAGGCATTACACCAAGCAAGCGTTGTATATACGGAGGAATTTCCTTCTCCAGATTACCAACGGTACCAAACGGTTTCCACCCTGTTTCTTGAGAGCTAATTATGTCTCTTCGTCTTACGTAATTTATGTACTTCCATTCAACCTCACGGAAATGCGGATAAAACTCTTCTCTATCTTCAGAACCAGTATCATGCTTGTACCTCTCATACTTGTATCCTGAAGAAATTACGCCTATTCCAAAAAGACCATCATTTGTGTTGTTGACAGCCACATAATCTCCAATCTCTAGAGCGAAGAACTTGGCGAAAGCATCGATTCCACTTGCCTCGTTATCATAGTTCTGCTCCCTGATTAATGTTATAACCTCATCAAGGGATTTTCCGGTCAAATCATATTCATGTAACCAGCCAATTGCTATATAATTGCCATCGCGAAATTTATTCCAGGCATATTCTTTCTTTCCTGGAACATGTGTTGGTGAGATTGTCATGAATTTGGGCATAATCGATTCCCTTTAAGATAGTTGGTCTGACAGCTTTTTAAATTTCTGTTGTGGGACACATTATGACAACTTTCGCTACAATATCCCTAGGCGTTTAGCATAGCGCATTTCTTGTTTGGTAACAAATCTTTTCTGAAATCTATCAATGTTAATCTTTCTAACACATTTCTCATTTATTTTCTGAATTTCTTTTTGTTTCTCTAGCATCTCCTTTGTGTGATGTTCAGCTAGATTCCCATACACCTCACTCTTTACCGCGTTTTTTTGTATCGCTTTCATAATAGACCTTGCTAGTTTGCTGCCTATCACATAACGTCCATAACAACTGTGATAAGGACTTATCTTTTTTTCAGAAGGAAAAGCTAAGCCGCGCTTCTTAAATTCATTTTCGAAGTCTTTCATTAATATCGCCTTACCATGTTGCACAACATATGTTTCTGTAGCTATGAGAGCTGTACGAGGCTTCCACTTCCCGCGGTCGTATCCCTCTATTTTTCTGAGTTTTCGAATCCCCTTATAGGTTCCTATAAAATACAATCTACCTGTTTTTTCATCTCTAGTCCACACAATTAGATTGCCTGCTTTTCCAGTTTCAAAGAAGTTCTTGACTTTTTGCTGTTGACAAAATTCCAGTAAATTGTAAGTGCGAGTCTCAAAATTTGGTTCATACGGATGATCCCAGCGTCTGACGTAGAATCCCTCATAAGGTTCGGGCTCGGTTTTCGCAACGACTAAAACAGCAGACAATCTTGCATCTTTGCTTGCAAACTTGATGTTCTTCCATTCTTCGCCTTTGATCAACCTCATATGACCAAATGCTTCAGGCCTTTCACCACATCTTTTCAGTTGCCTTTCCTTAAACATGCAATTCTCACGATACCCACATTTGATTTTCATTTCTCTAATACGCCAGTTTCTTGCCTTCTGAACAAGAAAATCAATAGTAGAAGCTAGGTGTATTTTTAAATAAATGTTTTCACAAGCAATTGCAATAGAGCAGTTAACAAAACCATAAATATTGATGGTGCCAGAATTTGAAAGAAAATCGACAGACCATGGAAACTCTTTCCGTTGCAACAAGCTATGGCATAGTGGAGAAAGTTCCAATAATTCGATGGAAGGAGTTCATTCCTTACTGGCAACCCGTATGCCGGGCGATTTTCGAGGTTCTGATTGAGAATGATTTTCATCCATATTCGGCAACTTTAAAAAGGCCTGAAGGTTTTGTCGCATCGAGCGAGTATTGGAAGAGATCGATAAAAGACCTAACGGCATTTCCTCTTTCTGAAGCACGATACTTCATCTACAAACTTGAAGAAAAAATATACTTCTTGAATGCAATAAGAGAATTTAACGGAAAAATCCAGAGAGATTGGTTAGAGGAGAAGAATATTGCAGTCTTAGGAGGGTACTTGTACAGTTTCTTTTATGTTCTGAAACCCATATTGAGATCTGTTAAAAAAGGAAATAATAGCTATTTGAGACCAGTAATAAAGAAACGAAAAAGCTGACATTTCACACATTTATGAAATTGGCGGCAGGAGAAAATATTATTATAATAATATCTTCTCTTAGCGTTATTTCATAAAATTGAAATACTTATATAGTAATTCAACTATATGAAATGCTATGAGAAGGAAATTGGAGAATTATAGCTTCAGCAAAGCTGAGATAAAAATATTGAGGGAAATTGCAAATGAAAGTCACTTACTTTCTTCGTTAAGGGAAAAACTTCACATTAAACCAAACCTTTTATCACATGACCTTAGAAAACTTTCTCAAAAGGGTCTTATAGTCTTCAAGAAAAAAGGAAGATTAACTTTCAAGAAGAAAGGAGTAGGAAGAAAATACGTCTACTTCACTGATTCTAAGCATGCATCCTTGTTAAGAGATCTGTTGATAAGGGACAGTCACATACAATGGGAGGATGTATTGTCAGGTCTCGGAATTGAGGTTCTCTTTCAGGTACTTAACTACGGCGAGGTCAGGTTCACGGATTTTTCCAAAGTCACATTTTGGCGATATTCGAGAGCCCTTATGGCAAGAGGAATCGTGAAATTAGCTGACAACCGCTATGTAATCACGCCGAGATTTTCGCATTTAGCAGCGTTTCTCACAGAGTTCCAACATTTTCTGCTGAACAAACTCGTTAAATCGATTTCTGAGAGAGCGGATATTCTTTGGGAAAAGGATTTTGAATGTCTGATAAGAATGCCTAAAAATACGGCCATCTTTGAGGAAAACCTACTCAAAACGGCAACTTCTCGTTTAAGTGATTTTGGCATCCAAATATTATCTGATTTCGACATCTACTTTTACTCAAAAAGAAAGAAAATCATTAGAATTGAAGACGTAATACTCCACATATTACTACTAGAGAAAAACAACGTTCGCTATGTAACATACAGTCTGCTTGTTCTAAAGAAGAATATGAAACGTGTTGACAGAAAATATCTGTTAAAAGAAGCTCAGAGGCTTGACCTAAGTCTCCAAATCAATGCAATGCTTCAATTCTTGAAGACGAAAGGCAAACGAGGAGGTCTGACGCTACCGACATGGCCCGAATTTACGTCTAAGGCTAGAGAATACATGGTGAAAGTCTAATGCAAAGAAAATCCTTTGATAAGAAGTACATTTTTAACGAGCTGGATAAGTTGTCATTGAAGATTTCCATTCCACTTAAGTTGACAATTATTGGTGGTTTGGGTCTCATGCATTTTGGTCTCAAAGAGGCGACAAAGGATGTTGACGTGATCGTTCAAAAGCCATCAGAACTCAAAGCCTTGGTCAGCTCTTTAGAAAGTTTAGGATATCATCCGCCCAATTCTGTCCAGATCTCACGACCTTACAGAAAGATGGAAGCAAACAAAATACTAGAGAATGATGACGGGTTTCGATGGGACATTTTCCTCGGACAAGTATGCAGAGCCCTAGTTTTTTCAAAGGAGATGATGACGAGAGCAAGCGTTCTTTATCAAAAAAACCTATTGAAAGTTCTCTTAGCGTCGAAAGAAGATCTCTTTCTCTTTAAGGGAATAACAGAACGGGAGGCAGACTTGGATGATATGCGCCTGTTGGCAGAATCTGGTCTAAACTGGAACATGATAGAACAGGAATGCAGAAATCAGACAATAATGTCTGGAAGATTATGGGAAAATGCGTTGCTTTCGAATATGATTGAACTGGAAGAAAAGTACAGTATCAAGTCTCCTCTGCGAAAGAAACTTGAAGTTATCGTTGAAGAGAAACTGACCGAAGATGCTGTGCTCAAAGCTTTACGAGAAGGAAAGAATACGGTAGCGGTGATTTCGAAGACGACAAAACTCCCTGAGTATTTTATCAGGGCTTGTTTAAGTAAAATGGAGAAAAAAGGTTTGATTAGAATTGACAGATCGAAACGTCCTTATAAGGTCGTAATCGTCTAGTTCAAACGCTTTCAAGGACCCATCCAATCCTAATATATATTATCCGACGCGTGGGTTCAAACGTGGGCTCTAACCTATATGACCCCACCAAAAGCCTCTTTTGCCAAAATAACCGAAACTGTTCATTATTTTGTGAAACGAGTTTTAAAAAAATCAGTTTTCCTCTACAACTAGGCAGATATTGTCTTTCAGAAAACGAAGAATAAGAAAATGCCCCATACAACAGAAAGGAAATTCGAATCGTTATATAGTCAAATATGCATTTTGAAAACAGAGGAAGCTATCTTGACCAAAGTTGTGGCCGTAAATGGTAGCCCCAAAATGGAGAAGGGTAATACTGCAAAAATTCTCACCCCTTTTCTCGACGGCATGCAGAACGCTGGAGCAGTGGTTGAACTGTTCTATGCAAGACGCCTAAACGTCAAACCTTGCGATGGAGAATTCTACTGCTGGAACAAGAAGCCGGGCGAATGCTACATACAAGACAGTATGCAGTTACTCTATCCCAAGTTGTGTGAAGCGGATATCCTCGTGTTGGCGACACCCGTCTATGTTCCATTGCCAGGCGAGATGCAGAACCTGATCAACAGGATAGTCCCTCTTATGGACCCAGTCCTGAAACGGCGAAATGGTCGCACTCGTGCTAGGTTCCGTGCTGACGTCAAGATCAGAAAGTTTGTATTGGTGTCCTCAAGTGGTTGGTGGGAAATGGGCAACTTCGGAACTGTGCTTAGAATCGTAAAAGAACTGGCGAAGGACTGTAACGGCGAGTTTGCAGGCGCTTTACTCCGACCTCACGCGCAATTTATGGCTGAGAACAAAGAAAAGGCTGAGACGATCTTTGAAGCAGCAAGGCAAGCCGGTTACCAGCTAGTAAAGGAGGGAAGGATGTCCAGAGACTTCCTAAAAATCATAGGTCAACCGCTTATTTCTGAGGAAAAATGGTGGCGCAAGTAGCTTCAGCAGCTTGAGATTAAAGATTCAAGTATTTGACTTATGAGTGAGGGTTCAAACGTGGGCTCTAACCTATATGACCCCACATTTTTAAGCAGCTTCCAAGCAACTTTTAGGCAAGTCCGTTGCCAGAAGCAATCAAGAAATCTACTTTTTCACTTTTCGAATATTAGAGATTTGCTTCGGCGTCCAAATTCTTCAAAATTATCCGAAAGATATTTAAGGAGTTTTGTTCATTCTAATGAACATATGTTCAAAAAAATGAATTTTATAACTAGCAGAAGCCTCGAGATTCTATATTTTCTTTTATGCAATCCAATGGAGCAATTTCATGGAAGAGAAATAGCCCGTCGAACGAGCGTAAGTGTGGGCGCAGTTAATCAATTTTTGCGAAAATTTCACAAAATAGGTCTTGTTGAGATGACAAGGCGAGGAAAAACAAACCTTTACAGAGCAAACTTGAAAAACCCTGTTGCAAGACAGTTCAAAGTCTTGTTCAACGTGTTAGCTCTTAGCGAATTGATTGAGAAAATCAAAGAGGATTCAGACAGAATTGTCTTGTTCGGAAGTTGTGCTGAAGGAACTGATGTCACAGATAGCGACATAGATCTATTCATACTAACATCCGACATTGAAACTATCCAACGTGAAGTGAGGCTTTATGAGCGAAAGATTGACAGAAGAATCGCGCCTATAATTGTTGATTCAAACGAACTTGCAAAAATGAAGACTAAGGATAAACCCTTGTACGAAAGAATTTCAAAAGGTATAACGCTATGGGAACGCGAGTAAGCTTCAAATTCAAACGGTTACTCGAAGAAAGAAGACTCACCCGAATTAAGCCAGATAGAAAGCTTGTCCTCAAAGAAATAGAAGGAGCTAAATCAGATCTCGAGACCGCAAGGAAATCCTTACAAGATGGAAATTTTAAATGGGCTATAATTCAAGGCTACTACTCAATCTTTCATGCTGCAAGAGCATTAGTCTACAGCAAAGGGTTCCGTGAAAAGAGCCATTACGCGCTATTGGTTGCAGTTCAAGAACTTTTCAGTGATGAGCTTGAATCTTCTTTAGTCCAAGGATTTGAAGACGCAATGAACCTTAGACAAACAGCTGATTACGGTCTTACATTTTCTAAAGAAGGAGCAATCAATGTAATAGAAACGGCTGAGAAATTTCTCCTTAAAACAAAAGAGATCTTTAGGTGATCTAGTATTTTGTGAGGGTTCAAACGTGGGCTCTAACCTATATGACCCCACCATAGATATATTGCTAAATACGTCTTCAAATATTGCGACTAGGCGGACATTATCGTCCAAAAAGTTTTACTACAGATTTTATTCCTGTTGACGCTTGGCTCCTTTGTGAATGCTCAACATGATCCATCGCAATGGCGTAGCCCAACACAAGTAATGGGTCAAAGTCTTGTCTGACTATCTCGACGCAGTATTCGTCGCTGATGGTTGTCCACTTTAGATGAACCCTTGCTATCATGGTCTCATCGGGTGAAATAACGTCATAAGTGTGGCGAACAATATTGCCCTTTATTCTTGCTATTTCTCGACCTTCAGCGTCTTCCATCCACCATTCGCTACCAAACAGCTTTAGAATCTTTTTCTTAATTCTCGCTTTTACTTGACCGTGCTTATTTTTGATTTCGTATTCGTGGCGAACCGTCAGAATCTTTCCATCAACCTCGCCTAAGCGGATGCCTGAACCGTCTTCAAACCAGAATTTGGGTCCTACGCTGACGAATTCTTGTTTGATGAAACCTAACTGCTCACCTAACTTGTTTTTGACAACGTAAGTGTTCCTTATTGATAAGAGCCGCTGGTCAACAATAAATTCTCTATGGTCAAACATGCTCACTTTTGACACCTAACATTAGATTTGGCACATGTTCGAGTTATCTCTTGCCAAGTTTGAATACTGATTTAGAATAAACAAGCAATGCTCAAGACCACATCTAGCCGCCGCTAAAATCTGAACGCCCCATCACGGCGAAACATGCTCTATCACTGTGTGATTACTTTATTCTATACCAAAAATTAGATAGCGTGAAAGCAATACTCTTCAGCTCCGCGACTCTCGCGACAACGTCCATAGAAAGTCTGAAATAACTGCAGCATTTGGAATTTTTTGTTTGAAATTGTAGGTTTCTTGTATTACCCTTTAAAGGTTAGGGTTGAAGCTTTTTTGCCAAGTCTTCCGCATATTTTTTCGTTTTTTCTAGTTCTCCCTCTTTCAGATAATATTCCTTCATTTTTCCTTCTACATAGGCGACCAAAGGTGGCATGACCATTTTGAAACCAAGCATTTCAAGTTTCTTCTCTATCCCTTTCGCTGCATTTCCGCTGAATCTGCTCTGTATCTGCGTGTCAAATGCAGAGGCAAGTTTTCCCGAAAACTCGCCTTTGGCGAAGCTGTCCAGAAATTGCATAATAGTCCTTGTTGCTCTGAACGCCATTGTAGGCGACCCAACTAGGACACAGTCATAATTCTTCACGCTTGCGGGGTCAACATCCTTGACATAGAGACAGTCTACATCAAACCCTTTTTCTTTGAGAACCTCATTCATTGCCACTGCAACTTTTTCAGTGTTTTTGTTCGCAGAAACAGTGTCATATACAATCAAAATTTTCAAACTCTTCTTCCTCGTTTCCTAATGGGTGGCGAAGCTTTTTAACTTTAACGTGCATTGCTGTTAAAGCATAAACTTGCTTACCAACAATACAATGGCGATTATGCTATAGGTCTGTGTAATTGTCATTATCCAATGAGGATTGTGCGAAGACAAGTTCACTATTTTTTCTTCGATAGAACCGTTGCCGTTTGACATAGCGTCTTCTTTGGAGAAAGCATATAGTTTTCTAAATTGCTTCAGCACTACAGATGCGGCAATTGGTACTGTAATCAGCAGAATGCTTAAGAATAGATGTTGACTCTGAACGAAATGTAGTAGATATGCGATTGTAGTGAGCGTGGCTCCAACTGTCAGAAGCGTGATGGCAAGGATTGAGGCTTTGATGAGTCCTAGGTGCACTGTAAATGTTTCTATGCCCATTGATTTGTCTCCGAAGTAGTCTCGGATTTCAGTTGATATTATGACGCCGTAGACTGTCAAAGCGAGCCCTGTTAGTGACATCAGAAAGAGAGGGTTCAGTTCGTTGGTGAAAGAATAATAGGCGAAGAGGACTGGAAAGAAGGCGAGCACGAGAATCAGCGAGATTGGAGCCAGCCAGCTTCTTGATTTCAGTCTTGTTGGCGGAAGAGAATAGGCGCAGCCTAAGCTGATTCCACAAATCCATAACAGTAGGAGAATGGGTGTTTGCTGAATATATATGAATATGGAAACGAGAATCGTAGTAAGAGTAAACTCGATGATTAGCACTTTTTTCAGTCGACTTGCACCGAAAGAATTCATTGCTTCGACGAGCTGCTTTTTGCGCTCATCCTGTGAATCCAATTCGCGGTCAGAGAGAGTGTTGACTTGTGCGCCGATTACAGAGCTTAAATTGATTATAGTAAAAGACAAGACCATGAGAATTGCCAATTCGCTAATGCCCGTTGATGGTGTTGCGCCCCAAGCAAGCCCCATAATCAGTGACCCCAAATTCGGCAATAGGAACTCTGCTCTAGAAATAATGCCAAGTGATTTCATGGTCTCTAACATGACATCCCGACAGGTCAAATGAATAGAATAATAAAAATTTTGCTCTTCAGCCTAACTGGTATTCTTCACCCTCTTGCAACAGTACCACTTTGGTCTTCGAGTTAGCTTCCACTTTTCTTTTGAATTCTTCGCGGTCTTCTTCCCAATTGTGCATAGCCATCGCAATTTTTGGGCTCATCGCTATTGCGGCTTCAGCGGCTTCTGTATTACCCATTGTATATTTGTCTCCTGTAGGAAGCAGAGCCAAATCAATGTTTTTTAGTTGACGCATTTCTGGGATGAAATCGGTGTCTCCAGCATGGTATATTGTCTTGCCTTCAGCTTTTATCAAATAACCTACTCCATAACCTTTAGGATGCCAAGGCGTTCCAGAGGACTTGAACCGTTTGACATTGTAGGCTTCAACTGCCTCAATCGTTACGTTATTAATGGTTATTTCCTCTCCTGGTTTGATGGTTCTGACGTTTTCGCCAATTCTTCTGACACAGTTTTTTGGAGCAATTACGATTGTGTCTTTCTTGCGAAGGCTTTGGATTTTCGGTGGACTACAGTGGTCGCCATGATTATGTGTGACTAAAATGATGTCTGCCTTCTCTGTAGTTTCAACAACTTTTCCATATTTCTTCAGGTCAATGTAAATTATCTTGTTCATAGTTCTTATTTGAAAACTTGCATGTCCAAGCCACTTAACGTAGACCGTCATTTCAGCATCAACTCTCACTATGGACCAACAAATCAACATAAGACTTAAGTAATCTTCCATCAATTTCTGTAAGAAAAGAAAAATTCCCGCTTTTGGTTTGACTACGAGAAATCGTTGCTGCTTCTGTCTTATATTTTTAATTCATATTCTGCCTTCATAACTTAATTATCTTCTTTTTTGGTTATTGGATGGTTTGGTGAAGATAGCTTGAGCGTTTGGCATGAGCTTGCAGACCTGAAAAAGAAGAAGGCAGAGCTTGAGTTCCAATTGCATTCATTAGACGAAAAAGAGAAAAGCTTAGAAGAGAAAACGAGATTGCTCGAAGAAAAACTGGCAATTAAAGAGTTAGAAGAGCATCTGAACGTGAAGAGCGAGGCTGTGGAGAAGCTGCAGTCGAGAGTTGAGGAGCTGGAAAAGCGGGTAAAAGAACCAGAAACACAGACTGCCAAGAAAGAACCAGAAACAAAGGTAGAAACGAATGGGTACTTTCTCTCTAAGCTGTATGAAAAAGGCTAATCGAGCGGCTGAACTTCATTCGAAAAACAAAGGCACTTAAGCTTGAGAATAAACCAAAATCTTTCTCTTTTCGCAAATGATACTGTGAAGTTCAGGGTGTAGCCACAGTTTCTTCGCCTTGTCTGTGCGTTTTGATTTAGAATTCGGAATTAACAACTCCTTTTTTTCCCATTAGTTTCAGCATTTCAACAAAAAGCTTCTCAAAAAATCTCTTTCTCAGCAAAGGTCCATTTCCAATACCTGGGCATTCATCAGTGTGTATAAACACGTACTCATCCTTTGCTATGTTTTGAAGCTCAAAAGGGTAAAATCTGCAGATTAGAGGTCTAGACCTGTATATCATGCATGATTTGCCCTCTAAGAATACACATTTTCCGCCCGTAGTCTTCTTCATTCTATAGGCGTATGGTTCAAACTCTTTAATCTTTTCAGCGAAATCGCCAAGCTTTTTCGAAGTATTCTCTGATATGCGTTTAGTCTCGATCTTCAAGAGAAGAATGTTTCTAGCCTTTTTTTCAGTATCGCCGCAACACAGCGCACACTTAGTGCATTTGAAACGGATGTTTCTTGGATGGTTAAATTTCATTTTCTGCATGCAATCCTGCTCTCAATGTCATATTCCGTCTTATAAGAAAGTTTAATATAAGAAGAGAGAGTAAAACTCTTTTCTAAAGTAGAATTGTGAGTGGAAAGAATGGCGTCTAAAAAATTGTTAAAAATGCTAAATGACGCAATTGCCAGAGAAATGCAAGTTTCAATACAGTACATGTGGCAGCATGTTCAATGGAGCGGAGTGAAAGGCTTCGCAGTGCAAGAGGAATTGAAAACAATAGCAATAACCGAAATGAAACATGCTGAAAAAATCGCTGAAAGACTCTTCTACCTCGGTGATACACCTACAACAAAGCCAGAGCCGATTTTCGTCGGAAAAACCCTGAAAGAAATGATAGCTAGAGACATAAAAGACGAAGCTAGCGCAATAAAACTCTATAAGGAAATAATCGAAGTCGCCCATAAGGAAGGAGACGTAACAACAGCATTCATTTTCAAAGAAATACTCGAGGATGAAGAGGAGCATCACGACACTTTCACAACCTTGGCTGAAGACTTAAAGTAGACGATTGCAAAACAACGCAAGCACCAATACTTTTTTCTGAAATCGTAGCCTGTCATATCCTCTTAAGGAAAATTTTATTCATTGGAAAGACAATTAGATAATGGTATTGTAAAATGAGTTCGCAAAATGTAGAAATTGTTTGTGATGGATGCAGATATCCAATTGACGACTGCAAATGCGTGTGCCCATATTGCGGAGAATCTAAAAACTGCGAGTGCTGCATAGGCTCTGATAAAGCAACTGGCGGATAGACTACTCGCTCTAAGAAATGTTTAGTCGGTGAAACAAATTGGTGAGTGAAGAAATAAACTGGATGGCTGGCGGACCGCAGGGTAGCGGAGTGGATACTGCGGCGAACATTTTTGGAAGAGCATGCGGCTATGGTGGGTTGTATGTTTATGGAAGAAGAGAGTACCATTCTAACATCAAAGGATTACACAGCTATTTTCACCTGCGGATTTCAAGTCGAGAAGTTTTAGCTAACGTTAATGATGTAGATTTGTTGGCGGCTTTTGACGCTGAAACCGTTGTTAGACATGTGGCTGAAGTGGTTTCTGGTGGTGGAATAATAGTTGACAAGGACCAAATTAGCACAAAAATCTTCAGTATCCCCACATTGCCGTACGAATTTAAGAACGAATTTCAGCAATATCTTGAAAAAAGGCAGATAGGCGACAGCTTAAATGACTTGCTTGCTGAAGCAACCAAAACTGGTGTTCATGTCTTTCCAATTCCCTACATGGATTTGCTGAAGCAGATTGCAGAAAAGTTGGGCATAGAACAGCTAAGCAAAGCTATGAGAATGATAAACGTGCTAACTATAGGCGTTTCCTTCGGTCTGCTCGATTATGATAAAAGTTTGGTTGAGAAGGCTATAGGGACGTTTTTTGCAGGAAAACCGAAAATTGTTGACATGAACCTTCTTGCTTTTCGCACAGCCTACGACTATGCCAAAAACAGCTTTCCAGAGGGCTTTAAACGTAAACTTTCCAAGATTGACACTGATGAGAAGCGAATTTTTGTCTCGGGAAATCAGGCAGTGGCAATGGGTAAGGTTCTTGGCGGATGTCGCGTGCAAACCTATTATCCAATAACGCCTGCGGCAGACGAAAGCGAGTATCTTGAATCTCATGAAGTTCTGAAGATGAAAAGTGCAGAGGCGAAGGGAGCTATAATTGTTATTCAAACTGAAGATGAGATTGCAGCAATAAACATGGCTTCGGGAGCAACATTAACAGGCGCTCGAGCGGCAACAGCAACTTCTGGACCTGGCTTTTCTCTCATGGTTGAGGGTTTGGCATGGGCGGGAAACAGTGAGGTACCCGTAGTAATTACCTATTATCAGCGTGGTGCGCCATCCACTGGATTGCCGACGCGTCATGGGCAAGATGATTTGAGATTTGCGGTTCATGCTGGTCATGGCGAATTTGCGCGTATTGTGTTGGCTTCGGGCGACATTCGCGAGTGTTTTTATGATGCTGCAGCAGCGTTTAATTTTGCTGAAAAGTACCAATTGCCCGTGATTCACCTGATTGATAAGGCAATTGGCAATAGCTCTCAGACTTACGCTTTCTTCGAAGCTAACAAGTTTGGAATACAGCGAGGCGACATACTAACTGAGTCTCAGCTGCAGGGCGTGTACAAGCGATTCAAGTTTACAGAAAGTGGAATCTCGCCAAGGGTTTTATTAGGCACGAAAAATGGCGTGCACTGGTATACTGGTGACGAGCACAACGAGTTTGGGCACATAAGCGAAGAGCCTACAAATAGAACGTTGATGGTGGAGAAGCGGATGAAGAAGCTTGAGCTGATTGAAAAGGAAGTGCCTGTCGAAGAAAGAGTCAACTTTTTTGGAGATGCAAACGCTAAAAACGTGATTGTCAGTTGGGGTTCTCCGAAAGGTGCGATTGTTGAGGCTATGCAGATGTTGACAAATGAGGGTTTCGGATTAAAGTTCATACAGGTTCGCATGGTGCATCCGCTTCCGCGAAACTATTTAGCCACTGCTCTTGGAGGTGCTGAGAAGATAATTGATGTGGAAATGAACTATTCGGGGCAGCTTGGAGGAATGATAAGAGAAGCTACGGGGATTCCTATGGGTTTTCATGTTTTGAAGTGGAATGGGCGACCTATGACGACAACAGAAGTGTATGAAGCGTTAAAGCTCATTTTACTTGATAAGGCTCAAAAAAGGCAAGTGTTAAACTATGGAACATAAAATGTCAGACTATAAAACAGATGTTTTCGTAGATTGGTGTCCCGGTTGCGGAAACTTTGGAATACTATCAGCCTTGCAGATGGCGCTTGCAGAGCTTGGACTTGAGCCTCATCGTGTTGTCCTCGTTTCTGGTATAGGCTGTTCTGGCAAGCCACCGCATTTTGTTAAAGCCTATGGTGTGCACACGCTTCATGGTAGAACTTTGCCTTTCGCTCAAGGAATCAAAGTGGCTAATCCAGAACTGGAAGTTATAGCGATGGGAGGCGATGGTGACGGCTTGGGAATTGGGGCTGGGCATTTTGTTAATGCTGGAAGAAGGAACATGGATATGGTATATCTTATTCATGACAATGCAGTTTATGGACTAACGAAGGGGCAAGCGTCGCCTACGCTGAAGTTGGGTTTGAAGACGAAATCTCTTCCGAGACCAAACATTAACGAGGCTGTGAATCCGATTGCGTTGGCTATTGTTTCTGGCTTCACTTTTGTTGCTAGAGCCTATGCTTACGATACAAGGCACTTGAAGGAGATGACAAAGCAGGCAATTCAGCACAAGGGATTAGCGTTCGTTGACATATTACAGCCGTGTCCAACCTATAATGATATTAATACCAAGGCGTGGTATGCTGGCGAGGATAGAATTGACCCGAATACTGGGATGCCTCAGCCGAGGCTTTACAAGCTGGACGAAGTTGGCTACGACGCTCATGTGCGTGATTCTGCAGAAGAGCTTGCAAAGAAGTTGGCGGCAATTGAAAAGGCTCAAGAATGGGGCGACAAAATTCCATTAGGCGTCTTCTATAAAAGCGAGCTTGTGCCCACATTTCAAGAGCGCATATTTCAGAGAATACCATTCTACCTTAGCAACGCACCCGCAAAACAGAAAATCAGCGACGAAACTGGCGTGTCAATCGCTGATCTTGGTGATTTCTTTGAAGAGCTGAAAACATCCTAGGCAAACAAAAGAGAGCATGATAAGGCGCTGTCAATGCCCCTTTTTGTTCAAATTTAAATTAAAGATTTACCAGTATGTAATGTCGGGATGCAGAAAACAAACATACGCATAGGCAGAGTCTAAAGATTGAGTCTAAGAGAGTATTGGAGGAAGAGAAACTTCGAGCAGACAGCCGAGCCGAAAGGTGAATTAAAAATGGGTGAAGGAGGTATTTACGTGATTCAGAAACACGCAGCTACTCATCTGCATTTTGACTTGCGCTTGGAGATGGATGGCGTATTGAAAAGCTGGGCAATCCCCAAGGAGCCGCCTATTGCTACAGGTGTTCGAAGATTGGCTGTTCAGGTTGAAGACCATCCAATAGAGTACGCAAATTTTGAAGGAACGATTCCTGAAGGCGAGTACGGCGCTGGCACGGTTGAAATCTGGGACAAAGGCACATACAAGCTGATAGACAGAAAAGAAGACAAGCTCATCGTAGAAATCAGCGGAAACAAACTTAAAGGCGTCTACGTGCTCTTACGATTTAAGGACCAGAAAAACTGGCTTTTTTTCAAAAAGAAATAGCAAGCGAGGCTTTTCTAACTTTACAGTTACTCTTTTTTAGCTTCTGAGGCTTTTCCCTTTTCGACGACTTCTGCTTCCGCGAATTTTCTGCTAATCCGTGTTATCCTTATCTTGGCATGGTCGCCGGGCTTGGTGTTTTGTATGAAAACTACTAGTCCTTCTATTCGGGCTATGCCTTCGCCTCTGCGGCTGGTTTCTTGTATGTCAACTTCATACTCTTTTCCTATTTCAACTGGTTTTGGAGGAAATCTGTCTCTTCTTTCTCTGAATCCTCTTCTTGGTCCTCTAAAATTTCTTCTTTCCATTTGTTTTACCTCTCTTTGGTCTAGTTTATGCGATTTTTTCCGCGACTGCGAACTTTTCGCTAACAGAGCGAATTCTAACCTTGACACGCTCGCCTATTTTACAGTGGGGGACAAAAATTAGAAAACCTTGTATTTTTGATATTCCATCGCCCTTGCTTCCAATGTCGTCGATAACAACTTCTAATTCTTGGTTTTCTTTAACTGGAGCTGATGATACAAAAGGTCTGCTCGGTCGGTATCTTCTTTGACTTCCAAACCTTCTTGGTCTTCTTTTTGCATTTTTCGTTTTTTCTGGTAGCCTTCTTGGCATATGCAGTTTTCGTCCTTATCGCGGAACCAGCCTCTGAATGCGGAACTCGCGTGCTATGTCCTTGATGTCATAGCTTCCCATATGGGCTAGTTACATGCAGAAAAGTTCTTCAGCCATATAAATCTTGCTAACTAACTATTCATAACGTAAAGCATCTACAGGATTTAGTTTAGACGCTTTCCTAGCGGGATACAAACCGAAAATTACGCACACAATCAGCGCGAAGATGAAGCCTATTATTGTCCATTCAAGCGAGAAAACAGGACTTATCGTCATTCTCTGCGGCGATGCTGTTGGAAAGGCGGTGTCCTGCTGTTGAGGTTGAATAAAGCCTGAAAGCACGTATGACAGTGCAAAGGATAGTCCATATCCAGAGAATATGCCTATTAAGCCGCCAACGATGCCGATGAGCATGGCTTCTGAAAGAAACATTGCTAAGACGGTTCGGCTTTTTGCTCCCACAGCCTTCAGTATTCCTATTTCTCGTGTTCGTTCCATAACGGAAACCGTCATAATGTTCATGATGCCTATGCCTGCAACGAGAAGTGAAATGGACGCTATAGCCATCAGAAACAATTGAACAATCGCAAGTATTCGGTCAACTTGGCGCACAAAGGCTATGGGAACGAGCACGCTTATGGAGTATGGATTATCAAAAACGTTTTCTACATCAGTAGCCACTTTTTCTGACCTTTCAATATCTGATACTTTCACCAGAATTATGTTATAGGCTTCTCTTCCTAGAAGCTGAACGGCAGTTTCCGTCGGGATAAATGCCCAATTATCAAAATTGGTTATTCCCGAAGTACCGCTCTTTCCCAATATTGCCGCCACCGTAAGTGTTTTGTTAATTTTTATAGTGGATGGTGGCTTGGGAATCTCGATTTCTATTTGCATTGTTACGTTATCGCCCACACTTACGAGGCGGGTTGTCTCATTCAAAAAACAAGCTTTGTAACCCAATACAATCGTGTCATTTTCCTCTCTACTGGGCAGGTCTCCTTCAATTGGCACAAACCGTTCGCCGAACATCTGAGCCATCTCTGAAAAGTTCACAGCCGCTACAGTAAACGCGTTGACCTTTGCGTTTGTCTCATTGTATACCTTTGCTTGGGGCAACGTAATTAATGCAGCAACAAGTCTTACTCCTGAAACGTTTCGGACACCATCAACTTCTTGAGGTGTAAAAGGCGGTCTGAGGGCTGCTGTAAAACTGCCTGGTATTACTATGAGAACATCTAACTCAAATCCCTGTTCTATACGCTGTCTAATCTCCACTCTGAATCCTTCGCCGAGAGATGCTAAACCGATTATCGCAGTTATGCCGATTACAACGCCTAAAGTTGTAAGTGATGTTCGAAGTTTACGCTGGGTCAGATTTTCCCATGCTAATGCCAAAATCTTGCCCATTCTCATTGTTTACCACTCCAAGGCGCTTCCTTAACACTCTCAACTAAGCCGTCTTTCAAGTAGACTGAACGATCAGCCGTCTCGGCGATGTGCGAGTCATGAGTTACCACGATAAAAGTTTGTCCCTTATCCTCATTCAACTTCTTCATCAACTGAACAATCTCCCAGCCCGTCTTCGTGTCCAAGTTTCCAGTAGGCTCATCAGCCAAAACAATCTTCGGATTATTCACCAACGCTCTAGCTATAGCAACGCGCTGCTGTTCTCCACCACTGAGCTCGGAAGGGCGATGATTCATGCGGGTTTCGAGACCCATAAACCTCAGCATTTCCTTAGCCTTCTCCATTGATTCCTTTTCTGGCATTCCTCCAATCGTTAACGGCAACTCCACATTTTTCAAAGCCGTCAATTTTGGCAATAAATTGAAAAACTGAAAAACAAAACCAATCTTAGTCAGGCGAAGCTCAGCCAGCTTATCGTCACTTAACTTCAAAACGTTTGTATTGTCAACAAAAATTTCTCCGTCATCTGGTCGGTCCAAGCATCCGATTAAGTGTAGTAAAGTTGATTTTCCACTGCCGGATGGTCCAAAGATTGTTAGAAATTCGCCTTCTTTAACTTCAAAATTTACGCCGCGCAAGGCTGGGACGAGAACTTTTCCCATGCGATAGCTTTTTTTGACATTTCGAACAGTAAGAATGTTGCTCATTTTGGCTTCACCTGTTGGAAACAAGTCTACTCAATAATTTATTTTCCTTATAAACTGTACTTCCAATTTAGACTCCAAAGAAGGATTGTATTAGCATGCTTGCAAAATAAGCCACCGTGGCGATAAGGATGCTTTTTGTCCATGCAAATTCGGTTAACACGCGAACGGCAATAGCGCAAAGCCCAATGGTCCACATGAAAATTACTATCTGCAAATATCCATAAATCTGATTGACAAGCCATATGGTATTCATAAGCTTGTCGAATGCCACGCTAAACTCCGCTTCGGTGCCACCAAACAATTCGAGTGGGCGATAGATTGTCGGCAAAGTTGAGAATGCGATCGCGCTTATTACTGCCTGTATTACAATTGTGATGAGGATAAACCCAACTAGGATTAGAACAGGTCTCCAGACAGTTTTAAGCCCAAATGCTCTAATTACCAAAAAAAGGATGAGGCTGAGAAAAACCCATCTGATGGTGAACTGCATAAAGGATGAAAGCACGAAATTGAGCATCACGCTTGTAATGTCTTTGACAACGGGTGCAAAGACTCCTCTGAAAAAGAGCCCATCAACAAGCACCGTTATATTTGCATTTTCAGACCATGCGAATTCAAACCTCAAGCCAGTTATGCTACTCCAATCAGCGTTTATGCCGTTCTCTATCCAGCCGTTGCTTTCTGGTCCTATTGCGATTGTCAAGTTGTTCCATATCGTCTTATTTAGCGAAATAAAATCGTCTGTCCAATTACGGTAGAAGCTTCCGCTTTGACCAGAAATAAGATGGACTGTTGCGTTTTCTGGTATCGTTTCTTGATAGTCCAGCTTAAGTCTGAAGGAAATATTCTGGTAACCTTCTGGACTAGAGCAGTTTATCGAGCCTATATCATCTAGCTGCATGTAGATTTGGGTGTTATTGGTTATGGCGAATTCTATGCTTTTGTTTCCGTAAAAGCCGCCGCTTACAGCATCGCTACTTTCAGAGACATCGGCGTTTGATGTCCAGAAAGCGTCATTTTCTGTCCACATATCTCCTTCTGAAGGGTCTGGTAAAACTTGCTCGTCGTAGAGCTTGGACGCCGTCACATAATTAAACCCGCTATAGGCTGCTATGAAAAGAATCATTATGAGAATGGGTCCGAAATATTTTGGGTTTTGAATGATTTCTTTGAATGCCTTTTTCGGTGCGTAGATGATTTTGGGTATGTTGGTTACGGACAATCGCTTATGCTCCACTGGTTATGTTGTTAGGGGATGTTTATTAAATATTTGTTACATTCCAAGCTTCAGTCGCCTGTAAGTCGTGTAGTCCACATATTCAAGGAAAGGATTTTCAGCAAGATACTTGACATCTAGTTTTTGTCTGTCTCGCTTTTCAAGAATTTCGTTAGTCACCAAGAGTGAGTAGGCATCGCTTCCTGCTCCAGAGCCATAACTTGCAATTAAGACTCGCTCATTTGGCTTCGCTATGTCCAAAACAGCTGCCAGACCCACTGGCGAAGAGGCTGAATACGTGTTGCCAAATTTGGCTACTTGAAGCGAAGGCAAATATTGTTCTTCTTTGAATCCAAGCTCTTTTGCTACTCTTACTGGGAATTGGACGTTTGGTTGGTGGGCAATGAAATAGTTGATGTCTTTTGCTTGTAGGTTGAGTCGTTCCATGAGTTTGGTGGCGGATTTTCTGACGTGCTTAAAGTATGCGGGGTCGCCTGTGAATCTTCCGCCGTGCATTGGGTATGGTTCGCCGTCTCTTCGCCAAAAATCTGGCGTGTCAGATGTGCATGAGTACCATCCTTCTATTTCAGCTATTACGTCGTGCTTTCCGAAAATGTAAGCGCATCCGCCGAAGCCGACAAAAATGTCTAGCTCGCCGCCTGGGCAGTCCCTCGGAGCTGCTTGCGAGTTATCCGTGCCTATTACCATGGAGTATTGAATGTTTGATTTTGGATA
>Ga0129301_1000467_pt1 | contig 22255 bp, 16 predicted proteins | sample ConPoolayeHmetaG_FD_94489 | JGI IMG/M metagenome (GOLD analysis project Ga0129301, IMG submission 94489) | Hot spring microbial mat communities from California, USA to study Microbial Dark Matter (Phase II) - Cone Pool mat layer H metaG ...
CGAATGAGGAGCGGACAGTTAACTTTACTGACTGGAGCGCTAAGCCAAGGGGTAGCCTTGTGACAAAGTGCACAACCCAATTAGCCGGTGATATTGATAACACTAATGATAAATTAGAAGGCAGGGTATTTGTCAGAATTTTGGATGTGGGAACAACCGAGATATCTATTCCAACTGGCACGGTTGATTCGGGAAGACTCATCACACCGCGGGCGAAAGTGAAGAATTCCGGAAATACGAGTGTTACCTTTGATGTGGTATTTACAATTGGTATTGACTATTCTAGTGTAAGAACAGTAAGTAATCTTCTTCCGGATGAAGAGAGGTCAGTTAACTTTGATAACTGGCGAGCCAAACCAAGAGATACTTTGGTAACAAAGTGCACGACTCAATTAACCAATGATATATATAACTCCAATGACCGATTAGAGGATAAGGTATTCGTTCGGGTCTTAGATGCTGGGATAACTCAGATTGTTGCCCCAACCGGCACGGTTGATTCCGGGCGGGTGATTACCCCACAGGCGAAGGTGAAGAATTTTGGCAATACACCGGTAACCTTTGATGCGGTATTTACGATTGGCACTGACTATTCCAGTGTAAGGGCTGTAAACAATCTTCTTCCCAACGAAGAAAGGTTGGTTAACTTTGCTGACTGGAGAGCAGAACCCTTAGGTAATCTTATCACAAAATGCACAACCCAATTAACCAATGATATGAATGTTTCTAATGACCGGCAAACCGGTTCGGTACTTGTGAGTATTTTGGATGTGGGGGTAAAATCTATTCTTGCTCCCACAGGAGTTTTAGATTCCGGGCAAGTGGTCATCCCTTCGGCTTGGATTAAGAACTTTGGTCGTGGTCCGGCAGACTTTCTCGTAGTCTTCCGGATAGGAAACTTTTATTCCGATACTCAGGATGTAAGTCTCCCCACTGGGGATTCCATCTTAACGAAATTTGCTCCTTGCACCCTTTCCTCACGAGGATGGTTTCAGGCAGTTTGTTCAACCCGTCTTGAGGGCGATGTATATAATAATAACGATAAAATGAGTATCTTCTTTGGTGTGGCTCGTCGCTACCGTGAGGACTTTAATATCTCCTGGTCAACTATCTTGCCGCCACCGGGTTGGCAAATAAAATTTACCGGTGATACTTCAACCTCGGACTGGCATCGTCGGGGTATCTCATCTGCCCCTTGGTCGGCAAATAATACTCCTTATGCGGCAATCGTTTTCATCAGTTCCGAAGATACCCCAGACTCTTTAATCTCCCCAACTTATAACCTATCCGGTATGGATAATATCTTTTTAAGGTGCTCAACCTATTTTTTGCCTTATGATACACTCCGCTATCGGGCGAAGATTGTTGGATTTTCCGGTGGAGAACAATATTTAGTGAAAGAGTATAAAGCACCGTTTGGTCCAGGGATTGAGACATTCCGATTGGATTGGGCAGATAAGAAACCGGATGTAAGGTTGGCCTGGATTTTTGAGGGTGCTGTCTCCGGAATTTATTGGTGGTGTTTAGACAATGTGGTAATTTATGGTTCGGAGGTCTTTGATAATGACTGTGGGATTGCCGCAATCCAAAGACCCTATCCCCATGAGTTACCTGGTAGTATTACTCCAACCGCCTTAGCGGCAAACTTTGGTTTCAATAATCAGACGGTTAAGGTCTTCTGCAAAATCTGCCCATTTGATTCGCTTTCTCCGCCTCTTTATTTAGAGAGCCTTTCTGTTCCGATTGCCTCCTTTGAAACTCTCACCGTATCTTTCCCGAGTTTCCTATCAATTGACGGTCAGTATTGGATAAGATTCTGGAGCGAGATTCTTGGTCAATCGGATGAAAATCCGACCAATGATACTCGGAGTTTGTCTTTTACCGTCAGTCATTTTAAGACTTACCTTTATGACGACAGCGTCTCTTACCGTGATACCTCTTCTCTCTTCTTAAATGAAGGAATTGGTGTTCGGTTCATCCCTGACCATTATCCTTATAAAATCACTGATGCCCATTTCTATTTTGGAGTTAATGAAACTCTATCCAATCGGTTTAAGATTCGGATTTGTGCCGATGACGGTCCGGATTCTACGCCGGGGACTTTGCTCTTTGAATCCGAGGAGTTTGGTGCTTTACCCGGTTGGAATGATATCAACCTGACCGGAAAGGATTTAATCATTAGAGAAGGTGGTTTTTATCTCTTTTATCTTCAGGCTCATGATTATCCAAATTGTCCAAGGTTATATCGGGACCGGGCAAGAAATTCTCAAGCCTGGCATCGCTATTATTTCTTAATTTCGGATTCGGTTTATAATAAGGATACAACCCACGGTGATTGGATGCTTAGGGCAACCGTTGAGTTTATGCCAACACTCCTGGCGGACACTAATGCCCGGGTCGCAACGATTTTCAAACCACGGGGAGAAATGGCTCTAAGACCTCTATCAAAAACTTTCCCGGTCCTCGCCCGAATTGAAAACCACGGGAGGTCTATCATACTCCCCGGAGAGGATGGATTAGTTGTCCTCTGCACGATTTACACTAAGACTGGCACACCGGTCTACTTTGATAAAAAGACCTTAGTTACCCGAAGCCTTCCGCCGCTTACTGGTGAGATGTTTGAATTTGCCTCCTTCTTACCACCGGGGCCGGGTGAATATACTGTGAAGGTAAGGCTTCTTCTTACAGGAGACAAGGAACCAAAAGATGATACCCTTTCTAAGAATATTCTTATCACCCCGGCATATTTTACCGGTGGACCGGACCACGGAATTTATCGGAACTTCTGGATTGATTCTGATACGACGGATGGACCAGTCTTTTCCTGGATTGACACATCTGGTATGTTCACCCTATTGAGCGAAGCCGATGGGGCAAGTGTGGAGATTCCCGGTGGCATCCCTTGGTCCTTCCCATTTTATGAAACGACCTGGACCTATTTGCGGGTATCCTGTGATGGCTGGTTGTCCTTTAAACCACAGGCGGTGATGGTCCCGAATAATTCATCAATCCCTTCGCCGTCGCTACCCAATGCCGCTTTATACCCCTTCTGGGACGATTTGATTGTTGGTCAAGATTTTGGCGGCGGTCGGATTGGTTATAAAATAGTTGGAGAAGCGCCTCTGAGAAAGTTAGTCATAATTTGGGACCGGGTCAGACGAAAGGGAAGTGACTATTCGGATACCGCCTCCGCGCTTTCCTTTGAGGTTCTCTTAGGAGAGAATGGAGACATCGTGTTCCAATATTTAGATGTTGATGCTGGTGACCGGCGATATAATGGCGGTAGAAGCGCAACGGTTGGCATTGAGGATTCCGCCGGTAATATTGGACTGGAATATCTCTTTGGTGAAGGCAAACACAAATATCCGGGTAATCTTTTATCCTCGGGTCGGGCAATAAGATTCTATCGTATCTTCCAGGATGCCGGTATTACCCGAATTGTTCACCCGGCGCGGGAAGACTATCCTGGTTATATCACCCCAAAGGTCTTGGTGGCTAACATCGGAACAATCCCAGATACATTATTTACCTTTTCAACAATCTTCCTCCTCCCTGAGACCTTAACCCCAATTTATCAAGAGTCGCTCAAAACCTTCCTTGCGGCATCAGAGACAACTACCCTTTCTTTTCCACCAATTTACCTTATTCCCGGGACTTTTCTCATCCGCTGTTCCACCTATTCAACCGCTGACTATAATAAGAAGAATGATACGATAAGTCAAATCTTTACTCTTCGGAAGTGGGTCCAGAAGACCGATATCCCGCGCGGCGCCTTTGGACGAAGGGTTAAATCCGGTGCCTTAACCTATACCGGTGACGGAAAGATTTACGCCTTAAAGGGACATACCTCTAATGAGTTCTGGGTCTATGATACAAGAAAGGATAGTTGGAAAGAATTACCCAGACTACCGGATTCTTCTATCTATTTACAAAAGAAGACGAAGGCGAAATTCGGCTGTGCCCTTGCCTATCACCCGGGGCAGAGAAAAATCTATGCCTTTAAGGGTGGTCGGTCTCAGGAGTTATATGCCTTTAACCTCCTTGATTCTACCTGGCAGGAATGCTGTACAATTCCTAAGGGGAATATTGGCAAGGGCGTGGGTAGGGGTGGTGCCTTGACCTATGAGCCGGTTTCCGGACTTCTCTATGCGATAAAGGGAGAGCATAGTTTGGAGTTCTGGGCATACAACCCTTCGCTCAATCAGTGGGAAGAGATGCCAAACTTTCCCGCCGGTCCTTATTTGAGAAATCTTGGTCTTGGTTCAGCCCTGGTTGGTGGTGAAGGTGTAGTCTACGGGGTAAAAGGACGCGGCACCTTAGAGTTCTATGGCTATGATGTTAACGGTAATGTCTGGGTGACATTAAGAGATGTGGATTACCGGCCGAATAATAAAAGGGTGAGGTCGGGCGCCTGTCTCGCTTATTATCCCGGAAGTGTTTACTTAGCGAAGGGTGGAAATACTAATGAATTCTGGCGGTATAATATTGCTCGGGATAATTGGGTAATGATGGAAACCATCCCGGGCGGTCGTTATGGTCGGCGGATAAAAACCGGGGCAGCGATGACCGCGGATGACAGCTTAGTTTATCTATTCAAGGGAGGAAACCGAACCGAATTCTGGACATACGGTGCTTACCTTGACCAATTTCTCTCGGATAAAGAGTTGGGCAATAATGGTATGATGACCGAAGAGGTGGTAAGGATAAATAATCTTTCGGTCTTTGCTATCTATCCTAACCCGGCCAGAAGATTTGTTCGGATTAAATTTACTGGTTCGGAAAAGAGAGAAAAATCAATACAGGTTTTTTCTCCAGCCGGAAAATTAGTTGCCTCACTTACCGTGCCGAAGGAAGGAAGTCTCATCTGGAACTGGCGGACAAAAGAAGGAAGGGAATTACCAAATGGTATCTATATCTTCCGGATCGAAAGAGGGATTTCCCGCAAGGTGATAAAGATGAATTAAAAAGGAAAACACCTTGGGTGGGTCAATATATTCCATATTCCTTGCTAGTCCGAGGAGTCATATTCTTTATACGAAAATCTACCATCTTTTTAATCTAACTTTTTGCTTTTCTAAGATAAGGAACATAGAATTCATAATCATCTCCAAAATCTTATTGTAATTAAAGGCATTATAGCCAAATGAAAATCTCTCCTTGATATCTTACAATTTATAAGTATAATTGTCGGATATGGAACTTGAAGGTGGTAAAATAAGTGGTAATCGCATCCGCCTTCAGTGGATTTTGCTTTATTTAAAAAAAGGAGGTGATTGCCTTCGTCCTATCAAACAAGCATTTATAATCCCTTTCCAGTGCAAGCAAGGCAGACCAGGAAGGATGCTGGATAGATGCCTTGCCAATGAGTATGATGTAAAAGGTTTTTTTGGATAACCTAATAAGGAGGAGATATGAAAAAACTTCTTCCTTTATTTTTAGTTCTTAGCCTATCAACCGCCTTGGCGGTTGATATGAAAGGCAAAATCGGCATGGGCGTCGGCTGGACTACCGGCGGATTCAAAACCTCATTCGCTCCTGATTATGCGATAACTAAATTCGGTCTCGACGAAGACATCGTCTTAGAGCCGGTATTCCACTTTTTCTTTAGTTCAATATCCAATGGCACCAAAACCAGCTACTACGAGGTTGATATTACGATGCTGCTTGCTTATGCCCTGATGGCTCATAAGAAGACCAATCTCTATGCTAAGGCCGGCATCAATTTAGGTTTAGTGAAAACTCCCAAGACAACAAGTTTTGGCATCCCCTTCGGACTTGGTTTAGAACATTTCCTGAGCGACCATTTCGCTGTAAACTTAAATGCCGGAATGGGATTCGGCTATACATCGGTTAGCGGCGGCGGTAAGCAACTTTCTTTCACTCTCAGCAATTCCTTAATAAATGCCGGATTGGTCTGGTATTACTAAACACCAATAACTATCTACCCCCCGTCCCGGCAAACCGGGGCGGGGTTAAATTTTAGTGGCAGCAATTATTAGCTACCAAATTACACGAAATAGCACAAAGGTCATTAGCCACAGAAGCACACAGAAATTCACCGAATAAAAATATTGATAACCACGAAGGCGCGAATAATCTTTTTCTATTTCTCTGTGCCTCCGTGGCTTATAGTTCTTTTCATCCCTTGACTTATGAAAAAAATCGTTGTAAGATTTATTTATGAAATTAGGGATACCCAGGGCGCTTCTCTATTACCGCTATGGAAAGTTCTGGGAGGTATTTTTCAAAAATTTGGGGATTGAGACCAAACTCTCACCAAGAACTTCTCCAGAGATATTGGAAGACGGTGTGAAGCATATCTCTTCGGAGGTCTGCCTGCCAATAAAAATCCTTATTGGACATCTAAGAAGTTTTGAGGATGTGGATAGTATCTTTTTGCCCCGCTTTGTATTTCTCCGGGATAAACTCTTTGCCTGCCCGAAGATGATTGGTATTCCGGATATTGCCCGGTTTGTTACCCAATACCCAATATTAAGCCCGAAGGTAAAGAAGGGGCTATTTCTCTCCCATTTTCTTCTCGGTATTCAATTAACGAAAAATCCGATAATTACCCTCCGGGCCTATTTGCGGGCAAGACCTTTCTTAAAATTTCCGACCCGACCGCCGGAATTTCCCATGAATAAGAAAAAGATTGGACTGATCAGCCATTTCTATAATCTAAAAGAAGACTATTTAGGAAGAGAAATCGGTCAATTTTTTCAGGCGCGCGGCTTTTTAACTTACACCAAAGAAGACCTGCCTTATTCTATCTTAGCCGCCCCGAACGGATTTGCGAAAAATATCCGCTGGGTATTTGAACGGGAACTATACAATGCCTTTCGCTTTTATCTTGATAAGGTGGACGGTTTCTGTTTTATAATCTCTTTCGGTTGCGGACCAGATTCTTTAATCAGCGAGATGATGGAGAGAGAGGCAAAGGTAAAAGAAATCCCGTTTTTGAAATTGGTAATTGACGAACATACCGGTAAGGCCGGAGTTATTACCCGCCTGGAGGCATTTACCGATGTGATAAAAAAGACCAGGGGGCTTTTGGTGGTTGGTTCGTAGGTAATGTTAAAGGCTTCTTTCCCTTTTTTCGGCTATGAGACCTTAGCCTTAAAATCCTTTTTGAAAGACTTGGGCGCGGAGGTTATCCTACCAAGAAGTTTAACAAAAAAGACGTTAGAGGTTGGTGTCAAACTCTCGCCGGAGATGGTCTGCCTACCTTTTAAGATAACCTTAGGTAATTTTTATGAGGCACTGGAATCTGGTGCCGATGTCCTTTTTATGGCAGCGGGGGCAAAAAAATGCCGTTTCGGTTATTACCACTTCCTGCAGGAAAGAATTTTGAGAGAAAAGACGAAGAAGGATTTTAAGTTCTATCCCATCTCCCAATACACCCCTTATCAATTTCTCTTTACGGTTATGCCGAAAATCTTTTCGGTGACGCCGAATAAAGTCCTACGTGCCTTGCTTTTATTACTGGCCAAGAGTTCTTTAATTGAAGATTTTAAGGAACTAATTCGGGAAAAACGGGCAATTGACTTTACCGCGGCGGAGAGGTTAGAGAAAGAAATCCTCAGAAAGATTGATAAGGCCGAAACCTTTTCTGAAATCCAAAGGTTAAAGAAAGAGATTAAAGGTATGCAAGTCAACCACGGTAATCACCACTTCTTAAAGGTCGGTCTGGTTGGTGAGATATACTTTATGATTGAGCCATTCGCCAATCAGGATATTGAAAAGGAACTGGCGAAGATGGGGGTTTTGGTTCTGGCCAAGCGGAGTCTCTACGAACACTTAAAACACCTCTTAAAACTGGACTGGGAGTTTATAAAATTCTATCTCTTGGCTAAGAGATACTTAAAGGACTCCCCGGGTGGAGAGGCAATAAGAACCTTAGGCGAGGCATTAGATTTTGTCAAAAGAGGGGTTGATGGTATAATTCATATCTTTCCTTTTACCTGTATGCCGGAAAATATTGCGATGGAGGCATTGAAGGAGATGAGCAAGGATTATAATGTGCCGGTTTTGTCGCTTTCTTTTGATGAGCACACCTCCAAGACCGGTCTTTTGACCCGACTGGAGGCATTCGTGGAATTGTTAAAGAGAAAAAGACTTCGGGAAACCCTGATGGAGACCGTGAGCAATAGCCAAAAGTTAACCAATAATAATGAGGCGAGGCGAAAAAATGATGAAAAAAAATAGAAGGATTAAAGGAAAACGGTATCTCTTCGTCTCCGATTTTGACCAGACGCTCTCCCTTGATGATTCGGGAATGCTACTCTCCCAGATGATAAATATCAAGCCCGAGACCTTCCTGGCAAAGGTTAAGGAGTTGCGCCAAAGGAATATTACTCAATTGGGGGGAGAGTTGGCTTATCTTCTGGTCTCAGATTTGGAATATAAAAATAGGGTCAATCGGGAGATTTTGATTAAAGCCGGAAAGGTGATGCGCTTAAAAGAGGATGTGAAGGAACTCTTTTCGGTCTTAGAAAAAGGAATTAAGGGAATAGAGTTTGTCTCTTATGTTGTCTCAGCCTGCCCCCGCCTTCTGATTGAGAGGTCTCTGGAGGGAATATTACCAAAGGAAAGAATTTTTGGCACCGATTTTATATTTGACAAAGAAGGTCGGATTATTGATATTGAAAAGACCGCCGCGGGACAGGGAAAGGTTTCAATCGTTGATGACTTAGTAGAAAAAGAACAGATACCAAGAGAGCAGGTGATTTATGTCGGAGATGGCTCTTCCGATTTACATGTTATGCTTCATATAAATGTCTATGGCGGTTTTACGATTGCCGTCTCACCTTCGCCTTATTTGGGGCATATCTCAAAGCGGACGGTCATCTCCGAAAATGCCCTCTCGGTGCTTGCCCCAATCTTGGAAGATTGTCTGGGGTATAAGGAACAGGAGATAAAAGAGTTTTATACAGAAATTGGACACCCGATTTATGAATGGAATCGGGCAAAGACCGAATGGCTAACGATTGCCTGAGGAGTAAGTCAAGCCGACAATCTTTCTGTTGGGTTATCATCATACTCAGCGCCTTGAGTCTTGAGTGCTCAAGGGAGATGAGCACCGAAAAAATTGAGACGATTTTTGGCAGTTATTTCCGGATAAAGATAACCGGTGATAAAAAGATACTGGATAAGGCGCGGGATTCGGTCTTCGCCGAAATGAGAAGATATAATGACCTCTTCTCAATCTTTTCCCCTAATTCCGAAGTTTCCCGCTTAAATACCCTGGGCAAAAATAAGGTCTCGTTGGATTTACTGGCGCTAATCCGACAGGCGGAAGAAATCTCTCGCCGCACCGACGGTGCCTTTGATATTACCATTTATCCTTTAATGAAAATCTGGGGTTTTTATGACCAAAAATATACCATACCACCTAATAGCGAGATAAAGAAGGCACAGCAATTGGTTGATTATAAAAAAGTGAGAACCGCGGCGGATTCGGTATATCTTTCACCCGAAACAAAGATTGACCTCGGCGGTATTGCTGTTGGTTATTCTGTAGATAAGGCTTGTGAGATGCTAAAGAGTTTGGGGATAAAAAAGGGGTTGATTGATGCCGGTGGTGAAATTCGGGTCTTCGGCAACATTGATTATAAAATCGGAATAAAACACCCACGGGAAAATAAAGTGATGGAGGTAGTTACCATAAAAGAGCAGGCGATAGCCACCTCCGGCGACTATGGGAATTATTTTGAGACCGGCGGTAGAAGGTTTTCTCATATCTTAGACCCAAGGACCGGTTACCCGGCGGAAGGGGTGATGAGTGTGACGGTGATTGGCCAAAAGACAGTGATTTGCGATGCCCTGGCCACTGCCCTCTTTGTTTTGGGTGAGAGGGGAGAGGCCATCCTTAAGAGATTTCCCGGCTATCGGGCAATTGTTTATCTCGGGGATGGACGGAGATTGGAATGGTAGAGGCTAGATATTATCGGAAAGAAGGGAATTTTGTCATATGCGAAATCTGTCCCAATCTCTGTAAGATTGCCGAAGATAAGTTGGGCCGATGCCTGGGAAGGAAGAATATCGGCGGCAAACTGTATGCATTAAATTATGGTGAGGTCGTATCAATGGCGATTGACCCAATGGAAAAGAAACCTTTATATCACTTCTATCCCGGAGAAGAAATCTTTTCGGTTGCCACTTATGGCTGTAATTTATTATGCCCCTTCTGTCAAAACTGGGAAATTTCCCAGCGGCGCGCCCCGGCAAAATATTTCACCCCAGAAAACTTGATAAAAGAGATAAAGAAGCACGGGTTGAAATTCATCGCCTATACCTATACCGAGCCATTAATCTGGTTTGAGTATCTTTCGGATGTTATGAAGTTAGCCCGAAGGGCAGGGGTGAAGAATGTCTTGGTAACCAATGGGATGATAAACGAAGAACCGCTAAAAGAAATCCTGCCCGATATTGATGCGATGAACATTGACCTAAAATCAATCCGCGCTGATTTTTATCAGGATTTTATTAAGGGTGATTTACCGACGGTTCTCAATACGATAAGAATCGCCAAGAAATCCTGCCACATTGAATTGACAAATCTCTTAATTCCGGGTAAGAATGATAGCGAAGAAGATATAAGAGATTTGGTTGATTTTGTCGCCGATTTGGGTAAGGAGACCGTTCTCCACTTTTCCCGGTATTTTCCCCATTATAAAATTTCTATCCCCCCAACCCCAACTGAAACCTTGAAAATTGCTTACAAAATTGGTAAAGAAAAATTATATTATATCTATGTCGGCAACATCGCCGGATTTAATAACAATACCATCTGTCCGGGTTGCGGTAATCTTTTGGTGGCACGGGACTATTACTATACCCGGATAATTGGGATAAACAATCAAAGGTGTTCGGTCTGTCAGCGGCCGGTAGATTTTTTATTATAAAGGAGGGAATATGCAAAAGAAAAGCGTCGGTCTTATTATACTCCTGATAATCATCGGCGGCGTTTTAGGCGCGGCCTTTTCCCAGTATCTCGCCGGACTCTTTCCGGAAAGTCCGGTTAAGAACTTCTTCTTCAAGGCGATTGAATTTGGTTTAAAGAATTCATCCCTTAACTTGGGTTTTCTCAACCTCACCATCGGCTTCACTTTTAACATTACCGCTTTTACCGCAATCTTCACTATTCTCTTGCTCTACATAATTATGAAGATTTAATAACGGAAGGCGGGTAAATTACTACTTGACTATTGGCTATTTTATAGTAAAATATATTATATAAGATTATGAAAGAGATTATGAGCAATTTGGGAGCCACGGGTCAAAAACCCCACACATCTTTGCCTCCTTTCATTCCCCTCATAAAGCCCACCAAAAAACAATGGCTCGTGGCTCCCTTTTCTGAAAAATGTTGACAGGCGTCCTGTTCTGCGGGTAGACCCAACAAAACAATTTTCGCCAAGGATTATTTAATGATAAAAGAATATTTACCGAGATAAATTTGCCAAAGAAGAAAAATCGGGGCGACTGGATTTGAACCAGCGACCCCCAGCACCCCAAGCTGGTGCGCTAACCAACTGCGCCACGCCCCGTTAAGAAAGTATAATCCAAAACATCCCGTCTGTCAACAAAACCCGAGGTTTTTCTGCCGCCAATCTCTTAACCTCCCTTCTAAAAGCATCACCGGTAATCTGCATCACCTTTACCATTAGAAGCGAATTTAGCCAAAGGTTTTCCGACCGCCCTGAGATAAGAGAAAAGAAAAGAAAAGAGAAGAAGGGGTCTCTTTTTCCATTCTCCAATAGAGAGATTGCCATCTCTTGTCTTCTGACACCTTATCGCTACCTCCCTCTGGGTCAAACCAATCTCCTCCCGATACCTTTTCAAAATTCTCCCAACGACCTCTCTTAGCATAAGATAATTCTATCCAAATTTTGCCTCCGGTCAATACCCAAACAAAAGTTCTATAACAAAAGTTCTATAACAATAGTTATAGTTTTCAAAGCCCGATTTTTGGTCCTAAGTCTTTGGTTTAACATAACTTATTGGATTTTTTAAGGAAGATAGGGGGTAGCCCTCTGGGTCGTCTTCTTGGTCTATTTTTTAACCTAATTCTTTATCTAATCCAAAGTCTAATTAAAAGCCTAACTTTCGGTCTAATTCTCTAACTATTTCTCTTTCTAACTGAAGGGCTAATTCTCTGTCTAATTGTTAGCGTAATTCTCTGAGTAATGGAGTTAGTAATTCTCGGTCTAATCCTCTTTCTAATTCTCTCTCTAATTGAGCGCCTAATTCTTGACAAATTAAGAGTTCTACGAAGCCAGGGCGTAAGCCCAACGGTGTCGAAATTCACCAGAACCCAAATACCAGCTAGCACCCTTGAAAAATTGGAAATTGTTGGTAAAATATTAAATACGAAGCAAGTGCGGAGCACTTATGGGGAGAAATTTAATCATTGCGATTGATGGCACTTCTGGTTCCGGAAAGACGACGATGGCGAAGTTATCCGCCCAGCGACTCAATTTCTTTTATCTTGAGACCGGCTCTTTCTATCGGGCATTCACCTGGTATTGCTTAAAGCAAAAGTTAATTCACCCCAAGATTGATGTCAGTTTGTCCCAAAGTTGCCGGGTCGCGAAGGCGATAAAAAAGATTATCCCTAAAATCAGTATTGACTTTAAGTGGGATGGGAAAATGGCTCGGGTCTATTTACAGGGGAAGGAGGTGAGCGATAATCTTCATTCCCCTTCGGTTGATAAAATCGTCTCTTATATCTCGGAGATAAAAGAGGTGAGGGAGAAGATGGTTCAAATACAAAGGAAGTTATCTTGCGGAAAGAATGTAATCGGTGAAGGGAGGGATATTGGGAGTGTCGTCTTCCCTGATGCCACATTAAAGATATTTGTTGATTGCCAATTAGAAGAGAGAGTGAAAAGACGGAGGCGCGAGATGGCCGAAAAGGGAATCTCCATCTCAACAACCGCCATACGGCGTAACTTAATAGAGAGGGATAGGATAGATTCCCAAAGAAAGGTGTCTCCTTTAATAAAGTTACCGGAGGCGATATATATTGATACGACCAATTTAACGATTGAAGAAGAGGTTAATTTGTTGGTTGAGTTAATTAGGGAACTTTCCCCCTAAGGTAATGATATGCCGTGGCGATTTCGTTTCGCAATCTTTTGTATCGGCTCGGTGATAAAATTATTTATCCGATTAAAGGTCTGGGGGCGAGAAAATATCCCAAAAGAGGGGGCTTTAATTGTGGCTAATCATACCTCTAACTTTGACCCACCGCTTATCACACTGGCGGCAAAAAGGGAGTTATATTTTTTAGCCAAAGAGGAACTTTTTTCTTCTCGCTTCTTCGGTTGGCTGATAACTACCTTTAATGCCCTCCCCTTAAAAAGGGGGAGATTTTCTAAGGAGATGTTATGGAAGATTAAGGATTTGATTGCCCGAAAGAAGACGGTTCTTATCTTTCCAGAAGGGACGCGCAGTAAAGATGGTTGTTTAGGGAGTTTTAAGCCTGGGGTGGGCTTCATTGCCCAATTTAGTGGCGCCCCAGTCGTTCCCTGTTTTGTCAAGGGCATTAAAGATTCGGTTATCCCTAAGCTGGTTGACCGTGATTTAGTAAGAAGGGGTTTGAGAAATTCATCGGCGCTCCCAAGGATTTCCGTGAAATTCGCCCGGCCACTCTATCCGGAGGGAAACTTTCGCGATTTCACCCGGCGCTTAGAGGAAGAGATAAAAAAAATGGCTGCGGAGTAAATAAAATGAAAATTTGGATTGTCCGACCTTATGGATTCTGTTCCGGGGTAAAGCGGGCACTGCGGCTTTTGGATAAGGCCAAAAAAAATTTTTTAAGGGTTTATACCCTGGGCGAAATTATTCATAACCGACCAATGGTTGAGAAATTGAAAAGCGAAGGGATAATTCCTATCGCCCGGATAAGAAAAAATCTATCTGGGATATTGGCCATTCGGACCCATGGAATTTCCGCCCGCCACTTGAAAAAAATCAAAAATTATGGTATAAAGATATTGGATACAACCTGTCCCTATGTCCGGCGCGTTCAGGAGATAGCGGAGATGTTGAGTAAAGATGGTTATAAGGTAGTAGTCGTTGGTGATAAGAATCACCCGGAGGTAGTTTCAATTATGGAGAATATCCGCGGGAGCGGTCTTTTATTTTCTACTGACCAAGAGTTTGGGATAGGCGCAGCGCGACCTCGGGCAATTAACCCCGATGAGTCGTTTTTTAATCGCTTGGGAAATAAAGATAAGGTGGGGGTTGTTTGTCAAACGACGGTCTCTCAGGAAACCCTTTTGCATTGCCTCGCCTTATTGGCAAAAAAGGACCTTTCGGAGTTGCGGGTTTTTAATACGATCTGTCAGGAGGTTTCAATTCGCCAAAAGCGATTTAAAGAGGCACTGGCCAATGCCTGTGCCTGTGTGGTGGTCGGTGGTAAAAAGAGTGCCAATACCCAAAGATTATATCAGATTGGTTGTGCCTCGGGCAAACCTTGCTTTTGGATTGAAGAAGAAAAGGAATGGCCAGAGGTAAAATCATTCTTGAATGAACTAGAACCAAAAACGGTCTGTTTTGTTTCGGGCACATCAACGCCCGATGAACTTTTTTTAAGGCTAGTAAAAAATATAAAAAAGGAGGAAAAGTGAGAGATGAAAGACGACAATCTGAAGGATATGTATGAGGGAAGTTTCGCCACCCTAAAAGAAGGTGAGATTATTAAGGGTCGGATCTTAAAGGTTTTGGGTAATGTCGTAATTGTTGACCTGGGATTTAAGTCGGAAGGCATCTTGCCGATTGAAGAATTTCGGAGCCGGGAAGAGGCGAAAGAAGGTGACGAGGTCTTCGTTTTCTTGGAGCGGTTGGAAAATAGACAAGGGGTTCCGGTCATATCCAAGAAACGGGCGGATTTCAAGATGATTTGGAATACCCTACAGGAGAGATATGAGAAGGAAGAACCGGTGGAGGCGGTGGTAAAGAAGAAGGTGAAGGGCGGACTTTTGGTTGAGATATTCGGTAGGGTTGAGGCATTTCTCCCGGCCTCCCATGTTGACCTAAAACCGTCTGACGATGTTGATGAGTTAATCGGGAAAGAAATAAAGGTTAAGATAACCCAGATGAATCCGGAAAAATTAAATCTGATTGTCTCCCGACGTTTGGTATTGGAAGAAGAAAGGATGAAAGCCAAAGAGCGCCTCTTTTCCCAGATAAAGGTTGGGGAGGTCTATGAGGTAACGGTGAAGAATTTGACTGATTTTGGTCTCTTCTGTGACTTAAATGGGGTTGATGTCCTTTTGCCTATCTCCGAGATTGCCTGGGACCGGGTTGATAATCTATCGGAAACCTTTGCCCCGGGACAGAAGATAAAGACGAAGGTTATCGCCTTTGATAAGTCAGCGGAAAAAGTAACCGTCAGTCTTAAACAACTTACCCCTCACCCCTGGGCGAAGATTGAAGAGAAATACCCAATTGGCTCCCGGATTAAAGGAAAGGTTACTTCACTTACTGAATATGGGGCATTCGTGGAGGTGGAAAAAGGAGTAGAGGGATTAATCCATATCTCGGAGATGTCTTGGACAAAGACGATTCATCACCCCTCGCAGATTTTAAGAGTCGGCGACGAGGTCGAAGTAATTGTCCTGGATATTGACCGGGAAAATCGGCGAATATCCCTGGGACTAAAACAGACGACACCTGACCCCTGGTCGGTAGTTGATGAGAAATATAAGATTGGTGACCGGGTCTTCTGCACGGCAAAATTCTTCCGTGATTATGGCGTATTCTGTGAGATTGAGGAAGGGATTGAAGGGTTAATTCGTAACCAAGACCTCTCCTGGACGAAAAAGGTGAATCATCCTAAGGAGGTTATTAAAAAAGGGCAGCGGCTGGAAGCGGTTATTCTGGATATCAATAAGGAAAGACGCCGAATTCTCCTCTCTTTGAAACATACCAAAGAAGACCCCCTCTATCAATTTTTCAAGACCTATAAAGAGAATGATGTCTTGCGGGTTAAGGTCTTAGATATTCCGCCCACCGGCTTGGTGGTTTCTTTACCCTTTGGGCTGGAAGGATTTGTTCATCAGAATCAACTCCGCGAAAGAGAACGGCGATTAAAAGATGCCTATAAGATTGGACAAGAGTTAGAACTGTCAATTTCTAAGATCGACCTGGAAAAACGGCGCATCCTTCTTTCCGAGCGGGGAAAGAAAGAAAGAGAAGAAGAGTTAAAAGAAAAACCCCTGCCTAAGGTAAAGAAGAAGTTCCGACTGGAAGACCATTTGAAATAGAACAAAATCGCTAATGCTCAATGAGTGACTAATTGCACCGCGGTTGCCGAAACCGGAATGCAGATGTTATTTTTCCGGAACCAAAAAATTTTTTCTTGCCGGCTCGGCAAGTGGATTTCTATCGGATAACTTGTTATGCGGCTCTCACTCATCAATATCGGTTGTCGGCTTAACTATGCCGAGATTGATTATCTTGCTTTTTATTTTCAAAAAATGGGATATGAGATAAGAGATAGGGGAGAGGGTGAGGCGGTGGTTTTGATAAATACCTGCGCCGTAACCAAAGAGGCAGAAAGGAAGTCACTTTCTCTTATCCGGCGCTATGGGAAAAATTATCCGGTGATTGTTGCCGGCTGTTTGACCGAATTACTGCCCGAAAAATTGAAAAAACTGCCAGGGGTTTTTCGAATTATCCGCCCGACCGAAAAGGAGCGAATAATTCAAAATATTTTCCCAAGACCTTCGCGCCACCGGGCATTGATTAAGATTCAGGACGGGTGTAATAGTTCTTGCACTTTCTGTATTGTTCCGCAGATAAGAGGAAGAGAGATTCGCTCCAAGGATGAAGAAATAGTGATTGATGAAATTAATAAAATGACCGAGATGGGATTTTCCGAGATTGTCCTCACTGGTCTTAATCTTGGACTTTATGGTCGGGAGAGAGATTCTTCCTTGGCTTTGCTCCTCCAAAAAATCTTTGACCGGGTAAAGCAACCGGCCGGCGGGTTCCGGATAAGACTATCTTCCTTAGAACCTGATTTAATTGATGAGGATTTAATAAAGACTTGCGCTAATTTTTCGGTCTGTCGCCATTTCCATCTCTCCATCCAATCTTTTGACCGAGATTGCCTCTTAAAGATGGGGCGCGGTTATTCGCCGGAGGCGATAAAGGAAAAGGTTTCGCTTATCCTTTCCTATATTCCGGCGGCAAGTATTGGGTGTGACATAATTACCGGCTTTTGCGGTGAGACCGAAGCGGCTTTTGAGAGGACGCGCCGTGCCTTAGAAGAGATTCCCTTTGGCTACTTTCATATCTTTCCCTATTCACCACGTCCTGGGACACCGGCTTTTCATTTTCCGGATACCGTGCCGATACCAGAGAAAAAACGACGGGTTAAGATTTTACGAGAACTGGGAAGGATAAAGGCGGAGACTTATCGGAGGCGATTTTTGGGTGAGGAACTGGCGGCGGTCCGCGAGCGAGACGGTTTGGCGATTACCGATAATTATCTTCGGGTCCGGGTTTTAAATCCCCCGCTTCCTCAGGGACTTTTTTCCGTCCGGATTGAAAAGGTCTTAGATGGCACGGTGAGCGGACAAATCGTAGACAAAACAAGGCGGGAAAATATATCAAAATTGAGGAGGGTTTATGAACTTTAAGAAAAGAATCTCCTTTTGCCTTATCCTTTTGCCTCTATTTTTGTTCGCCAAAGAGGTGAAAATTGGCTATGTTGATGTGGAGAGAATCCTTACGGAATATCAGACGGCAAAAGAGGCGAAAAGGGAGTTAGAAAAAGAGATAGAAAGATACCAAATCCAAACCGATTCGCTACGACGGGTATTGGAGGAGGTAAAAATAGAATTTGAATCCAAAAAATTGATGCTCTCTACCGAAGGAAGAAAGAGTGAAGAAGAACGGATAAAGATGTTAGAAAAGAGATATAACGACCTGGTTTCCGAGGTTTGGGGTGAAAGAGGAGCGATTATGAGAAAAAACCAGGAGTTGATAACACCAATTGTGCAAAAGGTGCAAGCGGCGATTGAGAAGGTGGCAAAAGAAGAGAACTTCACAATCATCTTTGACGGCTCCCAGCAAAAAATCCTCTATGCCGAGCCGGGATTAGACTTGACCGATGCGGTCCTGGCCGAACTACAAAGAGAAGCAGGTATCATACCATTAGCCCCGGTTGTGGAAAAGAGAATTGCGATTATTGCCTTTTCCGAAGATAATACCGAGGCGCGGGAAGAGAAATTAGGCGGTCTTTGCCTTACCTATCTTTATCAACTTCTCCAGGGAAGAAAAAAGGTAAAACTCATTGAAAAAGGAGAAGTGAAGAGGGTTTTATCATTCCGGAAATTAAAAGAGAGTGATAAAATTGAGAAGGATGTTGTTTATGAGTTAGGGCAGGAGTTAAATACCAATTATGCCATAACTGGACAGGTGACCAAAAGTGGTCGGCGGATTACCGTAGAAATTACTTACTTTGATATTGAAATGCGGAAGGATTTCCCTCCGGAAAAGATAGAGGTAACACGGAAAGAAGAATTGAAGGCAAAAATCGGCGATATCATCAAAAAGATTCTGAAACCAATCGTTGGCGAATAGATAAAAATCTTTTCCCGAAACTACGAGAAAAGGAAATTTTTTAAGACCACCGGATAGGAGATATTGAGGAACCGAAATTTGACCGCTTCCCTAATTTATATCCATCCTTCGGCTAAGGTTTCTTCGGGAGTTATAATTTATCCCTTCGTCTATATTGGCGAAGAGGTGGAAATCAATAGCGGTTCTATACTTCTTCCGCACACGGTTATTTTAAGGCGAACCAAGATTGGGCGGCGCGTGATGATTGGTCCGGGGGCAATGGTTGGCATTGAAGGGTTTGGCTACGAAAAGACGGCCCGGGGTTATAAAAAGATTCCACACCAGGGCTGGGTAGTAATTGAAGACGATTGTGAGATTGGGGCGCAAGTGACAATCGCTATTGCCAAAAAGGGGGAGACGCGAATTGGGGCGGGGACAAAGGTTGATGCCTTAGTCCATATTGGACATAATGTGACGATTGGTAAGAATTGTCTAATAATTGCCCAAGTGGGAATTGGTGGGAGTGCAAAGATTGGGCAGGGTGTAATATTAGCCGGACAGGTTGGAGTAAAAGACCATATTAAAATTGGCGATAATTCTATAATCTATGCCAAGTCAGGAGTTTTTAAGTCCTGTCCCAAAAATGCCCGGTATTTTGGAATTCCAGCCCGACCCTATCAGCAGGCCTTTAAGGCATTAGCCAAGATTTATAAGGATTTATAATCACAGTTCGGCAAGCCGGGTAAAGAGAAAACCAAATATAAAAAAGAATTCGTAGTTTTATGTAGCTGTCGCTTGTTTTCTCTTTGAATTCGGTTATAATGGATGGTGGAACAATTATTCTATATCTTTTTCCCATTACCTAAAAGAAATCCTGCCGGTGCTTATTCTTGGATTTTTAATCTCCGGTCTCATTAAGGAATTTATCCCTTCGGACTGGGTTATAAAAAACCTCGGGGGAAAGGGGATGATACCAATCTTTTATGCCACGATTGGTGGGACAATCTTGCCGGTCTGCTGTTTTGGCTCTTTGCCCATAGCGATAAGTTTCTATCGTAAAGGTGCCCGCCTCGGTTTGGTCTTAGCCTTTTTAGTCGCCACCCCGGCGACATCAATAAGCGCCCTATTGGTAACTTATCGCCTCTTAGGTCTTGATTTTACTGTTTATATATTTTTACCGGTCATTGCCCTGGGTCTTATCTTAGGTATCCATAGGCAACCAGATAAGATTAAAATCCCAAATTATGGAGGAAGTGATTTGCCCTCATTGTTCTACGGATGCCTTTTTGTAAATTGCCTAATAGAACTTTATCCCAAACCCTTTTCTCGGTCATTAAGTTTGCTTTCATTAAGATGCCAAGGGAGATTGGCCCGGAGACCTTAATCGGTATCTTTTTAGCCGGTTTTGTTGCCACTGTTGTTCCAATCGGGGTTTTTATCAAGGGTTATCTCGCCGGACCTGGGGTATATCTTTGCTCTAATATTTGGGATAATTATGTATACCTGCTCACCCGGTAGTGTGCCTTTGGTTTATGCCCTAATATCTCAGGGTATGAATATCGGTGGGGCAATGGCGCTGCTCATTTTAGGTCCAATAACCGCCTTGGGTATGCTTTTAGTGATTAGCAAGGAATTTGGAACAAAGACCCTTCTACTCTATCTAACTTTGGTCAACGTCTTATCTTTAACTTTTGGATTTCTCTTCCAAATTCTCTCCCCAATTTTACCCATTAGATAAACTCAGATATCGCTTTATCTTTCTCTCTATCAAAACAGACTATTATTGTCTCCTTTAACAACAAAAATGCCGGCACTCAAAAATCACCTGGGCATTATCACCGCGGGCGACGGCCTCTTGACCAATAATTGCCACCCAATTTCAGAGAAGTAGTCTAACAAAAAGAAATCTTTTGGGTCTTTGGCTTGAAAAGATTCTTAAAATCCTATAACCTTCTAAATAAGTAAAAGATGTGAGAGTTAGGAAGAGAATCAAGTGCGGCTTAAGGGATAAGAAGGGGATTTAGAGGGGATACAGAGAAAGACCCAGGGATAGGATTAGAGAACCTATTAGGGAGCGTATCAGAAGGAGATAGAATAAGACATTAAGAAAGGGTAAGAGAGAGGGCAAGAGTAAGAGGCTGGGAAAGGGATTAAGGAAGGGATAGAGTAAGAGACCCAGTAAGGCATTAAGTAAGGGGTAGGGTAAGGCATCTAGGGAACGATACCCTAAAAGAAAGGAAAAATCCGATAAGTCCTGTAAAATCAAATAGTTAAAGGAAAAATCAGTTGATAAAAATTGTTAGTAATACTAACATTCTTAATGAGAATCCTACAAATCCAATATAACCACAGGTGAACCCAGAATGGTTAAATACCCCCTTTATCCTCCTCTTTATTAAAGGGGGCTATTTCATAACAATCAGTTTTCGGTTCTCTTTATAACCTTTTGTCTCAAATCGTAAGAGATAAATCCCAGCCGGCAGTTTCTTAATCGTAAAGATTCCATTATTGCCCTTTGCGGAATAGACAACCTCACCGAAGATATTGAAGAGTTTAACCTCTTTTATCTCTTTATTAAATTTTAAGCGGATATCGCCCTTAAAGAAGGAAAAGGGAACGACCCTTGAACCAAAAGAGACCTTCTCTTCTTTGATACCAAGTGAGGTCTCAAACTTTAGGATAAAGACATCTCCTTCTCCGGCTAATGTCCCTTGAAAATAGGCACCGCCCCCGGGATTAAGGGTCGGAAAGTTGGTTGACAAAGTCACACCGGTGACAAAGATATTACCCGAGCCATCGCTCGTAATGGAATTGGCCCAATCAAAATAAGAACTTCCGCCGTAATAGGTCGCCCATTGCCTTATTCCGGTATTGGTAAATTTTAAGATAAAGGCATCGTAATATCCGGCTAATGTTCCCTGAAAATAAGCACCACCACCCGGATTATAGACTGGAAAGTTGGTTGAATAAGTAGTGCCTGCGACAAAGATATTGCCTTGGCCATCGGTCGTAATGGCAAAGCCTACATCTGTCGTATCTCCGCCATAATAAGTTGCCCATTCTCTTCTTCCGGTATTGGTGAACTTTAAGATAAAGGCATCACAATCTCCGGCAAATATTCCCTGAAAATAGGCACCACCACCCGGATTTAGGGTCGGGAAATCGGTTGACAAAGTCTTACCAGTGACAAAGATATTGCCCAAACCATCGGTCGTAATGGAATGGTGAAAGTCATAAGAACCTCCACCGTAATAGGTTGCCCATTCTCTTCTTCCGGTATTGGTGAACTTTAAGATAAAGGCGTCTTCATATCCGTTATGTGTTCCTTGAAAATAGGCACCGCCACCTGGGTTAAAGATTGGGAAATTGGGAGACTTAGTCTGACCGGTGACAAAGATATTGCCTTGCCCATCGGTCGTAATGGAAATGCCTTCGTCCCACCGGCTTCCACCGTAATAGGTTGCCCAGAGAAGGGATAAAGGAGGGTCAATTATTAGCCTCTCTCTCCTTGACCAACCCTTAACATCAAAACTTAAAAAACCATCTTCTTCTTTATAGGAGATTTCAACCGCTCTTCTTCCCTCATAACCAACTTGTAATCCGCATATTTAATCTTCAATTTTATCGCATCAATATCCGCATCTTTTGAGACCTCAAACTCGTGATGCCATTCCCC
>Ga0129301_1000471_pt1 | contig 22219 bp, 12 predicted proteins | sample ConPoolayeHmetaG_FD_94489 | JGI IMG/M metagenome (GOLD analysis project Ga0129301, IMG submission 94489) | Hot spring microbial mat communities from California, USA to study Microbial Dark Matter (Phase II) - Cone Pool mat layer H metaG ...
AACGGACGCCGGGCCCGCAATCCGCATCTGCCTGGCGAACGGGATCATGCAGGCGACCGTTTCATCTTCGGCCGATTTCTATCTCCAGGAAAAGATCGCGGAATCCGCGCTTCAGATGGTGAAGGGACCGATCGAGATCCGCGTCGAGAGACAGGCGGACGCCGGGGGCAGGATCTACCGCGTCCAGGTCGCATCGCTTTCCCGCCGGGAGAGCGCCGAGGACCTGAGCCGCAAGCTCGCGGCCGAATCGGGCGCACCGACCGTGGTGCGCCGGTCGAGCGGCGGCCTCTTCCAGGTCCGGGTGGGCGAATTTGCAACCCGCGAAGAGGCGCAGCGCTTCGCGGCCGGACCCCTGCGCCGCACCGGCTATGACGATGCCTTTGTGGTCGAGGAAACGGCCGCCGGAACCTCCGGGGAACCCGTGCTGGCGCTCCGCGGAACGCAGAATCTCTTCCGCGTCCAGCGCGGCGGCTTTCTCTTTTTTCCCGCATCGGAAACCGATTTCCTGCGCCTGGACGGCAAGGCATATCGCGGGATTCTCGACTTCATGCTCGACAAGAACGGCCGCATGACGGTCGTGAACCAGCTGGGCATGGAGGATTACCTGCTCGGAGTCGTGCCTGCGGAAATGAGCCCGGCAGTCTACCCGGCGCCCGCCGCCCTTGCGGCGCAGGCCATTGCCGCCAGAACATACGCTCTCAAGAACATGGGCAGGTACCGGTCCGAAGGCTACGATCTCACCAACGACATCCGGACGCAGGTCTACGGCGGCGTCGCCGCCGAGAGAGCGCCGGCAAGCGAGGCCGTGCGCAGCACCTTCGGTCTGGCCGTGTATTACCAGGACCAGTTGATCGACGCCATGTACACGTCCACGTGCGGCGGCAGGACCGAGGATTTCGCCGCCGTATTCGACGCGCCCCCGGTGCCGTATCTTGTGAGCGTCTTGTGCGCCGTGGAAAGCGAGTCGGCAGAAGGCACGGCCAACATCCGCGGCAGCCACGCCCTCGGCAGCCTCGTGACCGCAGGCGACGGCCGCATCGCCAACCGTGAAATCGAACTCGCGCTGCTGCTCGGGATCGCGCCTGCGGAAGCCGCCGCGCCCGAGTTCCTGGAAAAACCTGCGGAAGAGGCGGAACTCAGACACTGGGTGGAATCCACGCGGCGCGCGGCGCGGCGCGCACAATCGCCCGACCGCAGAGAGGGATCCATCATCACCACGCATGCCGGGTTCATGGGTTATGCCGCCGAGGCGATCATCGGGCCGCAGGAGCTCGGCCGCAGCGTCTCGCGCGCCGACGCGGCCTACTACATGGCCAACCTGAAGGACGGGGCCGCAGTCCCCGAGCCGGCCCGCGCCGCGATCGCCTTCTTTCTCCAGAAGGGCCTGTGGCTGTCGTTCCCCGACAACAGCGTGCGCCCCGAGGAACCCGTCCTGCGCAAGGACGCCCTGGCGCTGCTCGTGCGCATCCTGCTGCACGTCCGCCCGGAAACACTGAGCTCGGCGCTGCTCGCGGACATTGCGGCGCCGGATGCAGACAGCCGGGCAGGGCCCGTGCTGGCGCTCAAATGGGGGAACAAGTCGCAGACGATAGCGGCGGCCCGCGAGGTGCGGCTCTTCCAGCGCGCCGGAGAACGCAGCGTACCTGCCGACGGCCTGCTGCTGATCGGCAACGAGAGGCTGAGCATTCACCTCGATCCGGAGGGAAGGATCGACTTTCTCGAGGTCGTCCTCAATCCCACCGGGGCTGCCAGCGACCGCTTCTCGCCGCTGGCGTCATGGCAGATGGAGATGCCGCGGGCGCAGGTCGCGGAAAAGCTCCGGCCCCTGGCTCCCGACATCGGAGAACTGCGCGACCTGGAGCCCGCGCGCATCGGCGCCTCGGGCCGCGTCGTGCAGCTGCGCCTGATCGGCTCGCGGCGCAGCGCGGTGGTCAACGGCTACAAAGCGCGCAACGCCCTGGGGCTCAGGGATACGCTCTATACAATCCGCAGATCCCTGGACCCCAGCGGTGCGATCGCCGGTTTCACCTTCGACGGCCGCGGCTACGGGCACGGCGTCGGCCTGTGCCAGGTCGGAGCCTTCGGCATGGCGCGCGCCGGCCGCAGCTACGAGGAAATACTCAAGACTTACTATACGGGCGTCGAAATCCGGAAGGCCTATTGAGTGCAGCGGACGTTCGTGAAAACGGCAGCGGGCAGCGGCCGCCTCCCGATGGGCAGCGCCGCCGCTCCCAGATTCTCGGCATCATCCTGATCGCCGGCCTGCTGCTCCTCCTGGCATGCATCCGCTACTTCCTGAGGCTCGGATAGGCGGTACATCGTCATGCCCGGCAGCGGTGTCGGGCCGGCCGCTACCCCGCGCTACCCCTACCGGAGGCAGACCCGTATAGAGTATTCCCTGCCCTCGCCGGGCGCGACCACCAGTACGGCTTCCTCTATGCCGAAAGTCCTGTTCACATCCAGCTCGCTTGAGTCCCCAGACATACGCGAAGCTTTGAACCGGGGCCGCACGAGGCGGCGTGCTGCTTGCGGTGCCGCGAACACAGTATGACGCGAACGGCACCGCAAGCAACGCTTGCCGCCTCCCCAAAGCCTTGCTGTTTCCGCTTGCATCCATGGGATTCCGGGGATAGAAATATACCAACGCTCGGGTCTCCGCAGGCGTAGGTCGCAAGCGATCGCCCGCATTAGCTATTCCTGTGCAATCCGGCGGCTGCCCGATCGCGCAGGAATTCGCGCACCTGAACCTCAGGGCGCGGTCACCTGCCGTTTCCGGAGCCGATTGCACGGCCCGCCTACGATAGGCCCGAAAATCGGATGAGACAAATGTCGCGTGCGCGGCGGCGATCGACGGGGACGGTGCTGCGGGAAGGCGCGCAGGTTGTAATTATAGGCGGCGGCCCGGCCGGCACGCTTTTCGCCATTCACTTGCTGCGCAGAGCGGGGCAGCTCAGGAAAAACATAAGGGTCGCAATCATCGAGAAAAAGCGCGAACCCACGTTCTGCAGCAGCCCGCTCCCGCCGACGTGTCGCGAGGGCTGCAATTACTGCGCCGGCGGCATTTCTCCCAGAATGGCGGACGCCTTGAGCAATATGGGCCTGTCGCCTCCCGAGAGCCTGGTGCAGGGCGAGGTCAGAGCGCTCACCATCCAGTCGGAATGGAAAAACATAGAGCTGGCGCTTCCCGCCGGCAGGAGGATGTTCTCCGTCTTCCGCGGCTCCCGGCCGATGCGCAGGAGCGACCGCCACGTCAATTTCGATTCGTTCCTTCTGCACAAGGCGGTGGAGGAAGGATCGGTTCTCATCAGCGGCGAAGCCTACGCCATCCGGCGCGATTCCGGCAGCAGCCTGATCGTCTCATTCTCGACAGGCGAAGGACCGTTGCGCTGCAGCCGGGAGATCGAGGCGGATTTTCTGGCTCTCGCAGCCGGTGTGAACGAGAGACCGGGAGCCCGTCCGCAGGAGAGCCGCTTGGCTCTGTCGCTCAGGCAGCTCATGCCCGAATTCCGGGCGCCGCCGGGGCGTGCGGGCGGATGTTCAGGGCGCTGTTTCCGGCATTCGTTCACGACGTGATCTGGAATCACGCGCTGTGCAAGCTCAAAGAAGTCGCGGAAGGCGAGGTGCTCCCGGCCTCGCCCTCCGGAGCGGGGCAAGGCACAGGAACTGCGCCCGATTCTCTCGACAGGAACGGTCGGGTCGGTCTGTGATGGCCGCCAGTTTCCTCCGATACTCTCTTTCTTCCAGCGTCCCGGCGATCCAGCCAGTCCACATTTGGACGTTGCGCCGGATTTCGGGCGCAACCGGGCCGCGCACGATCACGTCCGACACGGCAAGCCGCCCGCCCCGCCGCGGCAGCCGTCACTTCGCGATTTCACCTGGGAGGCGGGGATTTGCTCGGATAGCCGGCGATCCCATGCATGCGGGCCTTCTGCACGATGGTTCCCGCCGCACGGACCAGGTATTCGGGCGAGCCCTGCGGAAAGGCACCGGCAACCAGCCCGGCCATGAACGCTATGTGATCCCTGCAGAAGGACGCCGCGGCCTCTGCGGTCACTCCGGCATGCTCCGCTTGACCCGAAGCCAGGGCATATGCCTGCTTCACCTTCAGGTAGGATAGGAAATCGAGTTCGACCGCGAAATGATCGTCGGCCTCTCCGCAGGCCGGGCGGTAGCCGAAGGCTTCGTAATAGGCAGAAAGCTCGGCCATCAAATAACCGGGCTGAGTGCCGCTGCGGCAGGCAGCCTCGCGAACCGGAACACTTCCCGCCGGGCCGAACAATGTCATGTAGGCTCCTTCCGAGGCGGTCTCGAGGGCGCGCAGCGCCAGCCGACGCAATTCCTCCTTGCGCACATCGCAAAGCAATGCCTCGATTTGCGACCGCCAGCGCCCGGAGGGATACTCAAAAAGCAGGCCGAGCAAGCGCCACTCGACCGCCTGCGCCAGCAGTTGTGCGGCCTGCCGGTTCAGCCCCCGGGACGGCGGCACTATCGGGCCCTCCGCAGCAATGGGATCCAGCCGGTTCGCATCTTACGCGCACCCACTTCCTGCCGGGAGCCCTGCCATACAGCAAATGCGACATACGTCCGCCGGTCCGGCTCGAGTCCTGCGGGCAGCTTGCGGCTGATGACCACCGACCAGCCGCTCTTGCCGAAAACGCCCTTGCCACGTGCATCCGGCGAGGGCGAAGGGGCGAGCGTGCCGGGCCCGGAAGCGACGAGTTCCTCGACCGGAACGTCCCTCGGGCCGCTGCGCAGGTTGCCCAGCCTGTGGGCAGGCGCATAGCGCAGCGCCATCTCGCGTTGGACTTCCGAACCCGGTTCGAGCGGTCTGGCTTCAAACGGATAGTGGTCGATCGATGCATTCGGGTACAGGTCGCGCAGGGTATCGCCCCGGCCGTCGACCGTTGCCTGCCAGTCGGCGCGCCAGTAGGTCACTTGGACGGGTTTGCCCTCCCGGCCCATCTGCGGATCCGGCAGGTCCGGCTCGATCTTGACCGGAATCTGAACGGCGCAGGCGTCGACCATTCTCGAAGGCCCGGGGACATCATCCTTGTTGGGGTCGTCCCACTCGAGGCGCAAGGCCATGGCCGCGCCGTCACTGGCCGCGCGCACCCGCACACTCAGGGTGGAAGGCTCGAGCAGGCGCGGTTCCACGAGGTCCTGCGGGATCATCGCCGCGGCCAATTCGGGCGCGTCTTCCCATGCAGGGTCCGCGGGCGAAACGGGAAGTCCCCTCACGGGAATGGCGATGACCTCGTTGGCCGTCCTGGGAGCCCGGCTGCATGCGGCCATGCACAGCAGGCAAAGCAGGATCGTTCGCTTCATAGGTTCCGCTCCCTACGGGCAATTGCGGCGCCACAAGCCTTGCTTGGAGTCGAAGGCTGGGCGCACGTACACGGGTTCGCTCATGGGTACGCGCACGACCTCGGCGCCGTCGGCGGCAAGACCCGTAACCGTATCCCCGCGCCGCCGGAATCGAGTCACCATCATCTCGGTGCATCCGAACAGGCACAGCAGGCCGGCCAGGTCCGGATCGCCGGGGGCACTGCGGTAGGCCCGCACCGCTTCGCCCGCGCCGGGCCCGAAAAGCTGCCGATTGAACGCCTCCGGCGAGTGCACCGGCGGTATGTAATAGACGTTGGGTTCCAGGCCGAACTGCGGGAAGAGCGGCAGCGCGATCTTCCGGATATGCACCAGGTAGTCGATCGGGTTGTCGGCGCGCGCCTGCTCAGGGCGCGAAAGCCACCCCGCCAGCCGGATCTTGCCGATACAGTTGGCGAAACACTGTGGCTGCATGCCCTGCTCGATCTTGGGAAAACAGGCGATGCATTTCTCCGAGGTGCCCGTCAGAGGGTTGAAGAAGACCTTCTTGTAGGGACAGGCCTTGACGCATTCCTGATAACCCCGGCAGCGGGCCTGATCGACGAGCACGATGCCGTCCTCGGCGCGTCTGTATATCGATCCCCGCGGGCAGGCGGCCAAACACGCCGGGTAGGTGCAGTGGTTGCAGATGCGCGCCAGGTAGAAAAACCAGCCGGCATGCGGCAGCGACATGAACGATCCCCGATCCACTTGCCCGGCGCAGTCGTCTTCGCCGGTGTTGGGAAAGGCGTAGTCCTGATCTTCAGGCCGCCAGCCCAGCACCCGTTCTCCCGCCGGAGCGGCCTCGAAGATGGTTCGCCCTTCGTAACGGCCGCCGTTCCACTCCTGCGCATCCAGCATGTCGAGCAGCCTCAGGTCGTAGGCCAGCGGGTAAGAGCCGTAGGGCTTGGTCTCGACGTTGTTCCAGAGCATGTATTCCTGGCCCTTGCCCGAGGTCCAGGTGGTCTTGCACGCCAGCGTGCATGTCTGGCAGGCGATGCACTTGTTGACGTCGAAGACCGCGGCGAATTGCCGCTGCGGCCGCGCCTCGGGATACCAGAAGGACATTTCGCGGCCGAGCTGCCAGTTGTAGACGCGTGCCATCAGGATTTTCCCCCTTTTTGCCTGAAGAAGTCTCCCGCCAGGTACCGCTTCATGGCGGCCGACTCGTAGCCCGGACGGATCCCCAGCGCGGCAGGCCGCCACAGGCCCGCAGCGCCGGTGCCGCCCGGCTCGGCCTTGGTGATCTTCACGAACGCCTCGCGCGGCGCGCCCGTCGGGCAGTGGATGTCGGGTTCGAATCCCTTGCGCAGGCCCTGGCCGAACATCGCCTTGTGAACCAGCGAATCGGTCATCCAGGTGGGCTTCAGCCAGCCGCGCGTCGCCGACTGATGCGAACCGGAACGGAACATGGCTTGATAGCCGGTGCGCGGGTTCTTCGCCAGACCATCCGCGCGCGTCTTGCCCCCTTCCACCGAACCGGGCGTGGCCGTGTACATGTTGAACCACATGCGCGTGACCCCGCGGGGCGTTCCCGGGTAGTAACGCGCGCGGCAGAGCAGGCGGGCGAACTCCATGTTCTTCGGGTCCTTCTGCCAGCCGCGGAACGGCCGGTCTTCCGGGTCGGGATCGATCCACACGTAATCGCCGTCCTCCACGCCCAGCTCTTTCGCATCGGATGGGTTGATGTCGACATATCCTTCGGTGACGAAGGGACTGCGTCGGTCGCGGCGGTGGAGATCGCCGAAGGGACCGAAGAGCACGGCGATCATGTCGGTGTCGACCGGTGTGGTGTGTGCCCCGTGCCGGTACTTGGGCGTGTGGAAGATGAAGCGGAAACCCTTTTTCATCAGGGGATGGCTGGTCTTGCGGGCTTCCTCCCAGCGCAGAATGACGTTGCGCCCGCAGCGCGTCTCGCAGGAAAGGTCGTCGCGCCTTACGCCGTAACTTTCCGGGCCCTCGGCGCGAAATGCCTCGTGCCCGGGGCCGACGATAATGTTCGGCTCGTAGAATGTGGAGTCGACCGGCTCGCGGTGCACCGGGAGATTCTCCCCCGCCGCGATAAACTCGTCCTCTTCCCGGTAGAATTCCAGGCGGCCGCTTTTGGTGTACCACGGGATCGAGTCCGTCACCTGGTCGTAACCCACGCACTTGGGGGTGGTGCGGCTGTTCAGGAGTGCGGGAACGCCTTGCCTGGCCTTGGCTTCCAGGTCGACGAAACGATAGCCCTTGGTGTTGCTCGAATGATCCAGGACTCGCTGCAGATAGACGTCGGTGCGGAAGTCGCGCACGAACTTCCAGTAGTCGATAAAACGCCGGTCGCCGGTCAGCTCGGCCAGCTTGGCGCTCACCAGCGCCTGAACCTCGATATCTCCCAGGGTGTTGAAAGCACGCCGGATAGGAGTGCGCGGGAAGGTGACCAGGAAAGGATTGGTGACCGAGGCCGTCATGTCCGGGTGCTTCAGCTCGAACCACGCGTCGACGCCGAAGACGATATCGGCCCACTCGCACGAGGCGCTCCACCACCATTCGTTCACCGCGATCATCTCGATGCGCGGCAGCACGTTGATCACGGTGTTGAAGTGCCACTTGACGTTTCCCAGGATCGAGTTGGCGTTGGCGAACCACAGCGACTTGGTGGGCGCGGGAATGTGGGTCCTGCCGGTGAGCAGCTTGTCGCCCACGCGCAGCGGGTGATCCCCATGGTTGTAATAGTGCGCCGACTCCGGCTTCCAGTACTGCCGCACGCGCGCGGGCTTTTCGGGGTCGAGCTCGATGTCGAAAGGGTTCTCGTTGATCCACTGCGCCGCACCGTTGAACAAGGCTACGCGGTAGTTGCCCGCGAAGGAGCCTATATTGCCGGCGATCCCGCCGACGTTGCCCGTCAGGGCGGCCAGCAGCATCGTATCGCGGTCCTTGTTGTCGCTGTTGAAGAACTGGTTCGGCCCCATGCCGAGAGCGAAGAGCGTGGTACCGGGTTCCTCGGCGAGGCGGCGCGCCAGGGACTCGACGGCGGCCGCCGGTGCCCAGGTTATCTCTTCGGTGGTCTTGGGATCGAAGTGCGCGGCGTACTCCCGCACGAGGTCGAAGACCGGCCGGCAGCGGACGCTGCGCCCGTCCGACAGCGCCACTTCCACCGAACCTTCCAGGAGAGGATCGCGCACTCCCGAGTTCTTGCCCACCATGTCGCGGGTCAGCGCCCTGGGGACGCCGGCGGCCCGATCCCACCAGACAAAGTCGCCCCACTCCAGGCGCATCGGCTCGGCGACCAGCGACATGGTCTGGGCTATCGGAGGCGGTTCCCTTTCTCCCGTCTTGAGTACTGTCGTATTCCTGAGTTCCGCCGGCCGGCCGCCGAAAACCTCCGCGGCGCGCAGATACTTGAGCGTGTCCATGCGCACCAGCAGCGGCAGGTCCGTCCACTGAGCGACGAACCGCGCGTCGTAGAGCTTCTCGCGCAGGACGACATGGACAAGGCCGAGCGCGAGAGCGGGCGTGGTACCGGGCCGCACCACCAGCACATCGTCGGCCTTCGAGGCGGTGGCCGAATACTCGCAGGCGATCACCACCACCCTGACCCCTTTCAACCGGGCTTCAGTGAGCCAGTGCGCGTCGGGCATCTTCGTGGTGATCCAGTTCATGCCCCATACGACCAGCGTCTTGCACCGTTCGGCGGCGTGCAGATCGAATTCCACGGTCTGCTGGCCCGAGACCATGGGATGGCCCGGCGGCAGGTCCGTATGCCAGGAGTAATTGTCAAAACCTTTGGCTCCCAGGGCCTCGTCCGGACCGACCTTGCGGATGGCAGCATCGAGCAATGCGAGCGAATTCGCCAGCCTGTACATGCCGAAGACGCGGGTGATGCCGAGCAGGGGCATGCCTCCCCGGAACTTGAGGGTCCGAACTCCGGCTCCCTCGGCGGCTTCGATGCACACGTCGTCGTAATGCTGCGCCTTCAGCCGCCTCTTGCCCTCCTCGCCGCTGTATGTCTCCGCGATGTTCTTGAGAGCGGCGGCGGCGATCGCAGCGGCTTCGTCATAGCCGACGCGCAGCCATTCGTCGCGCCCGCGCGCGAAGTGGCGCCGGAGGGGCAGGCCGTCGGGCCCGCGGGGGAATCCGGCTTCGTACCATTCCTTGAAGCCCTTGCGCACCAAGCAACCCGTCACCCGGCGGTCGCCGTAGAATCGGCGAGTCAGCGCGAGGCCCTTCTGGCAGACGCGCGGGTCCCAGCGATGGCTCGCCCGGTTGCCCGCGAGGTCGGCGGCCTCGCCGTATTTCATCGTCGGACCGATGCGCACCACCACGCCGTTGCGTACGTAGGCATTGAGGATGCAATTGTGCGTGTCGTTGGGCGCACAGGTGAACGTGAATACCGAATCGTATTTCCACAGATCGCGGTAGACCCGCTCCCAGCCGCGATCCGGATAAGCGGCCAGCGGGTTCTGCATCGCCTCGAGCCCCCAGGCCTCGCGCGTCGAGGCCGCCAGGCCGCCGAAGCCGGCGGCGGTCAAGAGCTCGAGGAAATCTCGGCGGTCCATCTCGTGCTTCATTGCCTGCCTCCCTCGAGAGAACGCAGATAGGCGACGACGGCTTCGATCTCGGCGCGGTTGAGCGCCGGCCGGACGGGCGAGGGTTCCAGAAAGCCGGCCATGGCCGTGCCGCGGCGCCCGCGGGCGATGGTTTCGACCAGATAAGTGTCGGTTGCCGATTCGAGCAGCAGCTTGTTATCGAGGGCCGGACCCTCGCCGCCTCTGCCCTGCTTGCCGTGACACCCGGAACAGGCGGAATCGAATATGCGCGTGCCCTGCACGGCATCCGCCCGAACCCAGCGCGCCGGCCGCGGGTCGGGCTCGGCCGCGGCACCGCCGATCGTGCGGATATATCCGAGCACGCTCCGGATCTCTTGCGGGCGCAGGCCGCCTTCCTTGAGCCATCCGGGCATCCGGCGGCCCGGCCGCCCCTGCTCGACGGTCTTTGCCAGCAAAGCCTCCGGCGCTATCGCCAGAAAGTCGGGATTGGCCACGGAAGGAAAGGAGAGCGTACCCGGCAAACGGCGGCCCAACCCGTCGGCGCCGTGGCACCCCGAGCAGAAGGCTCCGAACAGAGTCTCGCCGTCTCCGGAGAACTCGCGCTCGCCGAGCTTGACGGCGCGGATGCGGTCCCTCGGCAGATAGACGTCGCGCAGCTCCTTGCGCCGCAAGGAAAGGGTGAAGAGCGTCAGCAGCTCTATCTCGCGATCCGATAGCGCGACCGGCGGCATCTGCGAGCCGGCCACCACCGAGACCGGCGAGCGGAAATGCTCGGCCATCCAGTTCTTCAGGCCGCCCCCGCCGGGAACGTTCTCGAAGCTCACCTGCGCGGGGTCCTTGAATCCCGCGAGTGTCAGGTCCGGGCCGTCGTCTCCGCCCACGCCGCTCATCTTGTGGCAACCCAGGCACCCGGAGGAGAGAAAGACGCTCTTGGCCTCCATCAGCTTCGGCGCCGCCACGCGCGTCGCCAGGAAAACATCGAGCAACGCCAGATCGCACGCCGATACGGGTCGGAAGGCTTCCTTCCACAAGCCGGAGGAAGCCTGATTGCGCCTGACGAGATGCCCGGCGTACCAATCCGCGTCCCATGTCACCAGCCCGGCTCTCGAGAGGTCCGGCCCTTCCATGCCGCCCCCGTCGGGGCGCAGCGTGCCGCCTCTGCCGTCGACCCGGTGACAGGCGTAACAGTCCAGCCTTTCGAAAGCGAGCGCCGCCGCCCGCAACCGGCGGGCGCCGGGAACGCCCAGGGCGACATGGCATACGCCGCAGCCGGCCTGCGACATCTCTTTGTCCAACATCGGCTCGGGCCAGAAGGGCACGTCACCGTGGGCGTCCCGCTTCTCGGTGGCCTGTCCTTGACCGCCGTGGCAGATAGTGCAGCCGTACTCGGCCGGATCGTGAACGACCGGCCTGTGCGCGTGCAGAACCCCGGAACCGTACACGTCCTGCTCGCCGGGGCCCATCGACACATGGCAGGAGGTGCAGCGGTCCGCAACGCCGAGCGAAGCGTTGACCACCTGGCGCAGCTGTACGGCTATCGGACCCTGCTCGTTGCGCCCTTGCGCCTGGATGCGCCGCCATTCCTTCAGGAGATTCTCCTCGACCGCAGCCCACAAAAGCAGCAGGAGAACGGCACTGCTGGAGCCGAGCAGCAGATACTTGTTTCGTTTCATGACCTCAGTGCCCGGGCCAATCGGCCGGAGACCAATAAAACACCCAGTTGGGACCGCGGAAGTAGGTGCCGATCACGGTGAGCACGAGAAAGCCGCACAGAAAGCACGTGAAGAGCGCCAGAGAACCGGCGCGCAAGGAGTCGTAGCGGCGCACGGCCCACAAGGAAAAGAGCGCGTAGAGCAGCGTCAGCAGCGTCCCCGGGTTGACCAGCGTGATCACAAGCTGAGGAATGTGCGGGAACCATTCGCGCAGCCAGCCGAAACGGATGGCGACCGCCTCGATCAGCACGGCGGTCGAAAGCCCGAAGGCGGCCGCAAACCCCACCAGGCGCCGGCCGCCCGGCCCGCCGCACCACTCTCCCGTGCCTTCCGTTTCACGATCGAGATACGGGATCAGCGCCAGACCCAGCAGGACGATCGCGGGAATTCCGACGCCGCCCATGAAGGCGCTGAAGGACACCATCTCCTGCACGCCGAGAAAATACCAGGGAGCCTTGGCCGGGTTCTCGGGAAGGTTGGGGTTTGCCAGCTCCTTGAGCGGGGCATTGGAGACGAGCGACAGCGCAAGGCAGATGAACAGGGTGACCATCAGCACGGCCAGCTCGGCGTAAAACAGATGGGGCATCGATGGGACCGTGTTCTCAGGCCCGCGCCCCACAGCGGGCGTGCGCCCGCGCACGATCGCCGCCAGGTGATAGGTCTTCAACGGGGCCTCGGTAAAGACCGGATAGCTATCTTCGACCCCGGCGCGCGCCAGGCGCCGCTCCGCGTCCGCAGGGCGCACCAGGCCGCCGTCCTTGCGGATGCGCCAGAAATGCACGGCCATGAGCGCCGCGAGCACGAGCGGCAGAAGCATGACGTGCAGCAGGTAGAAACGGATCAACGCCTCGGCGCCCACCTGATCGGAGCCGAGCAGCAGCAGGCGCAACAACCCGCCGGGATCGAAGTGCTCCGTGATGCCGAGAGCATCGGTGACTTCGCGCGGCGATTGGGCGATGTTGGCGCCGATGGTTATGGCCCAGTAGGCAAGCTGGTCCCAGGGCAGCAGATATCCGGTGAAGGAAAGTCCCAGCGTGACCACCAGGAGCCCGATGCCGATGAGCCAGTTGTATTCCCTCGGCCGGCGGTAGGCGGCGGTGTAGAACGTACGCGCCATGTGCAGGATGACTGCCACAACCATGACGTTGGCCGCCCAACGGTGAAGGTTGCGGATCAGCCGCCCCGTCGGCACCACGTAGTGAATGTCCTTGATCGATTGATAGGCCGCCTCGGGATAGGGTTTGTAATAGAACATCAACATGACGCCGGTCACCAGCGCGATCAGAAACGCCGAGACGCTCAGGATGCCCAGCCCCAGCGTGGTGCTCCAGCGCAGGCTCCAGCGGTGCGTGCGCACGGAGTGCACATGCAGAAAGACGTTGCCGAACACGAACCGCGAGCGCGCCCGGTCGGTGACGGGAGCTCCCGTGCGCAAGGCGCTCTCGACGAAACGGCGCGGCGCGGCCTTAAGGTTCCGGACGAATTCCTTGAGCGCATCCTTTTCCACAACGCCGCCTGTCATGCCCTCACCCTGGTTCCCTGCGGCACGGTTGTGCCCTCGTCTATGGTCCAGACGCCGCCGCTCACGCTCACCTTGAGCCAGGGCAGCGGCCGCGGCGCCGGCCCCTTGCGCACTGTGCCGTCGGCAGCGAAGCGCGAGCCGTGGCAGGGGCATTCGAATCCATCCGCGGAAGGCTTGACCACGCAGCCCAAATGCGTGCAGACGGTCGAGAGCCCATAGCCGCCCTGGGCGTCGCGGAAGAGCGCCACCGCGCGGCCGGGCGGAACGAAGGGCGTCCCGGGCGCGAGCGTCTCGGGCAAGGCGACGCGGAATCTCTTCGAGGGCGAGGCCAGCACGGCGGCCTTGGGCAGTCTGAGCATGCCGATGATGCCGAACAACAAGGCGCCGGCCGCAGCCCACAGGGCAGTGAGCCCCAGCCAGTCCCGCCGGGGAACGGCCTCGGGATCGAGGCGCGATCGCGATCTCTGGAGCGCCCTGGTCATGGATTCCTCCAGGAGGTGCTGAAACTGACGCGTTCCATCGTTATGGCATCCACCGGGCAGCGCGCGGCGCAGGCCGCACAGCGGATGCAACGTTCTTCGTCCTTGATAATCGCCGAGTGCCCGGAGAGGTCGGCTCCGGCACCCAGCAGGGCGTCGACGGCGGCGCACCACTCCTCGCCCCCGTCGACCTCGCTCAAGGGCACCAGCTTGAGGCACAGCGTGGGGCACACGTCGGCGCACCCGCCGCACAGCACGCAGCGTGCGCCGTCGAAAACGGGCGTTACGCCGCAGTCCAGGCAGCGCGAGGCCTCGCGCACGGCCTCCCGGGCCGTATAGCCGAGCTCGACCGGCGCATCCGGCAGGAGCAGCCGCTCCGGCGGCGCCGCCAGCGGAACCGGGACACGGCGAATCGCCTCGTAACCCCGCTCGCGGCCGTAGCCTTCCTCGACCAGGTAGGCAGTGACCGCGTCCGGGGCCAGGTCGCGACCGGTCAGGTACCGGTAGACCGAGCGCGCCGCCGCCTTGCCCGAGGCGACCGCATCGATGAGCAGGCGCGTGCCGTGCGCCAGATCGCCCGCCACGAACACGCCCGGCGCGGTCGTCGCCAATGTTTCCGGATCCGCCTTGGGCCACCCGGGCCGCACCTGCTCGACGTCCCTGCCGCCGTCCTCGAGAAACTCCAGCCGCGGCGCCTGACCTACGGCAAGCATGACGGAATCGCAGGGGACGGTGATCTGGTCGCCGTCATCATAGAGCGGCGCGAATCTGCGTTTTTCGTCATAGACGCGCCGGCAGCGCCGGAAGCGCACGCCGGTCGGAGCTCCGGAAGCATCGCGTTCGATCGCCACCGGACCCCAGCCGTTCATACGTTCGATGCCCTCTTGATCGCCTTCCACGATCTCGGCGGTGTCGGCGGGCATCTCCTCCAGGCTCTCGAGCGAGACCAGCGTGACCCTGAGCATGCCGGGCAAGCGCACCGCCGTGCGCGCCGTGTCGTAAGCGATCTGACGGAGGACCGTGCGCGCCACGTCGTAAGCGACGTTGCCACCGCCGATGACCACCACCTTGCGGCCGAGTCGCACCGGCTCGCCGAGCGCCACCGAGCGCAGCAGGTCCACTCCCCCCAGAACGCCCGGGCCGTGCTCTCCGGGCAATCCCAGCCGGCGCGATGCCTTGGCGCCCGTCGCCAGAATCACCGCGGCGTGGCCGCGCCTCAGGCTCGAAAACGCAACATCCTTGCCCACGGTCACGCCGCAATGGATCTCGACCCCCAAGGCGCGGATCACGTCCACTTCCCGTGCGATCACGTGACGCGGCAGGCGATAGGCGGGGACGCCGACGGCGAGCATGCCGGCGGGAACGGGTTCCGTCTCGAAAACCACCGGCTTGAAACCGAGGAGCGCCAGGTCGTGCGCCGCCGACAGGCCCGCAGGCCCTGCGCCGATGATGGCCACCGGCCGGCCGTCGCCGAGGACCAAACGTCTCTGCAGAGCGGAGTGCAGCAGCGCCGCCATCTCATCGGCACCCGCCGCAAGCAATGCGCCGAAGGCCTCGACTTCCTCCAGTACCGCTCGCGGATCCCTGGCTTCCGGGCCGTACATCTCGCACACGAATCGCTTGAGCGCCCTGATGGCAACCGGCCGGTCCACGCCCACGAAGCATCCGTCCCTGTCCGTCAGCGGTATCTTGCCGCGTCGGCAGGCCGCTTCGCAGGGCGCACCGCATACGCGTCCGCAGATCGAGGCGAACGGGTTCGGGCCGCGCGCTATCAGATAGGCTTCACGAAAGCGCCCCTGGGCGATCGCGCGCACATAGCCGCGCGCGTCCGTATGCACCGGACAAGCGAACTGACAGGAAATCAGGTCGCGATGGTGATTCTCTCCCGGCAGATCCACGCGCAGCAGCGTCATGACCCCGAAACACCCCTCGCCCGGTCGTCCCGGCCCGCGGCCCCTGCATGCACGCGGAGCAACCTGCCTTCCGCCATCAGGCACGGGATGCCCGTGCCCGCCGATCCGGAAGCCTGCGGCTTCTCGAGAAGCCGCGCTATGGTCCAGCGCCCGAGAACGCCGCACACGGCTTCGTGAAGCTCCCTGGCCGCCCGGTGGAAGTTGCACACGTCCCTGTCGGGCCGCGTCGACCGGCAGTAGTGGCCCATGATCTTTCCCTGGCACGCCTCCACCACCGCGAGCAGGGTGATCTCATCCGGGCCGCACGCGAGGCGGACTCCGCCCCTGGCCCCCCTCTCGACTTCGAGAATGCCCTGCCGCACCAGGCGGCGCAGCACCTTGGCGAGGTAACTCGGGGATTCCCCCAACGCTTCCGCCAGCCGGCGGGGCGACCAACACACGCGCCGGTCCTGGCGCGCCAGCCAGATCAGCGCGCGCACGGCCGATATGGAGGACCTGTTCACCATGAGGTTGCCGCCTTAATGCGGACAAGATATATCAATATTATCCCATATGTCCAGCCTTATTTGCCCATGACCGCCGCCGGTCCGGCTGCCTGCGGCCCAGCACCTGAGCCCACGGCCGAAAGCCTGTATAATTGGCCGTGCGATGCGCGGGCGCGCGCGCAGGCTGCGAGCGCACACCGGCCCGGGGAGAAGCGAAAGGCGCAGGCTGCAAGCCATGGATTCCTCCTTCTTCCATCCCGCTGTCGGAATCGTCGGGCCCACGGGTGCGGGCAAAAGCACGCTGGCAAGCCTCCTGGCCGGGCGCTTCGGCGCCGAAATCGTCAGCTGCGACGCGCTGCAGGTCTATCGCGGCATGGACATCGGAACGGCCAAGCCCGCGCCCCACGAGCGCCGCGCCATACCCCACCACATGATCGACCTGTGCGCGCCCGACGAAGACTTCACGGCCGGAGAGTACCAGCGCCGGGCGCGCCAGGCGCTGCAGGACATCCGGCAGCGCGGGCGCCTGCCCCTGGTCGTCGGCGGCACGGGATTCTACTTCCGCGCGCTGATCGAAGGCCTCTTCGACGGCCCGGGCCGCTCGCAGGAAATCCGCAGCCGCCTGCGCCGCATCGCCGAACGCAAGGGGGCATCCTATTTGCACGCCCGCTTGCGGCGCTTCGATCCCGAGGCCGCCGCCCGCATCGCACCCGCCGACATCGCCCGCACCGTGCGCGCCTGCGAAATCTACTTCCTCAGCGGCAAGACCATGACCTGGTGGCAGCGCCAGCCCCGGGACGCCCTGCAAGGCTTCCGCTGGCTGAAGCTCGGCCTTTCCTGGCCGCGCGCGCTGCTCTACGAAAGGATCGACGCGCGCGTCGAGGAGATGTTCGCGCAGGGCTTCGTCGAGGAAGTGCGCCGCCTGATCGAAAAATACCCAAGGAACTGCCATGCCTTTACGGCCATCGGCTACCGCCAGATCATCCTTCACCTCGAGGGCCGGCTCACGCTCGAGCAGGCCTTGCGCGAAACGCAAAAGGCCTCGCGCCGTTACGCCAAGCGCCAGCTGACCTGGTTCCGCACCGACGGGGAAATCGTCTGGCTGGATGCCGCCGCAGGAATCGAGTCTGCTGCCGCGCAGGCCGGGCGCCTGATCGAAAACTTCCTCGGTCGGGGCACTGCATGAGACGGCACGGCGCCGCGCGCCCGGGAGCAACGGCGCGCTCTCAACCCGACTTGCACGCGCTCTGCGGAAAGTGCCAGAATTTGCACGGCCCGGACGGTTCGCTGAAACATCGGGCCGCCCCCTGCATCTGCCGAATCAGGCGGAAAGGGAAACGCCGAGGCGGCCGATACGAGGCCAAAGGAGGGAGAGCATGCAGTTCCGAATGCTGACGGCCATCGCGATGTGCGCGTTCCTTGGCGCGCCGGCCTTCCCCCAGACTTCGGAAGACCTGGCCAGGGCGCGCGACCTGTACAACGGGAAAAAGTTCCAGGAGGCCGAGACGCTCCTGCGCCGGGTGCTGGACGCCGAGCCGGGGAACGCCGAAGCCGGCTACTGGCTGGGCCTGAGCCTGCTCGAGCTCAAGAGGTTCGATGAAGCCGAAGAGACGCTGCGCAAGGCCGAACAGAACCGGCCGGAGGAATCCGGGGCGATGCCCAGGATCGATATGATCCGCGTCGGACTCGCCCGCTGCTATATGGAACGCGAACGCCTCGGCGAAGCGCAGGCGGCCCTCGACGAAGCCGTCCGCATCAAGGCCGACAATCCCGACGCCCATTTCTACCGCGGCATGCTCGAAGCGCGGCGCAAGGATTACGCCTCCTCGGCGCGCTCCATGGACAAGGTCATCGAACTGGATCCGAAGAATGCCTATGCGTACTACTATGCCGGCCTCGCCTACAATCAGATCAAGAGGCCGGATCTGGTCGTCCAAAGGCTGCAGACATTCCTGAAGCTGGCGCCGGACGCGCCCGAAGCCTCCAAGGTTCAATCGCTGCTGCGCTCGATCCGCTGATGCGGCGGCGGTTCCGCATCGCAGTCCGGCTAGAAGCCCGGCGGCGCCGACAGGTTCATGAAACAGCGTTCGAGGAAAGTCAGGATATCCGTTGCCGCCGCCTCGCTGGCCGTGGCGCTGCCGGTCGCACTGACCATGCTGCATACCGGGGCGGCGCGACGCTACATCCTCGGAGAAATCGCGGACTACCTGCGCGACCGGCAGGGGATCATTCTGTCGGTCGAGGAGTTCCGCTACAACCTGCTCGCCTTGAGCGCCGCTGTCCGCGGCCTGGAGCTGAAATCCGCCGCCGATCCCGAAGCCCCCGCCTTCCTGCGCCTCGGGCGCGGTGAATTGCGCCTGCGTTTCCCAGGCGGGCCCACGCCGGCCGTCGGCGGCTCTCTCGACGAAGTGGAGATCTGGGTCATGTACGACGCCCGGGGGCACAGCAACCTGCCGGCGACGCGATCGGCGGGAAAGGGTGCGCCGCCCCGCCTGCTCGTTTCCAGCCTGACGGTCTCGAAAGGCTCGGTCCGGTTCAGGCATGCGGGCCGCGCCCTCGCAGCGGAACTGCCCGAGTGGAGCCTCGAAATCCGCGGCGAGGCCGCCACGCGCAATCACCGCCTGGCCGCGCACGCCGCGCGGCCGGGAAGCCTGAGCTATGACGGAAGGGTCACCGCTGTCGACGCATTCCACCTCGAAGTCCGGCAGGAAACCGACCGCCTGCGCATCGACCGTCTCGAGGCGTCGGCGGGTGGCTCTTCTCTGCGGATTTCCGGGCTCTTGTCGGGCTGGGACGATCCCAGGCTCGATCTGGCCTTGGACGGCGACCTGGACCTTGCGCGCCAGGCGGTTCTTTTCCCCGCAGGCTTCGAGCCCGCGGGCCGCCTGAAGGTGAGAGGCTCGGCGCGCGGTCCGGCCTCGGCACCGGAATTCAGCGGCGACGTCGAGGGAACCGGATTGCAGGCCCTTGGTCTGGACCGCATCTCCCTGCGCGCACGCGTCTCATGGTCCGGTGCCAGAGCTGCGCTCACGCTCGATCATGCCCGCCTGGAATCACCCTATGGATCCGCCGAGTGCGCCGCCGCCCTCTCGCTCGCCGGCGGCGACGCGCCGAGTTCGCTTGCTGCGACCCTCCGCAATGTCGACCTCGGAGCCGCATCCCGTGCGCTGCGGCTCCCGCTCGCTCTTGCCGCCCGCGCCTCGGGCAGCGTCCAGGCCTCCTGGAAGGGGCTCGATCTCGCCTCGGCACGAGCCGCAGCGCGCATCGAGCTTCGTCCGACGACACACTCGCCGGCACGCGCGCAGCTTCCGCTCGCGGGCACGATCGATGCGCAGTACAAGGAAGGACTCTTCGCGCTGCACGTTCCGGCGGCGCGCATGCTGGGATCGGATGTTCAGGGCCGATTGTCGGTCGACGGCCGGCGCCGGCTGGCCGGGTCCGTTACGGCTGCCACGGCCGGCCTGAGCGATGTGCGCGCGGCTCTCGGGCGCTTCCTGGGCTGGGAAGACGGACCCGCCTCCGGTACCGAGATCGACGGGAGCGCCCGGCTCGATCTCGAGATCACGGGCAGCCTTGACGATCCCGGCGCCTCGGGCACGCTGACCGTGCGCGAGGGCCGGGTGGGCCCTATTGCCGGAGTCGCCCTCGATGCCCGCATGCAGCTGGACAGTAAAAGCCTGGAATTGCTCGAAGCCCGCCTTGTATGGCAGGAGCACAGCCTCAGGATGGACGGCCGCCTCGATCTGTCCGCAACGGAGCCCGCTTTCCGGTTCGCTGCCGCCGCCGAGGATCTCTCCCTGACCTCGCTCGCCGCCGGCCTGGGGCTGGAAATCCCGCTCGCAGGATCCCTCACGCTGCGTTCCGAACTCGAGGGCACGGCAGCTCAGCCGAAGGGCAGAGTCGCTCTGGCGATCTCCGGACTCGCGGCATACGGCGAAAGGTTCGACACTCTCACTGCCGACCTCAGCCTTGCCGGCCCGCGGATCGCACTCGAAAGTCTCGACCTCGTCCGCGACAGGACTTCCTCCCCGTCGGCCGACCTGCACGCCGAGGGATGGTTCGACTTCAAGACCCAGGAAACAGCCTTCAGGCTCGACGCCCGTGATCTTCGGATGGAGAGCTTGTCCCTTCCGGGAGACCTGCCCGTCCGGGGCAGCTTCGATATGACGGCCGAAGGCTCCGGGACGCTCGCAGATCCCCATGTCGCTGCGTCGTTGCGAGGCCGCGGCATCCGGATCGCGGATTACGACATCGGCGACATCGCACTCGAAGCATCGTCGCAAGGGTCCGAATTGCGACTTGCGGGCAGTGCTCCCGCGCTCGGCCTCGCGACCGGGGCTTCAATCGCCCTGCACTCGCCTCATGCGTCGACCTTCGATGTCCGCGCCGACGGGTTCGACCTGGCCCGCATCCCCGTTCCAAGCCTGGCCGGAGTGCCGCTGCGGGGCACGCTTTCAGCCGAAGCCCAAGGAATCTGCGACCTGATCGACCCTTTGCGGGGCAGTTTTTCCGCCCGGGTGAACCTCGTGAGTCTGGAAGTGGGTGAGTCGAAGATTCACAACGACGCGCCGGTGATGATGGAGTTCGCGGGCGGGTTTCTCGAGATTCACCCGACGGCTTTCGTATCGGAGGGCTTGCGCATCGCCGTCGGCGGGAGAATTCCCGTCATGGATCGCGGGGCCGCCCTTGCGCTCGAGATCGAAGGGCAGGCGGACGTGGCGAAGATACTCTCTCTACTGCCCACGGGGAAGGCGGTTGCCGCAAGAGGTGCTCTCCATGCGAGCACGCGATTGGAGGGCACGCTCGAGCGGCTGCGCCTTTCCGGCAGGATCGCCCTCGAGGAAGGATGGCTGCAGATTGCAGATTCAGTCCCGCCCCTCGAAGACCTCTCCGCCGAGCTGCGCCTGGATCACGGGGCCTTGCACGCGGACGCGATCCGGGGCCGCTGGGGCGGGGGAGAGGTGCGCCTGCAAGGGTCGATGCCGCTCCGGATGCTCTCCGATCTGCTTCCCGTTCGCCTGGAGTCGGGCGCCGACCCGGCGCGCTTCACCGCGGAACTCGACAAGCTGACGCCGGAATCCATTCCGGCTCTGTCGGACCGGATCGCGGGGGCCGTGACGCTGCACATAAGCGGTGAAGCCGACCGCTTGAGGCTCGAGGCCCTGGCGGCCCGACTGATATTGCAAGAGCTGCGCCTGAGCGCCGGCAGCTACCAGGTCGAACAAGCCGGCGCCGGAATCATCACGATCCGCGGCGGGACTGCGACCATCGAGCCTTGGATTGTTTCAGGCCCGGGGACGAAGCTGAGCATCCGTGGCACGGCCGGGCTGCTGCGCGACGCACCGCTCGATCTGCATGTCGACGGGCTCTTCGACGCAGGCTTGCTGAGCTATTGGACCGAAAGCCTGCGCGCCGCGGGCGAGACCCGTTTGAACTTGACCCTGAGCGGGAACCTCGGGGCTCCGGAAATCCACGGTTTCCTGGAGGCGAAGCGAGCGCAGCTGGAGATCGAGTCGCCCGGCCTGAGAGCGGAGAACCTGGATATCCGCGTGAGCGCCACTCCGCAAGGGCTCCACATCGAACGCCTTCGGGGGGAACTCAACGGAGGCAGCCTGGAGGCGGGAGGGCGGCTGGATATTGCCGGAATCGAAGTCCGCGGCTTTGAAATCGAAGCCCGAGTCTCGGGCGCCTCGCTCGACTTTCCGGCCGGGTTGCGCTCGGCGGTCGATGCCGAATTGAGCGTGCGCTCCGCCGGAGATCGCATACTGGTCGGAGGCGCCGCTCATATACTCGAGGGCTCCTACACCGAACCTCTCGACATCGAACGGGAGCTGCTTCGCTACCTCCGGTCGGATCAGACACTCACGGGCGCCGGAGAGCCCGACCCCCGGCTTGCGCGGATCCGCTATGACGTCAAGGTGGACACCCGGAATCCCGTCGTGATCGATAACAACCTGGCACGCCTCGCCCTGGTCGCCGATCTGTCCCTTGCCGGCAGTTACTACCGCCCCGTCGTCACCGGGCGAATGAGCCTGCAGGAGGGAGGGGAGCTATTCCTGAGAGAGCGGACCTACGCCGTCGAGCGGGGCACCATCGACCTGATCAGCCAGGCCAGGATCGAGCCGTCACTCGACATCCTGGCCAAGACCAGGGTCGGCTCCTACGAAATCGACCTCGAGATCTCCGGCACGCCGGATGATCTCAAGACCGCCCTGCGA
>Ga0129301_1000474_pt1 | contig 22188 bp, 28 predicted proteins | sample ConPoolayeHmetaG_FD_94489 | JGI IMG/M metagenome (GOLD analysis project Ga0129301, IMG submission 94489) | Hot spring microbial mat communities from California, USA to study Microbial Dark Matter (Phase II) - Cone Pool mat layer H metaG ...
GCATGGGTTTATTTCCTTTAGGAGAAACCCTCAACGTTGAACATTTCTTAATCAACTGCATAATCAACCATTCTGTTAGCTTACGGTATTTAGTCCATAAACAAATCCAAGCAACATACTTCATATTGTCATCCCAAGACGCCATAGGCTTGTTGAAGATGGCGTGATAGTGGTTAGGAGAAGACCGTAAAATAATGAAGCCTTCCAAACGAAACTGTCTGCAGGCTCGCTGACACCAATACAAGACGGTTTGGAATTTAGCGTTGTCGAAATCCAATTTTAAGGTTTCTTCATCGCTGAATCCTAAGACGCATTTCAGTTTAGTCTGCATATTCGACTTCTGGTTTTTCAATCCACTCACCAGCTTCTCCATACTTTTCTGGATTCGCAATCAGCTTGTCTGCTGAAACGGTGGTGAAGTCTTCTTTTGGCAAATAGCGATGGGCTATTATGGTTGCTTTGTAGAGTTTTTTGTCTTCTCCATGTATTTCCCATCTTTTAGATTTTGAAACGGTTTTTGTTCTTTTAGTCTTCTTTCTATACCTCTGCTTTATTCCGTCTTTGCGTTTTTTCCAATATCTTTGGCGAACGTAAACCTTTTCTGGAACATCACCATACACAGCAATTTTCTGAACCATTAGACTCGCCTCCGTCTGCACTTGTTCTGCGGACAGTTCGAACAGAACTTCATATAGACGTGATGGCAGAGCAGTTTATCAAAGCCTCTATGACTTACGAACTTAATTGCTGGACCTTCGCTTAAATCAACCAAGACGCCAATGAACTTTTCAGTTTTAGAAGTTTGTTTCACCAATAGTTTTCACCTCTGCCTTCAGAAGCGAACATTTCAGTTTCTTGATAGATGGCTTTGTTTTTAGCGGAAAGCGGTTTTCCACTCCAACAACTTTCGCAAATAGGATACGTTATCCGAAGGTCATAATAGCGAAGCTGATAGTATTCTTCATTAACTCTAATGGTTTCTCCGCAGATGCGACAAACATGGTTAAGTTTTGCTTTGCGTTTGACAACATAGCCTTTTTCAGATTTGAATTTTTTAGCTTTCGGACACCATTTAAAACTGTCTTTCAAAGGCATTTTTCAACACCTCATATCTCCTTCGGGTTGTCTGGCAAACGAATGAAGTCGCATAGTTCTCTTAGTTCCAAAAAGTCTTCATAGTTCACTTCGTTTCTACCTTTGTCGTAGGCTATGGCTTTTGCTAAAAGCCTCAGCATTTTATGAAGTCTGAAACCTTCAATGTTGAAGGAAATTTTGTATTTTCCATATTTTGTTTGTCGGATAACATGGAATTTTCTGAGTCTTTCCGTGAGTTGTTCGCTTAAAACTTGTATTCCAGAAGCTATGTCTGGGTTGTTTATGGTTACTGTTTGTTTTCCTCTCTTTTTTATGGTTGCTGTGGTTTCGTCTACGATTTTGGGAAGTTCTTGTCTAATGTAGCGGTTTATGTCGTTTCTTGTGGATTCTGAATATTTCCAGCTTATAGGCAAGATTCTTGTTAAATGCCCCGTTTTATTCCATGTTCCAAAATGCTCTTTAAATATCTGTGGAGTTAAACCAGTCATCACTCCCATTCTTATTCGGTGTTTCAAATGGTAAGTTTGTCCATAGTATAAGCTCATCTGCACACCTTCATCTAAAAGGTTAAGCAATGTTCCGAAAACAGATTGAACTACACTATAACGGTTAGCTAAAGCTCTTTCAAGGTCTAAAACTATTAGATGATAGACTGTTTGTTTTTTGTCTTGTTCTCTTATAAGTCTGTTTAATGGTTTGTTGCTTAGGTTTTCTATCGTTGCCGTGTGAGGTGCTTTTAGGAATTTAAGCAGTATTCTCGTTTTGTTATGTTCTGTGGGAGCTATGAGCCATGGGCTTAATGGTGCTGAGGGCGGTTCTTCTTTTATTTGTGCTGAGATTATGCTGTATTTGACGATTTTAACTATTTGTTTTGTCTTGTAAAGGTCGTCTAAAATTGTATAAACTCCAGAGGTGTTTTGAGTGAGTTTAATCACAAATTCGGAATTATGGCTGTTCTCCGTCTTTTGAGTGCTGGAGTTTATACAATTTTTGACGGAGTTTTTGACGGAAAGGTTGTTCTGCATCATGTTTCACCATCCATAAGTTTTAGGCTTCTCCAGATTTTTCGAGTTTTTTTATGTATTGGTGGATGGCGTCTCGTATCAAGGCGCTTCTTGAAGTTTCTTTTTCCAGAGCTATTTGTCCAAGTTTTTTCCATGCGGATTTAGTGATTACCATAATGACTTCTTTTTTGTCTGTTGAACCCGATTTTCCTTTTTTCTTTGCCATAGGATTCCCCGAGATATATAGGAAACCGTAATGTTTATATTTTATGGTGTAAAGTATATTTACATGGTGAGATAAATGGCAAAAAAAGAATTAAACCTTCTAAGCAAAAAAATCAGAGCAAAAATTCTGCAAACACTTTTACGAACAGAAACACCACTCCACTTCTTAGCACTCCATAAAAAAGTTGAACCAATGTCCACAAGAACCCTATCAAAACACCTAATCATCCTTGAAAAAGAAGGCTTAATATTCAGAAAAATTGAAGGCAGAAAAATCGTTTTTGAACTCAACAAACCCAAAACCATCATAGAACTTAGAAAAGAATTTTTTGAACAACTTGTTAGCCTTCTCACAGTCTATGGAAACATACTAAATGAGAAAACAAATGCTATAACGCAAAACTACCTAAACACAATAAAAGAGAGCATTGAAAAGCCAGAAGTAGAAAAAGTTTTCATTAGAACCATTGAATATGCAAAATCCGTTAAAATTCCCATCTCTAAACCCTATGAACCATTAGAATTTACGGAAACAAAAACAATAAAATGTGAGTATTGTGGAGAACAACATCAAATTTCAGAAGATATGCATGGTTTCTATTATGAATGTCCAAAAGAAAAGAAGATAAAACGCATAGAGAAACCGAAAGAACCAAACTTAACCATAGAGCCTTTAAATCTTAAAAGAAAAATGAAAGTGAATAATCATGAAAGCGAAAACGCAGAAAATTGTTCTTAATGGAAACGGCTCTTATTTGGGAATGCAGAAAGGCTGTTTCATAGTGAAAGACAAGCGAGGCAACATTAAGCGTTATCCCATGTTTGAAAGCGAAATCGGAGAGATAATCATAACAAGCGGAAATTACATTAGCTCAAGCGTTTTAGCGTCTTGTGGCTTTTGGGAAATTCCTATTGTTGTCATGACAAAGAACCTGAAGCCTGTTGCTGTTTTGCGTAGTCTTGATGATGATGAGCGTGTCAAGACACGGTTAGCTCAGTATGAGAGTATCAAAAACGGAAAAGGTGTTCAAATTGCAAAACAGATAATCCTAAGCAAGATTGAAAGCCAAAACATCATTTTAAGAAGGTATTCTCTTAGGCAACACGACTTAATGTTTTTCAAAGCCAAAATCGAAAGCCTAAATTCCAATAGCCTAAAAGATATCCGCAAACGGCTCTTGCCCATTGAAGGCAAAGCTTCAGAACACTACTTCAATGAAATCTTTAAACTGTTTCCAAAGAGTCTTAGAGTCGATAAACGCAAAAGCTTCAAGGCGTATGATGGAATCAATAACACTTTCAACTTAGCTTATACATTGCTGAAATATAGGGTTCATTCGGCAATTCTCAAAGCACATCTTGAGCCATTTCTCGGGTTTGTTCATGCTGAGGCTCACAGCAAACCGTCTTTGACTTGCGACGTGATGGAGATTTACCGAAGCCTAATAGACAACTTTGTTATTGAGTTTAGCGAAACAATGAAGCCTAACGATTTTATCTTGAAGTCTGAGTGGTTCTCTGTTAATAGGCTTGGAAAAAGACAAGTGCTTAACAGAGAAAAGACTAAAGAGCTGACGCAAAGGCTTAATGATTATTTTGAAAGGAAAGTTGAAATTCCACGCATTAAGCATGGAAACAAACAAACCTTAGAAACCCTAATCAATGAAGAAACCATGCTTCTCGGAAAATACCTTAGAAACGAAATTCCACAATGGAAACCCAGAATAACCATTCCCAACTAACCATCTCAATCTTTTTAATTTCTCTAAGAAGGAACTGCCCATGCTCTATAAGTTAATGAACTAAATAGTGCGTTCCAAAAGCTTATGTCGAAAACAAATTGTAATTGTTTGGTTTCTCCAGACGACATATACATTGTTTGTTCTTTTTTTCATATTTTCCCGCTCCCTCTATTTCAGCATAAACAGTAACCCATCCTTCACCGCCATTATTTTTCACACCTACATCAATATATGCAACATAATTCAAACCTTGAAATCCATCATGTCCATCTAAAAGAACTATCTCTGGTTTTGGTTTTGGACGCATAAAAAAGGGTAATACGACAACCAAAGCGATAATGATTACTCCGATAAGAATACCCACTGAAACATATAAAATCGGCTTTATTTTGTTTTTTAAATCAGGTTTAGGTTTCTGAGATTCAGAATTTCGTTGAATCATCCTTTCCCCTAACCAGTAAAATACCTAATTAAAGATAAAGTTTTTGGGTTGGGTTGGGTTGGGATAAAAATTTTATTCCCAAACTGCAAATTGTCTCTCTGTGGAGGATAGACCCCCCTTATATATAGGTTGAATTTTGGCTTCTAATGTTTTAATGATAAGCTTGCTTCGGAAAGTCTTAAGTGCATAGTCATAGAGAAACAAGTGAGCCACAATGAAAGTTGCGGTGTATTATGGTCAAAGAGATATAAGGATTGAAGAGCAACCGGTTCCAGAAATAGGCGAAGATGAAGTTTTAGTTGAGATGAAAGCTTGTGGAATTTGCGGTTCAGACCTTATGGAATGGTATCTTAAAGCTCGTGCTCCTCTTGTCCTTGGACACGAACCCACAGGGATAATTGCAAAAAAAGGAAGTAGAGTCAAAGGGTTCAACGTAGGCGACAGAGTATTTGTTCATCATCATGTTGCATGCCTAAAATGCCACTATTGCCTGCACGGCGATTACACTTTATGCAAACAATTTCATGAGACAAATATTAAACCAGGCGGCTTTGCAGAATACTTCAAAGTTCCACAGCCAAACTTGCAAATAGACACTTTGAAAATTCCTGAAGCTTTGTCTTTTGATGAAGCCACTTTAATAGAGCCTGTTGGCTGCTGTTTAAAAGCGTTAAAGGAATGTAGCATTCAAAAAGGTGATGCTGTTGCAATAATTGGTGTTGGGGCTACGGGAATAATTCACATTGCCTTATCCAAAATATACGGTGTCTCCAAAACAATTGTAAGCGACTTAATAGACTATCGTCTTAAAATGGCAAAAAAATTTGGTGCCGATGTAACTGTTAACCCGAAAAAGGAAAATTTAATTGAAATTGTCAAAGCAGAAACTGACGGGATAGGCGTAGACGTTACCATAGTTACTGCGCCAAGCCTAGAAGCATATAAGACTGGCTTGAAAATTTGCCGAAAAGGCGGAAAACTCTGCGTTTTCGCTCCCACAAAGTCTAGAGAATATTTGCAGATAAGCCCAAAAGAACTTTTCTTCTCAGAAATCCAAATAATCCCATCTTATTCAACATCTCATTTAGAAACAAGAATGGCACTGGAGCTAATCGCCTCTGGAAAGCTGAAGGTTAAAGATTTGATAACTCACCGTTTTAGGCTCACAGAAGCAGCCGAAGCATTTAAAACAGCATTAGAAAGTAAAGAAAGTCTGAAAGTCGTAGTTTTGAACAAGTGATGCATAATGAAGGCAGCAATGTTATATGGTATAAAAGATTTAAGAATTGAAGAAATCACAAAGCCTGAAGTAAATGCAGGCGAAATTCTCGTCAAAGTCAAAGCAGCAACAACATGCGGCACAGACCTTAAAATCTTCCAAAGAGGCTACGTTGAAAAAGTCATAAAACTTCCAACAATCTTCGGGCACGAATGGGCAGGCGAAGTTGCAGAAGTTGCTGAAGGATTAGAATGGCCAAAAAAGGGCATGCGTGTCCGTGCAGGCAACAGTGCACCATGCTTACATTGCACAATGTGTCAAAAAGGCAAGTATAATCTTTGCGAGAACATGATTTGGCTTTGGGGTGCCTATGCTGAATACATTAAAGTTCCAGCGCAAATGGTTCTTGTGAACATGCAGGAAATTCCATCACATGTCTCGTTTGAAGAAGCAGCGTTAACTGAGCCTTTGGCATGTGTTTTGCATGGTGTTGAACAAGCGAGAGTGAAGCTTGGCGATTCTGTTGCGATAATTGGTGCAGGACCAATAGGGCTACTGCATCTTCTGACTGTTAAGAAAATTGGGGCAGAGAAAACAGTTGTTATTGACCTTGTGGATGAGAGGCTGATTTTTGCTGAAAAACTTGGAGCAGATGCAACTGTTAATGCTGGAAAGACGGATGTTGCAGACGCTGTTCGCAAGCTCACTGGTGGTTATGGTGCAGATATTGTAATCGAAGCAATAGGATTGCCAGCAACATGGGAACAAGCCTTAAAACTTGTCAGAAAAGGCGGAACAGTTCTGGAATTCGGCGGATGCCCTCTTGGAACGGAAATTAAGGTTAATGCGGAAATGCTTCATTATGGAGAAGTAACAGTTATGGGCGCTTTTCATACGACGCCTTTGCATTTCAGAAAAGCTCTCAATCTAATTGCTTCAAAGACGATTGACGTTAAGTCGCTTATAACACGCAAAATGAGTTTGGAGGAAATACAAATGGCATTTGAGATACTTACCACTTCAAAGAGCGAAATTAAAATAGCCATAAATCCGTAATTAGGTATTGGGATTATTTTCATGGTTGAAGCTAACGGATATATTCTAAGAGTTGCCAAAAAAGAATGGGTCGAACAAGTTTTCAACTTTGCAATTTATTATACCAGCGGTCGCAGAAACTGGAAGATAGGTCAACGCATATTGTTTGTGCATAAGACCAGTATGGGTGACGCTTTTGTAGGTTATGGTGAGATAGGCAACGTTTACACTTCTGATGAACTTTCAGAAGAGGAGAAACGCGAATGTGAGAAATGGGGATGGAAAAAAGCCTTAGAATTCAAATATGTTATAAGATTTGACAAGCCTTTGCCTGTAAAAGAAACTTTTCTTAAAGATTTGAAGCTTCACGGCAAGTCTCTTCATACTTTTCCACTTAAAAACACGCAAGTAAATGAAATAATACTGCAAGCTTAGCCTTTCACCAAGAGCAAGAAATGAATGCTCTTATTCTGAATTTCACTCCCATTTTTCTGGCAATCTCTTCTATTTTCGCGATATTAACTTCAGGAATTGCTACAGCAGTTATTTCCACTTCAAAAGCTTCCTTTGCTTTTTTTATGAACTCTAGAATGCTTTCGAAAGCATTGGTGAAAGCTGGTCTGCAAACATGTGCATAAACTTCGCTATCATGTGCATTTAAGCTTACGCTTATCTTATCTACACCTACTTCCTTCAGCTCTTTTATGACTTCACGGTTCTTGTTTAGCAATAATCCTTGACCGTTAGTGTCTATTCTGATGCAGACAATTTTGCCATAATTCCTTCTTATCCACCAGCACACTTCCAAAACGCAATCTAATCTTTCCAATGGTTCGCCAAAACCGCAAAATACGATTTCTTTCCAATTTTTCAGATTTATAACTTTTTGAAGCTCGTCTATCACATGGTTTATAGAAGGGTCTTCTTCCAGTTTAAGTTTAAAATCACCTACGCCATCTTTGAAATTTCTTATGCAAAAATAACAGTTGTTTGGACATTTGTTAGTTATGTTCAGATATAGAATGTTTCCAAGCCAGTAGACAATACTTGTTTTTTTCTTATGGGGCATAAACTTTTCCTTGCCAACATTATTGTTAGGGAAAGAATTTAAATGCTGATTTCTGTTTAACGTGTTGCTATTGTGAGGAGCGAGAAAGGATGGTTAAGTATGTTTTTGTTACAGGCGGAGTTTTAAGCTCGGTTGGCAAGGGAATTTTAACTTCTTCTATTGGTAAAATGCTTCAAACAAGAGGTTTAAAGGTCACTGCTGTGAAAATTGACCCTTACGTGAACGTTGATGCTGGAACAATGAACCCGTATATGCATGGCGAAGTCTACGTTACAGATGACGGCGGTGAAACAGATTTAGATTTAGGATGGTATGAGCGTTTTCTTGATTTAAATCTTCAAAAAGAGAACAATATTACTACTGGTCTAGTGTATAAGGCGGTTATTGAGAAAGAGCGGAGAGGCGACTTCTTAGGAAGATGCGTGCAAATTGTACCGCATGTGACAAACGAGATTAAACATCGTATTCGCACTGTTGCAAAAACTTCAAATGTTGATGTAGTTTTGACAGAAGTTGGTGGCACAGTCGGCGACATTGAAGGCTTACCTTTTCTTGAAGCCATTAGGCAAATGCGCTTAGAAGAAGGATACGAAAACACGCTGTATGTGCATGTTGCCCTTGTCCCCATTCTAGATGTCACAAAAGAGATGAAAACAAAACCATTGCAACATAGCGTTAACGAGTTGAGGCGCATCGGTATTCAACCAGACATTATAGTGGCAAGAAGTTCAAAAATGATAGATTCAGAGGCTCTGCGAAAAATCGCCTTGTTCGGCACAATTCCAGAAAACGCAGTTTTCTGCTCCTATAATGTCAAATCAATCTATCAGGTTCCACTCATTTTGGACAAGCAAGGAATGGGTGAATTTATCTGTAAGCGTTTAGGCTTTGCAGACTGCAAACAAGATTTCAGGGAATGGAGAAAATTTGTAGATGCCATTTTAAATCCTGAATTTGAAGTGAAAATTGCCTTGGTTGGAAAGTATGCGGGTTTAACTGATAGTTATGTGAGCATGAATGAGGCATTAAAGCATGGAGGTGCAGCATGCAAAGCAAATGTTTGTATGGATTTTATAGAAGCAGAAAAGTTTGAGCAAAACCCAAAAAGTGTAAAAATTCTGAAAAAATTTGATGGATTATTTGTTCCATATGGCTTTGGTCCCAGAGGAACTGAAGGAAAAATAATGGCGATTAAATTCGCAAGAGAAAACGACATTCCATTTCTGGGAATATGCTACGGTTTCCAACTTGCCGTAATAGAGTTTGCACGCAATGTATGCGGCTTAAAAGACGCAAATAGCACTGAAATTAACCCTGATTCACCTAACAGAATAATAGATTTGATGCCTGAACAACGTGGAATAGAGATTAAGGGAGCCACAATGCGTTTAGGCGCTCACAAAATAGTCATTGAACCAAACACTATGGCATTTACACTTTACAAAAGCGGCGAGATATATGAACGCCACCGCCATAGATTTGAGGTCAATTTAGACTATTCGGACACACTGAAAAAAAATGGTTTAGTGTTTTCTGGGAAAAGTACAGACGGTAGAAGAATGGAAATTTTAGAATTGCCAGACCACTTCTTCTTTTTCGCTTCGCAATTTCATGGAGAATTCAAAAGTCGTCCTGGAAAACCAGACCCAGAATATTATGGTTTCGTTAAGGCGTGTTTAGATAAAAAGCTAGGCAAGCCTAAAGCTGAGTTCTAGTAGACTCGACGATGAGGTCTTAAAAGTTCTTCCAGTAGAGACAACATTGTTGGGACTTTAGCTACAATATCTGTGTAGGATACTATGCCAACCAGTTTGTCATTGCTCATAACTGGTAGCCTTTTGATTCCCTTTTTCGCCATTAGTTTAGCTGCTTCTTCTATACTGGCTGTTTCGCTTATGGTAATTAATGGGCTTGTCATAAGCTGTTGCGCAGTTAAAGTTTCAGGTGCTAAACATTGCTCAACCAGTCTCCTCAAAATGTCACGTTCAGTTATGATTCCAACAGGTCTGTTGCCTTGCACAACTATTATTGAGCCTATGTCATACTTATTCATGATAGCTACAACTTCCTTGACGCTTGTGTCCAAGCGCACAACTCTTGCATTCTTTGACATTACATCCCTAACAAGGACTATGCCTGCCAACTCATTTTTGCCTCCTAGACATGCTAACCTTTTGAGTTTCTGTTCTTTATGTGTTTTGCCTTGTCTAAAGGTGATGATGCATAAAAAGGTTTATGACTGAATACTTTTGCATATTTCGCATAGGAATTCACTGGGCCAAGCAATTGTCGAGAAAGATGTGTGCAAGATGGATGAGTCTTCAATAATTGAAGAATACCGCAACCGATTAGAAAATGCTAAGAGTTACGGTGAAGTGTGGGAGATAGTCAAAGATAGCGTTGCATTTTCTTTGCGCAAGCGTAGAGGTGGAATGATGCTTTTTTTAGATGATTTGCCAATCCAATTGGGCGCTTACCATCCATTGGGAACTAATAACATTGTGCTGAATAGGCGATTAGTTCAAATTGTTGAAGCTTCAATTAAATCGAAACGCATAGTTAACGGATTAATCTATAATCTGCTTCTGCATGAGTATTTGCATGCTTTGGGCAAATATTCCGAACTTGACGTTAGACGACTGGTTTATGTAATTGCAAAAAAGTGTTTTGGCGAAGACTATATAGTTACTACTATCGCAACGAAAAGCCCTTGGGCTTTACTTAAGGACATTCCACTCGAAGCGGCTAATACGCCTAAAAGGGTTATGGAAATTGTGAAGGATTTTGAGAAAACGGACAAATATATAGTCTGAAAATTTTATTCTAAACACTTTATCTTTTATTTTTTCTTTTTCTGCGCGAATTCAGACTCCTCTTCTGCACCCAAAAGTATTCTCAACGACTTCACTTCCTCTCTAAGCATACTTATTTCGCTTTCCAAGGCTTTAGCCTTAGAATCAGCCATCTTCTTAAGCTCTTCAATTTCCAACACAAGATTTCTTCGCTCAGTCTCTAGGGCTCTAATTTTCTCCACTATGCTTTTTAGGTTGCTCATGGGCTTCAACCTTGCTGTTTTGCACTTATGTATCTGATACGGAGCACTTAAGATTTATGCAAAGCCCAAATCATTGAATGAATTAAATAATTTAATCGAACTTGCACAAGATTTATCCAGCTAATACTTACTAATATGAGCATTTAGGGAGGAACTTGTGTGTCCATAATCGAGGTAACCGTGAAAAGTCAGAAAGGAAAATGCGCTTTTGGGCATAAGGTTGGTGAAAAGATAATTTTTGATGGCAAATCTGTGAAAGGCAACATTTGCTACAGTGCATTGATGGTTTTGCTTCCCAAAGTGTACGCTATGCGTTATGGTGTAGAATTTCCATGGGCAGAAGACAAAAACGTAATAACTAATGCTTGTCCAGACGCAGAAAACCCTGTAGTGTTTGAAATTCGGCGTGTTAAAAAATAGAATTGTTTTGTGCATGGTTGGATGCAGTAACTATTTATTAAGATAAAAATTAGGAATAGTTAATTAGCGCCAAGCAGTTCAATGATTGGAGAGATGTGACAATGAAAGTTACAATAATTGAGTGCCCATTTGGCGTTCTGGCTTTTGACGTGGAAAGCAGGTTGGTAGAAAAAGTTTTATTTTCTAAAAAACCACTGAATGCAGCTACCTCTATAATAAAAATTGAGAATGGAAAAATAACTGACGAAATTACAGAATTAATTGGTAAACTCGGAAAAAGTGGTTATGACATTTTCGTTTTTGAAAATGCAAGCCTCGCGAATGAAGTTCAAGGAAAATTTGGAGTCAAAATCGAAGTTTCTAAGCCATCAGAGGCAGGTGAGATGCTTCGTTCCAACATGGAAAGGTTTGCAATTGAAGCAGGTTTCGCCAAGAATCCTGAAGATTTTGCTTTATGGATGCATAGCGTGGCTATGGAATTGGCTAAGTTGCGGATTAGAGGAGCAGTTGAGAAAAGAGACTTGATAATTGCTCAAGCGATACAGACTTTGGATGATTTGGATAAGACTATAAACTTGTTTATGGGTCGTGTTAGAGAATGGTATGGTATACACTTTCCAGAACTTGACCGTTTGCTAGATAAACATGAAACTTATGCTCGCTTGGTGCTAAACTTAGGAAACAAAGACAACTTCACATCTGAAAATCTTGAAAAAGAAGACATTCCAAAAACAAAAGCCGAGCAGATAGCAAAAGCAGCAGCAACATCTATGGGTGCTGACCTAACAGAACAAGATTTGACACAAATTCAAGCTTTTTGCAAAAACGTGCTTGGCTTATATCAGCTCAGACAAGGCTTAGATAATTATTTAGAAAACGCAATGGAAGAAGTGGCGCCAAACATAAAAGCATTAACAGGCGCATTGCTTGGAGCACGTCTAATAGCAATTTCTGGAGGCCTAACAAACCTCGCTCGGCGACCTGCAAGCACAATACAGGTTTTAGGGGCTGAAAAGGCTCTATTTCGTTCTTTGAAAACTGGAGCGAGACCGCCTAAGCATGGAATAATATTTCAGCATCTCTATTTGCATGATGCTAAAAAGTGGCATAGAGGAAAAATTGCCAGAGCTTTGGCTGGAAAATTAGCCATAGCCGCTAGGATGGACGCCTTTGGAAGAAGATACATGGGCGAAGAATTGAAAGCTGATTTGGAGAAGAGAATTGAAGAGATTCATGAAAAGTATGCTGAGCCACCGCCTATACCAGTAACGAAGCCTAAAAAGGAAAAAAAGAAGTGGAGAAAGGGCAGACGTGGACGTTAAGGTTAAGCCGCATCCGCAGTTTTCGGCGATATATCAAGTTACGCTTGAGGATGGATCGCAAAGACTTGCGACAAAAAATCTGACTTTAGGAAGAAACGTGTATGGCGAGCGGTTGATACGTGTGGAAGGCGTTGAATATCGTGTTTGGGATGCATTTAGAAGCAAATTGGCAGCAGCAATTCTAAGAAATGTGAAGATTGTGCCGATAAGCCCAAGTCATAGGGTTCTTTATTTGGGCGCTGCTTCTGGTACAACTGCAAGCCATGTTTCTGACATAGTTGGTGAAAAAGGTCATGTTTACTGTGTGGAGTTTGCTCCTAGAGCTATACGTGAGCTTGTGAATAACGTTTGCGCCTATAGGCTTAATATGTCTCCAATACTTGAGGATGCCCGTTTTCCAGAAAGATACGCCATGCTAATTGGCGGAAAGGTTGATGACATTTATTGCGATATTGCTCAGCCAGAACAAGCTAAAATCTTGGCAGATAACGCTGACCGCTTTCTCAAAAGCTTTGGTTGGGTGATGCTTGCAGTGAAAGCTCAAAGCATAGACGTGACTGAAGAGCCTTCTGAAGTTTACAAGCGCGAGGTTAAAGTTTTAGAAAATCGAGGTTTTCATATTGAAGAGGTTGTTCCTTTAGAACCTTATGACAAAGCCCATGCCATGATAGTTGCTCAAATCTGATGAATACATGCATCAATTGATAGCATTTTTCTGTATGAAAGTTATAGAAGATAAGTATACTTTATATCTAACGATGTAATGATATTTTTTGTGAACTTCGATGACTCATGGGGAGATGGAGAGTTTAAAGGTCACCGAAGCAGCGCTTAAGGATGCTGGCTTTGCAGTTTCTGAAAGATGCTGTTCTAGGCCGAGTTGTTTTGATTTTGCTGCAAGGAAGACTGATAATCTCGTTCTTATTAAAGTTGAACCAGTTGTAGATTCATTTTCCCAGAGTGACTCATCGGAGTTAACGGTTATATCTGAATGTGTGTCGGCTGCTTCGCTTTTAATAACTGAGAAAACTCGTGAAAAACCCTTAGAAGATGATACTGTCTACTTGCGATATAATGTTTCAGCTGTTACTCCCAAAACTTTCGAAAACATTGTAATCAATAAGACAAACCCATTGATTCAAGCGGGTCCAGGCGGCTACTATGTTGAAATCGACTGTGAAACTATAAAACGTAGAAGGCAAGAGCTAGGTTTCTCTGTGGGTGAGATGGCTAAGATGATAGGTATATCTCGAAGGACTCTTTATGGTTATGAACGGGGAATGGCTAAGGCTTCTGTTGCCGCTGCGTACAATTTGATTTGGGCTTTGGGTGTTCCTGTTGCTAAACCCGTAAATGTGTTTGAAAAGTGGAAGAGTCAGCGGAAATGCATATTTACAAAGGCTAAACATGTAATTGCAAGGCATAGGTTTCTTCGGAGAATTTTAAGGAAACTTGCTGGATGTCGCATCACAACAGTGAAGAGGGCGCCTTTCGACTTTGTGATTAATGTTCCAGAGGAGAAGATGCGGATTATCGGTGGTGTGGCAGACATTAAAGAAAAAGGATTAGACAGAAGAGTGGATGAGATTGTTAGTGTTAGCAAAATTGTTAAGGCACACCCACTTCTCGTAACGGAAAGGCAAGAACTGGCAAACAGAGATATTCCATGTATCAGTAGCGAAAAATTCTCCAAGATTAAAGACCCAGAAGACCTAATCTCTAATGTTTAAATAAGCTTTTTCTGACGTAAATCATTCTCTGCTTCAGTCTTTTTAGCTGGCTTCCACGATTTTCTGACAAAGTTTGGATATTCTCCTTGTTCTTCCAGACACTGCTGTAGAAAATTCATTGTTCTGGGGTCTGATGGGTACCCACTGCCAAAATCTCCATATTTACTAGCTATTTCTGCGATTTCTCTGTCTCTTACCACCTTAGCAATTATTGAAGCTGCTGAGACTATGGGATATTTTCTATCAGCCTTGTGCTCAGAAACAATTTCTACTCTGAATGGCAGGCACTCCAAAATGTGCTCTTTAAATCTCTCTTCAATGACGTCTGAGGCGTCAACGTAGGCTATGTCTGGTTTAAGCATTTCTATTATCTTCGCCATAGTCTGCGCTTCTAAGCGATTCAGCTTGTGGAGTTTTCTGCCTTTTTCAACAACTTCGTCAATTTCTTTTGGTGGGAGTTTTATTATACTGTGTTTTTGGGCAATTCGTTTTATTTCTATGGCTAATGTTTCTCGTCTATGTGGTGATAAAAGTTTTGAATCTTTGATGCCTAATTGAGTAAGCTTTGGTAATTTCTCTTCTTCTACTAAGACTCCTGCAATGACTAATGGACCTATTACAGCGCCGCGTCCTGCATCGTCAATGCCAGCAACCAACATGGCAAATCCTTCTTTTCTCAAGAAAAGGATATTTTAATTTCAAAGTTATAACGCTTTATTCTTCACTTAACTGTGCAGTGTCAATTTTAAGGCTTTAGGCAAAGCTAAAATTGATACCTCCTATCGCTTTTTGGTTCAGAAAACGGTCAATACGGATAGATCTCTCTGAGTATTTGTAACTGATTTCTAATAGGCTTCAGATATGTTGGCAAAGCCTAAATTTTCGACTAGTATTACTGTATAAGCAAGTGTCTGCTAATGTCTGGAAAGGGAATTGGCGAGTTTACAGATAACCCATTTGAAAAGAATGGTAAAGTTTTGGTTAGCAAGGTTGTTGCAGACAACCGTTATTTGAAAGCAAGCATTGAAAAAGCTGTGGACCTGATTGGCGGATTCGGCAAAGTTGTTGAGAAAGGCGATGAGATATGGTTGAAACCAAATTTCAATACTGGTGACGCTCCGCCCGGCTCTAGTGACCCAGAGTTTGTTAAGGCTGTTATAGAATTGTTATTTGAACATGGTGCGTCTAAGGTGATTTTAGGCGAATCTTCAATGTTTTCGCTTTGTACATGCAAAGTTTTAGACGAAACAGGCATGCTTCGCAAGGCTAAAGATGCTGGAGCTGAGGTTGTGCCTTTCGATGAGGGTGAATGGGTTAAAGTGGACATTAGAGGCAAATATCTCAGCAAAGCAAGTTTGCCCAAAAGGGCTTTGACAGCCAAAAAACTTGTTTATGTCTGTTGTATGAAAACGCACAGATGGGCAAAATTCACTTTAAGCCTTAAATTGGCTGTGGGCTTTATGAAGCCTAGTGAAAGGATGATGTTGCATGCAAGAAATTTGGAGGCGAAGATTGCAGATTTGAATTTGGTGGTGCACCCCAATCTGATAATTATGGATGGAAGAAAATGCTTCATAAGCGGCGGACCAGCATGTGGCGAATTGCGCTATCCAAATGTCATACTTGCTTCTGGAGATAGAATAGCCACAGATGTTGAATCTTTAAAAGTGATTGAAAGCTTTGAAGATGCTAATTTAAAAGATGACCCATGGAGTTATACTCAAATACGCAGAGCTGTTGAACTTGGAATAGGAGTGAAAAGTGAAAGGGATTATGAAGTTGTAGAAGCATAACCGTTCGTTCTACAAAATATGTGAAACTATTTCACTTTTTCGAAGCGTATTATGTATACCAGTTGGTTCTCATCCCATTTCCCATGCATTTTTCGCCATTTCTTTTTGAACTCTTCAATAGTATAGCCTCCTTCTCTTTTTGCATCCTCCTCATCAAAATACCTCAGTTTTTTTCTTTCTATAGAGTTAATGCGCAAGTCTGCGATATAGGGTTCCCAGATGACTGCACGAACTATTGCTCCAGCCTTAATTTTGGGATTTGGCATGCTTAATGTAGAAGTTTGAGTTTTGGAACCTTCAAGTAGAAGCTTCTTATCATCACTCGTGAAGTAAAGTTCACATGGAACTTCTTCCACTTCTTTAATAACTTCTTCAATTGGTTTTTCTGGCTCTTTAGCCAATTTTTTGATGACTTCTGCTCTTTCTTTTGCTGGAAGCCGTTTTTCAGCCAGCTTTTTGATAACATCCACTTTCTTCTCTGGTTCTTTTAATGAGCGCCCCACCTTAACCGCTGTTTGATAATCAATTTTTCCTTCAGGCACCTGCCTCGAAATAGTTGATGGTGCCACATATTTTTGTGCTTCTTGTGGAACAACTTCAACTGTTCGCATCCAAAGAGAAACGGCATTGTTGCTGACTCCTATTTTCTTGGCTATTGCAGATTGTGAAGGATACTTTTCTGGACAATTTTCCAAGAGATACTTACAGACTTTGCCTTTTTCAATTGCGCTAAGCTCTTCTCTTTGAATATTCTCAATAAGGTTTATCTGAATTACTTCATCATCAGCATATTTCCTTACAATTGCTGGCACTTTTTCAAGACCAGCCTGCTGCGAAGCTCTATACCGCCGTTCACCCACAACAACCTCGTACTCATTATCCACTGGTCTCACAATTATCGGCTCCAACAGTCCAACTTCTCTTATGCTAGCTGCAAGCTCGTTAAGCCGTTCAATGTTCATCCCCAACCTTGGGTTAAGCCTGTTGGGACGAATTTTTTTGAGTTCAATCTCCTTGATTGCTTCTGACATAAATCTTCACACTCAAAATTATAGCTAAAGCTTTTATAGACCTATATAAGTGGCGACTTTTTCAAGTCCGTTCAAAGCCATTTCAAAAAATTCGTTTCTTGAAATCCCAATCTCTTCGCAGACAAGGATTCTTTCTCTTTCTGCTCCTCTCGCAAAATCTTTATCCTTAAACTTTTTAGCAACAGTCTCAACTTTTACATCAGCCAGTTTTTTAGAGGGCATAACCAGTGCACATGCAACAAGCAAACCAGAAATGGCATCAGAAGCTATTAACGCCTTTTCCATGCGATTTTCCGGCATAATCCCTGTATATTTGTGATTGTGAGTTTTTATTGATTTGACAATTTCGTCTGGAATTATGCCTTTCAAAATTTCCTCTGCTAAAATACCGTGTTTTTCAGGCATGGCTTCAGTTTTTTCATAATCAATGTCATGAAGCAAGCCGAGTAATCCCCATTTATTTTCGTCTTCGCCGAAATAGTTTGCTACTTTGCGCATAATGGCTTCAACAGCAAGCATGTGATAGATAACATTTCTTTTTTTGACGTTTTTGTTAACCAAGTTAAGAGCTTCTTCCCTCGTTATCAAATCACGTCACCTATACTTTTCTGTAAAAGGCAATTATCCTTTATAAATTCCCCATGTCGTTATTCAAATTTTCCATACATCTGATCTGGAACTAATATGTCTGGATATTTTTCTCGCAGCAGCAACCTTGTAGCAAAGCATAAGTGGCAAGCGTCAGCATAAACCTCTTCATGGGGCAAACCAAACTTTTCAACCAATGCCACAGGACCACCACGAACTAGCGGTTCAAGAATCGGATTTTCATATAGATTATACTCTTCAATTATTTTTGAGAATGGTTTTTGCCACGCATTGCCAATTGAGATGCCTTGACAAACATGCACATGTCCAAAAGAGTCGACATGAACTCTTTCTTGTTTAGTGAAATTTTCGTATGGACACTTTTTGAACTCACTCCAAGGCTTTTTGCTTGCTTTCTCCGCCAGTTTTAAGAATGCTCTGCCCTTGTACATCAACTCCCATGAATCAACTTTTGCTCCCTCAATTTCCTTAGTACCAGACGCTTCAGAAGCTGGACATTTGACTGAAATGACTCCAGCCTTAATATTCAGAAGTTTTGCAGCTTTTGCAGCGTTTTTAACTTCTTCATTTATCCAGCTTTCCCCATGATAAAGATCACTGCTCAAACTTAACTCGACATTTTTGGTTTCAGCCATTGGAGAAAGCCATTCCACAGCATCTCTTGAGCTAGTTGCCCAATAACAGTTTGAAAGAATTTCCACACGAAAACCGAGGTCAACTGCTTCCTTTACAGTTTTAACCATTATTGGATAATATAGGAAGGGTTCACCGCCCTCAATTGCAATATAATTTACGGTTTCCAACTTTTTCGCTTCTGACAAAACATTTCTCACTTGATCAAGAGTGAATGTGCCTTTTCCTTTAGGGCTCCCCCAAACAAAGCAATGGTCACATTCCAAATCGCATCGATACGTCAGAAGAAATGGACGCCTTTTAATTCCAACCATAACACCAACTAAACATTAGTACGATAATGAAATTAAAGCTTAGGATACTAACTATCGCCCATTGTGGAAAAGCTGAAAACACAACCGAAAAAGAAAAATTCCTAGCATATACTCACTAGATTGTTAAAAAGATGTTCCAGATGGAGCTTAAAATAGAGAGCGCTTCGATTCAGCATTTGGATAGGCTTTATGAAATTGAAATGGAATGCTTTGACAAGGAAGCCTTTACAAAACAACAAATTGCCTATCTATTAACAGATTATAATTCTATAAGTTTAATAGCAAAAGTAGACAATAAAATAGTAGGTTTCATTATTGGCATGATGCATTATGAGAGAAATGCATTAATCGGACATATACTTACAATAGACGTTTCACCCACCTATCAACGTAAAGGAATTGCGCAGAAACTTCTGCAAGAAATTGAGAAAATCTTTCAAGAAAAAGGCTCAAAAGCGTCTCATCTTGAAGTGCGAGAAGATAATATTGCCGCTCTAAAACTTTATGAAAAACTTGGATACAAGAAAATTGCGAAGCTCAAAAACTATTATGAAAATGCCCATGGAATATACTTAAAGAAGGATTTAACTTAGCTTTAACATTTTCAGCCTTGTTTTCTCGTCAAACACCCTTTGCAGAGACACTCCTACTGCTTCAATAATGGCTAATTCTGCTGTTACACCAATATGAGAATTCTTCATTAAGTGACCGCCAAAAGCCTTGCCCTTTTCATTAGCAACAACGATATGCGCATGAATTACAACTTCTCCCTTTTCATCAACCGCTATGTTTCCCGTGCAAGAGGCTATTTCCAAAGGGCAATCCAGCCGAATAGACTCGTATTTTCCCTCTTTATAGTATCCTAGGACTGCTTGGTTCAAGGTTCCAATGAGAAAGAATACTCCTGCTTTTATGCCGCATTCTGCTGCTCTCTTCTTGATGGCATCAGCTAAATCTTCTCCTTCATGCAAACGGGAAAAACATATTCTTCCAACAGTACCCTTCATCATACCATCTCGCCTTGCTTAGTTTTGATGCAAACTCTTAAAAGCATTTACGGACAAAAATTGTAGTTGTGAAGATGTTTTGACAAGAAAAACGAATGGCGAAACAAAAAGGCTTGTCAAAGCCATAATAGTCCTCATTCGCAACACTACATGGAGATGTGGCAAACTAGAACGACTCATAGTAAAACATCTTCATAAAAGAAACTCTAGTTTTGGCAAACCAGAAACGTCAATTAAGGATATGCTTCAGAGCTTCCAGTTATCTGGCAAGAAAAAGAACGAGTTTTTAGACGCAATAAAACGGTTGGAAAGAAGGAATATAATAAGAATCTTGCGAATCGTAAATTAGCGCATGACTGTGCCTTTCCAAATTCAGGATTTCTGAAGCAACTTCTTCGCGTTTTCAATCCATTTTTCAGTGATTTTCGGCGAAATCTTGAATTTTGCAGCTAAATCTTTCGCTGAAGCATTTGCCAGATCCTCTACACTGTTTATGCCAAGAGTTTTCAGTTGCTCAGAACGCTTCGGTCCAATGCCCTTTACTTCTGTAAGCCCTAAAGCTGGTGAAGGTGCTGCTTCTGTTGTTACTTCGATTTTCTCTTCTTTCATGGGTTCTTGAACTGTTTGCGTTGGTAGTGTTGAGGGTGATGAAGAAACTTCAATGCGTGCTGGTTGTAGTTTCGGTCTCAAAGTGTATCCAAGTCCTATGAAGAAAAGTCCAAGTACAGCAGTTGTAATGGTCCATAATACTTTGAATTCAACTTGATATGCGACTACCATGGCAGTCAAAATGAAAAATATTATTGCTACCGCATAGAGCGCATAATCTGACCGCATATCTATTTTCTCCTTAACCATTCTATGTTCTGCAAAAGAGTTTAAATAATTTTCTGAATATCTCAAACAAAAAAGGCGAAAAATTGGTATTTTTATGGTTATCTTCAGCCTAATTTAGCTTAATCACTCTATTTCAGCAATTTTTCTTCTGGCGGTGGCTGCTTTATCAAGCCATGTTTCATCAACAGTTGTGTAGATTCTCTAGTATTCTTAATAATCGCCGAAGCCCTTTCATACAATTCTTGCCTGCTAAGCTTGACTCTAGCTACACCTTGCTCTATTGATTTTAATGCACATGCTACTGCTTCCCTTGGGAAAACTTCCCATTCCTCCATTCTCGGTAATATATCCTCCTCATGCATTCCACGTTCTTCCGCAAAATTTGCAAGCTCCTGAGCTGCAGCAATGCACATGTCATCTGTAACAGTTTTAGCCTTCACATCTAAAACACCACGAAATATCGCTGGAAAACCTAAACTGTTATTCACTTGATTCGGAAAGTCGCTTCTGCCAGTAGCTATTATGCGAGCTCCTGCCTCCTTTGCCTCCCAAGGCCAGATTTCAGGTATAGGATTAGCACAAGCGAAAATTATGGATTTGTTCGCCATTGTTGCAACCCATTCCTTCTTTATCGTGTCTGGTCCTGGTTTTGATGCGGCTACTACTGCATCTACGTCTTTGAAAGCTTCAGATATGTCGCCTCTTCTATCTTCTGCGTTTGTTTTCTGTGATAGCTCGTATTTCCATGGGTCCTCTTCTTTGGTAATGTCTTTTCTGCCCGGGTAGATTATGCCTTTAGTGTCTACGAGCATTATGTTGCCCGGCTTCATTCCCCATCGAATCAGGACGTAGGCTGTTCTAAGGTTTGCTGCACCAGCCCCTATCAAGGTTATAAGGCTTTCGTTAGGCTTTTTGCCAACAATTTTAAAGGCGTTTATTAAACCTGCCAATATTACTGTGGCTGTGCCTTGTTGGTCATCATGCCAGACAGGTATTTGCAAGCGTTCCCTTGCCTTTTCCAAAACATAGAAGCATTTTGGCTTCTCGATATCTTCAAGGTTTATTCCGCCAAAGGAAGGTTCAATAAGCTCGCATGCTCTGACTATTTCGTCTGGGTCTTTAGTTCGTAGACATATGGGAAAACCATCTACCCCACCCAAATACTTGAACAGTAGAGCCTTGCCTTCCATTACAGGCATAGCGGCTTCGGGTCCTATGTCGCCTAAACCCAAGACACGAGTGCCATCAGTGACTACGGCTACATAGTTCCAGCGGTTTGTAAGCTCAAAAGATAAATCTTTATTTGCTTGAATATCCTTGCATGGTGTGGCTACACCTGGTGTGTACCATATTGCGAAGTCTTTTGGGCTTGTTATTGCGCATTTGGGCATGACTTGAACTTTTCCTTCATAAAACTTGTGCATTGGAGAAGCAAGCATTGAAGGTTTTTTGGCTTTTGCCAATAATTCTTCTACTGTTGGTTTTCTTTCTTCTTTTGATTTAGACATAACTGTTTTCTCCTTGTCGTGATGCTTTTTAGTATTGAAGCTTTAAAGGTTACGGTGAATATTAAAAGAAAACTTCAAAGAAATTCAAACTAAGGAGA
>Ga0129301_1000476_pt1 | contig 22134 bp, 12 predicted proteins | sample ConPoolayeHmetaG_FD_94489 | JGI IMG/M metagenome (GOLD analysis project Ga0129301, IMG submission 94489) | Hot spring microbial mat communities from California, USA to study Microbial Dark Matter (Phase II) - Cone Pool mat layer H metaG ...
ATGCGATTCTTCCGAAAGCGACCTCAATCCCGGTATCTCCATCTCGGCCAGCCCCTCCATTTCCAGGGTATTGGTGAGATAAAATTTAAACCGGTCCTCTTCCTGTAGTCTGTAACCCAGTTCGTTAAGGAGAAAAGCCATCCGCAGATGACCAACCGCATAGGGCGCCATCATCAGTTCAAAGGCATAGAAGTTTTTAAGGATGTGCTCTTGGATAAAATTTTTCCTGCCGCCTTCGCCATATTTATTAACAAACTCCTCTACCGCCAATTTGACCGCCTCGGCCAAAAAGGAGAGTGTTCCGGCAGCGGGGTCAAGAACAGTTACGCCGGTATTGGCAAACCCATCTGGTTTTTTGAAATATTCTTTCAGGATGCTATGCAATGACCGAACAATGTAGGAAACCACCGGTTCCGGTGTATAATAAACCCCTCTTTTTTCCCGGGTTTCTGGGTCATATTCCGCAAGGAAGGTTTCATAGAAATGGACAACCGGGTCTTTGCCCTTTCCTTCGTTGAAATACTGGTGGAGAATTTTATTAACATCAGTAACCGCTAAGACCTCGGCGATGTCATCAACAATCCATTCCAATGGTTTCGGAAGGTCGCCCAAAGAGATGAATTGAAATATATCACGCAAAATGCCAATCGTATGCGGAATTTTATCATAGGCCAGTTTACGGTTGAATCCCTCGGTGGAACGGGTGCGGGCAGCAAAAAGTCCATAGGTAAGAGTCTGAGAATAAAGGTCAGCAAATCCTTCCGGCGTAAGGTCGCTAATTAAATATCTCCGGAAGGCTTCGTAGAAACCGGTCAGAGGGCTTTTCTCTCGGGCTTCTTCTTTTAACTGCACAAGCACGACCTCATCGCGTATGAATCGGGTCCGCTTCGCTAGTTCCTTTGCCAGAGTTTCCGCATCATGGACTTTGGGTAAGGAAAAGGAAAAGAATCTTTCCAGTAAGGCAAGAAAACCCGCTTCATTCTCAACCGGCGGAACAGTTCTGAGTTTATGGGCAGTAAATGGTCTACCGATAAGAACTCCGTCTATCTTATTACCATTCCGATAAAGCCGGAATTCAAAGAAGTTGGTTAAAATTAAGTTGGAAAAGGTGTGGCGATATCGTTTTACCTGTTCGCTTTCTTCTATTCGGTCTAAATGTTCAATGGTTGGTGCTTTGGCTTCAATATAGCCGACGATATGCTGTTTACCATCCCATACCCGGAAATCAGGATTACCGGCTTCGGTTTTCTTCGGTAGTGGGGTTATCTGGATTTCTCCTTTTCCAACCAATTTTGCTGCCCCTTGTAATAAATCCACCAGAAAGGTGTAAAAACTTTCTTCCCGCGCATCACCTCGATTGAGGAGTTCAAGAATCTTTTTTAGGTATTCCTTTAACATAATTTTGTTTATCTTTTCCCCCTTCGCTCTTCCTGGCTTCTTACTCCATAGTGTTTCATCAGAATTGACTCCAGTTGGCTCGGCATAACTTTTTTTAAGAAGACCGCCAACTTCTCGGAGAAAGGACCGACGAGATAACGAAAACGGGGAGAGGGGGCGTTAATTATCTTTTCTAAAAGGAGGGCAATCTTTTCGGGCGGGAAGCCATTCCTTTCGTCATTTTCAATTGCGGACAAAGCCCGAGCAAAATCTTCTTGATAGACCGGATTCTTTTCTGACTCAATTGTCTTTTGCCGATTGGCGGTGAATTGGGTTTGGAAATCACCCGGTTCAATCAAAACGACCTTAATCTTAAATTTCTTCACTTCCATCCTTAATGCCTCGCTCAGACCCTCAATGGCAAACTTGGTGGCACTGTATAGACCTTGATAGGGGAGACCAATTAGGCCGGCAATGGAACTGATGTTGACGATTAAACCGGATTCCTGTTTTCGCATAATCGGTAAAGAAGCCCGCAAGACCCGCAGGACACCAAAGAAATTGGTTTCAAATTGTCTTTTTGCCTCCTCAATCGTTGTATCTTCAATCGCGCCCGCGATGCCAAACCCGGCATTATTCACTACCACATCCAACCGCCCTTCTTTTGCGACTAAATAACTGATGCCTTCTTGGACAGATTTATCGGAATTGACATCCATCGGGAATATCTCAAGAAATCCGGAGTTTGTCGGTTTTCTTAGCGGGTGGGTAATTTTCCTACTTGTGCCGTAGACCGAGTATCCTTTATTGGCTAAATGTTCGGCACAGGCCTTACCAATCCCGGATGATACCCCGGTAATTAAGACAATCTTTTTATCCTTCTTCATAGTTTTTCTTAAATAATTCCGACATCTCTCTTTTCTTTTGGTGCTTTTTTACTAAGAAGTTCAACTTCGGTGGGGATAGGGGCATCTCCTAAACTGGATAGTTAGATACCTCTTCGGCAAGGAGATAGGATGGAAAGGAAAAGAGAGAGATTGGGATGAGTGCCATTATTCTTTTTGGCGGAGGCGTGTAGGAATCGAACCTACCCCTCTCCTTTTGGGAGAGGAACCGGATTTGAAGTCCGGCAAGCACACCAGCACTCGTCCGCCTCCGAACCTCAATTATAAAAGAAATCATCTCCAAAGTCAAGCCCCAGTCACTGAAGTTTCCTATCCGTATCTAAATAGGACCCTAAATAGGGCTCTTTATAGGAAAGAGAATAGAACACCCAATAGCACTCCCAATAGGGCGGAGAATAGGATTCCCAATAGGAAAGGGAATAGGACGCTCAGTAGGATAGAGAATAGAATTACCAATAGGGAAGATAATAGAATAGCGAATAGAATTCCGAATAGGCAAGAGAATAGGGTAGAAAATAGGGCATTTAATACCATACCCAATAGCACCCCCTGTAGCACTCCCCCCTTCAAAAAGAAAAATCCCCTGCGGTGCTAATTAGAAAATACGGTTTACGTTTAACGCTCTACGGTTTACGCCTTAGGTGTCAGTTTAATCCTTTCATTTTTACCTCCCAAGTATAAGTTATTGATTTAACTATACTTAATAAAATTAGTCTTTTTCCCATATCTAAATATAGAGTAAAAACCGGCGCAAAGTGTTTCACAGAATTTTAATTGCCGAAAGAAAAGAAATACCATCTTGGCATAAATTTTGTTAATCATTCCCACGGGATTTGGGGAGTCTTTAGGCCAAATAAGTTTTGGCTAAAAACCTATCCTTTCTCCTTTCCGAAAGTCGCTCTTTATCTCTTCTTCCGCAGAGTGGATTAAATCAGGCATCGTGATTGGTCTGTTTTCTTTGGCACATCTCATCACGGTCTTTATTATGGCATTTTTGATTTTACCACCGGTAAGGTGATAACTTCCCAATTCTGCAAAGGAGACATCTTGATTGAGTTGGGGACAATCTTTAAGGAAGAAATGCCAGATTTTTGCCCTCAGCTCCTGGTTTGGCATCTCAAATTTCAGTTTTAAGAGTATCCGCCTCTCAAATGCCTTATCAATCACTACCTCCCGATTGGTCGTCAGGATGATAATCCCGGAAAACCTCTCTAACTTCTGCATCAGGAGGTTGGTCATTAGGTTATGCATCCGGTCAACGGAATGGCTTTCATTAAGTCTTTGGCTGAATAGGGCATCGGCTTCATCAAATAAGATGATGCAATTATGCCTCTTTGCCTCGGCAAATGTCCGGATAATGTTCTTCTCTGATTCACCGACCCAAGGGTCATAGATTTGGGCATAGTTAGCGACGCCAATCTTTTTATTCAATTGTCGGGCAATTGCCTCACTGGTTGCGGTCTTTCCAGTTCCCGGTGGTCCATAAAAGAGCATCACGACCGCCCGGCCATAAGGAATCTTCTCTTTCAGTCCATATCGCTCATAGACCTCAGAACCATTTTCATACTGCCATAAGGCATTGTCAATTTTCTCTTTCATCTCGGTTGGTAAGACCAGATGTTCAAAGGAGACCTCCGGTTCTCGGATTAAAAGTAGCGACCCTTGGGTTCGGTCTGTTTCTGACCCCTCCAGTTCTGGCCCGTTTTCCACCCCGGCAATCTGCCAGAAGATTTCTTCGTTAAGGGAGAAGGATTGTTCAAAGAGCAAAAGCCTTTCATTATTAAAGCGGCGCTCGCCTTCTGATTTGATTAACCCGGTCTCTCTTAATTTCCCTTTCGGGGAGAGGAGTTCTATTTTACTTAGTGGGTTTTCATTAAAAGAGACGGCCTGAAGTAATTGGAGCCCGTTGAGCATTTTATCGCTGAAGCGGTTGATAAAGAGGAGGGATAAAATTATCCACTCGTCCTTATTCAATTCATAATCGGCGCAGAGTTTTTCTAAGGGGATTATCACACCCCTTTCCCCTGCCTTCTCTTTAATCTCCTCAATCTTTTCTTCTGCCTTTTTAATTTTGGTTTCAAATTCTTGTAAGAGTGGCGTGGATTCAAACTGGTTAAAGATACCCCGAACCAGTGTTTCACTTTGGGCGGGATAATGAGAACTCCTCGGCCAGAAATTCAAGCACCTGGTTACTAAAAGAGAGCAATATCTATTCAGGGCTTCAAGGTATTGGTGATTTATACGGTCCATAATTTCCTCCATTTTCTATTTCGCCCATATATAATATACGGATTTTTCGCCCAAGATTGAAGAAATTGAGAAAGTTTTTTCCGCAATTGTTAGTTTTATAACTTATGTAAAATCAATATCTTATAAGAAAGTCAAATATTTCTTATACATATTTCTGGCAAGTCTTTGAATTTACTGAACTTATAGTCAGTTTTCTTTCTTTGGGAAATTTGGGCTTATTATCAAGAATGGTCGTATAACGACCAAGTTTTAACAGCCGATTTTTCCTTTAACCATTTGATTTTACAAAACTTATCGGATTTTTTTCTAATTTATAGGGGGTAGTTCTCTGGGTCTCCTACTCTACCTCCTTATTGGCCACCTTCTCGGTCTCATTCCCAATCACTTATTATACCTCCTTTCCTGTCACCTACTCTGGCTCCTTTATAGCCTCCTATTCTGCCTCCTATTCCATCTCCCAGTCTTATTTCACCAAGGTCTCTTACTTGGTCTCCTTTTGGGTCTTTTACTCTGTCTTCTTGGTCTTGTTTTGCCCAGCACTCCTTTGCTTTTGTAAAGATTATAAAATCCTTACTGGTAGGGCTTGAAAAAATTAGAAGGGATGTTATAATTGGTTATGGATTTGAAGTTCATAAGAGAAAATCCGGATTTGGCAAAGGAGGTGATTCGCCGCCGTAAAGAAAGGGTGGATATTGATAAAATCCTCGCCTTAGACGAAAAGAGAAGGAAGATGATTAAAGAGCGAGATGAGAAACGAAGGGAACTGCGAGTGCTTTCGGAGAGTATCGGAAAGAAGATAAGAAAGACGAAAGGGGAGGGTAAGAAGTTAGAAGGAATAAAAGATGCTGAGATAGAAGAAAAGAAGATTGAGGCGAGGGAACTCTCAGGGGTGATTAGGGAAATGGAAGAGAATTTGGCAAGAATTGAAAAGGAATTGGAAGAACTCCTTATCCTTTGCCCGAATATTATCCTGCCCGATGTCGGCGATGAGGAGCGGGTGATTAAGGAATGGGGCAAGAAACCAGGTTTTGATTTTGAACCCCTGCCCCACTGGACTTTGGGTGAGGCGTTGAAAATTTTAGATTTGAAGGCATCGGTGAAGTTATCCGGCTCAAGGTTTATTCTCTTCAAAGGCAAAGGGGCGATATTGGAGAGGGCGCTGATAAATTTTTGCCTTGACTATCATACGAAAAGGCATAACTATACAGAAATCTCACCGCCCTATTTGAATAAAGAGGAGTGCTTCTTTGCTGCGGGTGATTTGCCAAAACTGGCCGATGAGATGTATCGGATAAGAGATGACCCCTTTTATCTCATCCCGACCGCGGAGGTGCCGCTGATTAATCTCCATCGGGATGAAGTTTTAAGGGAGGAAGAACTGCCCAAATATTACTGTGCCTATACCCCTTGCTTTCGGCGCGAGGCGGGAAGTTATGGAAAGGATGTTCGGGGAATTATTCGGGTTCACCAGTTTGATAAAGTAGAATTGGTAAAGTTCACCAGACCGGAGGATTCCGAAGAAGAATTACAGAAGATGGTTAAGGATGCCGAGGATATATTACAGGAACTCGCTTTACCCTATCGGATAAAACTCCTCCCTTGTTCGGATATGGCGTTTCAGTCAGCGAAGACCTATGATATTGAGGTCTGGGCCGCCGGGGTTAAAGATTGGCTTGAGGTATCTTCTTTATCCAACTGCACCGATTTTCAGGCGAAGCGAACCAAGACCCGTTTCCGCAGACAAGACAATAGTTTAGAATACTGTCATATCTTAAATGGTTCGGGGCTGGCATTTCCCCGTCTCTTCATCGCGCTGGTTGAAAACAATCAAAGGAAGGACGGTAAAATTATTATCCCGTCCGTTTTACATCCTTATACTGGATTTGATGTCATTGAGTGAGATTCAAATAAAAAGGGGAATTGTTCTTTTGGGTAAATTCCTCTATGAGCGGGGATTTTTGGTGGCGACCGATGGCAATATTTCCGCCCGTGGGGTAAAAGCAGGAATAGTTTTAATCACACCGAAAGGAAGATGTAAGGGGGAACTGAAAATAAGGGAGATAAGTAAGATTGGGCTTAATGGTAAGGTTATTTCCGGCGAACCTTCTTCGGAGTGGCGACTCCATTTAGCGGTCTATCGGGCAAGGAGCGATGTTGGGGCAATAGTGCATGCCCATCCCCTTTTTACCACGCTCATTTCCTTACAGAAGAAAGGGAGATTGATGGATTTGCCCGAGGCGGAAACGTTAGGGGAGATAAGATTTATCCCTTATTTTCCGCCGGGGAGTAAAGAACTGGCTTGGGCGGTAACCAAGGCGCTCGCCAAAAATCCCGGATGCGACATTTTTATCTTAAAAAGGCACGGCGTGATAGTCTTGGGAAAGGAACTAAAATATGCGCGATTTAAATTGGAGAGGTTAGAATTCTTTTCCTTTTTATATTTTCTTAATCTTCTGCGAACGGATAAAGAGGGGGGGTTATGAAGAATCCTTTAGTTTTTCTTAGTATAACTACTCTCCTCTTCGGAGGGACGATTGTTTTCGAGTTGGAAGAAATCTTAAAAAATACCGCACCTTCGGATATGATTCCGATAATTATTCAGACGAAAGAGCAGGGAGACTTATCCCTTCTCCCATCTACCGCTACTTATGATGAGAAGATTGGATATTTGAAATTCGTTGCCGAGAAATCACAGAAGGATATACTCGCCTATCTTAAAAAAGTGGGGGCAGAGGAGATAAAAAGTTTCTTTTTAGTTTCAAGGATTGCCGCAAAGACGACGCCAGAGGTTATCCGGGAATTAGGGAAAAGGAAAGATATTGATTTCATAACCGATGACTTCGTTGTATCTATAGACTCTTTTAATCCCAGTACCGAACCCACCGATGCTACCGATACCCCAGAATGGAATATAGTTAAGGTCCGAGCCGATTCCTGCTGGCGGGCCGGCTGGACCGGAGAGGGGATTGTTGTATCTAACATTGATACTGGCGTGGATGTTTTTCATCCGGCATTTGGTGGCCGATGGCGTCAAACCAACGGCTGGTTTGATGCGGTCAACAGGCAGACAAATCCCTATGATGACAATGGCCACGGAACCCATACAATGGGAATTATTACCGGCGGTGATGGCCTGGGTCCTTTTCCGAACGATATTGGGATTGCTCCTGGTGCTACGATTATCGCGGCAAAGGGTTTTAATGCCCAGGGTGCGGCTCAGTTATCCTGGCTTGATGCCTGCTTTAACTGGCTTGCGGATACCGGTCGTCCCAATATCATATCTAATTCCTGGGGCGTAGGCAACCGAACCGATACCTATTTTTGGAATACCTGCGTCAATCTTAGAAATTTGGGGATTATTACCGTATTCTCAATCGGCAGCAGTGGTCCTGGTTCGGGCACTTCCTGCCCGCCGGGAAGTTATCCAGTGGTGATTGGAGCTGGAGCGACCGATTCCAGCGATAACATAGCAAGTTTCTCGGCTCGCGGACCAGCACCCAACCAATCTTCTTGGAATGATACAACCTTTTGGCCAAGAAGTGATTGGAATTTAATAAACCCTTCTATCTCCGCACCCGGCGTCAACATCCGTTCTTCCTATCCGGGAGGCAATTATACAGTTTATAACGGCACCTCTATGTCCTGTCCGCATATCGCGGGCTGTGTTGCCTTGATGCTCCAAAAAAGATCCGGGCTCACTCCAATTGAAGTCTTCAACCTTATTACCGATAATGCCGACCGACCACCGCGAGGAGAACCTTACCCGAATAATACCTATGGCTGGGGAAGGCTAAACTGTAAAAAGGTCTTGGATGCAATCCCAACCAGTGTCGAAGAATCTAAACCTCTGCTCAGCAGTGTATCAAAGGTGCATTGCTATCCCAACCCCTTTAAGAAATTCTTAACTATCAAATGGCAACTACGGAACTCGTCTGAGGTAAGGGTCTCAATTCACGATTGTGCCGGAAGAATTATCACTTCTCTTTGGAAAGGTAGACAATCTCCCGGAATTTATCACCTCTTATGGGAAGAGAAATCTTCTGGCATCTACTTTGTGAATATCCGCACATCTTATGAAAATCTCTGGTATAAGGTAAGTAAATTCTAATGGGGTTCCCTTGACAGACTATTTTTCTTCTTGATAATGATTAACCGCTAATATGCGACTCTTTACCTTATTCCCCGCGGCCCGGGTAAGGATTGCCAGGGCAGTTAGAAGAAAGCCCAAAAGCGATTGCTTCATCTTAAAGAGGCACGGCGCGGTTGTCTTGGGGAAAGATTTGACCGAGGCGCGATTTAACTTAGAGCGGTTGGAATTCCTTTCCTTTCTCTCCTATCACCTAATTTCCTAATGAGGCTCGCCACTTCTTTTAATCCGGCCCGGGTGCTGGTGGTAAGTTTTTTGGTGGCAATCCTAATTGGGACTTCCCTTCTCTCCTTGCCTTTTGCCACAACCGCTAAAATCTCATTGATTGATGCCCTCTACACCGCTACCTCCGCGGTCTGTGTCACCGGTCTAATCGTTAAGGATACGGAAAATGACTTTACCCTCTTTGGTAAATTGGTGATTCTTTTGTTAATTCAGATTGGCGGCTTGAGTTATATGACCCTCAGCACAATTATTATCCTCTTTTTCCGGCATAAGGCGAGTATGCAGGAGAGGTTATTGATTAAAGAACAGATGGGGATTTTAACCTTTCGTGATTTCCGGGGATTTATATTTGATATTCTAAAGGCGGTCTTAGTATTTGAGGCAGTCGGTGCCACTTTACTTTTCATCTACTTTCTTAGTAATGGCTTTCCCATAATGTCTGCGGTCTGGCACTCTATTTTTCATGCGGTTTCGGCATTTTGCAATGCGGGGTTTTCTACTTTTTCTTCTAACCTCCGCACCCTAAGTAATTCCGTCTTTGCACCACTGGTGATTGCCTTTTTATTCATCAGTGGTGGTCTAGGATTTTTGGTCTGGAGTGATATCTATCGGACACGAATTAAGCGAGAGAAATTTCGTCTCTCCCTCCACTCCCAAGTGGTAATCTTTCTAACCTTCCTTCTTCTATTACTCGGCACCGTCTCCTTTTTTCTTCTGGAATATGAAAATGGATTGAAGGGATACCCACTGGTCAATAAAATTGTGATTTCTTTCTTCTCGGCGGCGACACCGCGCACTGCTGGTTTTAATCTCATCCCAGTAGATAGTTTATTACCCGCCTCACTCATTTTGATTATGTTATTTATGTTTATTGGCGCCTCCCCCGGCGGAACCGGAGGCGGGATAAAGACGACGACTTTTCTGGTGGCGATTCTTTATCCACTTGCCAATCTAAAAAATTTATCGCTCAGAATATTCAAACGGAGGGTCCGGTCAGCGGTTACCGAAAAGGGCATCACCATTTTTATCCTCTCAATATTATTGATTTGCGCGGCGGTATTCTTTATCACCTTGTCTAACCGAGATATAGAATTGATGAGAGGTCTTTTTGAAGTCTTTTCGGCATTCGGCACCGTTGGGCTGTCAATTGGCTCACGGATAAAGAGAACGCTCTCGGCCTCTTATGACTTCTCTTCTTTCGGGAAACTAGTGATTATTATTGTTATGTTTTTGGGGAGAGTAGGGGTGATAAACTTATTAAAAGTGGCAATTAGAGAGAAGGTGAAGAGGTATGAATATCCCGAAGATGAGATTTCCATTGGATAAAGGAGTTTAAGAATAATACCTACCGCCCTTCCGCGAGTTCTATCAGAATAGGCAATATTTGTGCCAAAGTTAAGTTGTTGTTGGATAGAGATTAAGTGAGCGGTTCTCTTTTATCGTTGTGACATTTCCTTAAATAATAGACCAGAAGGGCTTTCAAAGGCATTGAAATGAAGAGGGTTAGAAAGCGGATAATTTGTCTCAGTTGGCTTAGTCTAACCAAATCTAAGTTATTGACATTCAGCAATAAAGATAGGTTCTTTCCATTTGCCCTGTCCAATAGCGAACTTCCCAGGAAAGTGCTAAGGGATAATTGACAGCCGATTATTTTTGATTATAATTATCCGTATGCAAGAAATCCCGGTTTATATTGAAGACGAGGTTAAAAGGTCTTATTTGGATTATGCGATGTCGGTCATCATTGGACGCGCCCTGCCCGACATCCGCGATGGGTTAAAGCCTGTGCAGCGAAGAATCCTCTACTCAATGTATGAGTTGGGTCTTTTCCCAGAGCGACCGTATAAAAAATGCGCCACCGTGGTCGGTGATGTCCTCGGTAAATATCACCCGCACGGTGACCTGGCGGTTTATGATGCCCTGGTGAGGATGGCCCAAGACTTCTCCTTGCGCTATCCGCTGGTTGACGGTCAGGGGAACTTCGGCTCAATTGATGGCGATGCCCCAGCAGCTTATCGTTATACCGAGGCCAGATTGACCCCCATAGCGATGGAACTCTTAAACGACTTAGATAAAGATACAGTTGACTTCGTCCCAAACTTTGACCGCCGGTTAATTGAGCCGGTTGTCCTGCCGGCCGCTTTCCCCAATCTCTTGTTAAATGGTGCCTCGGGGATTGCGGTTGGGATGGCAACTAATATCCCACCCCATAATCTCTCAGAACTGATTGATGGTCTTTGTGCCCTGATTGAAAATCCAGAAATCCCTCTGGATGGGTTGTTGAGGTATATTAAAGGACCGGATTTTCCCACCGGCGCCTTAATCATTGGCGAAGAGGGGATTAGAGAAGCTTACCGCACCGGAAAGGGAAGGGTTGTTATCCGGGGTAAGGTTAAGTTTGAAGAGATAAAGGGGGGAAGGGAAAGGATTGTAATCACGGAATTGCCCTATCAAGTAAATAAGGCAAACCTGATTGAAAAAATCGCCCGATTAGTAAAAGAGAAGAAGATTGAAGGTATCTCAGATTTAAGGGACGAATCGGATAAAGATGGTATTAGAATTGTTCTGGACCTAAAGAGGGATACAGCAAAAGAGGTGATTGTCAATCAACTCTATCAATTCACCCAATTAGAAGAGACCTTTGGCATTATCTTTTTGGGTATTCTGAATAACTGCCCCAAGGTCTTCAATTTGAAAGAATTATGTGAAGGTTTTCTCTCTTTTCGTTATGAGGTATTGTTTCGGAAGTATAAGTTTTTATTAAAGAAGGCCGAAGAGAGGGCGCATATCTTAGAAGGATTTAAGGTCTGCCTTAATAATATTGATAAGATTATCGCCATTATAAAAAAGGCCAAGGATACGGATAGTGCTCGTCAGGAATTGATGAAGGGGTTTAGGTTAAGCGAGGCTCAGGCCCAGGCAATCTTAGATATGCGCCTTGCCCGGCTGACCGGATTAGAAAGAAAGAAGGTGGAGGAGGAATACCAATCGGTAATTAAAGAGATTAGCCGACTAAAATCGCTCTTAGGTTCTAAGCCGGCAATAATGCAAGAGATTAAAAGAGAACTCCTCGCCTTGAAGGAGAGGTTTGGCCAACCACGGCGAACCGAGATTATCCCAGGAAAGGTTGAGGAATTGACCCTTGAGGACTTAATTGCTGAGGAAGATGTCTGTGTGGTGATTACTCATAAGGGCTACATAAAGCGGATGTCGGTCTCATCTTATCGGAAACAGACGCGCGGGGGTGTCGGTCGGATGGGATTAGAAATTACTGAGGAGGATTTTGTGAAGGGGATAATTACCGCTACGACTCACGACTATCTCCTCTTCTTTACCGATAAGGGGACGTGTTATTGGCAGAAGGTATATGAAATCCCGGAGGGGAGTTTCGCATCAAAGGGGAGACCAATCGTTAACCTCTTGGCGATGGAAAAGGGAGAAAGGATTACTTCTTATCTGGCGGTGAAAGACTTCCAGGCAAAGAATTACCTATTTATGGTAACGAAAATGGGGCGGGTGAAGAGGGTTGCCCTATCACTCTTTGCCAACCCAAGAAAAAAGGGGATAAGGTCAATAAGTTTAGGGGTGGGCGATGAGTTAATTGATACATTCTTGACCAGTGGCGGAGATGAGATACTGCTCGTCACTAAGAAAGGGCGGGCGATTAAATTCCCAGAGAAAGAGATTCGGGAGATGGGTCGGCAGGCAGCAGGAGTCAAGGGGATAACCTTAATGAAAGATGACCAAGTAATTGATGGCACGGTCAGCAAGCGCGATGAAAAGTTGTTGGTTGTTACCGAAAAGGGTTTTGGTAAGCGGACAGACTTTCGCCTCTTTCCGCGTCGGAAGAGAGGCGGTAAAGGAGTGACCGCGGCCAAAATTTCAGAGAAGGGTGGTTTTCTGCTCCGGGCACTGCCCACAAAAGAGACAGACGATGTGATTCTCATCACCCGGTTGGGTCAGGTGATGCGGATTAAGGTAGCGGAGATTAAAGAATGCGGTAGAGCAGCGGTGGGTGTCCGGTTGATGAGTCTAAAAAGCGATGACGCCTTGACCGATGTCGCTCGGGTAGAAACCAAATGAACCCGAAGGCTCTCTTCTTATCCGAGCAAAAGTAAGTAGTCAGGCTTTTAGTAAGTAAAATCAAAAGCGTGGAATATGAACAGGGCTGATTGCTTAGGGATAATTCTTATCCTTGGCTTTGCCGTACTGCAGGCATTTCGGGGGGCACAGGGAATGGTAAGAACATTATTGGAAATGATTGGGGTGATTGTTGCGGTTTACATCTCCCTTTCCTGGTATGAAGGATTGGCAACATTTATCGGAATGTCAAAGGTTTTAACCCTCGGTATCCTTTTTTTCATCTTTAGTTTTTTGCTTATCTTCTTTGCCCATCTTCTGTCCAATCTCATGGAGTGGTCATTTGGCTCACTTGATGCCTTTTTGAGTTTTCTCTTTGGGATTGGCCTCGGTTGGGCAGTGGCTCATATCCTCTTTAAGTTTCTTATCCTACTTTACGGAAAAACCAGCCACTTGGCTTTTGTGATAGGAGAATCAGCGGTCGGGCAAGAAATCTTAGACTTCAAGTCGGCAAAGGCATTGATTGCCCTTCTCTACCGGGCAAGACTCGGACCAGAGATAACTCCATAATTAACCGTAGGTAATAGTTTAGCCCGTAGCGATTGATTGGCCTACTGGGCGGATTGTTGAATTATTATACCGATGAGGATAAAGACTAACCCAAAGACGGTGGAAAATAATATCCGCTCACCGACCACGAATTTGATGAATATTAGGGAGAGAAAGGGAACCAGATAGATTAAGTTACTCACCTGAGCGGTAGTTTTGGCTAAACTTAATGCCTTCAACCAGAGGATAAAGGTAATCCCCATCTCAAACAATCCGACATAGATTGCACCCAAAATTCCCCACCGCTCGTTAAGTGGGATTAGTGGCTTAACAGAAAGTAAAATAAAGATAGTGATAAATATGAAGCCAAAGAGAAAATTGAGGAATAGTTTTACGACCTCGTCCCTTTTATCCCGCAGATTATAAATCCAGAAGAAAGACCAGATAAAGGCACTGCTCAGAGCGAAAAAGACGCCTGCCGGGTTAGTAAAATTTAGGTGAGTGATTTTCCCCTGAGTTGATATCATCAAGACCCCAAAGAGACCAAGGGAGAGGGCCAGGATATTCTTTAATTTTATCTTCTGTTTCAGTAAGACAATTGAGAAGGTGGGGAGGATTATCGCCCAGGTCTGATTTAAGGGTTGTGCTGCCTGGGCCGGAAGTAACGAGTAGGCCTTAAATAAAATTGAATAATAGAAAAATGGGTTCAAAAAGCCAAGGAGGGCTGAATTGAGATAATCCGACTTTCTTTGCTGGCGGAGCTGATTTAATTTCTTCTGAAAGATTAAGATTAAAAAGAGAACCACAACCGAAACCGCGGAGGCGCCAAATAATAACTGGCTGGGTTCTAAGTAGCGCAGGGTAACCTTGAAAACCGAGGCAACCGTCGCCCACAAGAAAACAACGACCAGGGCATAAAGATTGGCGCGCCTCCCTCTTTCCATAATCCATTCTTTTCTAAGTTCGCTTCTTCCAGAAGAAGATATCTTCGCTTAAAGCAAGGAATGGCTTTATCCCTAAGATTATTAGGAAGAGTTCTTTGCTTTCTATGGCTTCCGCTTTCCTCACCTCCTTAAATCGCCTATGGAAGATGATATTAACGAGGATTCTCAATAGACCGGAGATAAAAAAGAGGGTCAATAGCGGGGAGCGGCCAAAGAAGCCGGGCAGGCGGGTTGCCAGATAACCACCGATTAAACTACCAGCAAATAATGCTATACCATTTGTGAAATTAAAATAGCCGAGGCATCTGGTTCGGACCGGTGGTGATGCGGCATCAAAGATAAAGTTTATCGCACAGAGATTAAATCCCGACCAGGCATAACCGGCAAAGGCATTTAAGAAGATGAGATAAATTGGGTTGCCCGAGACCAGCCAAAAAAGTGGGATTAAAGGGAGAAGTAAGGCGGAGGCCTTTAAAATCTTAGCGTTGCCCACCCGGTCAGCATAATTCCCCCAGAAGGGGAGGGTGAGGAGGGAGGTTAAGGTTGAAGAGGTGGTAATTAAAGTATAAGTGGAATAGGCAAATTTTAAATCCCTTAACATATAAACGGAAAAGAAAGGGGCAGCGAGGAAGGTAGCAAAATTTATCCCGGCAACAAAAAGGGTAAAGCGCACAAAATTACTCTCCGGCAGACGTTTTATGAAACTGAAATAAGAGAATCGCTTCTCGGGTAGAACGACTAATGGGATATCATACATCCGATTTATGAAGTAACCAGAAATTCCCCGAGTTACCGCGGAGATGAGAAAGATAAGGAAGAATCCAATGATTTTATTCTCGGAAAAGAGAAAGAGTAAAAAGCCGGCGGCAAAATTAGAAATCAGGGTGACAAATCCTAAGACCTTTCCCCGCCAAGCAAAATATTCACCGTAGCGCTCCTTTTCTACGGTATCACTCATTAGACTCTGCCAGGCTGAGGTGCCTGCTGCTCCAAAGGAGGTATTAAGGGTTAATAGGATGATATATAAGAGAATCCTTTCTACGGGAAGAATTGGGAGAAGGGCAAGAGATAACCATAAAAATGCCTGAGCAAAAACTGTGGCGAAGATAAATTTAACCCGCCGCTTTATCCACTCAACAATGTCCGGAGAGACAAGTGAGAAAAGGGAACTGAAAAATTGGGGGAGGGCGGATAAGAGCCCAATTGAGAAACTATTCGCCCCTAAAAATAGACCAAAAGGGATAAGATAGTTTTGTGTAAAACCAAGAGAGATTGAGGCGAACAGACCATCAAAAAATGAATTTCTTAGACTCGTTTTCCGTTCCGTCTCATTCATCTTCTTTTCATCCGGAGACCCAATTGAGATTGAATATATTGCTCACTAGGAAGATATCGGGAATAATAAAAAAATGAGCACCCAAAAATCAAACCTATCTTAATGTAACCGAAGATTGCGAATGATAACTACTTTATAACCACCCTTCTTCTTTATCAAGTAAACTCCTCCGGATAACCGATTCCCTCTAACCTTTCTACCCAGGGCATCAAAGAGTTCAATTGTCTGTCTATCCTTTTCTCTTTGGTGGACGAAACCGCTTCCCATCTCCTTAATCCCTGGTGGATAAATTAAGAAGTCGTTACGGCAACGGGGTAGAATTTGGAAATTAAAACCGGATTGGGCGATGTTGCCGGTAATCATAAATGGTGTCTCAGGAATTACCATCCCCGGGATATTCGTCGCTTCTTCAATCCTTACCAGTATTGACTCACTTTCTGATAGTGAATAAGCCCAATATTCCTGGTTTCCTTCAAAGAAACCTCTGGCCTTAAAGTGAAGGGTATCTAATTTCCCAAGGACGCCTTCTAAGGATTCGGTTATTTCCGGTATCCTAACCAATTGCGGTAAGAGAGGAATACCCCGACGGTAGATTACAATTGAAGACCCGGAGTCAAACGACATCCGAATCGTTGTGAGATTATTAATCTCTAAGACCCGACCGGAGATTTTTACACTGTCGCCTGTCTGGGGTGGCGGTAGGTCAGAAGTGATGAAAATTCCCTTCCAGCTGGGAAGTTCTCTCTCTTCAACGAAGAAGTTATTCCGAAATATCCCGGAAACAACACCGGTGGTAATTACCCATTTATTGGTATCCGGCGAGCGACCCTGTGGGTCGGTGGTGTATTGGATTTCTCTAATCTGTCGTATTAAACCTATGTTTAATGTCTTAGTTGGCGACTGCGAGAAACGCCCGAAGCGATTAAATGCCTTTATATAATAGAAGAACCTCTCGCCACTATCACCAGGGGGAATTGTATAAAAAAAGATAGAATCCGCTTCCGAAAAGGTATCCTTTAAGACCGGGTAAAAAGTGCTGCCCCGCCGAGAGAAATAGAGGGTATCCGAGATATAGCGGAGGGAATCGTTCGGTGTGTAAATCTTACAACTTATCCTCAGGGTCTCACCGGGTAGGGGAAAAGGGGGTTGGGATATATTGGTGATAACCGGTGGATAAGGTTTATACTGTTGCAAAAGATAGAGCCTTTGGCTAACGGTGGTCAATATCTCTTCATTATAGAGACGGTGCCGATTAGCATCACCGACCTTAACCCCATAAAATACCCTCTCCCCTACTGAGAAGATGACCGCATTCTGCCAGTTATTACCACTGCCATAAACAATCCGGCAGTGGTTAGGTAGTCCATAGTCAGTAACCGCCACTAGCTCATTCCCGGGGTTGGCATCATAGAAATTACCAATTGAGAGGTCGGTGTAAGTTGGTTCACCGGTTGGGCGGAATATTATTCGGGAAGCAAAACCACCGGAATAATATATTTCATACAAACAACCAAAGGTCTGGGGTTGCCTCCGATTTACTACACAAATCTCTTCGCCAAAACTGGCGCGGTCAAAATCACCGCTTAAAATCTTCCCCAAAGAGAGGTTAGAATTTGAGAAGATAGTCACGGTATCCCACTCTCGGCCATTCCAATGAATCCGCTTCACCTTTCCACCAGAAAATGTCGCTCCAATCTCTCTTCCCGAAGCAGTTGGGTCAAAATTACCGATGGTTACTCCTTTTATCTCCCCGGTATTGGTCAAAATCGGAACTACCTCCCAACCGGAAATGGTAAAGCGACAAATCTTTAAACTATTATAACCGCCGAGGAGAATCTCCTTTTTCCCATCATTATCACAATCGCCAACCGTTAGGTCATAAATCATCTCTCCGGCTTGTCCGATTTCCTCCCTCTGCCAAAAAGCACCACTCCAATAAAACCGGAGGATATTATAAGGGGGGATATTTCTGGTTAGAATTAAATCCTCTCGGCCATCGCCATCCAAATCTCCGGCGTCAACTAAACTATAACCCCGGCCAATTCTACCCAAGACCTCCGCCCGCAATTTTATCGGATAAAATCGTGCGGTATCAGTCAAGAGATAGGCGAAACTGGTATCAGAGAAAAAGATTCTTGCGGTATCATCCATCTCTCCTTTCAGTTTACGGGTAATTAAGACCTTACCTAAGGGAAAAGGTGAGGAAAAGAGAGACAGGGTATCCCAGTCTTCTCCCCGGGCAATCAGGGTAAAGAAGACCAAATACAAAATCTTATATTTCATCTCTCCTTCCTATCTCATAATAAGAAGTCTAACCGCACCCCTGATACCTTGGGGAGATTTCTTAACTCCTTTAATAACTCCCGGCAAACTTCCACCCCAACTCCTTTGAGACGGACGAGGCGCTTACGATTACCATCCGGCATTCGTAAAAAGACATCCCTTGTTCCTGGGTAATTACTGATAACCGATTTGAGGGGTTGGAGGTCTAATGTTTCCCCAGACACTTCAAGAATAACCTTTCCCACCCATTGGGGATACTCCGAGAAAGGGATGATGGCCAGGGCCCGGCAAGAGGGCGGGGCATCCATTTTTACCCGAACCTTTCCCTTAATTAAGACTAAATTATCTTGCCGCAAAATCTTCTTATTTTCCAAAATTAGAGGACCAAATACTAAGACATCACAATTGCCGGTAAGGTCTTCCACTCGCAGAATCAAATATTCATCACCTTTTTTATCGCGCTTTGCCTTTCTACTAATAACAAGCCCGGCGAATATACAACTTTGGCCATTGAAACTACCCAGGTCACGGATCCGAGGAAGATTAAAAGACTCGTATTCTAACATATTCCTCTCTAAGGGATGCGAAGTGAGATAAAATCCTAAGGCATCCTTTTCCCAGTGTAGAATATCTTCCGGAGTATATCTTTTAGTGAAAGGAGACTTTCTCTCTTCTCGGTCAAAAAGGGTAAATTGCCTTAGGGCAAATTCTCGTTTGTGAGAGTTTGCCCTTTCTAATTCCCGGTCTAGGCTTTCTAACAGGCTTTGGCGGTCCGGGTTAATTGAAGAAAGTGCCCCGGCTTTTATTAAATATTCATAAGACTTTCGGTTGCCAAAGGCTTTTGTCCGCAAAATTAAGTCCAAGAGAGTATCGTATCTTTTATTTTTCCGCTCACGGACGATACTTTCGGCAAAAGACTTACCGATATTCTTTATCGCGCCCAAGCCAAAGCGAATCGCTTCCCCTTCGCAGGTGAAGTGATAAAAACTATAATTCACATCCGGGGGAAGAATTGGAATTCCCATCTCTTTAATCTCTCCTAACCACCGGGCAATCTTTTCTTGAGCGCCGATTTCATTAGTCAGGGAGACACAGATGAACTCCTTAGGGTAATTGGCTAAAAGGAAAGCGGTAATATAGGCAATGGTCGCATACCCAACAGAATGCGATTTATTAAAGGCATAACCCGAGAAAGGCAAAATTGCCGAAAAGAGCTCTTCCGCCTTTTGGCGCGGGATATTCCTTTCACAAGCCCCCTTGATAAAATCCTCGCGCATTGACTTCATAAGTTCTTCATTCTTTTTCCCCATTGCCTGACGGAGGACATCAGCCTGAGCCAGGGAGAAGCCGGCAAAGGTGGCAGCAATGCGCATCACCTGTTCCTGATAGACAATCATCCCATAGGTCTCTTTCAAGATATCCTCTAACAGAGGGTGGGGATAAGTTATTGCCGAGTGATTTTTCTTCCGCAAAATATACTCATCAACATTCCCCTGGGAAAGTGGACCCGGCCGATATAACGAGATGACCGCAATCAGGTCCTCAAATTTTTCCGGGGCGAGTTTCTTTAAGATTTCCCGCATCCCATAAGATTCTAACTGGAAAACCCCTAAGACCTGGGCCTTTTTCAAAAGTGAATAGGTCTTCTCATCATTCAATGGCAACTTATCCAATTCAATCTTTAATCCGCGCTCTTGGATTAATTCGGCGGTCTCTTGAATTACCGTTAAGGTCTTTAACCCAAGAATATCCATCTTGACAATCCCTAGGTCTTGGAGTGAATTCATATCATACTGAGTTGAGATTTCGCCTTCCGTGCTTTTATAGACCGGAATCATCTCCCAAAGGGTGAAGGGTGTAATGATAATCCCCGAGGCATGGATTGAGGCGTGCCGAACCTGTCCCTCCAATTTTAAGGCAATCTCTTTTAGTTGTTTAAACTCATTCCGCTCAAAAATTTGCCGCAACTCTTCACTACCCTCAATCGCCTCAGTTAGGGTAACATTATCGGGGATGAGTTTACTGATGAAATCTATCTCCGGTAAAGGTAGTGAAAGTACTCGACCAACATCCCGCACCACCGCCCGGGCTTGCAAGGTCCCAAAAGTGATTACCTTCGTAACCTTATCCTCACCATACTTCTCTTTGATATAAGAGATAACCTCCTCCCTTCGTTTATCACCAAAATCAATATCAATATCAGGGAGTGAGACGCGCTGGGGATTCATAAACCGCTCAAAAAGTAAATCATATTTTAATGGGTCACAATCAGTAATTCCCAAGCAGTAGAGGCAAAGGCTACCGACCGCCGAACCCCGCCCTGGTCCAACCGGAATATTATTCCTTCGGGCAAAGTCAATAATATCCTTAATTACTAGAAAATAATTGGCAAAGCCGAGTTCCTTTATGACCGACAATTCATACTTCAACCTTTCGGTTGTCTGTCGCGTAATTTGAGAATACCTTCTTTTCAATCCGGCCCAAGCCAAATGAGAGAGATATAAAAAGGCGCCCTCCTTTTCTGATTGGTATTCCGGAGGCAAAGGGAAATCGGGTAAGTGAAACTTCTTCCCCGCGAGGTCTAATTCAAGATTAACCATCTCCGCTATCTTTTGGGTTGTCTTCACTGCCTCCGGAAGTTCAGAAAAGAGCGCCTTCATCTCCTCGGGCGACTTAAAGAACAACTCCTCAGAAGAAAAACTGAGCCTTTTTGAATCCATGAGTTTCTTATTCGTTTGCAGACAGAGCATCACCTCATGGGCTAACCTATCTTCCCGAGAGAGATAATGGCAATCATTAGTAGCACAGAGCCTTACCCCCAATTTTCTACCTAACTCACACAGTCCGGAAATTATCTTTTCCTCCTCCTGAAGTCCAATCCGCATCACCTCTAAGAAGAAGTTTTCGCCGAAGATTTCCTTAAATTCCCCACAAGCCCTTTTTGCCTTCTCCACTTCCCCCTTCGCTAAATAATAAGGGATTTCACCCTTCCGGCAACCAGAAAGACAGATAAGCCCCCTACCATACTGACCCAATAACTCCTTATCAATACGTGGTCGGTAATAGAATCCCTCCAAATAACCCAAAGAGACCAGCCGCACTAAATTTTTATACCCAATAAAATCCTGGGCCAAGAGGGTGAGATGGAAACTTGATTCTGGGACTTGCGGGATAATCCTCCTCTCTTTACGGGAAGTGGGTGCGCAATAGACTTCACAGCCAATAATTGGCTTCAAGCCAAATTCTTTTGCCTTCTTATAAAACTCAATTGCCCCGAAGAGATTTCCGTGGTCAGTGAGGGCCAAGGCAGGCATATTAAACTCCCGAGCCAAAAAGAGAATAGAATCTAACTTCTGGGCGCCATCTAACAGACTATACTCGGAATGAATATGAAGATGAACGAACTCACTCACCAAAGAAATATAATAAAGAAAAAAAGAAAAGTCAACCGATAAGAATTCTGGAGTTTCCCCAAAATTTAAAAAACTACCCCATAAATGAAAATACCATTTGACCGATATTTTTTACTTTCTCCCGTATCGGTGGACCAAAACCACTTTTGAATAATATCCGATATTTACCTTCTGCTTATGCATAAAATTTAATCTCCGGTATTGGGAAAAATCTTTTCGCCTTCTCTAATATCTTTCTTATTAAAACCTTTAACCACAACCGCTCACCTAAATTCACCGCTAAAAAAACAAAAGACCGCCGCAGAAGCCCTTCTATCAAGCGTTTCCGTCACCCCCACGAGCCATTGCGACAGTTTCCTTTCACCTCTGTTCTTCCCACAAAATCAGTTGGTTATAAAACTTGTAAAATCTGTCGGTTCTCACTCTAAATATCCCAATTAACCAATAATCTTTTTTATCTCACTATCGGAATTTTTGCCAAGGTTTCCCAGATGATAATTAGTTGTGGTGTTCGGGGACATCGTACCTAGAAAGAAGGTCATCGCTAAATACCTCTAAATCATCCAGAATTAGAGGAGGAAAAGCAAAAAAGCGATTATCCCTTATATGGGTCTTAGCAAAGACC
>Ga0129301_1000477_pt1 | contig 22097 bp, 20 predicted proteins | sample ConPoolayeHmetaG_FD_94489 | JGI IMG/M metagenome (GOLD analysis project Ga0129301, IMG submission 94489) | Hot spring microbial mat communities from California, USA to study Microbial Dark Matter (Phase II) - Cone Pool mat layer H metaG ...
ATAGGTCTAAATCTAAAACTCCTCCATTTTTTCTTAACTTAACAATTTAGCAATAGCCTCGGCATTTTTCTCGCTTTCAGCCAGATAATCAACCATTTCCATGTCTAAATCAAGCCACTTTGCTATTCCAGCAGCCATGTTCGGATTATTTTTAAAGATTATTTTTAGATAAGGCAAAATTTCTTTGGAGGCTCGGTTAGCTGAAACGTGACATCTACGCTTAATCTTATAACCTATGTTCAACTGCATCGCACGCTCAGCCTTAGTCCTAGATAACATTTGTATACGCACAGGAAACTTGAAAGGCGTCCAGCCATGAATCTTGGTTTTTTGCCTAGCCATTGCCACGCCCGCGGTCATATAATCAATTACGTAGCGTGTAAAGCTCCAGTCTTGGGTGGAGCTAATTCTACCACGATAGAGGTCAGCAATTGAAAGAGCATCCATTGCCTTGGCCAAGTCATGTGGGTCAGTAAAATGAGTTGGAACATTTTCGTAAATCCATTCAAAAAGCATGTCAATGTCTACATCAGCCATGTCTACAGCTTGCTTTGCACCTTGGCAAGTTTTCCCATAAAATATCAACCTCAAAACGTTAAAAATCGTCTCTTGTCTATCACGATAGCCAAGCCAAGAAACATCTTCATAAGTCAAAGTCTTTTTGCCCAGCGCTAATGCTTGAAGGTCGTTCACTGCTGAACGAATATCCCCGTCAGAACGTTGAGCAATAAATTTTAATGCACTTTCTTCAGCTTGAATTTTCTCAATTGCGCATATTCGTTTTAGATGTTTCGTAACTTCGCTTGCAGGGGGCTTCTTAAATTCTATAAGGAGACAGTGGTTGCGAAGATTCGTGAAACGTGGGTCATAAGGGTTGTTGGCGATTAGAACTATTGGACATTGAGCAGTTTTTACAATTTCAGTTATTGCCCCTACCCCACCCCTATCAGCATTTCCTGTTAACCCATCCAATTCATCAAGCAGAACAAGTCTTTTTCCACCAAACAGCGACCTAAATTGCGAGGCTAATCCAGCAAAACGTTTTATGGCTTCCTCTGTTCGGTAATCACTTGCATTTTTCTCCACCAATTCCATTTCGAAATCCACCGCTAAGGCATAAACAGTGACAGTTTTTCCTATGCCTGGCGGTCCGTACAAGAAGGCAGCTCTCTTTTTTGGGATGCTTGTATCCCAAGATTTTATCCAATCAACTAATTGTTGAATCGCTTCTTTGTTTCCAATAACTTCTGTCAAGGACTTTGGTTTGTATTTAATAGTCCATGCGACATGCAAATTCTGCACCTAGCTTGCCTTTTTTAGTTCATAGCCAGCTTCAACCAGTCTGGCTAATAAAGCGCTTAGCTGAACCTCTTCATCTGCGCCTTCAACAAGTCTATAATCTATTTCGCCTACAATGTTGGCAAGTTTAATTTTCCATGGTTCTGAAATATCTGCTCTAAAGATTTCTGTGTGAATCTGTCGGATTATATCGCTTCCAGCAACACCATATTTTTGAATCATGTCACGCAGTTGTTTTCTAGCCTCTAAAAAGTTGCCATTCATAGCGACTTCTATCATTTTTTGCACATCTGCTGGATTAGCTCTTCCAGCAATTGAATAAACAACTTTAGAGTCTACAGGTTTGTTCAGCGAAGCCGCTGCTTGTAAAGTGTTTATTGCCTTTCTCAAGTCTCCACTGCAAACTTCAAAAATTGCATCCAATCCGTCCTTCAGAAGTTTTACATTTTCGTTATCTGCGATACATTTCAAGTATTTGTCATGTTCTTCTCTTGGCAAAAAAGTAAAGCGAAAAGGCGCACATCTAGATTGAATCGGCTCAATTATTTTTCCACTATAGTTTGCGCATAAAATGAACCGGCATGTTTCCGTATAGCGTTCCATCGTGCGTCTTAACGCCTGCTGAGCATCAGCAGTCATATTATCTGACTCGTCTAAAATCATGATTTTGAAAGGAATTTCTCCAATAGAACGAGCTCGCGCAAAAGTTTTCACAGTCTCACGAACTACATTTATTCCTCTTTCATCACTTGCATTTAACTCCATAATATGCTCTCTATAAGCATCGCCATAAAGGTCCCTTGCTAAACAGAGTGCAGCCGTGGTTTTTCCAGTTCCAGGAGGCCCAGCGAAAATGCAGTGCGGTACATTTCTTGATTTAACGAAGCTTTTTAAACGTTCAACTATTTCCTTCTGGTCAACCATACTGTCTAATGTTTTAGGTCGGTATTTTTCAGCCCACATCTCAAAACTCAAAGAGTCAACTCCTCTCCAAAACAGTATTAACAGAACCACTAATAAATGCTATTAGTGAAAAAAGCAGTTAGGTAGATACTACGATTTTATCTACGATGAGTGACGGGCATACAAAGTTTCCAAAGCTTTTAGAATCATTTCCAATAGCTATGACATGATTCAGTGCCTCATACAAGTTTCCTGCAACTGTGCATGGTTTGAGTGGAAAAGCAACCTCACCATTTTCTATTTTAAACGCATTGTCAGCGCTTACTGAAAAGTCACCAGTCACGACATTAGAATGTAAAGCTCCTATCAAAGAACCTTTTATCAGCACGCCGTTTTTTAATTGGGCTATTAGGTCTTGAAGACTGCCTTTATTGGGCAGCAGCACAAGGTTTGAAGGCCTTATTGCTGGTTGGTTAGCATAAGCCGCTGATGCGCGTCCTTGTCTGCTTGCATTTCCAGTGCTTTCGCGTTTCTCACGTTTCGCAGTATAATTGTCATATAAAATATTGGTGAGCCAGCCTTTCTCAATTATAGGAGTTTTTTGTTTCGGCACTCCTTCATCGTCAAACCTTGTCGTACCAAAACCTTCAGGCAACGTTCCATCGTCAACTACAGACACGTTTTCGTTTGCTACTTGATTCCCTATTTTTCCCTTATACACTGAACGATTTTCTTGAATGTTGAGAGCTGAAATGCCAGAAGTGAAAATCACAGAGAAAAGTTCATTCCAACTGCCATTTTCAAAAACAACAGGACCAACATACTTCTCGGATAATGCCTTCTTACCCAAGCTTTCAATCGTTCTTTTAGAAGTGCTGATGGCGACGGGCTGCAAATTCTCAGTGTAATATCTTGATATGAGAAAATCTCCGCTGGAGACTTCTTCTTTACCAGATTTTGCCTTGGCATAAAAAGAAGCGTTAAAAATAGTACCCTTGTCGAATGCTTCAATACCATTTGTATTGACTATGCCTCTTGCAAAAGAAACCGCAGAAACAGCTCCAATTGCTTGTATAATTCTCTTATCAAAATCTCCGATAATCACACAACCATCAGCACATAACGCTAACAGTTTGTCAACATCAAGCTCTAGGATTCGCTTATCAAAGATCCCACTTTCACCTGTTGGCTTTTTGCACTCAGGAAGAGAAACCCAGTTTGGATCGGGTGGTCTAATTTTGGCTATTTTTGTGGCTTCTTTCATAGCTTCTAAAACTTTTTTCTCTTCAATGCTTGATACGCTGGAAAAGCCTATGCCTTTTTTCACAATAACTCTTATGCCTATGCCTGCTTTGATTCCACTTGTTATTTTGGGCAAACCTTTCTTCTTAATCCACGGTCCAGCAATTCGCACAAATGCTCCCTTAAGCCCTTTTACAGCATCGCTTCTTGAAGCAAATATTCCGCCTACAAACTGTACAAGAGTCTGATTTTCCATGTAGAGGAATATTTCTGCTTCATCAGCCCCCAGCTTTTGAGCTTGATTCACAGCTTTTTGTCCTATTTCCAAAAGTTCATGTTCTTCCATGGTTACGCAACGCCTCCGAAAAGAACATTTTTTACCCTTATATGAGGACCTCCTGTGCCGACGAAAGCTCTTTGGTTCATTTTTCCACAACCCCCAAATGGTGTGGTAGATATTAACATGTCATTGCAAACCGCATCAATGTTTTTAAGAAGTTCAAGAATGTTTCCAGTCAGAGCCACATCTCTCAAGGGATATTTGAGCTCGCCATTTTCAACCCAATATCCTCTCACAGCCTTAAATAGAAAAGTGCCCGTGTCCTCAACTTGTCCACCTGCAGTGTCTATAGCGTATATTCCTTGCTTAAGCTCTTTCAAGGCTTCTTCAGGTTTCCACTCTCCCACATCAAAATAGGTATTTCTCATCCTGACAATAGGCTCAAATGAGTAATCTTGGCTTCTTGCATTTCCAGTAGGCTCCATTTTTAATGCTCTTGCAGTGAGTCTACTTTGCAGATAACAATTCAGAATTCCTTTCTTGAGGATTTCAACACGAGTACAAGGCATTCCTTCATCATCAAAATAGATTTTGTAACCCCCCTTTTCGGGCAAACCATCATCAAGTATTGACACATGTTCAGCTCCTAACCTTTGACCAACCCTACCAGTCAAAGGAGAAACCCCAATTACAACGAAATCAGCTTCAGATAAATGTCCAAAAGATTCGTGTGCAAGCACGCCAGCAAGTCTTGGATTAATAAGCGCATCGAACTTTCCAGCAGGTGCTGGTTTCGCCTTGATTTTTTCCATAGCCCAGCTTGCTGCATTTTCAGCCATTTTTTCTGGAGTGTGATCTTCCTTTTCGAATTCGGCTAAACCAACGCTTCCGCCATGTGAATCCAGAGCATCAACGATTGTCGTGCCTTTTTTCGCGACACAAGAGACCCTTAAACCCACCAGCAATGGTTCATAGGAAACCTTGGTGCCTTCACTGTTCATATAATAGATTGCTCCATGATACTCTCCAAATGCACTTGTAGTATTCACTATGCTTTTGCTTGTGTTCATGGCAGTGTTGCATTGTCTTAGGCATAAGTCTTTTTTATCGTCAAGTGTAACGTCTTTGGGGTGTTTACTTACGTTTGTGAATTTTTTCTCTTCAATAGGTTTAACTGTGGAAAGCTGGAATTTGATTAATGTTTTCTTTGTTGATGCTCTAGCAATTTTCATAGCTATCTCAACAGCTCGTGAGACGTTTTCTTCATCAAGGATATTGGAGAAGGAAAAGCCACTGCTTTTTCCATAAAATACTCTCATGCCAAGTCCAATATTATGAATTTCTGAAACAGTACGTATTTCCTTGTTTATGGCTTCAATATTTAGTATTTTTGTATCTTCACCTTTTACCTCAGCAAAATAGGCGCCTAATTCTAATGCATGTTTAATTGCTTTATTCATTAAATCCTCTATTTGTGAACTCATATCCTTGCCAACCTGTAGCTGGTCAAGTTATTCTGAGTCGAAGATTTAAGTTTGTCAGCCGAAAAAGAAAAAACTGCTTTATTTTTAAGAATGTTTGTCTTCTCTTTCAAGGAAACCTGCGAGGAATAAGGCGTATTCGCATGGATGCTCATTTTGAAGCAGAGACTTTATGATTTTGATTTTGCCCTTTTTGCCATGGCTGACTCTTGAAATAACATATTCCAGCGTTTTCTTGCGGAGATTACATAGCCAAGTTTTCTGTTGAGTTTTAACAAGTTTGTAATAGGGACAGCTTTTATACTTCAGTGTAAAGCCTCCTTCAAAATACTCTATTTCCACTTCAATGCCTAACTCTCTGTACATATCAATTAGCCTGTCGCCAACTTCTCTTATAGTCCATGGATAATCTCCAGGAAACAATTCATCTAGCTGCTCCTTTTCAAGCGCAAAGGCTTCTTCTACAGAATTGCAAGATGACATCTCGTCAATAAGCGTCTGCATTATTCTTTTTCTAGGCATTGGCTCGAGAATGGGCTTCTCCAACAGTTTCAGCTTGAAGCTTAGTAGATTCTGAAAAACTGTTGCTGAAATATCGTAGCCAAGTTCCTTAAACATGGATTCCATAAGCGTTCGCTGGCTATTAATTGTTAAGGGGTCAATTCGCTTGAATATTATGCTGAAATGCTCATCGTCAATAAACCGAACTTCAGCATCTGGTTGAGTGGCATTAATGCTTTTGAGAATAAAACTCTGCGATAACCTCTTTATTTTTTCTGGGTCGTTTCTAGCAAGCATTCTAATGGCGTTAGAAATTCGAACCCCAGTTGCTCGGTATATCTCATCGAACTTTCGTCTGTCTGTTTCATAGACTTTAGAGGCGAATGAGTCAAAAAGCTCTCGAGGAACAGGAATTACATCTAAAAATTGTTTGCCAATTGTTTGGAATAAGCTTAGTTCGGCTATTTGGTCAAGAAGACTCTGGTCTTCTGCACCTACGTATTGGATAGTCATGTTCACAGTGGCATGTTCGATAGTATAGTTTACTAATCTCCATCCACGGGTTGCAAGCATAACAGAGAAAGCAGCCACAGATAAGCGAGTTATTGGAAGAGTCGTCACTTGAAAAACAAGTTCTAAAGTATTTACTTCCTTTTCTGCTAATATTTTTGCTTGCTTAAACCAGTTCATTTTCACACATGCAGAAAGCAAACCCTTAACAAAATCCTTAGGCTCCTTTGGAAGCTGATCCACACCTAAGGCAATTCTTATGTCTTCTATGAAAGCACCTAAATCTGTAATCGGTTCGTCTAAATGTTTTTCCGCCCAACTCATGAAAGCAGGTCCAACCAACATTAAGTTATTTCTGAACAAGCCAGGGGTAACATTTGCCAACCTTTTCTCAATTTGTTGATCTAAAAATTCGCCAAATTCTCTTCTTCTCAACGGATAAACTTCTGAACGAATCATTTTGATGGCAACATCTTCACCCATCATGCGAAGATCAAAAGAAACTCCTATGCCTTCCAATATTGTTGCGACTTGAAAGGCAACAATCTCTGGTAAGCGCTTGAAAGCTTTAGGTCTCAAAATTGCGACACTGTCTATTTCGCTGTAAGAAGGAATGTCAAACATTCGTGTTAGGTTTCTAATTTCTTCAAGAACCAAAATGAACTCTTTGAAGTTTGAGGGAGTTTTCCATGTAATAGAGTCTTTGAGAATCTCAACAATGTTCTTTGCTTCGGTTTTCTGATCTTTTATGAAGTCCTCAATTGCCTTATCGCCCATTGCAACTTCAAGGAGACTGTCTAAGGTCTTTCTTCCAATAGAGGTTAAATCAAGGGTTTCTCTCAAGTTCGCTTGTTCACTCATCTTCGACTTTATTACACAATCATCACATGAGCCAACTTTTTCCACTCTAAGCAAGGTTTCCACGGCTTTTTCAAGAACACGACTCTTTGTGCCGTAAGTTTTAGCCAGTTCGTCAAGTATTTCATTTGTCTTCTTAGTTATTGTGGTGTGCAGATGCACGGACATTCTATTTCACAAGATTACTTGTTAAATGGTTACTTTTAAACATGTTCATGAAAATAAATCAATGTACATAAAAAGATACTTAAAAAGAAAAAAGAGGGTTTAGAGAGATGGTAAGTATGTTTCTGTTGTAGTTATGGCTTTTCCTTTACGCGCTTGCATTGCATCAGCAACTCTTTTGACAGCCAACATATAGGCTGCAACTCGCATGTTCACGCTATGCTTTTTAGACATGTTAAGAACCTCTTTGAACGCGCTTGTTATTGTTTCCTTCAGCTTGGCTCTCACTTCTTCTTCAGACCAATAATAGTTCATTTGATTCTGCACCTGCTCAAAATAACTGACGATAACGCCTCCAGAATTTGCTAGAATGTCAGGTATTACAAATATGCCTTTTTTAAATAGGATTTCATCTGCTTCTGGTGTGGTTGGTCCGTTTGCGCCTTCTGCCACAATCTTCGCCCTTATCTTATCAGCATTGTTCTTAGTAATCTGATTCTCTAAAGCTGCAGGTATTAAAATGTCACATTCCAATTCTAACAATTGTTCATTTGTTATAACGTTGCTATTTGGATAGTCAACCACAGAGCCTGTGTTGGTTTTGTATTCTAATACTTTGTTGGGGTCCAAGCCATTCTGGTTATATATGCCACCTTTAGAGTCTGAAACAGCTATGATTTTGCAGCCAATTTCATGAAGCAATCGTGCAGCATGATAACCTACGTTCCCGTAACCCTGCACAGCCACTGTTGCGCCCTTCAAGTTTATACCCAAATGTTTCGCAGCTTCAACAACAGTGTACATTACGCCTCTTGATGTAGCTTCGTTTCTTCCGCGGGAACCACCTACGTTAATTGGCTTGCCAGTCACTACCCCAAAAACTGGGTACCCCATGATTTCGCTGTACTCATCCATGATCCAAGCCATCATTTCTGCAGTTGTATATACGTCAGGCGCTGGAACATCGGTGAAGGGTCCGATGAATTTTGCTATGGCGCGTGCATAACCTCTTGTGAGACGTTCAAGCTCCGCTTTTGACATTTCCTTCGGATTGCATCTAATTCCTCCTTTGCCGCCGCCTAGTGGCAATCCAGTAACAGCTGTTTTCCAAGTCATCCAAGCAGCTAAGGCTGTCACCTCATCCAACGTTAGATCTGAATGATAACGTATGCCGCCCTTGGTTGGTCCTAGCGCGTCATTATATTGTACGCGGTAACCAGTGAAAACACGGATGTTACTGTCATCCATAACCACTGGAATATTCACTATAAAGACACGCATGGGATGTTTTAATATTTCATAGATGCCCGGATCCAAGTTTAATTTTTCGGCTGCAATGTCTAATTGTTTAAGGGCGGCTTCGTAAGGGTTTGGCGTAGCGATTATTGGCGCCAGTGTTTCTATCTTAACAAATACAGCTGTTTGAAGTTTTTCAATTAGGTTTTGAAGAATTTCTCGCGCCACTTCACCATTGCCACCGTTGCTACCATAGAACCAATGGTAAGCTTCAGCTAAGGCCTCTGTCCTGTTGGAAAGAAATGATCCTGCTGGTGCCATTTTTGGATTTTCTGAGAAATAATCTACTAGAACGCGCAGCATGTTTAATTCTTCTCTGGACAATGGTAACAGCTTTTTCAGTGGTGCTGGTGCTTTTATGTGAACATATTCAGCTTCTTTGATCTTCTTTTGAATTTCTTCAAAGACTTTCACTGCATCTTCAGGTGGAATACCAAAGTTTTCAGAGTACGTGGTTGCAAGTGCATAGTGTGCACTTGTATAACTCTCGATTTTGGCTGTAAGTTCTGGTTTGTCAGCGAAGAAATCTACCATCAGTTTAAGCATTCCTAATTCTCGTGCCGAAAGCTCTACTAAATTCAACATTTTTGTTTCACCTTCAGAAGAATAATAGACCTATGTTCAATTATAGAAACCTTATGTCCATGATGTACATACATGTACAAATCAATAATTTAAACCTCAACACAACATAACATTTTTAACCGTGCCCAGCAAAAGACAAGACAAGAGCGTGTAACATTTGCAAGCAGAACAAAAGTTCTATTCCACAGGCATAGAAAGCTTGGACAGACTCTTAGGTGGCGGCTTATTATTAGGCGAAAATGTTCTATGGGAAATCGAGTCAGGAACCTTCGCCAGAGAATTTCTTTACTCATTCATGAAACAAGGCATTGTTGAAGGAAATCAAGTAATCTACTTGGATTTTATCTATCCTCCACAAGCACTAGTTCTACAACTAGCTCCACTAACCAAAACCTTACCAAAAGGATGGGAAAAGAAGCTACTGGTGCTTGATTGTTTCTCAGAAGCAGCTGGACAAGGCGAACTTATCTTCAGCGACTTTTACGATAAAGCCCCTTCATGGATGAGAAGAGTGCCTAGCTCAAAGGACCCAGACCGATTCCACCATTTTTTCGGAAGAATCGAAAGAGAGTTCGTAACTTCTGGTACAAGACTTATTTTTAGCAGCCTCTCGCTTATGGAGCATAACTGGGGAAGAGATGCTGTAAAAACGTTTTTTGGGCATGTTTGCCCAGCCTTGTACGCTTACCAGACACTAGCATATTGGACAATGGCTAAAAATGCGCATTCTAAAGAGTTCTGTGCAATGATTGAACATATGACACAGGTAGTTATCGATTTGTCTAAGAGAGATAATAAGAACTTTCTTGAGGTCAGAAAGGCTGGTGGAAGATATGCTCCTGAGACTTACCAGAAACGTGAATACGTAGTGAAGGGTTTGCAAATAGATATTCTTTAACAATTCTAAATAATGTACATTAATGTTCATTTTGGTATAGGTTTAAAGTAATATTTAAATGCCCACACAAGATACCCTCATACTCCAAAACTTTGCAAATGTAAAGAGGAGAGATAAAAATGACCGAACGTGTACACAGAAATAGTGCCTACCTAAATGGAAAATCAACCACTGGAACGATGACACGTGTGAAGGACACAAGCCCGACAAGCGGAATGTGTCCAATATGCATCCGCGACTGCCCAATCATGTGTGAAATAAGCCTCTCTGGATTCAGGGGAAGAGAAGCCCTCTATCCAGAACCAGTGCAATTTGGATACAGCACTGCAGGAGCCCTCAAAGATTTCGGATTAGACTGGTCCCATTTTAATATACAAGCTGGTCTATTTGAGGCACATGGAATTGAAGAAAACTCTGACGTAGCCATTTTCCCAAATGTTAACACAGAAACAAAAGTTGCAGGTATCCCGCTGAAAATTCCAATCTTAAATGGCGCATTCGGCTCCACTGACGTTGCAAGACTGAATTGGGAAGGATTAGCCATAGGCACAGCTCTTTCTGGTGCAATTATTGTTGTCGGAGAAAACGTTTGTGGCATGGACCCAGAAGCACAGTTCACAAATGGTAAAATAACACATTCAAAAGAATTAAAGCGCCGAGTTGACTTGTTCAGAAAGTTCTGGGACGGAAAATATGGAGATGTTGCAGTGCAAACCAATGTTGAAGACCAAAGACTAGGCGTCGATGTTTACGCTATTTCAAAACTGGAAGTAAACATAATCGAAAGAAAATGGGGACAAGGCGCCAAAGCAATAGGAGGCGAAGTGCGCGTACGAGACCTAGAAAAAGCGCTAATGCTAAAGAAAAGAGGTTACATAGTGATTCCAGACCCAGAAGACCCTACAGTGCAGCAAGCATTTAGAGAAGGCGTCTTCAAATCTTTTGAAAGACACAGCAGAGTTGGCATACCTAAAGAAAAGAACATGATAGAGGACATAGAATGGCTAAGAAAACAAGGTGCCAAACATGTCACACTTAAAACAGGCGCATACAGACCTTCAGCAGTAGCATACACGATGAAAATAGCGTCAGAAGCAAAAATCGATGCAGTATACTTCGATGGAGCTGGTGGCGGGACAGGCATGAGTCCAGTGCCAATGATGGATGAAATGAGTATTCCGACAGTTTATCTGGAAGCCATAGTCCTAGAATGCGCACAAACATTAAAAAAGAAAGGAAGATATGTGCCAGACTTGATTATGGCTGGAGGATTCATAAACGAAACACAAATTTTCAAGGCAATTGCAATGAGCAACTTTGGAGACGGCCCATTCGTAAAAGCTGTTTTAATGGGAAGGTCACCATTAACCGCAGTTATGAAGGCAAACTATTTCAAGCAACTATCCAGCGAGGGCAAATTGCCAAAAACTTTTGCAGATAGATTTGGTGCTACTCCTGAAAAGTTCTTTATTACCGCTCCAGAATTGAAGGAAAGATATGGTGAACGCTTTAAGGAAATTCCATGGGAAGCTGTGGCTCTTTACACATATCTAACAGACCGAATAGGCGTGGGACTAAAACAGTTGTTAGCTGGCAATAGAAAATGGAGCCTTAACCTAATTAACCGAAATGACTTGATGAGTTTGTCAGAATTAGCTGCCAAAGTTACGGGTATACCGTTGCCAAACGAAGTAGAAAAAGATGCTGTCAAAAGGATTTTAGAATAAGACATTATTTTCTCTCTTTTTATTTTAAAAGGACAGTTGTTAAAATTAATAAAGCATGCCTTAATAGATAAGTGTATAAGAGGAAGTTCTATGGGAAACGCTCAAGCAGCGTTAGAAGTCGCGTTAGAGCAGTTAGAAATAGCTGCTGAAAAACTGAATCTTGAACCAGAAATACATGAGATGCTAAAATATCCGAAAAGGTCGCTTATTGTTTCTATTACTATAAAAATGGATTCTGGTTGCACAGGTGTCTTCAGAGGATGCCGTGTGCAGCATTGGGACGCGAGGGGACCGTTTAAAGGAGGCATTAGATATCATCCTAACGTCACGCTTGACGAAGTAACAGCATTAGCAATGTGGATGACTTGGAAATGTGCAGTTGTTGACATCCCTTATGGCGGAGCCAAGGGAGGGGTATGCTGCAATCCAAAAGAAATGTCTAAAGGAGAGTTAGAGAGACTAACAAGGAGATACACAAGCTTACTTTTAGATTTCATTGGACCATACCGTGATGTACCAGCACCAGACGTTTACACTGATGCACAGACGATGGCTTGGATAATGGATACATACAGCCAATTCAAAGGCTACAGCGTCCCAGAATGCGTTACTGGAAAACCAATCAGCGTCGGAGGTTCTGAAGGAAGAGAAGAAGCTACCTCTCGAGGCGTTGTAATTTGTGCAAGAGAAGCCGCAAAAAATTTGGGTATAAACTTGAAGGGCGCAACAGTGGCTGTGCAGGGTTACGGAAACGTGGGCTGGAATGCTGCCAAAATAGCTTACGATATGGGCAGCAAAATTGTAGCGGTGAGCGATTCTGCTGGTGGAGTTTACTGTCCAAAGGGATTAAACCCCTACAAAGTGTATGCACATAAATCAAAGACCGGTTCAGTTATTGATTATGATGGATGCGAAAACATAACAAACGAAGAGTTACTAGAAACTAGATGTGACATTTTAATACCTGCAGCTTTAGAGAATCAGATTACTAAGAACAATGCTGATAAGATAAGGGCGAAGATTGTGGCAGAAGGCGCAAACGGACCAACCACACCAGAAGCAGATAAAGTGTTGTATGAAAAAGATGTTCTTCTTGTGCCTGACATATTAGCCAATTCTGGAGGAGTCACGGTGAGCTATTTTGAATGGGTTCAGAATCTAACACGGGAACATTGGACTTTAGAAGAAGTGTGCCGCAAACTAGAGAGCAAAATAGTTAAAGCTTTTAATGATATCTGCAAATTGGCGAAGAAAGAAGAAAGCGACATGAGAACAGCAGCATTAATGCTGGGTGTTGGGAGAGTAGCTGAAGCCATAAAGACATTGGGCTTATGGCCGTGATAAAGCAGAAATCACTTAACTCGTTTTACCGTGTTTATGCAGTAAAAAGGTTAACATATAAAAAATTTCTAAACTTACTAATCTAACTTTTTAAACTGCTGCTCTTATATCTGCTTTGTAACAGTAGCTCTAAGCTTGGAGAGAGAAAGGATGGCGAAAGCAATTTCAACCAAAATTGGAATTTCAGATTTCTGCTTTGAGAATTCTCTTGTAAAAATTATTGCGAATAGAAATTGTCCAGAAATCAAGCTTGCAGGATTAAATGTTGGCCCATTTGAAGAAGGAAATGAATATGAAATTCAATTCTGGATAGCTCAAGAGCTTGAAAAGGCAGGAGTTGCACGTTTTCATGAAGAAGAACGCTTGGACGCAACTAAACTTTACAAAATCCAATGGGCAGAACGAGTTCAAACAGCAAGTCAGATAACAAAATTGCCAGAAAATTTCTACCCGAAGCTTCGTAGATATCTTGCAAAATTAAGGGAAGATTCAGCCAAAACTCCAGAAAAATTGCGGGAATATGAAAAAAGTAGACATTTGACACAAGATGTTGTGAATTCAAGATTAAAAAAAATCGTTTCCCTTGCATCAGCCCCGCCTCAAACCGAACAGGTGCTAAAGAATTTTACAATAGAGGAGAGAGGTCTTTATGAACGCCTCTACAAGCTTATTTGCGAATGGAGAGTAAAAATATTGAATTACGAGGAGGTTAAAGAATGACAGAAGAATTGGAAACTGTTGACCCTCAAGAGCGATTTCAAGAGTTTTTCAAAACAGAAAAGTATCGCCAAAGAATCTCCCAAATGGCTGTTGCTGGCAAAACCTCCTTAATAGTCGATTTTGAACAACTTCTGATTTTTGACAATGGACTTGCAGAGGAACTTCGAGAACGACCAGATGAGTATCTAAAACATGCCAACAATGCAGCTTATGCACAGCTTCAAACAGAAGACCCTGAATATGCAGAAAAATTGGCTGAAAGGGAAGAAAGCATAACCATCAGAATAGTAAGGCTGCTAGAAACCACACCGCTTCGGAAACTCGGTTCAAACAATATTGGAAAACTTGTGATGGTAGAAGGCATAGTTGTCCGCGCCACACCAGTACGTCCAATGGTCATGCGTGCCGCATTCAAATGCAAAAGATGCGGAGAAATAACTCCAATCGATCAGACTGGGCAATTTCTCAAAGCACCCTTCGCATGCAGAAATCCCTCTTGCGGAGCAAAGGGCATGTTTGACTTTATTCAAGAAGAATCCACATTCATCGATTCTCAAGACCTTCGTATACAGGAACGCCCAGAGGATCTCCCACCTGGTCAGCTTCCTAGAACGTTGCATGTTAAGCTTGTTGGAGGCGAAATAGTTGATATTGCAAGACCAGGCGACCATGTTTCCATAGTAGGAATAGTTCGTGCAGTATCGCCAACGCTTCCGAGGGTTGGAAAACTTCGTACATTCATTTTGCATGTAGATGCTAACTCTATTGAAATTTTGGGCAAAGAGCCAGAAATAGCGATTCCTTCTCCAGAAGAGGAAGAAAAAATCTTGGAGCTTGCGAAAGATCCATGGATACATCGAAAAATTATGAATTCTATTGCGCCATCAATTTATGGATATGATCACATAAAAGAGGCTTTAGTATATCTTCTCTTTGGAGGCGTGTCCAAAAATCTTCCAGATATAACGATAAGAGGGGAAATGAACGCTCTTTTGATAGGCGACCCGGGAACAGCAAAATCTCAGCTTCTACAGTATGTGGCGAGAATTGCACCACGTGGTTTATACACTTCGGGACGTGGAACAACGGCTGCAGGTTTGACTGCTGCAGTTTTACGAGAGAAGGGGGGAGGAATGAGTCTTGAAGCTGGAGCCTTGGTATTGGCTGACAAGGGAATTGCATGTATTGATGAAATGGATAAAATGCGTCCAGAAGACAGAGTTGCTATTCACGAGGCTATGGAGCAGCATACAGTTTCAGTTGCAAAAGGTGGTATTGTTGCAACACTTAATGCTAGAACAGCCATACTTGCTGCTGCGAACCCCGCCTTAGGAAGATATGAACCACATCGCAATGTAGCTGAAAACATTTCCTTGCCAGTTACGATACTTTCAAGATTTGACTTGATTTTCGTTTTACGAGATGTGCCAAATAAGGAAGTTGATGACAAGATGTCGGAACATATCCTTGAAATTCATAAGAGAGGATTAAGCCCTGTGGAACCACCAATATCCTCGGAATTGTTGCGAAAATACATAAGTTATGCCAAAGGGATTAAACCCGTCTTAACAAAAGAAGCATTGCAACGTCTCAAAGATTTCTATTTGGCGATGCGCTCCGCAAGCGAATATGAAGGCTCACCAGTTGCAATAACTGCACGCCAACTGGAATCTCTCGTCCGCATAGCAGAAGCGAGAGCCCGTGTAGCACTCCGAAAAGAAGTCTTAGCGGAGGATGCAGAAGCCGCCATTAGCATAATGAAGAGATCTCTTGAGGAAGTTGGAATTGACGTGTCTTCATACAAATTTGATATAGATATCTTAATGACTGGAAAACCGAAAAGCATGAGAGACAAACTGCAAATAGTACTTTCAACCTTAATGAGCATGGAAAAAGAAACAGGAATGGTTGAAAAGAATGCTCTTTTAAGCGAGCTGGAAACAAAATATAAGGTTCCGATAGGTGAAGGAGAGCGTCTTCTAGCACAGCTTCAGCGTGAAGGAACAATCTATGAGCCTAGAGAAGGTTATCTAAAAAAGACCTAAGAAAATTGAGAAAAAGGAATGTGAATTACTGAGCTGCTTCAACATTAGTTTCCACGTAGTACTGAGCATTCGAAGTGAACACTGTTATGCCCACTGGGATGCCGACATCATTTAATGCTATGCTGTCAGGGTTCATGATGTACAAAACTATAGTCCAGCCTGATTTCAATGTCAAATCAGATGTAGCTTGCTGGAAGGTTTCTCCATCACCAAGATACGTGAAGACTGCTTTCCAATCTGTTGAATTCATAACGTTTGGCTTTTTGCTTGTCACATTCAAGTCTGCTGAAACCGTTACAGTATTTGTTCTCCAATAATACACATTTGTCCATGGACATTCCTGTCCTCTCACAGAAATCTTGTCAAGCACTACGTCCCTTCCACCAGTATTAAGTATGACGAGTGCAGCTTCAGCCCAGCTTCCAGTAGTATTGAACCATACATGTTGCTTGGTTAAATGCAATGACTCTTCTTGTACCCTTGTTGTGGTTACATTTATAGCGTAGAATGTTACGACTGTTGCCAATAACACTGAAACAACCAGTATTATCAATGTCGTCACTACAACGCTTAATCCTTTCTTATTTTTTAGCAAATTCATAGATACGTCTCCAAATTGAATTATTGAAAAAATTATCAGCAAAGAGTAGTAAGACGCTTTGTATGTCACAACACTGACGCAAGTTATGAATTATTATTCAAATGGATGATTGAAAGTCGGAATGTAGCGAAAATATTAGAACTAATAATTTTAAAAATCACTTTCGCATTTTGAATAAATGTTAAAAATCCATTGCACTACGATTTTTTTAAAGAGTGAAAACAATGAAACCAATAATGGTTGTTGTTGGCACCCGCCCAGAAATCATAAAAATGGCTCCAATTATCCGAGCTTTACAAAAAAGAAAAATTTCATTCATTTTCACTCACTGTGGACAACATTACGATTACAACATGTCGCAACAATTTATTGAAGAACTTGGTCTTCAAGCACCAGATTACGAATACAAAGTCAAAGCTTACTCTCAAGGGACGCAAACTGCACGCATATTGGATGGTATGGAAAAGCTATTGAAAAAGACGCAACCTGCAGTTGTTTTAGTGGAAGGAGACACAAATGGTGTATTGGCAACAGCTTTAGCAGGAGTTAAGCTTGGGATATCTGTTGGACATGTAGAAGCTGGATTGAGAAGCTTTGACCAACGTATGCCAGAAGAACATAACAGACGTCTAACAGACCACATATCCACCTTTTTATTTGCACCCACAGAAACAGCAAAGAATAATCTAGAGAAAGAGAATGTTTGGGGAAAAATCCACGTAACAGGAAACACAGTTATAGACGCTGTAATTCAACATCTACCCATAGCAAAGAAAAAATCAAAAGTACTTGAAAACATTCCTTTCGACAAATTTGTGTTAGCAACAGCCCATAGAGCAGAGAATGTCGACGATTTAGCGGTTCTCAAAAATTTCATGGAAGCCTTTGCAGAGGCTCCCTTACCCGTAGTCTATCCAATGCACCCGCGCACAAGAAAGAGACTGCAACAAAACAGAGTCTACTCTAAAATCAGAAAGACCAAGAATTTAGAAATTTTGCCACCACTTGGCTATCTAGACTTTTTAGTTTTAATGAGCAAATGCCAAATGATACTCACTGATTCAGGCGGAATACAAGAAGAAGCAACTGCACCGTGTATACGAAAACCTGTCCTAGTCATTCGTCTTTCAACTGAAAGACCAGAAGCAGTTAATGCCGGTTTTGCTGAAGTTGTCGGCATAGAGAAACAAAAGATACTGAGAGCTATGGAAATAACTCTCAATCAACCAAAAGAATTACCAGAAAAATCTCCTTACGGTGATGGCAGTGCATCAGAAAAAATTGTCGAAGCGATTCGAGAAGAATTAGCTATTTAGCATCTTATTTATGAAATGTATGTAGTTTTCTTATCTTCCTCTTTCCGTGTTTCCTCAGCTTGCAAGGTTCTTTTCTCTTCAATTTTCTGCAAACGTGAAACAATCTTTTCTGCTTTGGCAATTTCCTCGTCTAGACTAGCTAAGTCAACACCAAGACCTAGCATCATGTTTAATGTTTCTAAAACACTTTTAGCAGCCTTAGGATCTGGCAAATACCCGCGGGTTTCACCTAACAGACAAAGTGCATCAATCTTCTTGAAAGGAGCTAAACCCAAAATTAAGCCAGCAGCGCCCACAATTGGACTTTCCATATGGCTCACAATAGCATTAGCTCGCAATGCTTTATTTAGAAGTTCAGAGTTGGTTGCTGCGGCAATTACTTTAGGCTTATCCTTTACCTCCATTCGATAACCACCAATCGTAACAATTAACTTCACATTACACATTTTGGCAAAATCAAGAATGCGATCAGAAATTTCATATTGCCCTTCAATTGTCTGTGCTTGGCTATCGCCTATAAAAAATATGAAGTCGTTTTTTCCTTTTTTATTTTTCCAAAAGTAAAATGTTCCACGAAGAAGCCTTACAGATCCTTTTTTGTTGACATACACAAAATATGGAAAATGCGGAGAATAGAGATACGCAAACTTTTCAGCCTTTAACTGTTTGATTAGATGGCGTGTTGCAATTTTGCCAACAAGCCCTAACCCAGGAAGACCGCCAATTAGAATAGGGTCATTCAAATCAACTTTTACAAGTTCTTTAACGAATGTTTCCTTCACTAAACTGAACCATCCTTTTTCAAAGCCATCCTATATTTAAGATATTTGTCATCTGGAGAAAATTTCGGAGGGTGTGGTACTCGAACCTTTCCACTGCAATAAGGACAAAAATCTGTTTTTAATGTATATTTTCCACATTTTTCGCATTTTCTTAAAAGCCAAACCATTATTTCTCTCTCCTGAAACTGCCTTCTCCTCCTGCTTTAACAACATTAGAAACAATATTTTCTGCAACTCTTTGAAGAACAGCTTCTGCATTTTTATAATTTTCTGCCATAACCTCAATGCAGTATTTTGGTGCAGCAATAACATAAAAACGGAACTTTGCTTCACGCGACTTTTCAGCCTTTTTAGCATTCAAGAACGCCTCTTTAATTATTTTTACCCCTTCAGGTTTCATGCAACGAAGCTCAACCATGCCCTTAACCTTAACCATTGGTACACGCATTCGTTCTCTTGCAATCTCCACGATTACATTAGCAATATCCGCGGGTACGCCTATTTTAGTTAAAGCAGCCATGCCATCCTTGACGACTTTCTCGAAGCCTTCGTATAACCCATATTCTTTTTCCATGGGTACACCAGCTTTTTCATACACTTCTTCTAATGATAAACCAGTTTTTTCGGCGATGCTTCGAAGCAAGGTTTCAGCTTTTCTATCCCTTTTCCAAACCATGATTTTTTCAATTCTTTCTCTCTTTGTAACTCTTCTAAGAGACAAATCTATGTGCCCTTTCTCGGCATCCACTCGTAAAACTTTCAAAACTACTTTTTGCCCTTCACGCACAAAATCACGGATGTTTCGAATCCAAGAAGAAGATACTTCAGAAATGTGCAGCAAGCCTTTTTTATTATATTCATCAAGATTCACATAAGCACCGAAATCCGTAACCTCTTGTACCGTGGCTATTACTAAATCGCCAATTTCTGGCCATTCTTGCTTTCTAAATGCCATTTTCATCCCTATTCAAAGACCGCGACAATCTCGCCCTTGATTATTGCCTTTCCGCCTGAAGGTTCAGCAAGTTCGATTCCGCAAACGTTGCAATTGACTTTATTCACGGCATGGCTATAGACTAATTGCTCATTGCCGCATTTTAGACATTTCACCCTAATGAAATTGCTTCTTGGTTTTGGAATGAGTTTTTCCCAATCAGACATGACGCAAACCTCAATTTTATGCAATAGTTAACTTTCTTAGACGTATACCATTCTTATGCCTTGTATAACCGCAAATCTTGCATTTCAACTTTAACGTCTGTTTCTCAGTAGTCTTCGAAAACTTTTTTTGAAGAGGATATTTCTGCCCACCATATCCCCTTTTTTCTCTTTCATGATGACGTTCACCCTTAGCCAAAGCCCTTCGCTTCCCTTTCTTGTAAAGAGCAACCGTGTGACTTTGATGTTTTTTGCATTTTGGACAATATGTCTTGATTTCTTTCGGAACGTTCACTTAAATCACGACCAGCTTTGCATAAAGAAATCATACTTCCTCTTATACCTTTTTCGTTGTTACAAGTTAAACTTCAACTCTTTCAGCCAAACCTTGGTTAACCAGAATTTTGACATTTTCAACTGGTAAGGATGCAATATCCTCAGCTTTAAATGGCCCATAGGTTTTCATGTCTACTCCAATTATTGATGGAACATCCTTCAAAAAGCGCAATACATTCCTCTTACGCTTCTGTTCAGAACCAATCATTGGTAAATACCCTCGCAGAACATCTGTGGCAAAACTCTGAAAAGCGTCAGCGAAGGAAGAAAAACTAGCATAAATTTTTTCTTCTTCAGTGGTCAACGTATTTAATGGAGCCTTTTTACCTTTGGCAACAATTCTAACCAATTTTCTGTAGCGCATATGAATCAATTCGCGAATCATGCGCTCAACATTTTGCATTTCCTTCTTGAGAAAACTTGCCTTCAACGTTTTCTTGTCAAGCATTCGACTTTCTTCGTTAATCTTCCTCAAATAATCAGTTATTCTGGAGTAAAAATCTGAAGGAAGTTTTTCAAGTTTGTTACTTTCAAGCTCTCGTTTCCAAACATCATATAAATAATTATACATTAAATAACAACCTCCGCTCTTCCTTTACAAATAAGCAGTAATGCTGCAGCAATAGGCAACTCAACTTTTTGATTCTTGTAAGGACCAAACTTTTCGTCGCCCACTCTAAATTCAGGCGCATTGGAAACATTAACGGTTGCTGTGCCCCCTTTAAAGGCTATCGCGTCCTTGAAAGGGTCAAAAGTGTGTATAGCTGAAATGGGAAATTCAACTTTTTTAAAGCCAGTCTTGCCATGCAAAGTATCAGCCAGTCTAATTAAACGATGAACATCTGTAGTCACGACTGTGTCAATTTTTGCCGATTTCAGCTGGATAATATATTCCGCTATTTTTCTCCAAGTCTCTAAGCCGATTCCTTTAACAAAAGTGGATGCTTTTGCATTTAGCAGATTTCTTGAAATAGAGTCTTTATTGTTTACCAAATTATCGATAATATTTTTTTCGAGTCCAATACTTTTAAAATCTTCTTCCTTCATATTAGCTATAAAATTCTGCATACCCTCTATTATACGTCTAGACCAGCCTAAATTATTTTCAAGCACAAATGAAGAAAAAAGTATTCTTTTTCCCTCATATTCTCTATTTAGACCATGAGAAAACACATCTATACCTAGGCTAGAAACATAATCTACAATCTCTTTACGTGCAACAGCATCAAGAGTCTTAACCGCATCGCTATCAATCTGGATGTGATAGCCTCGATGCCCAGAAAAGAAAATGTGTATGTCTGTTTCAGAGAACCCAAAATCTTCTGTCAGTATGTCCAAGAGTTTTAATGTTTCAGCCTTTGCAGAAGATAAGCAAACTTCGCAAGGCCATGTGTGCACATTAAACTTTTCACCGCCACAATTAGGACATTTTTTAGGTGTCACACCATTTCTAGAAAAGCCGCAACAGCTGCAAACCCATCCGTCATGAATCTTAGCGCATGGAGTGGGAATATGGTCGGCATCTATGTCGAAGATTAGATCGGCGCCTAGCCATTCTTTTCTATCCATTTCAGCTTCTGGGTATTTATAATAGGCGCTGGAGTAATATGCGTCTGATGGGACATATTTTTGCAGAAAATCTTTCAGTTCCTCTATTTGTTTGAAGCTCTTGTGTCGTTGCATCCAACTTTCAAACATTATGAAGCCAAATTCACGTTGTTCTATTTTAGGGATAGAGCTATTGTGCTTGTAGTTTCGCATATAGTAGTCGCGGAACATTGTTTGTACAAAATTTATGGATTTCAATTTCGTCTAGCGTTTAGCTGTTGAAAAAGATAAAAAAAGGTTTCGTTTTTACCGCTTATTTTGTTTTTAGACATTATTTGAATTAAATTGTTCTGTGGTGATTGCAGAATTTTTATATAGTAAGTCCTTGATTAGCTTAAAACTATTTAAGGTGATGCTTTATAGTTGTAAATTCTCCTCTCTATAATTCGTGTGTAGGAGGATAAAAGATAGATGGTTGATTTAGATTTTGGGTCAGAGTTGTTCA
>Ga0129301_1000478_pt1 | contig 22055 bp, 20 predicted proteins | sample ConPoolayeHmetaG_FD_94489 | JGI IMG/M metagenome (GOLD analysis project Ga0129301, IMG submission 94489) | Hot spring microbial mat communities from California, USA to study Microbial Dark Matter (Phase II) - Cone Pool mat layer H metaG ...
CTGAAATTACTTTGTCCTGGAGCAGCTGCCGAATTTTTTCTTTGTCTTTCTGGGCCAAAATAGTCTGGTACACTTCTACTACATCTACCAAGGCTCCCGCTTTCCTTAATTCTGCCGGAAGAACATCGCGAGCTATTTTAGCCCGGGGGATTAAAAACCTTTTTCCCTTCAGGTTCTGGCCACGCCATTTTTCTAAGATACTTTCGGCACGGTACTCGGTTGGCATGAAATCAACTTGCAAGTTTAAATCTCTTAAAACTTCCGCTGTCTTCGGACCAATGGCACATATCTTGGGCCCTTTCAGATCTCTAATATCCATCCCCAAGGCCAAGACCCGGCTCATCAAAAATTTAATTCCATTGACACTGGTGAATATAAGCCAATCATAAGCCATCATTTGTTTTAGGCAATGATCCACATCAGCCCAGCTTGTTGGGGGAATTAATTCGATGGTGGGGAACTCTATTGGCCAAGCGCCAAATTCCCGCAAACGTTCCGCTAGATCACTAGCTTGCTCCCGCGAGCGCGTCACCAAAATTCTCTTTCCAAAAAGGGGAAGTTCCTCGTACCAGTTAAGCTTCTCTCGTAATTTTACTACTTCACCCACTAAGATTATCACCGGGGGGTTGATCTCTCTCCTTTCGACTTCCTCTTTAATGGTAGCTAAGGTTCCCACAATGGTTTCTTGCTCCGAAAGGGTTCCCCAACGAATCAAGGCTATCGGGGTTTGGGGATCACGTCCATTTTTCACTAATTCATCAACTATAGAAAAAAGACGACCCATGCCCATTAGAAAAACCAACGTGCCCACTCCAGTTGAAATCTTCGCCCAATTAATTTGGGATTTTTCTTTCTGCGGATCTTCATGTCCGGTAATAAAAGCTACCGAAGAAGTATATTCGCGGTGGGTCAAGGGAATTCCGGCATAAGCGGGCCCAGCAATCGCCGAAGTAACTCCCGGAATAATTTGAAAAGGGATCCCCGCTTGCGCTAATGCTTCGGCTTCTTCTCCGCCTCTTCCAAAAATAAAGGGATCCCCCCCTTTTAAACGCGCCACTATCTTCCCTTCCTGCGCTTTTTGGATCATTAATAAATTAATCTCTTTCTGGGGTAGCGTATGCTCGCCCCCTTTTTTCCCCACGTAGATGAGCTCCGCCCCTTCTTTGGCCTTTGACAATAGGTCTTCATTAGTCAGATAGTCATAAATAACCACGTCGGCCTTCTGCAAACAGGCCATACCTTTGATGGTAATCAACCCTGGGTCACCAGGACCGGCACCTATCAGATAAACTATTCCCTTTTTCATTTATCCGCATACACCTCATTTAAAATATCTTGGCCACCTCGCGCCAACAAATCCTCGGCTAACTTCTTTCCCAGTTCTTGACCTTCTTGCGCTAAACCGCTGATCTCTCCCCGAACCACCTTCTTCCCGTCCACAGCGGCCACTAATCCTGTCAAAATCAATTTGCCTGATTCTATTCTGGCCCATCCAGCAATAGGCACCTGACACCCTCCACCCACTCTTTGCAAAAAAGATCTTTCGGCGAGAAAACATTGTTGGGTGGTTAAATCATTTAAAGGATGCAAAATCTTCTGCAGCCCTTCATCTCCCTCCCGACCTTCGATAGCCAAGGTCCCTTGGCCAATGGCCGGTAACATTACCTCCGGATCAAGATAAGCAGTTATCTTCTCCTGCCAACCTAAGCGATGTAAGCCCGCCGCGGCCACGATAATAGCATCCAAATTCAAAGAATAAAGCTTGCGCAAACGTGTATCCAAATTTCCCCGTAAAGGAACAATCTCTAAATTGGGCCGATGGTGACGGAGCTGAGCCTGTCTGCGCAGGCTACTCGTGCCCACCTTTCCTTTCTCCGGAAGCTTATTGCCCAAGCCTGCTTGACGACAGATCAAGGCATCCCGCGGATCTTCCCGGGGTGGGAAAGCTAATAAAGACAATCCCTCTGGAATTTGCCCGGGTAAATCTTTAGCGCTATGGACGGCTAAATCAACCTCCTCTTGGAGCAAGGCTTCCTCAATTTCTTTGACAAAGAGACCCTTGCCCCCCATTTTGAAGAGGGGTATCTCTATCTTATCCCCTTGGGTCTTTATGGGGACCAAATTAACGACCACGTCTGGATTATGCTCCTCTATCCGGGCTTTAATAATTTTAGCTTGATTTAAGGCCAAGAGACTTCCTCTTGTGCCCAGACGGAGTATCTTGAGAAACCGCTTGGTCATTATTTTCTTCTAAACCAAAAATCTTGCGGAATAACTCAATATTAAACTTCCCCTCTTGATTATTTTGACTCTTTAAAAAGGCAATGGGCTGATGGATGATTTTATTTATGATAGATTGGGTCAAGAGATCGATTATTTCCCGCTCCTCGGCCGATGTATTCCGCAGCAGGGAAAAGGTTCGGCTAATTTCTTCCTGGCGAACTTTTTCCAAACGTTGCCGCAGGTCTAAAATGGTGGGCACTACTTCTAAGCTCTTTAACCAGTTTTGGAAAGACTCCTGCCCTTGTTGGATAATATTTTCGGCTTGGGCGATTTCTTTCTTCCGCTCCTCTTTATTTTCTGCTACTACGTTTTGGAGATCATCGATATCATACACATAGATATTATCGATTTCGTTAAGTCTGGGATCTATGTCCCGGGGAACGGCAATATCGATAAAGAACATAGGCCGATGGCGCCGAGCTCGAATAACGGGCTGAACTTGGTCTTTATGGACGATGTAGTGGCTGGAGCCTGTGGAGCTTATAATAATATCCACTTCTTTGAGTTGGGCGGGAAATTCGTTAAAGGGTATCGGTCGCCCATGTAATTCGGCAGCCAATTCTTCGGCCCGGGCATAAGTCCGGTTGGTCACCAGGATTTCTTTAATTCCTTGGCTGAGCAAATTCTTTGCGGCCAATTCGGACATCTCCCCGGCCCCAATGAGCAGGGCTTTCTTATCTTTTAAATCGCCCATTATTTTTTTGGCCAGTTCGACGGCGGCATAACTCACGGACACTGCTTGGTTAGCAATTTTAGTTTCGGTGCGTACCCGCTTGGCTACAAAAAAGGCGCGGTGAAAAAGTTTGTTCAGAATTAATTTAGCCGCTTTATTTTCCACGGCTAACCGGTAAGCCTCCTTTACCTGGCCCAATATCTGGGGTTCGCCGATGATCATCGAATCCAGACTGGAGGCTACGCGGAAGAGATGTTTAACCGCCTCAGCATTTTTCAATTTGTACAGGTAACGTTCCAACTCCCCAGCCGGCAGCTGAGCCAGTATGGCCAAAAAGTTTATTAATTCTTGCTCCCCTGCGCCTTGATTTATAACCCCGATTACCTCTACTCTATTACAGGTGGAAATTATCGTTCCTTCTTGTACACCGGGTAAGCTAACCAGTTGCTTCAGATAATCGCTGAGCAAGCCTTTAGGAACAGAAAGCTTCTCCCGAATTTCTACAGGAGCGGTTTTATGACTTAGGCCAATTATGACAATCTCCATTAGCTATGCCCGATAAAAACTTTCTAATTGTAGGCGTGCAGCCCAGTAAGTAATAAATTGACACCCAAAAAAGTGAAGATCACCGCCGCAAAACCAATAATGGCTAAAAGGGCTGCTTTGCGACCTCGCCAGCCTATGGTCAAGCGCCCATGGAGCAAGGCCGCATATACGAACCAAGTAATAAGCGACCAGGTTTCCTTCGCATCCCAACTCCAATAGGCGCCCCAGGCACTCTGCGCCCATACTGACCCACTAATAATGCCCAAGGTCATCAATGGAAATCCCCAGGTTAAACATCGATAATTAATTTCATCTAATACTTTCAAGGAAGGAAGCCGCTGATAAACCGAACCAATTTTTTTCGCTTTTATTTGTCGTTCTTGAATTAGATACATAATGGCGATGGTAAAAGCCACGGCAAACAAAGCATTGCCCAAGAAAGCCAGCGTAACATGGATGGGCAGCCAAAAACTTTGCAAAGCCGGGGGCAAGGGTAAAATTTCGCGGGGGAAAATAGAAGCCAATAAAATCATGACGATGGCTAGGGGAGAAACAAAAGCCGCCAGAACCTCTACCCGGTATTTCATTTGCATAATGAGATAAACAGCTATGATCGCCCAGGCAAAAAAAGAAAGAGCTTCGTGTAGATTAGTTATCGGCGTGTAGCCAGCTTCTAAATACCGCGAAACCAGCGCGCTGGTGTGCATTAGGAAACCTATGCCTATGGCCAAAATACTTATCACCGATAAAGGTTTTCTCAAGGTGATTAAATAAGCTAAAGCCGTCGCCATGCCTATTAGGTAAATGACCAAAGAAATTTCAAAAAAAATAAGGTTCATTTTCCCATTCCCAATTTTTTTAAAGAAAAGTCATTCCCTATGATAGATCGCAGGTGCCTTTCCCACTCTCTCCTTTTTTTCTGCCGGATTAAATCTAAAGACCTTTCTCCAGCTAAAAGACTAAAAATCCTCTGTCGCTCTCGGTTATCTATTTTTTGAGAAAACAGCCATTTACGTAACTTCCCCAGAAATTTTCCTAAATAAATATACTCAGGACCAATAACTTTTTCTAATTTTTGGCGGAGAAAGCGAGCTAAGGCTGGGCTTTTTCCCGAAGTGGAGATGGCCAGGATTATGTCGCCTTTTTTTACCAAAGAAGGCACGATAAAACTGCTGTGTTTTGGGTCATCGACTACGTTAACCGGAATTTTTTGTTTCTCTGCTTGCTGATAAATTTTTTCATTGACCGAATAGTCATTGGTAGCGGCGATGACTAAACATGCTTTTTTTATATCGGGAGATCGCCAATGCCGTAAATGGCCAATAATCTTACCCTGCTCTTTTAACTTAGTTAATTTTTTGGTCAACTGGGGGCTTATAACTTTCACGACAGCTCCGGCACCGAGCAATCCTAATACTTTACGTTCGGCCACTTGACCTCCTCCGACCACTACACAAAGTTTCCCTTTTAGATTAAGAAAAACAGGATAATATTTCATCGATAAACTAAATGTCCAAAGTTTTTTATAATTTGTAGGCCCACGGTTTGGCTTTTTTCTGGATGAAATTGGAGGGCGGATAAATTTCCGGAAGCAATAGCAGAAGTAAATTCCGATCCATAGCGAGTAGTAGCAGCCACTATTTCCTCGTCTTCAGGAACAGGGTAATAAGAATGGACAAAATAAAAATACGCTCCATCGGCCAAGCCTTCAAAAATAGGTACGGGCTTCTTTATCCTGATGGTATTCCAGCCAATATGCGGAATTTTTAGATTGGCCTCCCTAAAGCGTACTACTCGACCTCGGAAAATAGACAGCCCCCGCTGCCAGCCAAACTCCTCGCTACCCGCAAAGAGTAACTGCAGCCCCAGGCATATGCCTAAAAAAGGTTTTCCTTTTTCAATAAATTCTACAATGGGCTTGATTAAATTTAAGTTTTCCAAGTTTTCCATGGCTTTCTTAAAGGCGCCAACTCCAGGCACTACTAAACCATCAGCCTTCCGCAATTCTTCTACGCTCTGAGTTACTAAAGCGGGAAAACCAGCCTTCTCGAAGGCCTTGTGCACACTGCGCAGGTTACCCATTCCATAATCGACTATGGCTATCATAACCTCCCCTTAGTTGAAGGAATCCCTTCCATCTTTTCGTCCTTATCCACGGCCTGCCGTAAAGCTCGCCCCAAGGCTTTAAACAAACCTTCCACCATATGATGGCTGTTACTTCCATAAGCCACTTGGGCATGTATCGTAATAGCAGCATTATTGGCCAGCGCCTGAAAAAATTCTTTTACCAATTCTGTATCAAAGTTTCCAATTTTCCTTCGCCGGAGAGGAAGCTGATAAACCAAACCGGGGCGTCCGGAAATATCTAAATGCACAGAAGCTAAGGTTTCATCCATGGGAATAAAAGCAGAACCGTAGCGCCTAATACCTGCTTTATCTCCTAAGGCTTCTTTTAAGGCTTTACCCAAACAAATCCCTATATCTTCTATGGTATGGTGAAAATCAATCTGCGTATCCCCCCGGGCTAAAATATTAAGGTCAATGAGGCTATGGGCTGCTAAGAGACTAAGCATGTGATCAAAAAAAGGAATGGAAGTAGAAATTTTGTGCTTCCCTGAACCGTCCAAATTAAGATCGACTTTGATCTTGGTCTCCTTTGTTTCCCGGGTTATGCTTGCTTTTCTCTTCATTTTCCCCTTCTTTTAGATTTTTAAGATTTTGGCGGCATTACCGCCCAAAATTTTCTCTTTAGTTTCATCTTTGATAGGTAAAGAGCGAATTGTCTCTATATTTTTACGGATTCCGGGGACTCCTGGCCAATCAGAGCCAAAAAGGATTTTATGGGCATTTTTCTCCAGATCAGGGAAATATTTTAAAAGATTTTGGGGAGGCAGACCGGCAATTTCCATATAAACATGGGGATGCAGCTGGGCCAAGAAAAAAGCTGCCTCATACCAGAATCCTCGGCCACTGTGTACCTGAATTAAAGTTAGTTCTGGAAAATCTACAGCCACATCATCCAGCAAAACCGGATCGCCATATTTGAGGCGGGCCCCCCGAAATATAGATGAACCCGTGTGCACCATCACTGGAATTTTTAAGTCCTGGGCTTTGGCATATAAGGGATAGAGCACACGATCATTTGGATAAAATTGTTGGTAAGTAGGGTATAATTTAATGCCCTTCATTCCCAAATCATGGACGCATTTTTCCAGCTCCTCTTCCAAACGAGTGCTCAGGTAAGGATTCAAATTGGCAAAAGGAATTAGTTCTTTTTTCCCTTGGCAAAATTTAGCCACAAATTCGTTACTCACCATTCCGGTGGTAATGGGGCTAAGTTCAGCCAAAATTACGGCGTAGTCTACTCCGTTTTCATGGAGCAAATCCACTAAAGCCGCGGGATCCATCCGCCCATTTTTATCCACCACTTTCTCTGCCCCTGATCCTTTACCATAATTTTGAAAAAACTCCATGACCCAGGGTTTCATATCTTCAAGATTCCCAATATGCACGTGAAAATCTATTATAGGCATAAAATCCCTTCTGGTTTTTTTCTTTTTATGAAACTAAAATACCATTCTTCAGGCATTAAATCAAGAAAGCAGCATTCTTATTAATCGGAGCAATTAAATATTTACAGTTATCACTCTTATCTTACTCCGTGGTCTGGCTTTATCGAGTTTCCCCAATGAAATTGGGTCGTAATTACATATAAGAAATAAAACCAAACGCGGCAAGGAACAAGCCCTTGCCCTACGTTTGAGATTTTTTTATTTCTCGTAGGGCAAGCCCTTGGGGCTTGCCGAAACCCTCATTAAGATGTCGTTTACTTTAAGCTCCCATTAATAATATGCTTTATCTATCGCTCTTCCCTTTCTCCTCTCTCATATTTTGTTTCCTTTTCTCCCTTCTTTTCTAAATAGGGATGTTGGGGGACTAAGGTGAAAATATATTTAGCTATTAATTAAAAACTGATCGACGGTCAGCAAAAATATTATTGACTTTTTTCTCACCTGCTATAGAATTTCTCTAAAATTATTTTTAGCATTGAAATTTTTTAAACGAGAGGAGATCTTAAGAAATGAAAAAATTTTTTGTTTCGATTAGTTTTTTGCTTTTATCTGCTTTGTTTCTAAACCCTGTTTACCCTGCCCCCAAAGACACTGTAATCATTGCCCAAGGGGTGGATCCCTCCACTTTGGACCCGCAAAATCATTATGAAACACCTGCCTTCAACATTCTTCTCAATATTTATGAAACACTCTTGGTGAGAAACGATGAAATGAAGTTGGAACCTCTCTTAGCGACCTCTTGGAGACTATTAAATGATTTAACATGGGAATTTAAACTCCGGAAGGGCGTTAAATTCCATAACGGCGAGGATTTTAATGCCTACACTGCTAAATTCAGTCTGGAGCGCATGAACGACCCTAAAAATAAACTCAAACAAACTACCCTCCAGGGAATCATGGAAAAAATTGAAATAATTGATGAGTACACCATCCGCATCATTACCAAGAAGCCCTATCCTTATCTTGACGCCCAATTATCTCACATCGGGGCCATGATTCCACCTAAATATGTCCAGGAGAAAGGCGCCGCTTATTTTGGGGCGAACCCTGTAGGCACCGGACCTTACAAATTCGTCCGCTGGATCAAAGACGACCAGTTGGTACTTACGGCCAATGAGAATTATTGGGGAGGGAAACCCAAAATTAAGAATGTAATTTTTAAGCCAATTCCGGAAGCGACTACCCGAGTTGCAGGGCTGCAAACACAGGAATTAGACGTAATCGTAAACATTCCTCCACACTTGGCTAGGCTTATGGATTGGAAAGGACGATCCTCGGTGGCTAAAGTTCCCAGCTCGCGGGTAATTTTCATTGCCTTTGATAATAGGCAAGGAGGCCCCTTGGCCGATAAGAGAGTGCGCCAGGCAATTGCTCATGCCATTGACTTGGACACTATTATTAAAAAAGTTCTCGAAGGTAATGGCCTAAAGTTGGGAAGCATTTTTACCAAATATCATTTTGGGTATGATCCCCAATTTAAGCCTTACTCATATGATCCGGAGAAAGCAAAGAAACTCTTGGCGGAGGCAGGTTACCCCCAGGGCTTCGATTTAACCATTAATTCGCCAACTGGCCGCTATCTAAACGATAAAGAAGTGGCCGAGGCCGTAGTAGGAGATTTACGTAAAATTGGGATCAACGCCAAAGCCCGGATTAACGAATTTGGCACGCATATGGCTATGCTGTATGCTCATAAAGGAGGTCCAGCTTATTTGTTGGGTTGGGGAGGGGCTACTTTTGACGCCGATGCTACTCTATTTCCACTCCTCCGCACCGGTCAGGTGTTATCCCATTTCACTAACCCCAAATTAGACGAGTTGATCGACCAAGGCCGAAGTATTATGGATAAACAAAAAAGACAACAGATATATACGCAAGCTTCTCAGTTAATTCAAGAAGAAGTGCCTTGGGCCTTTGCCTATCAGCAGATGGATATTTACGGAGTGAGCGCGCGCTTAAACTGGAAGCCACGAACTGATGAGAAAATCTTTGTTTCCAAAATGTCCTTTAAACAATAATTATTAATGGGAGCATTAAATAAACGACATCTTAATGCGGGTTTCGGCAAGCCCCAAGGGCTTGCCCTACGAGAAATTTAAAAAACCTCAAACGTAGGGCAAGGGCTTGTCCCTTGCCGCATTTGGTTTTATTTCTTATGTGTAATTACGACACAATTTCATTGGGGAAAGTCGATAAGAGTCGGAACGAATCGGTACGATTGTCGTTCCGACACTGTCATACTGACACCCGACCATTGGGGGAAGGTAAGGGAGATAAGGGTGAATATTTAATTGCTCCGATTAATAATTTTTTATTCCCTAAATTAAAAAGAAAGGAGGAGAGGACGATGGAACTTTATAGACGAGATTTTTTGAAGACAGGTGTTACCATTTTAGGAGCAGCGGCCATTAGTGAACATCTTTCCCCAATATTTTCTAAAGTAGTTTCCCCAGCTCATGCTGCCGGTTCTGACCCGCAATATGAAATCTACGCCCTCAAATATGCCGGTCCATTCACCAGCAAGTTGGCTATGGTTTTATGGATGGAAGGTTGGGATCAAGATATCGACCGTTACTATTATCTCTGGGCGATCAAGGGAAAGGATGGATTTGTGGTGGTAGATGCTGGCTGCGGGGTGACTTTAGCCACACACAGGAAATTGAAAGGTTTCGTAAATCCTGTGGATGTTTTAGCGCGCATTGGAGCTAATGCGGAAACTGTAAAAAAGGTCGTCATTACCCATATTCACTTTGACCACGTCGGCGGCATGGAAATGTTCCCCAAGGCCTTTCCTAAAGCTACATTTTATGTGCAGAAAAAGGAATACGATTTTTGGATTAAAAATCCACTGGCCAAGAGGCCTCCCTTTGCTCGCGTAGCCGATCCGCTGGCCAATAAAGCCCTCGCTGATTTAGAAGGAACGGATCGGCTGCGTTTAGTCTGCGGTGATGAAAAACTACTTCCGGGTATAGAACTTCTCTTTGCTCCAGGTCATACTATCGGCCTGCAGGCTGTAGCAGTTAATACCGCCAAAGGAATAGCTATTGTAGCTTCCGATTGTGCCCATATTGCCCGCAGCTTTAAAGACGACAACCCCAGCTGTTTAATTACCGATTTGCCCGCTTGGCTGCAATCATTTGACAAACTGCGCGCTAAAGCTGCTTCTTTAGATTTGATCTTCCCGGGCCATGACGTAATGATGTATCAAAATTTCCCGAAAGTAGCCGAGGATGTTACTCGCCTCGTCTAACCTTTGTGTCCCCTAACTTTCACCTCTCTCCAAAGAGAGTGGGTCACCATGGTGAGCAAGGGTCAGAGGCAAGACTGAATGAAGAAGCAGCGGCACGAAAAGAAGATGGGCAAAACTCACCAGCGATTTTCCGCCAAGGGCGGGCGGACCGTTAAACTTAGCAAGATAACCAAGCTCCTAAATCCGCCCGCACCTGGGGAAGAGCCACTGCCTCATGATTCTGCATGAAGGCCTGCCTCTAGTCTCTTCCCCAAAGTTAGCTATTTATTAATTAGGAAATAGTCTAAATGAGAAGAGGACTTGCTTGGTGATTAAGTTTAAATACTCCACAGGACAAGGTGAAGGAGATGATTAAAAATCCTCGATTGGCTAAGTGGCCATTGTGTGCGCTCCTATCTATAGCCAGTAAAAATAGACATCTTTTGTGGTAGGGCTACTATTTTGTTGTAATTTTCGTAGAGAATATGTTATTAAAAAGTTTAATCGAAGCTTCAAGATTTATATAAAATACCTGCATTTCGATGAGGTAACTCTTTGCCACCTCTAAAGATTCATAATGTTCACCAAGGCGAATGTTTAGCCAGTATTTCTTTGAAATATGGCTTTAACCCGGAAACGATATGGAATGACCCTGCTAATGCTCAACTAAAACAAAGCCGCCCGAATCTTCATGTTCTCTATCCTGGGGATCAAATTGTTATCCCCGAGTTACAAACTAAAGAAGAAGAGGCTGCTACTGACAACCGGCACAAATTCCGCCGCAAAGGAGTGCCAGTTTACCTTCATTTGCAACTATTTAATGAAAACAGAGAACCTTTAGCCAATAAGCCCTTTACCCTTCAGGTAGGGGGAAGAATCTCGCAAGGAACGTCTGACGGAGAAGGTTGTTTAAAAATTCCTATTCCTCCCCAAGGAAAAGAAGGAATTTTAATAATCGATAATCATGAATTTAATATAAGAATTGGCTATTTAAACCCCCCGGAATACATAAGCGGAGTTAGGAGCCGCCTTAACAACTTGGGATATAAAGCTGGCATGGGAGGCGAAGAAATGGATGATGAATTGCGGCGCGCTCTGGAGACTTTTCAAGAAGATCAGGGATTACCAAAGAATGCAGAAATTGACGAAGCAACTATAAATGCCCTACGTCATAGGCATAAAGCCTAATTTTTTAAGCAAGATATGAATAAGTATACGTAGGGCAATCCCTTGTGGGTTGCCGATGCAAGCAAAGGATAAACCTAGGCGTAACGCTTTAACAATAGTTAAATGTCTTTCCTCTAAAAACAGCGTTTATTTGATGAATATTTTCAAAACTCTTTTTTAATAAAGCACAGAGAAAAATAAATAATGACTTGTGGCCATTGTTCAACAAATACAGGATATTTTGCTATTGATACCTGTGACCCTGCCCAGCAATGTTGTGCTGACGATCTGGCCGATGTCGAGTTGCAGGTTTGTCAAGAAGAACATTATTTTTTTGATGTGCCCCGCTCAATCTCTACATCTCTCGCCAGTCCTTCCCCAGTTGCCCTCGCATGTCCATCGCCTGATGAAATGAGAAATTGGCCGCGATATACAGTGGCTCAGAGAAGAAATAGGGATATTTATCTGGCCATTTTTAGACCTAACCAAATCAGCTCCTCCCAGAGATTGCGTGAACTCTCTAAGGCAGATATCCAAACCTACAGGCAGGAGATCAATGGAGTCTCTCAAATAGATCCTGCTAATCCAGCCACCTGGGGGCCGGTTACTACATTACGTTTGCCTCTAAGTTATTTAAACAGACTTGCTAATGGCCGCAGAGAGCTAAATTTTGATGCCCATCGGACTGATACAAATTGGACCTTCCACGTTTATAACCTTGATCCCATCTGGCGAAATTTTCTTATCCGCACACTCATGATTTTCTCAATCGAATTTATGCGCATGATGCCTATCCGGTCTATCTATTTGGATTTTAGAGTGGGCATGGTACCAGGGGCAACCGGGGTGACAACTGGGGGAGCAAACTGGCCACGCTGTCATGATAGCAACATTCCTCAAGAACATCGCAATGGAATTTGTGTAGCTTTTGCTGCTCTCAATAGGCCGTGGTGCAATCACAGGCAGAACATTGTTTCCATTAACCCCTCCTGTCAACAAATAGAAGAGTCATTTGCTAATACCAACAACGTGGCTTCAACTATTTATCACGAATATGGACATATTTTTCAATGGTGTCCTCGACAAAGATCTGATTTTCCCGAGGGAGATGCTGGAGCGGAGCAATATAGACAAGAAGTAAATTATTGGCAAGAACTTACCAGCAATGGTCGTAATCAGCGGCATAATGATTCCCACACCGGTGAAGATAGGGGGCTTTGGGATAGGTTCCGTTTGGCTATTAATTATAGTGGCTCAAGCCAAGGACCAGGAGAAGGATTTGCGGAAGCTTTTCGGATGCGCATGATGGGCGTGAGCTTAGGATCAGGAGGCGCCCGTGATGCTCGACAGCATGCCGAAGAAGTTTTGGACCTAGCCGGTATACCGACGCGCGAATCTGTGATTAGGGCTCGCCAGGCTATTAACCAATACCTCTCAACTCATCAACTTTAGTTTATATATACGTTATTATTGGGAGCATTAAATAAATGACATCTTAATGCGGGTTTCGGCAAGCCCCAAGGGCTTGCCCTACGAGAAATTTAAAAAACCTCAAACGTAGGGCAAGACCTTGTCCCTTGCCGCATTTGGTTTTATTTCTTATGTGTAATTACGACCCAATTTCATTGGGGAAAGTCGATAAGAGTCGGAACGAATCGGAACGATTGTCGTTCCGACACTGTCATACTGACACCCGACCACGGGGGAGGATGAAGGGGATAAGTGCAAATATTTAATTGCTCCGAGTAATAACAAACCTAATTTTCTTTGGAATTGCCAGAATGGTGTTTTTTAAGGTAGTTGGTAATTTCTTCTATAAAAATCAGAAAGTCATTATTATTTTCTCTAATTAAAGCGAGCAGCTTCTCATCAGAAATGAACCAATAACGATGGATTAAAGAATTGCGGAAGTCAAAAAAAGGCTTAAGCTTCTGAGAAAGAGACTCAGAAATAATTTTACTTTCACCAGCGCGGATTATGGTCTCTATATACCCCACCATAGCCTCACCAAAATCTTTAGCCAGCAGATGCTGCAGAGTATTAGCCATCGCTTCTGCAATTTCAATTAAAGAATATTTAATTCCTTTCACTAACCAAGGCTCACTTAGAATATCCACATCCTTTTTTTTACCCAATAACTCTTCGAGTTCATGGTGTCGGCTTTTGATCTCCATGAGGTATCTTTGTATCTTTTCCTTATCGACTTTCATAGCAATGCCGCCTCGGCTAACAACCCAGCACATTCTCGGTATTTTAAAGATACCTTCTCAATAATGTCTGTCCGTAGATCAGGATTTCGATCTAAAAGGAGTTTCCCTTCTTTAAAAATCCGCCTTAAGAAGGTGAAAGGGGCTTGATTTATTATTTGCACATCCAAGCAATCGGGAGGTAAATGCAAGCCTTGCTTTTTTGCCTGCTGAGACAAACCGACTTTTATTTGGGAGGTTATTACGTAAGGATTTTCTCCGGGATTCTTCAAGAAAATTCCTAAATCAATATCTCTAAATTCTTCATCCTTTAAGAAAGAGCCGTAAGCATAGGCAAAAATTATTTCTTTTTCGCCATGCAGAAATTCTTGTATCAAAGCCAAGATTTTTTCTCTATTTATTTGATTTTTCATAGGCTCTTCTATTATTCTTAAATAAATATAATATCGCCAAATCTTATTTATTCTATTACCGCAAAATAACAAATTTTTTATCTTTACGCAATACTTCTTTATTCAATTTTAACACCAATTAATTAAATAATTCGCCTTCCCCATGATCCCTTTTAATTATGTAATACCTCACCACGCCTCTCTCCGCTGGCGAGAAGGAAAGGAGAGGGGAAACTTCCTTTGGTCCCCTTGGGAAGTCTTGTCCCTATTAAATAATCCTAAGGAGTATTGATGAAGGGCAAGGGCTTGCCCCTTGCCGAATTTAATTCTTAGCCTAAGGCTTTGTCGCTTGCTAAGTATAATTCGTAGCATAATGTTCTAACCCCCCGATCCCCCTTAATTTAATACTTTGCCCAACCTTCAGTGATGGATTCCACAAAGCAAGTTGTTCTTCTTGCCCAAACAAAAAAATTGTGTTATTTTCTAATTCAAGTTTAAGTCAACAGTTAAAGAAAGTGGTCTCATGAGTAGCGATAAAATTAAAACATTAAATTTTACCGATCATTCTTCGGCGGGAAATGAGCCACTTTATAGCGAAAGTGGCGTGGACCTAACCCTCATCCGCTGGATGCTTTCTTTGACCCCGGCGGAACGTCTGCAAATATTGCAGCAAACCATTCATTCTATTATGAGGCTTAAGAGTGGTATCCCCCACATATGATTTTAAAGCGCTTCTCGAAACTCTTCATAACTACCAGGTAGATTTTATTATTGTAGGAGGGGTTTGTGCCGTCCTTCACGGCGCTCCTGTAACCACTTTTGATCTTGACATTGTTCATTCTCAAACTCAGGAAAATCTTCTTTACCTAATGTCAGCTCTTCAAGAACTGGAAGCCTACTATCGAGGTCGAGAGGAAGACCAGTTGAAGCCGAATATAATAAGCCTTTCTTCTCCTGGTCATCATCTTCTTATGACTCGTTTTGGGCCGTTAGACCTATTAGGAACGATCGGAGCTGGATGGAATTATGCGGATTTACTTCCTTATTCTGGGGAAATAGAAATTGGCAACTTGCGACTCAAAGTTCTCTCACTTGAAAAACTGATTGAGGTAAAGGAAGAGACAAGTTTTGAGAAGGATAAAGCTATCCTTCCTATTTTGCGACAAACTCTTTTGGAAAAAAGAAAGAAGGGAGGTTGATTTTTGATTTCAGATAAATTTATAAATTAAATGGTGGAGGCAATGGGATTCGAACCCACGACCCCAGCGTTGCGAACGCTGTGCTCTCCCAGCTGAGCTATGCCCCCACACTGAAAAAAGTTTGCAGTAGTTAGTGATTAGTGTTCAGAAAAAATTTTTTTATTCTTATTTTTTATTTTAACCTTATCTCTAAGAATATATCAAATTGAAAAGTTCGACAATCTCTTTTTCAGTTGGTCGACGGGGGTTTACTTGCGGGGTGCCTGAATCCAGGCCATCTTTAGCCATTTGCTCGATGACCCTTTGGTAATCTTCTCTGTTTATTCCCAAATCACTCAACCGCGGAATACGAATATCGCGGCAAAGTTTTTTCACTGCTTCCACTGCTTTTTCCGCAGCTTCGATCATAGAAATGCCCGAAATATCTTCCCCCATCGCCCGCGCTATTTGGGCAAACTTTTCTGGGGCAGCTACCCAAGTATATTCCATAACTCGGGGGAGAACGATAGCATTGGCTAAACCATGGGGCACCTGAAAATAAGCCCCCAAAGGTCGAGCCATTCCATGGGCCAAGGCAGTTCCCGTATTACCAAAAGTAAACCCGGCCAGCAGCTGTCCTAAAAGCATATTACTGCGCGCAGAGATATCTCGGCCATTGGCCCAGGCTTGACGTAAGTTCTGACTGATCAATTCTATTGCGGGAAGAGCAAAATAATGAGTCAAAGGCGGTGGACCATAGCCCAAATTAGCTTCCCGCCAGGAAATAAACCCTTCGATGGCATGAGTTAAAGCATCCATGCCAGTAGAAGCGGTGATGGATGGCGGCATGGATAAAGTCAAGAGGGGATCTTCAATTGCTTCTTCGGGAATAAGGAGCGGACTGTGCACGATAAATTTAACCTGCCGCTTCTTATCGGTAAAAACAGCACCCCAGCTTACTTCTGAGCCTGTACCAGCTGTAGTAGGAATAGCAATGAGGGGAGCTTTTGCTTTTTTAACTTTCCCCCGCCCTTCATAATCTTGCAGCTTACCGCCATTTGTCGCCAAAAGGGCTACTCCTTTAGCCGCATCTAAACAACTGCCCCCGCCCAATCCGATGACTAAATCACATTTTTCCCTTTGGTAAATGTTTAGCGCTTCTTCCACATAATCCGTTGTTGGTTCGGTTACCACTTGGTCATATAAAACCGGAGTCAAGCCGGTATCATTTATGCTTTTAGAAATTTTGGAAATTATCCCTGAAGCTTCCAGGTTTCTATCGGTAACCATAAGCACCTTTTTAGCTCCATAGTTGCGGACTATTTCTCCTGTTTTGTCCGCCATGCCCAGCCCAAAATGAATTCCTTTTGGGAAACGCACTTGATAAGTTCTATGAAATTCCATTTTTTCATCCTTCCTTTTTAAAAATTTTTGCTAATTCCCCATTCAAGTTGTGTCTTAATTATGTAAACAAGTAGAATCTATTTAGGCGCAAAAATCTTTTAGTAATTCGTAAAGCACCTTGATCCCAAAGAGAAGACAATCTGCCGAAATTCTTTCATCATGCCCATGCACTCGCCCTAAAAATTCTGAAAGTTTCTCTACGGGCGTCATAGGCTGAAACCCATAAGCCACCACCCCTTTATTTCGGAAAAATCTGGAATCGGTGGCCCCGGTGAGCATGGTGGGCAATAGTTTGGCTTGCGGATCCAGTTTTTTTAATACTTTTCCAATTGATGCATACAAGGGATTATTTATGGGAGATTCCGAAGCAGGAGAAGTTTCCATAATTTCTACTTCATAATCTTTTAAATCGGCGAGTAATTCGTTTATCTCTCTGCTCACCATCTCCGGTTCCACGCCCGGAAGGATACGACAATCTACCTGGCAAGAACATTCACTGGGAATAACATTGGTCTTTTGCCCCGCCTGCACCACCGTAGGCACAAAAGTATTACGCAGAATAGCACCCACCATACCCCGCAAACCGGCATCGCCTATGTATTTTTCTACTCTGCTCGATAAGAGCGGGTTTAAAAGCTGCTTAGTTAAAAAGGAACGCGGAAAATTTAATTCCTCGGCCACGCCCTTAATGAAATTTTCTGTGGTCGAAGTCCGCTGCAGAGGAGAGCGATACTTAGCAATTCTTTCAATCGCCTTAGCCATTTTTACCACACAATTATCGTCATGGGGCACAGATCCATGGCCGGGTTTCCCCCGGAAAGTAAGCTTAAGCCAACAAATTCCCTTTTCGGCGGTTTGGCAAGTATAAACATGACGCTGACCAAGGATCATCCCGAGACCTCCGCCTTCATTAATCACATACTCGGCCTGCATTAAATGCGGATGATTTTCCCAAAGCCACTTTACTCCCCATTTGCCGCCGGCTTCTTCGTCAGCCGTAGCTAAATAAACAATACTTCGCCGGGGTTTAAAACCCTCGCGGGCCAACAAAAAATAAGCCATCAGCTCAACTACTCCTAATGACTTGCAATCTTGAGTGCCTCTGCCCCAAATTTCGCCATCTTCCACTTTTCCAGAATAGGGAGGATGTTTCCATTTTTCAGCCTCGGCGGGAACCACATCTATATGATGCAAAAGGATCAGCGGCAAGAGCTCTCCATTTCCTTTCATTATGGAAAAAACATTTCCTCTTTCAGGCGCAGATTCTAATACTTGCACCGGCAACCCTTCTTTCTTTATAAGTTCTTCCAAAAAAATAGCTCCAGCAAGTTCTTTACCTGGAGGGTTAGTAGTTTCGATTTGCACATACTTGCTCAATATCTCTACGGCCTCTGCTTTAACTTTTTCCCAATCTATGTTCATAAAAAACTCCTCTTATCCCTTATTCAAGCTCATAGGCCCTTTTTTAAAACTTCTTTATACACCTCTTGAATAGGAATCCCTCTTTCCAAAGCAATTCTTTTGCAATCTTCGTACTCCGGCTGGAAATGCCAATCTCCAGATACCTTTACCCGCACCTTACCATATTTAGTTTCAACTTCTATTATCTCTCGAGGCAGCTTCTTACGCTCAGCTTCATAGAAACGCACACCCAAAGTAGTAGATTCCCGCAAAATAAGCTCGATTAGTTTATCTAAATCTTGTTCTTGAGCGATGACGCGCAATAATGTTCCTGGACGATTTTTTTTCATAATTAAATGACTCAAAGACACATCCAAAGCACCAGCGGCAAACAGAATTTCCATCAGATAGCCATAAAACTCCGGATTCATATCATCAATGTTCGCTTCTAAAATAAAGATGCGATCCGCGAGATAAACTTTCCCAGCTTCTCCCCAAAAAAGTCGCAAAAGGTTAGGCCGATCTGGAAAATCTTTTTGCCCCAGGCCATAGCCAATCTTCTCTATCTTCATATTAGGCAGCCCACTTACTCCTTCACTTAAGGTAGCAATAATTGCCGCCCCAGTTGGCGTTACCAGTTCTTCTTCTAAGGAGACACCTTTTAATGGGTATCCTTTTAAAATCTCTACTGTGGCTGGAGCAGGTAGAGGCAGGCGACCATGCTGACAATTTACAAACCCTCTGCCTACGGGCAGCTCCGAAGAAAAAATTTTATCTGGACGGAAAAAATCAATACCTATAGCTACGCCCACAATGTCCACAATAGAATCTACCGCCCCCACTTCATGAAAATGGACTTCTTCTATATTTTGATTATGAATCTTGGCTTCGGCTTCGGCCACCCGCTGGAAAATAGCTAAGCTCAGTTTTTTAATCTCAGGCGATAAAGAACTTTTTTCTATTAAGGCGCGAATATCACTGAAATGGCGATGATCCTCTTTTTGGAGCCCAACTTTTACCTCCAATCCTAAAGCCTTAACGCCTTGGCGCTGGCCCGGAAACACATGGAGAGAATAATTCGCTAACCCCAGTTTGGCTAATTCTTCTCGTAATTTCTCTTGCGGAAGCCCCAGATCGAGAAGAGCCGCTAGGGCCATATCACCGCTTATCCCTGAAAAACAATCGAAATAAAGAATCTTCATCTTTACCCCTTTCTAAAAATCTCTCCTATACCTCATAGCTATAGAAGGATAATATAAATTCAACCTCACCCTCTGCGCATGTTTAGGAATGGGCCGCCATGGGAATAAGGGAGAAGATCACCTATTAATTAGACTGGCCACATAAGCCGCTCCATAGCCGTTATTGATATTTACCACAGCCACTCCAGAGGCGCAAGAATTCAACATAGTGAGCAAAGGAGCAATTCCTCCGAAATTGGCTCCATAACCTATGCTCGTCGGGACGGCAATTACCGGACGGTCTACCAAACCGCTCACCACGCTGGGTAGAGCCCCTTCCATTCCGGCGACAACGATCAAAACCTGGGCATCTAAGAGTTTTTCTTTTTGACTCATCAGGCGATGGATGCCCGCTACGCCTACGTCATAAAGATGATCTACTTTATTCCCCAACATCTGGGCCGTAATGATAGCTTCTTCGGCCACTGGAATATCGGATGTTCCCGCACAAACCACCAAAATAGTTCCTCGCCCACTTATTTTGATCGGGTGGTTTAATAAGGTCAATACCCGAGATTGCGGATAATACTTGATCCGGGGAAATACTTTTTTTATTTTGGATACCTTATCCCGATCTAATCGCGTGACCAGGACATTATTTTTTTTCTCGACCATTTTTTCCATAATGGCCAGGATTTGTTCTGCTGTTTTCCCTTCCCCAAAAATAGTCTCCGGAGCACCTTGGCGGAGCGGACGATGATGGTCTATGGTCGCGCAATCGATTTTTTCGAAAGGAAGGGTTTTTAATTCTTGCATCGCTTTTTCTATAGAAATTTTCTTTTTTTGCACATCTTGCAAAAGCTTCTTTAGATAATCGACATTCATTTTCTTCACCCCCTCTTGCCCAAAATATACTAACCTTCCCATTTCCCCAAAATAACTGAACTACTCTTCTTCTCCAAGAGGCCACATCAGGAAGTGGGTTCAGGTTATGGCCATGAGCGTAGCGACATGGAAACCTCCCTGCGCCATGGCCGCGACCTTCGGGCTCGCCGAGAAAGGTTAGGCATGTAAAAATTAAAATTTAATATATCATTATTTTAAAGTTATTAAAACTTCGGAGATGGAACGCTCATCGGACTTGAGTACTTCGAATAAAATATCTTGATAGCGAAAGCTTTCTCCTCCAGAGGGAATACGCCCTAATCTCTCCAAGATAAATCCGGCCAGAGTTTCATAATCTTCTTTGGGGAGGTTGATTTTTAAGGCTTCATTTAAATGGTCAATTTCCATGCGCGCATTAACGATAAATTTTTTAGGGCCAACTTTTCTATAGAGTGGTTGAGCTGCATCATATTCATCTTCGATTTCACCAACTACTTCCTCCAGGATATCTTCCACAGTCACAATGCCCACTGTTCCTCCATATTCATCCACTACGGCCGCCATCGATTCCTGATTTTTTTGCATTTCCCGCAAAATCTCATCAATAGGCTTAGTTTCTGGAAAAAAGGAGATGGGGCGGACGAGAGCTTGAATAGTTCCTTCTTTGTTGGACAACAGGAGGAGATCAAAACTATGCAAGAGGCCAATTATATTATCCACCCTTTCGCGAAAAACTGGGTACCGGGAATAATTTTCCTTCCTGGTTAGGTCCAAGGCCTCGCCGATAGTGGCATTTTCTTCTAAACCCACCACATCCACTAAAGGAATCATAACCTCTTTTGCGCGTGTCTGCGAGAACCTAAAAATGCGGTGAATCATATATTTTTCCAAGGGCTTCATATCGGATTGCTCGCCTTCCGCTTGTAAAATAAGTTGCAGTTCTTCCCGGGTAAGAAAAGGGCTCTCACCCCTTTTTAAGCGCAATACCCCTAATACTAAAGTCGTCATTCTGGACATTAACCAAACTAAGGGAAATAAAACAATCGAAAAAAACCAAATTAAGGGGGCAATCTTTAAAATCCACTTATCTGCTTTGGCTTGAAAAAGGCTTTTGGGAAATATTTCTCCAAAAACGAGAATCAAAGGAGTGAGCAGAAGGAAAGCATAGAGGTCTCCTTTATTTCCATAAAAACTAATCAGGATAGAAGTCACTATTGCTGTATTAGCCACCTCCATCAGGTTACTGCCTACTAATGTGGTGGAAAGAAACCAAGCAGGTTCTTGGATAATCTTTTGGGCTAAACGAGACATCCGGGAATTACTTTTCGTTAAGGAACCGAGTTTCTTGCGATTAGCCGCTACTAAAGCAATCTCCGCCCCAGAAAAAAATGCTTCGAATATTAAAAAAATAAAAATAACTGTTCCCAAACTAAAGTAAGGAATCATCTTCTTTCTCTCTTCTTCCTCCGCCTCTGCCTTTCAAAATCAAGCTCGTCATATAGCTCGCCAAAGAGTTCTTCTAATAAATCTTCCAGCGTAACTACGCCAGCTAACCTCCCAAATTCATCTACCACCACCGCCAAATGGATTTTTTGCTTGCGCATTTCCCAGAATAAATCGTCTAACTTTTTGCTCACGGGGACAAAATAAGCCCTTCTTAAAAGAGGTCGTAATCCTCCTTCCGGCCGCCGCATGCGCAAAAGATCCTTGGCATAAAGGATGCCGGTGATATGGTCTAAGTCTCCCGTATAAACCGGTATGCGGGAAAAGCGATGTTCTTTTAAGGCCTCTATCACCTCTTCCATCTTAGCGGTTATGGGCAGGGCGAAAACTGCTTCTCGAGGTGTCATAATATTTCTCACTGTTTGGTCCGTAAATTTAAAAACTTTGAAGATTAAATCTTTTTCTTCGGCTTCCAGGCTTCCTTCTTTTTGCCC
>Ga0129301_1000483_pt1 | contig 21996 bp, 24 predicted proteins | sample ConPoolayeHmetaG_FD_94489 | JGI IMG/M metagenome (GOLD analysis project Ga0129301, IMG submission 94489) | Hot spring microbial mat communities from California, USA to study Microbial Dark Matter (Phase II) - Cone Pool mat layer H metaG ...
TAATTGAGTAGCTAATTTTTCTTCTTGAAGACTATAACTGTTAGCGGGAGAAATATGCCCAGATAAGCAGCATGCGCTATTAGCCTTAACCATTCCGCACTAGTTGTGTACCCAAAAAATACGGTTAGAATAGAGCCGATAAACGATTTCTCATAGAAAATATCGTCTGTAGAAAGGTTTAGATTGTATGCTGATCGACCTACCCAGCCAAAATCAATCCCGACGTGCTCAGAATATTCGATTAATTCATGCATACATGTCCTATAAGACCTCCCCCTATCAATACCAATAGTATACTTGTAAAGTAGAAGAAGCCTCTTATGCTAATCTTGAGCCCCATTATGAATATTAAATAAGAAATTATTATAGACATTACAACTCCAAGTATTACACCTACTATTGTACTTAGTAGGTCGTGTATCAGATAAGGCGTGAGGAAAAGAACTGTCTCAAATCCTTCACGGAAGACTATTATAAATGAAAATGTGAAGAGAAAGGTCATCCTGCCAGCCATCAAACCTTTAACTTTGTCTTCAATTTCCGTCTTTAGAGTATTACCTTTTGTCGCCATCCAATATATCATTGTAGAAAGAACGATGGCTGCAAGTATCGAAGTGACTCCTTCAAAAAGAGTTTTTGTAACTTCATCTAAGTAACCGAATATGAGCCACACCATGGATCCTACACTGATGCTAAAGATAACCGCTACAGATACGCCATACCATATGTATTTGATCACCGATTTCCTTTCCATCCTCTGCAGGTAGGTAAAGATAATAGTGACTAAAAGCGTCGCTTCAAGACTTTCTCTAAAACTTAGTAGAAACTGAGCTATCAAACCTTTTACATGTTATAACACTGTAATACTGCTATTTCTATTTTTCTAAATATCATCTTAAAATATATTAAAATAAAATGGAGGGTGTTTGGTCACTCTAGTCCATGCCACTTCTTATACATTTCTTTCTCTTTTTCAATTGCCCAATCAGGTAACACATAGGGTGTACCAAATATTTTAGCTAAGACATATACCTTTGAAAAGTTTGCTAACACAACCATGTTTTCTAAAGCTTCTTCCACCGTCCTCCCGACTGTAACACACCCGTGATTAGCAATTAAGGACGCATTATTCATACCTAAAGATTCAACTACACTTTCAGCAAGCTTATCTGTCCCTGGGAACTCGTACTTAGAGACTTTAATTTCTCCTCCCAAAAGAATTGTAAATTCGTCAGAAACTGGCGGAAGATTTTCATGCGTTACAGATAAAACGTAAGGCCAAATGGCATGTGTATGGATAATCGCGTTGACATCGGGTCTCTTTTTATATATTGCTAGATGAAGTGGTAACTCTGAAGAGGGTTTCCTTTCTCCTTGAATCACTTTCCCTTGATAATCTACGACGATCAAATCTTCTTCTTTAACTACAGAATAGTCTTTCCCTGAAGCAGTTACAATAAGTTGGTCTTTACCATATTTTGCACTTAAGTTTCCCCCTTTTGCAAAGAGAATATTTTGGTTCACAAGCTCTTTAATTGCTTTAATAATTTCTTTACGCACATCTGACAAAATTAATCACACGTGTAATCCAAATACACCCATTTTATAAACCTTCCCTCTTTAAAAATATTCACGCATAACCCTTAGAAATCGTCTTACCTTTTCTATTGATATATATAGAAAAGGCATTAGCATCTAGAACATAATTCCATCTGTCTAATTAGTTTCTTAACGAACCCATTCTTCATTGCCAAACCGTTCTCCAAATAATTTTAAAATCACCATACTAATAATTATTAATACGAAACTGATTGGGAACATAACCCATAGTGATGAAAGTTCCACGATCTTAGCTACAATCGGTGGTGTTAGAGCGAAGATAACTTGATAGACTGAAATGAATGCGCTATAAGCCATTCCTCTTCTATTTGGGGGAGATAAAGTCGCGACTATTGCTGTGATAGGTGGAAACATAGAATGTGCAAAAAAGCTGAAGCTAAGAAAGGCAGTTGCTAGAAGCCCTATTGTAGGCATAATAGGAATTACAGTAGCAAAGGTCGCTGAAAAAAGCATTGCAATAAATAAGAACCTTTTATCGCCAATGCGACTTGACGCTAACCCTGCGAAAAATGAACTCAAAATACCAATCAAAGGCCCAATAGAGAATACCAGGCTAGCCATTGCCTCAGAAATGTTCCTCTCAACAACCATATAAGATGTTATAAAGGTAAGTATAACTACAGCACCCATTTGGCATGTAGTTATTGAAAATAAAAAGCGAACGAGATTGGCAGATAATATTAGTTTAGGGTCTCTGTTTTTATTGCTCACATTTGGTGTATCAGATACAATATTTACCTTAAAGAGTAGCATTGTCCATAAAAGAATAGGGATAGCCCAAATCAAGTATGATAAACGCCAATTCCCATAAACCAATATTATTGATAACGATATCAGTCCGAGGAACGAACCCACACTACCTAGAGCATTATGCGTTCCCATCGCTCTTGAAAGTTCTTTATCATAAGTGTTTGTACTTATAGTTGTCAATCCAGAATTATGATAAAGAGGTGATGCAATCCAAATCAATGTGACCCCTGTGAAAAGTAAAATTATGTCCCAACATTCAGCGATTAGCAACCCACCAAGAAATTGTAACCCCATGCTTAAAATTAGTACAGGTTTGGCCCCGATCTTATCAACTATAACCCCTGAAAGAAGACTAACGATTAGACCAACTAATGTGGGTATCGATATCAAAAATGAAATTTGAAAGAGAGATAAATTAAATTCTTTTATAAAAACCGGGATTAAAGAAATATGCATCATTAAATAAATTTCTATAAAGAGGTGGGAAATGCTCATTGTCCAAACTATGTTTCTAACCTTTGGAAAGGATATTCTCACAGTCTGGAAAGTATTCAAGCTTAGCTTCTGTCAACAACTTTTTCTACAATATAAATTTTTTACGTGAATATCCTGTTAGTTTAATAATAGTAAATTCGTAACTAAGCTTTATAATATTAGTTATTGTCCCGTTTTGGTGAAAAAGAAGGAGGTATAAGCCTCAACCTTCTTTTGTTTTTAATGCACTTAAAATAGCCAGGTTAACCGAAGATCCCACCGAAACCTTCAAGCGATCTTTCGCTTTCCTCACTTAGCTGTTTTAGGACCTTTTCTCTTTCTTCGTCTTTGACTTCTATTGCTAGATCTTTGGAAAGTTCAAGTGCTTTTTTACATTGTTTATCGTCGCCTAAAACTCTTACATAGAACCCTCCAGCTCTCCCAAGTGATCCTGACTCATGAAAAACTATATTTGCCCTAGATACAATATCATCACCGAACAGTACCTGCTTTAGTTTTTCATTATTCTTTGATTCAACATATAGGACTACTTCCATGGAACTCAAAAGGGCTTGTAACATTATTTATTTAAGCATTAACTTGATGACAATTTTTTCGGTAGATATGTTTATATTCACCAAACATCAAGAACTTTAGAGCCATAATATGAATTGGAGTAAAGCCTTTTGGAAAGGTTCCATCATCTTCCTATGGACTGTTCTCTGGTCTATTGTAGGTCTGCTGATATTCTTTCTCTTGAGCTCATCCTTGCTTGCTGGAATGCTGAGCGTAATCGAGGATCCACAGGAAATCATAAACAACCCGGAAATTGCTTCTGAATTGATGATGAAATTTATGGGACCTATAATATTGATAACAATATTAATAATGGCTTTTATTGGTATTGCTACTTATGCGACTTTAGTTAAGATCATTTCAGATACCATAGTGGAGGAAATAAAGCTGTCGAATATTAGACTCCTTTCAATTCCTCCACCCCCTCCACCACCAACATCCCCACATGAAGACAAATCAAATAATGAGGGAATAAAAACTTAGGTTCGTTATTAATATTTATATATATGAACGAATCATTAATCATTGTGCCCAAACAACCCCATAAAATGGTCTTAGGCATATTAGATGAAAGCGCCTATACTATAATGAGTGTTCTTCAGGAAGGTTCGAATAGATCTTTTTCTGAATTACTAAGCCTAACTAGATTGCCCAAGTCATCGTTATATGTCACTTTGATGAAGATGGTTGACAATGGCTTAGTAATCAGAAATGGCGCTTTCTTTAAACTTTCTAATAATGGAATGCTAATATACAGAACTTTTTATTCAATAATTAATAAGATAGAAGAACCGATAATTGAAATGGTGGAGGAAGCCGGTGGTGAGTCAACTATAGGTAGGCTACTTAAAGGGCTAAAGAAAATTCTTGGAAAGTAATTTATGTTAAAATTCTTTTCTTGCTCTAAAAAGTTTATATTGGGTATAGTTTTTGATATGGGGAGTTTAAAAAATGTTGGAAAAAAGGGGGACCGAAAATTCACTTTCCATAGAAAAGATGAATTTTTTTAAGGATATATACCCCTTCGACTCGCCCCCTGTTTTAAAGACAAACAAACCTGTTGGAGATATTTGGATAACAGACACTACTCTAAGGGATGGGCAACAGGGTTGGAAGACCTTCTCAGTAGAAGAATCACTAAAAATTTATGAAGTGTTAAGCGGGCTTGGTGGAAGGGATGGTGTAATTCGCACAACAGAACTTTTTCTGTACACTAAAAAAGACAAAGAAGTTGTTCGAAGAATAAAAGGTCTTGGCTTTGACTATCCTAAGCCCACTGGATGGATTAGGGCGACGATGAACGATGCTGCTTTGGTTCTTGAGGAAAAATTGGATGAAGCCACGGTTTTATGTTCGATATCGGATTATCATATATCGGCTAAATTTGGTTTGAGCAGAAGCCAAGTCCTCTCAAAATATCTCGAAGTTAATGAGTTCTTGCTTAAAAACGGAATAGTACCAAAGGCCACCTTAGAGGACACCACTAGAGCGGATATAGAAGGCGTTGTGATTCCATTTATAAATCAGCTAGTCAGATTATCTGAGAAATATAAGGTGCCTGTGAAGATCAAAATAGCTGACACATTAGGTGTGGGCCTGCCCTTTAAACAGGTCGGTCTTCCCAGAAGTATTCCCTTAATTATAGAAAAAATTATTAATGAAAGTGGGATAGATCCAGCTAACATAGAGTTTCATGGTCACAATGACCTCTTTATGGTTACAGCAAATCACCTAGCAGCGTGGCTTAGTGGTGCTGCGCTTTCCAACTGCACACTGTTTGGAATAGGCGAGAGGTCAGGTAATTGTCCTCTTGAAGCCATGCTCTTAGAGTATGCTATGATAAAAGGCACCAGTGGCATAAACTTGAAAGAAATCAAAAAGGCAGCGGAATTATTTAAAGATATGGGTTTCTTCTTCGCACAGCATTACCCACTTGTCGGAGAGAACTCTTTTAGAAGTAAAGCAGGTATACATATCGACGCTCTATTAAAGAACCCAGAAGTATACCTCCCATTCGATCCTGTCCGTGTATTGGGGATGTGGCCAAAGGTGACGATTGATCAGTACTCTGGTAAGGCGAGCGTTGTATACTGGATTAAGACCTACTTCAACATGGACGACGATGATGACTTAAAAAAAGATTCAAGAATAGAAGAGATACATAAAGAAATACTTAGGGCTTATGATGAAGGGAGGCAAACACCTTTCACCGACAGCGAAGTATTGAATTTGGTAAGGAAGTATTGTCCAGAATATGAACAGAAAATTATTGGAGAGAAAAAGATTATAGAATAGGTGAAAACCTTGTCGACCATTGTTGAAAAGATTTTAGCGAAAAAATCCGGAAAAAATAGTACTACAGCAGGAGACTTTGTGGTTGCAGACGTAGACGTTGTTTTCGCACATGACGGTACCGCCCTATTGGCAATCGAGTCGATGCAAGAAATTGGCATAAATAAAGTGTTTAATCCTGATAAGGTCGTTTTCTTTATAGACCATGCTGCACCCAGCCCCTCCCCACAGATTTCAAACATACACCTAGCTATGAGAAAATTTGCTAGGCAGCAAGGAATAAAGTTGTTCGATGTAGGTTCAGGTATTTGCCACCAAGTCCTACCGGAGGAGGGGTATGTAAAGCCTGGGAGCGTAATTGTAGGGGCTGATTCTCATAGCGTGACACATGGGGCTTTCAATGCGTTTGCAACAGGAGTTGGAAGCACTGACGCTGCGCTCGCCATGGCCACTGGAAAGCTTTGGTTCAAAGTTCCTGAGACGGTTAAGGTCACGGTCGATGGCGGATTCAAAGAATATGTTATGGCAAAAGACCTTATCCTGCAGGTTCTAAGTATTGTTAAGGCTGATGGGTTAACTTATGAAGCTGTCGAGTACCATGGGAACTGTATAGGAGACATGGCTGTTGATGGTAGGATGACGATAGCGAATATGGCCGTTGAGATGGGTGCAAAAGCCTCCCCTATGGAGCTAAACGCGAGCACAGAGTCCTGGCTAAAACAAAGAGTCAGTGAGATTGAACCTGTCAAAGCAGATAAGGGTGCAAGATATTCTGATGAATTATTTATCGACGCCTCAAAACTTGAGCCACTGGTAGCTGCCCCTCCCAATGTTGATAATGTGAAACCGGTTAGAGAAGTTGAAGGATTAGAGGTAGATCAGGTCTTTATTGGTAGTTGTACTAATGGCAGAATTGAAGACATCCATATAGCAACAAGAATTCTTGAAGGGAAAAAAGTGAAAGTAAGGTGTATTGTAATCCCGGCCTCAAGGAGGATCTATATGGAAGCGATGAGGAAAGGCTATATTGAAAAGTTAATTCAAGCAGGATGTACTGTTGGGCCTCCTACTTGTGGCCCATGCATAGGAGCGCACATGGGTCTCTTGGGTGAAGGTGAGATAGCGGTTTCAACGAGTAACAGGAATTTTACAGGCAGAATGGGCGCTAGTTCTTCAAAGATCTTTTTAGCAAGTCCAGCTACCGCAGCAGCGACGGCATTGGAAGGAAAAATAACAGACCCAAGAAAATATGGTGAGAGCGCATGAAGATAACAGGGATAAGTGTTAAACTTGGCGACCATATAAACACAGATCTAATCATTTCAGGAAAACACAAATATAGAACTCAGGTTATAAGTGAACTTACAAAGTATGTTTTCGAAGATTTAGATCCCAAGCTTAAGGACAGACTAGCAGTAGGAAGTGTCATTGTGGCAGGAAAAAACTTTGGGTGTGGTTCAAGCAGAGAGCAAGCGCCTAGAGTTCTTAAAGCAGCAGGAGTAAAAGCAATAGTCGCAGAGTCTTTTGCACGTATATTCTTTAGAAATTCAGTTAACGTAGGTCTTCCAACGATAGTAGCTAGCTCAGAATACATAAGGAAGATCAGGGATGGCGATAGTCTAACAATAGACCTAACTGAGGGGAGACTTTTTGATAAAGAACTTGGAGTTGATACAAAGATAAGTCCTTATCCGAAATTTATTTTAGATATAATAAATGTCGGAGGGATTGCGGAATACTACAAAAAGTTTAACGCCTTCCCTTGGGATGTGAAGTCGATTTAATCCTAGTGCCGATATAAAAGTTTATCGTATATCAAGTTTACGCAACACTATTATATAGAATCCCCGTTTTCTACAAGTTTATGGTAAACCTTGTTTACGTTAATACACAAGGTTGATTTATGATTTAAGTGCGGCCAGTATCCTTAGATCCACTTAAAATAATTTCACGCCACGTAAAGACTTATATAAATAAATAAGTTATGTAAGATTATGTCAATCAAAGTAGATATGAAAAATATCTTAAAGGATATGGTTGGAGAGGAGTACGATCTATCAAAGAAGCTAAAGGAATTGGCTGAACAAATCGATAGCTCTGTTATCAAATCACTATTAACAGTAATCGCGTTAGATTCTGAAAAACATTCCAACTTATACTCTACTGCCATTGATCTACTTGATGTGGGTAGGAAGATGGTTCCAGAGAGTGACGTAGAAAGAATAGAGAAAGAAGTCGATTATCATATAAGAAATGAGGCAAGGCACTTCGATGAGGTAAAGAAGATCATGGAATCTACAGAAGACCAAAGAATAAAGTTTGTATTAGAGCTTATTCTAGAAGACGAAGCTAAACACCACAGGATATTTAAGGAGCTAAAGAACGCGGTAATGTCGAAAGAAGCTCTGACTGAAGATATTGTATGGGATATGGTGTGGAAAGACGCAGTTTTCCACGGCGGACCAGGCGGCTAAGAAGTTAATAACACCTTTAACTTGAACAGAAGTATTTATTATACGGTAATATATCGCATAGGGTGATGGCTGCAGAAAAGGAAGCCAATGAGAAGACTAAAGGCAAGAAAATAGATGGTGGATCTGTTTCTAGGAAGTTTACAACAGATAGCGTTCATGGCCACGAATACTACGATCAAAAATTAGGCCTTTTCAAGGTCCCCATTTATATGACGGCGGTATGGGAGCAATTTGATAGAAATACTGGAGACCCTAGAAGAACAGATAGAGACTTAGATTTAAAGTACTCGAGAGAGGAAAATGTTACAGTAAATTCGCTTGAAAAGGCTTTAAGCAAATTGGAGAAAGCCGAAGACGCACTTGCCTTTAATAGTGGAATGTCAGCGTTATCTACAGTATACCTTGCAACTCTAAAAGTTAATGACACAATCCTGATCTCAAAAGAAAGTTACGGAACGACTCAGCAGTTGGCGAATCATATGGAGAAGTTCGGTATTAAAACCGTCTTAGCAGGGCCGGAGACAGGTCAGTTGGTTGAATCAATAAACAAAAACGTTAATCTAGTTATAGTTGAGACGATAACAAACCCCCTCTTAAAAGTTATTGATGTAGCCGCTGTAGCTAAGAGATGCTCTGAAGTTGGATCAAAACTTGTTGTAGATAACACATTCGCATCTCCTGTTCTACTCAAACCACAGAAGCACGGTGCTTGGTTGACACTGCATAGCCTAACAAAATATATCGGGGGGCACAATGATGTGATCGGTGGGTCTGTTGCAAGTGATAAGGGAACAATTAAAGATCTATGGGATTGGAGAAGGAAACTGGGCAACATAATGAACCCATTTGAAGCCTTTTTGATTATTAGAAGTTTGCCGACTTTAAAATTAAGGTTCACTCAACAATCTGAAACAGCAAAAGTACTCGCAGAATTCTTAGAGGACAATTCTAAAGTCAGGGAAGTCTTTTATCCGGGTCTTAATAATAGCCCTTATCGTTCAATTGCTGATAAAATCTTTTCTGAAAGAATGTATGGGGGTGTGTTAAGCTTCAAATTAAAGGAGGGAAGAGAGGGTGTATTTAAGTTCTTTAAGAGAACTAGGATTATAAAATCTTCACCAAGTTTAGGTGGAACAGAGTCTTTAGCCACATCCCCATTTTTAAGCGCCGCATCCACTATGGCTCCAGAAGTGCAGAGAGAGCTTGGTATTTCAGAAGATCTTATACGGTTATCTGTTGGGCTTGAAGACGCAGAAGACCTTAAGGAAGACATTGAACAAGCATTATAGCCGATTCTTGCTATCGGAGATGCATACATTACCTTTATATACACTATATTTATGAAGGGTTGGTGGATGGTAGATGGGTGGTTTAGTTCATAATTCGTTATGAACTTGGCGTAACTAATTTTTCTATTCTAAATACTATCTACCCAAATGCCATTGATTTAAAGAATTTTTTGGTGGAAGTTATTGACTAAAATATTATTCGCAATACCGAAAGGTTCACTAGAAAAAGCGACGTTTGATTTCTTAGAAAAAGCGTTCGTCAAAATATACGGAAGAGAGCGAAGTTATAGACCTACATCAAATGATCCTGACTTAAAGTTTAAGATTCTAAGACCTCAAGAAATACCAATATATGTTGGAGACGGTCTATATGATGTAGGAATAACTGGTCTTGACTGGGTTCAAGAGACAGGCGCAGACGTCAAAGTTTTACTAGATCTCGAGTTTGGCGCTGCAAAACTGTTAATGGCTGTACCAAAGACGACAAACGCCAACTCCTCAAACGAGTTATTAAGACTCTATAATTCGTCAAAGAAGATACTTAGGGTTTCAACAGAATATCCTTCTATGGTCTCAAGGTACCTCTTAAGCTTGTCTGAATATAAGCGCCTTTACCAAAAAGAAGAGCCGATTATAATCACACCATGGGGGAAAAAGGGAAGCAATAAATGGGTTCAAGTGTATCTTTCTTTTGGAGCGACTGAAGCAAAGCCCCCTGAAGAAGCGGATGCAATAGCAGACATTTCTGAAACCGGGACAACCCTTGAGCAAAATGGTTTAAAGCCCATAGATATGATAGTTAGATCCCAAGCAGTATTGATCGCAAATAAGTTGGCTTTACAAAATCAAGGTAAAAGAGAAAAGATCTACGACATTATCGCTCTTTTCAGAGGCGTGATAGAAAGCTCAAAGAAACTACACATCTTTTTAAACGTTAAGGAAGACAACTTGCAGGCAGTGCTCTCACTTCTACCCGGTTTGAAAGGACCTACAATAAGTAATCTTTCAAAGCCTGGTTGGTATGCTGTAAACACTATTGTCGACAGATCAGAGTACATTAAACTTCTCCCTAAGTTAAGAAAGATCGCGCAAGGGCTTGTTGTTCACGAACCCCAACTTATCATGCCTTTAGAGGACATAGCCAGGGAAGAGGAGGGTGCTCAAGTATGAAGGTGTTTAACTTAGAAGCAAACAACTATACAGACGTTATGAATATCATTCAGTCTTACGCTCGAGTCGACGATGAATTAGAAGATTCTGTGGAGAAGATCTTACGCGATGTCAGGAACAGGGGCGACCAAGCCCTCTTCGACTACACAAGAAGCTTTGATAATTTCGAACTCACTGAAAATAACATTAGAGTGTCGAAGGAAGAAGTTAATGATGCTTATGGCAAGGTAGATGAAGGAGACCTAAAGGCATTAAAGACTTTAAGAGACAACATAGAGAAGGTTGAAACGAAAGCTTTACGTAGGCTGAAAATAGGCTTCAATTTAAAGGGCATTCGGATAACCCAAGAGGTTAGGCCATTAGATAGTGTTGGCTGTTATGTCCCAGGTGGGAAGGCTTCATATCCCAGCACGCTTTTGATGACGGTCGTTCCTGCTAAGGTTGCAAATGTAAAGAGAGTAGTTGTGGTCTCTCCACCTAATAAAGTCACCCCTGAACTCTTAGTTGCAGCAGATATAGCTCAGGTCGACGAGGTATATAGGGTCGGGGGTGCTCAAGCGATCGCTGCACTTGCTTATGGAACAAAGAGCATCTCACCTGTCCAGAAGATTGTAGGACCTGGAAACTCGTATGTAACGACCGCTAAAAGAATTGTATCAAGTGATGTAGAGATCGATATGCTGGCAGGCCCTACTGAAATATTGATATTTGCAGATAACGATGCTGACCCAAAAGAGGTCGCTTTGGACCTCATATCACAGGCAGAACACGGACCTGATTCTGTCTGTGGTGTTGTCACACAGTCTAGAAGGCTGGCGGATATGGTTATTAAAGAGGTAACCAAACTCTGTGAAAACGTGGAACGTGGTGATATTGTGCTAAAAGTTATGGGAGAGAGAGCATTCGTTGTCGTAACTAAGAATACGAATGAAGCTTTAAATTTCGTCAACTACTTTGCACCAGAACATCTTGAAGTACTTTCTAGCGAGCCGGAAAAGATCTTGAGCAAGATATCTAATGCTGGTGTAATTGTCGTAAATTCACCGAGCGTGGTAACAGACTATTATTCCGGAGTTAACCATGTTCTCCCAACAAGCTGTAATGCGAAGACTCGAGGGGGATTAACCGTTTTAGATTACGTGAAGGTAATTAGAACGGTATATGCTTCTAAACAGAGCATGGCTAAAGCCTTTTCAACAATCAAGAAACTTGCTCTTTTAGAGGGGTTACCGAACCATTTGAAAGCCGTTGAATATAGGTTGAAAAAAAATGTTACTTAACAAAAGTATCAGAAAAAGGCTGTCCAAGTTGGAGGAAACCGAATACTATCAATTAGAAGATACAGAAAAAATGATAGCACGATTAAACCTCAACGAAAATTTTATAATAGATGAAGAAAAGATGCGTCAACTTGCCAGCGAAGCTTTAGAAGAAATAGATATCAGACTCTACCCAAATACTGAACAACGAGAACTTGTAAAGCAGTTATCAAGAAAATACGGGTTGAGCGATGATCATTTCGCACTCGGTTGTGGGGAGGACCAACTGATTGACATTTTAATAAGCGTCTTTGGCCGCCGAAATAGAGTTATTTCAATAACCCCCACATTCTCTGTTTACCGCTACAGAACACTATTCCACGGTGGAGTTTTCATCGGAGTTCCATTAAATGAAGACTTCTCTTTAAATAAAGAAGGATTAATTAAAGAAGGGAAAAGAGCTAACCTTTTGTTCATCTGCTCACCTAATAATCCGACGGGAAACCAGTTCCCAAAAAAGGCGATAGAAGAAATACTGTCCAAAGTAAAATGCTTGGTTGTTGTCGACGAGGCCTACGTCGACTTTGCAGAATATAGCGTTTACCCCATGGTGTCTGACTACGAAAACTTAGTCGTGTTAAGAACCTTTTCAAAAGCTTACGGCTTAGCTGGACTAAGGATAGGATATATGATCGCGTCTCCAAGAGTGGCTAAACCGATAGCGACGGTAGCGCAACTGACATACCCAGTAGTTAATCTAGCCCTAAAAATGGCAACAAAGCTGATGCAAAACGACGAATTAGTTTTAGAATCAGTTAAACATGTAAGAGAGGAAAGGGATCGGCTTTACAATGAGCTAATAAAGATAGGGATAGATGCTAAAAGATCGCAAACTAATTTTATACTATTTAAATCCCCTACCGATCCAGAAAGGTTCTATAACGATCTCGCCAAAAGTGGGGTAGTCATTCGCAACTCAGGCATGTTTTTTGGAAACCACTACTTTAGAGTAACTGTTGGCACTCCCGAACTAAACGACATGTTTATACAGGTGGTGAAAAAAATTACTAAAAAATGAATATACCTCAGTAGGGGGTTCAAATAACATATTTATCCGAAAAGCGATTGCTAAAGACCTATTAGACGTGAAGCGTGTTATCTTTGACTGCGATGGTGTCCTGGTCGAAAGTAAGAATTCTTATGACCTAGCTATTGAGGAAGTTCTGAGGCATGTCTTCAAACCATTAAATCCAATCTACGAAATTAGTTTCAAAGAAATTGAAAGGCTGAGGTTAACAGGGCTTTACAATATTGAGTGGGATACAACCTTCGCACTCGCGATGTTCATCTTCTCACAGCTGTCAAAAGAACAGGCAATGGCCGTATTAGAATATTTAAAAGGAAATGAATCTATTGGTAGATTTGAACCACTGGATAGTTCAAAGGTAGTGGGAACATTCAATGAATTTGTAATGGAGTTAAAGGGAGACCCTATCGGCGATGCTGAAAACTATACAAGGAGACTTTGCTCACAAAATGGGACCCTTAGAAAACTTGAAGAGTTCATAAACATTCTTGGAAGACCTAACGACCCAAATAGAAGTCATTTAGTCAAGATCTTTGATGTATTATACTATGGGAATTCGTTATATACCAAGGTGTATGGTGATCACCCTCCATTCGATTGTAAAAATGGATTCATAGAAAATGAGAAAACTTTAGTGAAAAAGGGCGTCCTTAATGACATTTGGAAGCTCTTTGGGACAAAGTTCTTTCTTTTGACAGGCCGTTCTAGGGTCGGAACAGAATACGTCTTAAAAAGCATAGCAGAATTTTTTGACTTTGAAAATTCTCTATTTATCGAAGACATAATTCGATCTAAGCCAAAGGAAGCTAGTAAAGTTAAGAAGCCTTCACCGATCCCTCTCTTGAATCTAGCTAATGAACCGGGAACAATGTATATAGGAGACTCAGCTGAAGATCTGATAATGTGCTTGAAAGCCAAGGAAACATTTCGGAGGCTGTACTTCATAGGGGTTACTGGCGCTAAGACAAGTCCAAGGCGGATGGAAGAGTTTTTTATGTCTTCAAGCGCGGATGTAGTTGTGAACTCTGTTAACGATTTAGCAAAGGTCTTTAAATCAATCAAAGGAGGTGAAATTTTTTGAGGACAGCGGCGATAAACAGATCAACTAAAGAGACCAATGTGAAGATAAACCTTAACCTAGATGGAAAGGGGTTGTACAAAATCAGTACTACTATAAAATATTTAGATCATATGCTTCAGCAGTTAGCAGTACATAGCTTTATGGACCTTGAAATATATGCGGAAGGAGACCTATCCCATCATATTGTAGAGGATGTAGCTATAACCCTAGGTACTGCAATCAAGGAGGCTTTAGGTGATAGGCGCGGTATCAAAAGATTTGGTTACGCGATCGTTCCTATGGATGAAACCTTAGCCATGGTAGCAATAGACCTAGTTCAAAGACCATATGCTGAGATAGAACTAGACCTAAGCTCGGGCCAGATAGAAGATGTTTACGCAGAAGATGTTCTACACTTCCTTGAATCGTTTACTACATCACTCCAATTTACTTTACATGTGGATGTGTTAAGAGGAATTAACAATCATCACAAAGTAGAAGCTATATTCAAAGCCTTAGCACTTTCTTTAAGGGAAGCATGGTCAATCGAAACAAAAAGAGAGGGAGCCCCCAGTTCGAAAGGCAAGATGTAGATGATGTTCGCGTTACTAGATTACCGTGCTAGCAACATGTTCAGTCTCGCTGCAGCATTTAAAAGGCTTGGTGTCGACACAAAGATAGTGACAAAGGACGATAAATTCGATGGCTACTCTGCGATAATATTACCTGGAGTAGGTAACTTCTCATCCGCAAGTGAAATCACATCTAGCTGCAAGAGAAAAATATTGGCATGTGTGGAGAACGGAACCCCATTATTAGGCATATGCTTAGGTCTCCAAGTACTATTTAAAAGAAGTGAAGAAGGCCCTGGGACAGGGCTTGCAATATTTGATGGGGAAGTTGTAAAGTTCCCTACAAGCGTCAAGGTACCACATATGGGGTGGAACCAAGTTGTTTCCTCCATGGATAGCGTACTCTTAAAGGATTTGAACGATGAAAAATGGGTTTACTTTGCACATTCATATTACCCAAAACCAAAAGACATTACCACTGTCAAAGGCACCACCAACTATGGCGTAAGATTTGCCTCCGTAGTTGAAAAAGAGCCTATATTTGGAACACAGTTTCACCCTGAGAAATCCGGTGTCATAGGCAGAAGCATCTTGAATAACTTTGTAGAATATGTTAGAAGGTGAAAAGTTGGAGATCTGGCCATCAATAGATTTGATGAAAGGAAAGGTTGTTAGACTAATTAAAGGCGATCCTTTAAAGCCTATCATATACAGTGATGATCCTCTTCGGACCGCTCTTAAATGGCAAAAGGCTGGTGTTTCAGGTTTACACATAATTGACCTAGATGCTGCTCTCCAACAAGGAAGCAACTTTGAAGCAATGCGTGCTATAGTAGAAAGAGTGGACTTGCCGACACAATTTGGAGGCGGTCTCCATTCATTTGAATCGATAGAGATGGCATTTAAGGCTGGAGTTGATAGGGTCATTGTTGGAACTGGTTTGTTTACAAACAAGCTAGATCCGATTAAACTCCTTGAATTTGGCTCTAGCAAGATTGTTGTCGCTGTTGATCACATAGATGAGCAAATTGCAGTAAATGGTTGGAGAAGGAAATTGGGTCTTCGATTGTCTTCAGCAATACAGAGCCTCTGGAATCAAGGATTTAGATTATTCCTTTCAACAAACGCAAGTAGAGATGGCACTCTTAAAGGATGTAACAAATCTTATCTTAAGAAGATAAAACAGTACTTACCTTATTTATATGTGGCTGGGGGAATATCATCTATTGAAGACTTGCAGTTTCTAAGAAAAGAAAACGTTAAGGGGGTTATTCTAGGGCGCGCATTATATGATAGGGTAATAAAAGTAGAAGAAGCGTTAGAGGTAGCGAGATATGTCGGTCGCTAAAAGAATAATTCCTTGCTTAGACGTAGACGCGGGAAGGGTGATGAAAGGTAGAAGCTTCGTCGATCTAAAAGTGGCTGGAGAACCTGTTGAGATGGCGCTGAAGTATAGCAGGGAAGGTGCTGATGAACTTGTTTTCCTCGACATAACTGCAACCATAGAATATAGAAAGACGTTGCTGAACATAGTTAGACAAGTAGCTGAAGTTCTAGATATACCTTTTACCGTTGGTGGAGGTATAAGAAACGTTGAAGACGCATATAAAATCCTAAGAAATGGAGCTGACAAGGTTTCAATAAACACCATGGCTGTTGAGAATCCCCCCATAATAACTGAACTCTCCAAAAGATATGGCAGTCAATGCGTAGTTGTAGCGATCGACGCAAAGCGCTCGAATAAAGTTCTATCTGGCTTTGAAGTCTACACTTATGCAGCAAGAAAACCGACAAGTATCGATGCTATAAATTGGGCTAAACAGGTAGAACGCTTAGGTGCTGGTGAAATTTTGCTTACTTCGATTGATCGTGACGGCTACAAGCAAGGGTATGACTTAGAGTTGACTTCAAAAGTAGCTACAAACGTCAACATACCTGTCATTGCGAGTGGTGGGGGAGGGTCACCGGAACACTTGTACGAAGCACTCACAATAGGCAGAGCTGATGCGGCACTTGCAGCTTCAATATTCCATTATAACGAATTCTCAATACCGTTCGTTAAGGATTACCTTCACAAAAGAGGGGTAAACGTGAGGATGCTATGAAGTTAGAAACCGTTTCTTCACTTGAAGATCTAAAGTTTGGGGAAGACCAGCTCATTCCAGTGGTAGTTCAGGATTACATTTCACGGGAGGTATTGATGGTAGCTTATGCAAATAAAGTGGCTTTAACAAAGACTATTGAGACGGGGTTTGCCTACTTTTGGAGTAGAAGGAGAAAGGAATTATGGCTCAAAGGCGAATCTTCTGGAAACATGTTAAAGATTGCTGAGGTAAGAATTGATTGCGACAATGACACGGTATTATATTTGGCTGAACCATATGGACCAACATGCCATACCGGGATGACGTCTTGCTTTCATAAAAGACTTAAAGACGCAGAAAAAGTAGAAAACAAGTACGAACAAGAGATAGCCTCAGAAATAGTCTCCTACTATGAAAATGCGAGAGTTGTCAAACGCAGATGGGTTAGAGATGGTTCCAAAAAGACATATGAATTCATATTAAGCTCGATAACCGAACACGTGCCTCCTCCTAGCCCAAGGGTGATTGCCTGGCTCGTAAATAAAATAGATGGCATTACATCAGATAATATAGATAAGGTGGTTGTTCCCGAGGCATTAGGGCTTCCTATCGGCGCAATAGTCTCGCAGATAAAGAAAAAACCAATGGCCATCGTTAGAAAGAAACCCTTCCACTCGGACGAATATCTTTTAGATAAAGTAAAATATGCCTCAGGATATGAAAGAGGTTCGTATTACATTTATGGTGTCAAGAAGAGCGATAAAATATTGATAATCGATGATACTATATCAACAGGTGGCACTTTAGAGGCACTACTCCAATCATTTATCAAAAATGATGTAAAGGTAACAGACGTCGTTTGCGTGATGGAGAAGACGTGGTACCATGGCGTCGATAGCATTAAGACAAAACTTGGTATTGATGTCAAGTCACTAATTCAAGTTAATAAGAAGGGAAACGCTTTAAAATGTGTTTTCGTTGATTATGATTCTAAACCATAAAAGGAATCAGTGTAAGGCATATTAAGTTTAGGGCACATCTATTTGAGTTGGCCCGAAAATCTATAAGTGTCCCGTAAACTTAGTATCCGATTAAACATGGCAAAAACAAAGCATGGAAGGAACTAATCAAAGAAATCAGGATAGATAAACTAATAAGAATCGAAAAGTCTATAGAAAAATATGTCTGCAGATAGAAAAAAGATGTTGAAAGATATTATCAAACAGCTTCATGAAGGGACTCCCCCACTTACAGTCAAAGAGATGTTCAGTAAGTACTTAGAAACTATCACACCACAGGAAATAGCAGAAGTAGAACAAGAACTCGTTAAAGAAGGCGTATCACGCGAAGAGCTACAAAAATTATGTGACATACATTTAGCTATATTTAGAGAACAACTAGGTAAGACAACTACTCAAATCCCCTTGTGGCATCCAATCAATATTTTAATAGAGGAACATAATAGCATGCTAGGTCTTTTAGAGAGGTATAAGAGACTACTGGAAGACATAAAGAAAGCAGAAAATTTAGCACAAGTAGAAGGTGGAATCGTTCAACTGAGCAGCATCGCCGAAGACTTTAACGATTCAGAGAAGCATTATTTAAGAGAAGAAAATGTTCTTTTCCCTTTACTAGAAAAACATGGAATCACAGAACCCCCTGCAGTGATGTGGATGGAGCATGATAAAATAAGGAAGAGTAAAAGAGAATTACAGGAGCTTGTTAAGAAGGTAGGAGAACAAGAGTTCAATAGTTTTAAAGAAAGGATCAATGAAAATTTTGAAGCTATGAACATGGTTGTTCCAAACCACTTTTATAAAGAGAACAACATACTATTTCCAACTGCTTTGCAATTGATCACAAACGGAGAGTGGGTAGAAGCTTTGAAGGAATTCGATGAGATAGGGTATTGCCGTTTTACACCCCGCCCACCAGTTGCTCCAGAGATTTACAAAGAAGAGAAAAAGGGAGCCCTACCTAACGATATCCAGTTTGAAACAGGATCACTTTCAGCCGAAGAAGTAGGAGCGCTACTGAACTCACTCCCAATAGACATAACTTTTGTGGACAGAGAAGACAAAGTAAAGTTTTTTAATAAAAGTGAAAAAAGGATCTTTATCAGAACAAAATCGGTAATCGGTAGGAAGGTTCAGCAATGCCACCCACAAAAAAGCATACACATTGTCAATAAAATATTAGATAGCTTTAAAGAAGGAAAAAAAGATGTAGCTGAATTTTGGATAGAAAAAGAAGGAAGTTTGATACACATAAGATACTTCCCCGTTAAAGACAAAGATGGAAAATATTTGGGCACCATCGAAGTAACGCAGGACGTAACTGAGATCAAAAAGCTTGAAGGCGAAAAAAGATTATTAGACTGGGAAGGAGCCTAAACATTTACTTTATTCTATGTCTTTTAACCAAACTTTGATCGCGCCCTTAGATTCCATTTCTTTAACGGCTCTCTCGCTATCACCTAGGTTAACTTCAACACCCTTTATCGCATCAATAAGCAGGTAGACTTCATAACCTTCTTTTAACCCATCTAACACAGTATTCTTTACACAATAGTCAGTAGCAAGACCGCCAACAAATATCCTTTTCACTTTACGTTCTTCTAAAATTCTTTTTAAATTTGTTCCTTGGAAACCAGAGTAAGCTTCAAGGTCGGGTTTATCTGCTTTAGATATTATAATGGTGTCCTTTGGAAGCTTCAGTTCAGGATGAAACTGTGCACCCCACGTGTTTTGTATACAATGTGGAGGCCAGACTCCACCATATTCTTTAAAGCTTATATGATTTTTAGGATGCCAATCTCTAGTAGCAACTATCAATAACTTTTTTTCAGAAAATTTCAATATATATTGGTTTAAAATTGGGACTACTTTGTCACCTTCAGGAACAGCAAGTGAACCTGATGGGCAGAAGTCGTTCTGCACATCTACGATTATGAGCGCGTCTCTAATGTTGACTTTCACATTTAACCCACATAAAATAGCCCTAATGATTTACTTTAACCTTTTCCTAAAATATGGTTCTTACGTCAAGTTAGCCCGCATTTTTATTTGGTAAATAGGTCAACTTTAACCCTTAAAAAAATTGGACGATAAGACTGGAAACTTTAAATTATAATTTTTATTTATGAACAACAATATTTGATTAACACTGTGTAATGGTGGAATAGAAATGTTATCGATTGTATTTTAGAATAAAGTCCCCAACGTTCACGTTCAAATACCTAGCTACAACAGGGCATTTTACTATAAGTAAAAAGAAAACCCCTTTAAGATCATCTAATAGTTCGAAGTTACCCTGGCCTTTGGATACTATGATGTCGCCCTTTTTCACTCTAAAGTTCAAATATTCTTTAAACTGAAGAACCTCGCTAGAAGAGCTTATATCTAAAGCACTTAATTCCAGGTTTTTCAATTCTTCAAAAAACCTTTCTGGAACATCTGAAATGGTCACATCATTAAGTATCGGTCTTTTCTTCACAATTATCGAAATCTTAGCATCCTCTATTATTTTTGATAAAATCTTAAGAAGCAGCAAGTCGAAGACTATCTCACCTGAATTATCTGCGACCAAAATAACACTTCTGCTCTTACCTAACATCTCCCTTAAAACAGCTATGTCATTCACTTTGAATCTACCTTTCTTAGCAATTTTTAATACGTAGTTGATGTCAACATTATTTAAGGCACCTAAATCGATTATATTACCGGCCACAGAAAAACGAATCGCAGTCATAAGGGGTACCTTGCTTCGTTTTATGGCCTTTAATAATGAAGGATAAAGCAGGAAGGCTTTTTTGTTATGCAACTCTTTTACCTTTGCATATGGGTCTTCGATCCCTGTGAATCGAGGAATATTTTGATAAATCTTTGAGAAATGCTCGTGTATAGAAAAATTCCAGTCTAAGTCAGTTAATTCTCTCATCGAAGACTTTAGAATATCGTTTAAGACTTTTCTTTCGTTCGTAACTATTTTTGCTGATCTCAACATTTGCCCAATATAGCATGGCACACATTCAGGGGCTGTTTCCATGGGCAGACTAACTAATCGACCATATTATAGGTTGATGTTTTGTTAACTTTACGGAACACTTGATACACCGTAAATTTAATCAGAAAACCGTGTCTATCAATAAGTTTTGAGTAAACTATGTGCCCGGTAAAAAACCATGATGTTTAGATATTTCCCTTTGTAACTGTTGTAGAAATCGCTTGTATGATTTTAACATGCCGCTCTTCATCTTCAATTATCCATTCAATAATACTTTTAATTTGATCTTGTTCAAGACCGCTTTCTTTTAAAGAGAGTACGGTCAATATGAGTTGGGTTGCTGAAAGATATTCTTCACCTAAATAGCTCTCTAAAGTAGACATATTATCTACAAGTTCAAATAGATTCAATTTTTCAGTTGTGCTATACGCTTCGGCTTTAGCTAATTTTTCAAGCTTACTCCAAGCATCACCCATCATTTTACCACAATCAATTTCCGAGGGATTTACCTTTTCTACACTTTCACTTAAGACTTCAAGGAGTAAGGAATGCTTTTTGCTGTCTGCTGCAATAGAACGTAGTAGCTTTGATATTTGAATATTAGTTACTCTATCGGCAAGGCTTTCATATGCTTTATAAACTTGCTCTTCAAGAATACTTGAACAAAACAGAAATTGCGCTATATCACTTTTCTCTAATCGTGAAGACATATATTAGCTATAAAGAAAACTTATTTATATTCTTTGCAATGCTTAAACGAATGGTTGAAGGTGAGGGAGGAATATCTAAGGTCTGCAAGTGGGAAAAGCCATCTGTTCCCAAAAGAAGTTAACGACGACAGAATATTCCCCTTCGAAGAAAACAAAGCCTATGCCATCTGGAAGAACGCCTTGAGGAAGACAGGGTACTTTCAAAGGGACAAGGTTAAAGGCACAAGGTTAAAGAAACCCATTATTCAAAGTTATGTTTTATTAACAATACGACGTTTTCTACATTCCTGAGCGTTTTCGCCATCAAGAATTTATCGCATATAACAAATTAATTCTATATACATGGATTATAATATGGTATACTTGTAGGGTTAGCCCACGTCACTCCGTCAACGCTTGAGGTATAGTACATATATGAGCTACGGTTAAAATACAGCACCCAAGTTCTCTCCTGAGCGAAGAAAACACTTCTTCCAAGAATGCGCGACTTTTGAAGAATATCGAAGAAAGAAATGTAGAAAAAGCTCTCTTATTCTTAACGGACGACGCAGACTATGTTACACCTGAGGGTGCA
>Ga0129301_1000484_pt1 | contig 21992 bp, 19 predicted proteins | sample ConPoolayeHmetaG_FD_94489 | JGI IMG/M metagenome (GOLD analysis project Ga0129301, IMG submission 94489) | Hot spring microbial mat communities from California, USA to study Microbial Dark Matter (Phase II) - Cone Pool mat layer H metaG ...
ATCATTGATGAGGAGCAACGCTTCGGCGTCCTGCATAAAGAGCACCTGAAGAAACTGCGCCGCGAGGTGGATGTGCTTACCTTGAGTGCCACGCCCATCCCGCGCACCCTGCACATGGCGCTGGTGGGCGTAAGGGACATGAGCACCATGGAAACGCCTCCAGATGAGCGCCTGCCGGTGAAGACCTACGTGGCTGAATACGACGACCGGCTGGTCCGGGAGGCTATCCTGCGCGAGCTTGAGCGCAACGGACAGGTATTCTTTGTCCATAACCGGGTGCAGAGCATCGCCCTCATCGCCAGCAGGCTGAGGTCGCTGGTACCGGAGGCAAAGATTGACATCGCCCACGGGCAGATGCCTGAGGAAAAACTTGAGGCGGTGATGACCGGCTTCGCTCAGGGGAAGAGTGATGTCCTGGTCTGCAGCACCATTATAGAGTCCGGTCTGGACATGCCCCGCGTAAACACTCTCATTGTGAACCAGGCGGACAAGCTGGGGTTAACGCAATTGTATCAGCTGAGGGGTAGGGTGGGCAGGGGGGAGAACCTCGCCTACGCCTATTTTCTCTATGATAAAGGCAAGCATATCACCCACACTGCTCAGAAGCGACTGAGGACAATCTATGAAGCGACCGAGCTTGGTGCAGGGTTCACCATTGCCATGAAGGACCTGGAAATCAGAGGCGCCGGCACACTCCTGGGCACGAAGCAGAGCGGCTACATCAGCGCCATAGGCTTCAATCTATACTGCCGGCTTCTCGCCGAGGCGGTTGAAGAACAAAAAGAGAAGATGAGGGGTATTCAGGAGCCCAAGCCGCCAAAGTTCCCCGCTCCCACCATTGACCTCCCGCTCACGGCATTTATCCCGGAGGACTACGTGGCAGACGTGGAGACACGGCTGAGCCTCTATCAGAAGATGGTCAAACTGGACGATGTGGAGCAGATAGAAATGCTCAGGCAGGAGATGACTGACCGCTTTGGCACGCCGCCGGAGGAAGTGAGTAACCTGCTCTACGTGGTCAGGATTAAACTCCTCGCCAAGAAAGCCAGGCTGGAGTCAATCTCCGTGGAGGAAGGGCAGATTGTGCTGAGGCGGTTTGAGGGCATGACGTTTGATAGGAAAAGGCTTGAGCCCTTCATGCAGGATGGCGTCAAGGTGGGCATCAGCCAGATACGCCTGAACCCGGCACGACTGCACAACTGGAAGGTGGTGCTGGAGGGAGTGGTGGGGATGGTGTTGACATAAAAATGTTTTCGGCAAGACTGCAAAGTTAGGGGTCTAAATTCATATAGCGTGTATCTAAAAATCTTGGAGTAAAAACTCTCTTAGTGCTGGACATTTTGTGCAAGAAATCATGCCTCGTATCAAGGTTTCTAAACCTAGTTTGATTCTGGCTTGCATTAAATGAGCACGGTCAGATTCTTTAAACCATCTCACTGATACCTTTTTCGCCTTTTTTATGCTATACTCTTTGAGAATAAGAAGCGTTCCAAGCAATTGTAATTAAGGAGGTCTGAATGCTCGTCCGTGATATCATGACCAAGGATGTCATCACCGTAACTCCGGATACCCATCTCATTGAGGTCAAGCGGCTGGTGGAGGAAAACAAGCTGAAGCGTATCCCGGTGGTAGACAGCAAGGGTAGATTGCTGGGCGTGGTTACTGATGGCATGGTGACTTCTATCTCCTCCCAGTATGCCGGCGCCAAGAACTGGTATGACTATGCTTACAATGTGGGCGCCATGTTCCGCACACCGGTCAAAGAGGTGATGAACAAGGCGGTGGTCACGGTCAAACCCAATGCCACCGTGGAAGAAGCGCTTGCCCTCGCTCAGATGAAGCGGGTAGGCTCGCTCATCGTTGTGGATGATAATAACAAGGTCGTGGGCATCGTGACAACGAACGACTTTTTCTACCGCATTGTCAACCCGGTGCTGGGCATCGGTCTGCCGGGCTACCGGCTCTGGGTTGAGGATGGCGGAGAAGGTAAAGCACTTGAGGAAATCATCTCCACCATCAATAAACTGTGCGCCAAGATTGTGACTCTCCACATCATTGTCCCCCCTGACCATGAGAAGAAAGACCTCGTTATCCATGTTGATTGTGAGAAGCCGGAAGAGCTGATTGAGGCTCTCAGAAAGAAAGGCTACGAAGCAGACATCAGGCGCCGTTAAGGCATAAGTCCTACCGTGGTTAGAAAGCGGATTGACAGCCTGCTGGTGACGCGGGGGCTGGCGGAAAGCAGGGCAAAGGCGCAAGCCCTCATCATGGCGGGGGAGGTGTCTGTGGGTGGTGAGCCGGTCACCAAAGCAGGGACGCTGGTTGATGAGGCGGCGGACATCACTGTGCTGGCACCGCCGCCTTTTGTCAGCCGCGGCGGAATCAAGCTGGAGCATGCTCTGGAACAGTTCAAACTGGATATCTCCGGCAAAGTGGCGGCAGACATTGGCGCTTCCACCGGCGGCTTCACTGATTGCCTGCTGAAGCGCGGTGTTCAACGGGTCTATGCCATTGATGTGGGCTATGGACAGTTAGACTACCGCCTGAGGCAGGACAAGCGCGTGGTGGTGATGGAGCGGATAAATGCCCGCAACCCAATCCCGCTTCCAGAGAAGATAGACATCATCACCATTGACCTCTCCTTTATTTCAGTGACGAAGGTGATTCCATCTGTGGCAGAGTTGCTCAAAGACGATGGCTTCATGGTGGTGCTCATCAAGCCCCAGTTTGAGGGGAAGCGGGAGGATGTGGGAAAAGGAGGCATCATCAAAGACCCATTTCTTCATGCCAAAATTTTGGGGCGGTTCATCACCTGGGCAGTAGGGAGAGGGTACAGGCTGAAGGGTCTGGTGGAATCACCCATTCTGGGGGCGGAAGGAAACCGGGAATTCTTTGTGTTGTTAAAGAAATCCTGAAAGCATTATGTTCTATTTGACCCTCTTTCAGCGTAGAGTTATAATTAATGTGCGGGGTCAATCTGGGACCAGATAAGAGGCAAATGGCGTTGCGGGAAAGCTGCGGAGTCTTCGGCGTATATGCCCCTAAAGAAGATGTCGCCCGTCTCACCTTCTTCGGTCTATTCGCCTTACAGCACCGTGGTCAGGAAAGCGCTGGCATTGCCACGGCTGACGGCGAAAAGCTAAACGTATATGCTGATATGGGATTGGTCTCCCAGGTCTTTGATGAAGCCAGCCTCAAGCACCTTACCGGCTATATCGCCATCGGGCACAACCGCTATTCCACCACCGGCTCCAGCCGTGCCTGCAATGCCCAGCCAATAATCGTAGGCAACGATTCTGGTACGCTTGCCATCGCCCATAACGGCAATATCATCAACTCCAGGCACCTTTACGAAGAGCTCACCGAGCTTGGTTTTAGCTTTAAAAGCTCCACCGATACTGAGGTCATCGGCGACCTTATTCTGGCTTCGCCAGGAAAGACGTGGCTTGAGCGGATAAGGTCAGCCATGCGCCGCCTACAGGGGGCATACTCCCTCGTCATTCTGACCCGGGACACGCTCTATGGTGCCCGCGACCCCTTTGGTGTCCGCCCGCTGTGCCTGGGCATGATTGACAGCGGCTGGGTGCTCGCCTCAGAAAGCTGTGCCCTGGACCACATCGGCGCCAATTTCGTCCGCGAGGTTGAGCCGGGTGAAATCGTCATGATTAATGCCGCCGGCGTGAAAAGTGATAAGGGAGAGGTGGGCAGACGCGCCCTCTGCATCTTTGAGTATATTTACTTCGCCCGTCCGGATAGCCTGATTAATGGGAGATTGCTTTACCTGGCACGGCAGGAGATGGGTGCCACCCTGGCGCGCGAACATCCAGTAGAGGCAGATTTGGTCATCGGCGTGCCTGATTCTGCCATCAGCGCGGCGATTGGCTACTCCCGTGAGTCCGGGATTCCTCTTGGTGAAGGGCTGACCAAAAACCGCTACGTCGGACGGACGTTCATCGCTCCTGACCAGCGCATCCGCGACCTTGGCGTCAAGCTCAAATTCAATCCGCTTCCCCAGGTGCTCAAAGACAAGCGGCTGGTCGTGGTTGATGACAGCATCGTCCGCGGCACAACCACCCCCAGTGTGGTAAAGATTTTGCGCCGCGCCGGGGCAAAGGAAGTCCACATGCGCATCTGTGCGCCACCCATCCGCTACCCGTGCTTCTTCGGTGTGGATATGGCGACGCGCCGCGAGCTTATCGCCTCTCACAAGACCGTCCCGGAAATCCGCGATTTCATCGGCGCAGACACGCTGGGCTATATCAGCATTGAAGGGCTGGTGAGGTCAGTGGCTCTGCCCCGGGACAATTTCTGTCTTGCCTGTTTCACCGGTGATTATCCGGTGCCGGTCCAGCTTGAGATGGACAAGCTGGCGCTGGAGACCCCGGCACACCCCAGGGCTTTGTAGCCTTCTTTTATCAATAGTTTGACGGTTTGACAAAGCATACTCTTTGCTATATAGTATAGAACAGGTGTTCTTTGGAGGTCATGCGGCTGAGAGATGGCGATGAAACTGTCAGATAAACAGAGACGCATACTTGACTTCATCAGCAGTTTTCTGGAGGACCGGGGCTATCCTCCCACGGTGAGGGACATTGTAAGTGGCTGTGGCATCAGCTCCACCTCTGTGGTTGACTATCACCTGAACATACTGGAGAGAGAAGGCTACCTCAGACGCCAGCCGGAGATTTCACGTGGCATTGAGCTTCTGGGTCGTTCATCTCCGGCGCGGCGCGTGCAGGTGCCCGTCATCGGCTTGATTGCCGCCGGCACACCCATTCCTGTTCCCACCGCGGATACATGGGATGTCACTGCCTCTGCTGAGCGCCTGGAAGTGACTCCTGACTTAACACGGGGCAGGGAAGGCATCTATGCCTTGAAGGTGAAAGGGTCATCCATGATTGATGCTCTTATAGGTGATGGAGATATTGTGCTGATGCAGTATGTCAACACGGTGGAAAACGGAGATATGGCGGCGGTATGGCTTAAAGCGGAGAAGGAGGCTACTCTGAAGAAGGTCTATTTTGAGGGAGAACGGGTGCGGCTTCAGCCTGCCAATGAACGGATGAAACCGCTCTATGTCAATCCAGACAACATAGAGATTCAAGGAAGGGTAATTGCCGTCATCAGACGGCTGGAGTAAGGGAAATCATGGCTTGATTTGATTTTTGCCGGCAATGAGTATAGACTTGATTTGATTTCTGCCGGCGGATAGGTATAGTATATCGGCAGAGAGTGGCGCATGAAGGGACTTTGCCTGACCAGTCAGAGAAGAGAGCTATGATTTTAGAGCAATTTCAATCTGTTGGGCGTGACCTTTTCACCCGTGGTCTGGTCTCTTCAAACAGCGGCAACCTCAGCATACGCATCGGCGACCGTATCTTCATCACCCGCCGTGGCTGTCTCCTTGGCGCATTACAGGAAAACGATTTGATTGAGACCGGTGTTGTCAAGAATAGCCGCAGTACTCCTATGGCTTCAATTGAGCTTCCGGTCCACCGTGCCATTTACAGGGAGACGCAGGCATTAGCCATCGTCCATGCACATCCGCCTCATGCCATTGCTCTTTCTCTCAAGAAGAAAGAGATTGTGCCTACCGGCGATGAGGGAATTTCCATCATGGACCGCGTGCCGGTGGTAGGGTGGGACATGGAGGTCAAGCCCGGGGGACTGGCAGATGTCATTGCGTCAGCACTGAAAGAACATAAGGTGATTATGGCGCGCGGGCACGGAAGCTTCGCCATCGGTCAGCTTCTGGAAGACGCGTATAATTTGACCACCGCTCTGGAACAGGTCTGCCAGATAATGTGCCTGTTCAATTCCATGCATACAGAGAAGCCCAAAAAGTAGCTATTTCTTCTTTCTGGGATAGACGGGAGTGCACCAGTCCAGATACTTGGGATTGTTTCCTTTGATGACGTCAAAATAGATTTTCTGTAGCTTCTTGGTGATTCTGCCGATTTCCCCGTTGCCGATGGGGCGGTGGTCTATCTCTGACACCGGCGTGATGTGCGCCGCCGTCCCGGTCATGAAGCACTCATCTGCAGTATAGAGCTCACTGCGGTCAATGGGGCGCTCAATGGTCTCCAGCTTCAGCTCATTTTTTGCCAGCTTGATGACCGTGTCCCGGGTAATGCCGGGCAGTATGCTGTCTGATAGGCGGGTGGTCACCAGCTTGCCGTCAATCACCAAAAAGATGTTTTCGCCACTGCATTCAGAGACATGCCCATCAGGCGTGAGCATGATTGCCTCATCATAGCCGTTCTCAATCGCCTCGGTCTTGGCAAGGGAGTTATTGACATATATGCCGCAGATTTTGCCGCTGGGCGGGATGGCATTATCATCCGGGCGCCGCCAGGAAGAGATACAGCATCTGGCTTTATCCACATCAATATACTTGCCCCAGGGGATGGTGAGGATGAAGATGTCATCTTCCAGGCCGTGGAGCCTCAGCCCCAGCGCTTCAGAGCTTTTGTAAGCTACCGGACGGATATACATATCTTCTTTATTACCGCATTTCCGGATTAGCTCCACGGTAATATCGCAGAGCTCATTCACGGATTGGGGCAGGTTTATTTTAAGCAGTTTACAACCGTTGAGCAATCGCCGGTAGTGCTCCGGAAGACGGAAGATATACATCTGCTCCTGTTCTTTGTTCCAGTTCCCGCGGATGCCCTCAAAGACTGCGGTGCCGTAGTGCAGGGAGTGAGTCATGATGCTGACTCTGGCGTCCGCGAGAGGAACAAACTTCTTCTGAAAGTAAGCATAGGCAGGCATACCGGTCTCCTTACAGTTTAACTATAATTCCCCATTATAGTAGCAACGAGATGAAAAAACAAGCTGGCAGACAGGTATCAGTTCAAGCACCAGTTTTAGCATCTTTTCAGAAACAGGAAAATGGATGACGTGATGGCGATTCAGAGCATAGCTCTTACTGGGAGGCAGTCTAATTAAGGCGTGAGAGATTGATGCGCCGGTGAAAAGCGGCAATAAATAGCTTATGTCTGTTGTTTTCCAACGGAAAAGATGCCTTGACATGACCATTTTCGGGCAATATAGTGGGATTGGGATATTGAGAGCTTGACGGAGGTGATGCTTGGTTGTCAGTATTTCCGAGCGTGCTATTTCCTCTGCGCTGACTAAAGAGAAGCTGGCTGATTTGTACCGGGTGATGGTGCGTATCCGCGCTTTTGAAGAGCGGGTGGCAAAAGAGTTCAATCGCGGCAAAATACCATGTCATGCTCATCTTTACATCGGACAGGAGGCAATCGCCACCGGCGCCTGCGCCAGCCTGCGACCTGACGATTATATCATCAGCAATCACCGCGGGCATGGACATCTCATCGCCAAGGGCGGCAGGACTGACCTCATGATGGCGGAGCTGTTCGGGAAAAGGACCGGGTATTGCAAAGGCAAGGGCGGCTCCATGCACTGCGCAGATTTTGACCTGGGCATCCTGGGGGCTAACGGCATCGTGGGTGCGGGCATCACCATTGCTGGCGGCGCGGCACTCACCGCCAAACTGAAAAAGACGGGGCAGGTCTGCGTCTGCTTCTTCGGCGATGGCGCCTCAAATACCTCGCGGTTCCATGAGGGCATTAACTTTGCCTCCATTCTAAAGCTACCCGTGGTCTATATCGCGGAAAACAATCAGTATGCCATCAGCGTGCCTTTCAACTATGCGTCAAATGTGGCCCGAATAGCTGACCGAGCCTGTGCTTACGGTATCCCGGGCAAGACGATTGATGGCAACGATGTCCTAACGGTTTATGATACGGTGAGGGAAGCGGTGGAGAGGGCGCGGCACGGAGAGGGTCCGTCATTGATTGAGTGCCAGACGTTCCGCTGGGCGGGGCATTATACCAGCGACCCTCAGAGCTATGTCAGCAAGGAAGTGATTGATGAGTGGAAGAAAAATGACCCCATTCCGAGGTTCCGGAAATACCTCGTTGAGCGTGGTTTTTTGACCGCAGAAGAAGTAGAAAGAATTCACCAGGAAATCAGCGATGAGATTGAAACGGCGGTCAAGTTCGCTGATGAGAGCCCGTATCCGGCGCCGGAAGAAACGCTGGAAGACGTTTATGCGTAGGTGCAGAAATGCCAGAGCTTAATTTCATCCAGGCAATCAACCAGGCGATTGATGAAGAGATGCGGCGGGACCCGTCTATAGTGGTGCTGGGAGAGGATGTGCGGGCGCTGGGCGCACCGCTTGGCGAATTCAAAGGGCTATTTGAGAAGTATGGCGCTGAGCGTGTCATTGATACGCCCATCTCGGAAACCGCCATCCTGGGTGCGGCTATTGGCGCCGCCGCCACTGGCTTGAGACCCATCGCCAATATCATGTATGCCAATTTCCTGGGGGTGTGTGGTGATGAATTGATTAACCAGCTCACCAATATGCGCTACATGTTTGGCGGGAAAATAAAAGTCCCGGTTACCATCATGTCTTATACCGGCGCCGGCACCCGCCACGCCGCCCAGCATTCCAGAAACCTCTACGGCTGGCTCATGAATGTTACCGGGCTCAAAATCAGCGTACCATCAACCCCATATGATGCCAAGGGATTGCTCAAGTCAGCACTGCGGGAGAATAATCCCACCATCTTTCTCTATCATGCTACACTGGTTAAGCGCGGCATCAAGAGCAATGTCCCGGCAGAAGAATACACCATCCCGCTGGGCAAAGCGGACATCAAACGGGAAGGCAAGGATGTGACGGTGGTGGCGATGGGACTCATGGTGCATGAAGCCCTTGAGGCGGCGGCAATGCTGGAGAAGAAAGATATCAGCATTGAGGTCATTGACCCGCGGACACTGGTGCCGCTGGACAAAGAGACAATTATCAGCTCAATAAAGAAGACGGGACGCCTCATCATTATGGATGAAGAGCCAAAGACGGGAAGCGCCGCGGGGGAGATTGCCGCTATTATTGCCGATGAGGCGTTTGATTATATGGATGCACCCATCAAACGAGTGTGCGCTCCGGATACCCCGGTGCCTTACAGTCCGGTGCTGGAGGATTTCTGGATACCTGATGAGAACGCGCTCGTTAAAGCGGTGAGCGAGGTGGTCTGACAGCCATCTCAGTCTAATTTTGAGGGGGAGGTGGAAGCCTCCCCTTTTTTGTGCGCTTATGGTTGACTTATTATTAAGCCAGTGGCATACTAATCATGATGATAAGCGAGCTTGATGAGCGCCTTATTATAGAGCTATCAAAGGCTGCCCGCCAGAGCAGTGCGGAGCTCGCCCGAAAGCTGAACGTCAGTGAGACCACCATCCGCCGCCGTATTCAGCATCTTGAAAAAACAGGCGTAGTCAGTTTCAAAGCCACCATTGACCCGGCAAAGCTGGGCTACAGCATTACGGCTATCATTGCCATTGAGGTGGAGCTGGGGAAGATAGATGAAGTCTCAGACGCCCTCGCCAGCCATCCCAGCGTGCGTTACGTATGTCTCTGTACCGGAAGCCATGACATCTTCGTCGGCACCTGGTTTCATTCCTCGGCAGACCTCACCGAGTTTGTCAAGAACTACTTGGCGAAAATCCACGGGCTGAGAAAAAGCGAGACATTCATCATCCTTGATGTCAAGAAAGACGAAGTCGGCTGGCTCGGCACGCCGAAAGGAAGCACAGCTTGAGTCCCTGCATCCTATCGTTTAGCAACTAGAAAGCGAAGGTAATCATTAATCATGGGGAAATTTCTGATTAGCGATGAATTGAAGCGGATTATCAACGATATTGCAGAGGTGGCGGGTTACGTCTGGGAGAAGGGATGGTCAGTGAAAAACGGGGGCAATTTTTCAGTGGACGTGACCGGGCTGGTGCCGATAGATAAACTCAGCTTAAGCCTTTTCCCCTGTGTTAATGCCAAAATACCTGCCGCTGAATTGGCGGGACGGTACTTTCTCATTAAAATCACGGGCTTCCGCTTCCGCGACCTCTCCCGAAATCCAGAAAAGGGGTTGCTTTTGATTGGCATTTCGGAAAAAGCGGATAGTTATTATTATCTCTGGGGAGGCGAGGGACCGCAGAGCAAACCCACAGCTGAGTTCATCCCGCATATGAAAATTCACGCCTTCCTGCGCAGAAATAAGCTTCCTCAAAAAGCAGTGCTCCATACCCATCCCAATCACCTCATTGCGCTCACCCACATGGATGACTACGGCAGAGAATCTTTTAACCGCTTTTTGACCGCCACTCACGTGGGCGCCAAGTTCTTTCTGCCTGAGGGGGTGGGGATGGTGCCGTTTCACCGCGGCGGGAGCGATGAGCTTGCTGATGATACCGTCAGATTGCTTGCCCGGCACAAAGCCGTCCTGTGGGAAAAGCACGGCTGTACCGCCACCGGCACTGACATCTTTGATGCGTTTGACTATATTGACCTGCTGGATGCCACCGCCAGGGTGTTTTTCATCTGTAAAAGCGCCGGCTATGAGCCTAAGCCGCTCACCGAAGAGGAACTTGCAGAGTTGAAGCAAGGTCCCATTTAACCAGCGCCTGAGCTCTTCGGAAAAACCGTGATGATTGAGCACTACGTAGCAATTGACCTCGGGGCGAGCAGCGGCAGGGTCATCCTTGGTGAAGTAGAAGATAGCAGGCGCATCAGGCTCAGAACAGTCCACGCTTTTCCCAATGAAATGGTCAATGTTCTAGGGCATCTTCACTGGGACGTTCTGAGCATCTACCGAGAAATACTTGAAGGACTGCGCCTGTGCGCCTCAAACCACACCTCTTCTCCTGCCGGGCTCAGCGTGGACACGTGGGGGCTTGATTTCAGTCTGCTGGACAAGCAGGGAAATCTGATATGCAACCCGTTCACCTATCGGGACAAGCGGACGCGGGGGGTGATGGAGGAGTTTCATGCTAAACTCCCGGCGGCGCGGCTTTATCAGCTGACCGGACTGGAGCCTCGCCCCATCTACTCCTTATTTCAACTCTACTCCATGGTGCGCGAACAAAGCTCCCTGCTCAGGGTGGCTGATGCGCTACTCTTCATGCCCGACCTTTTCAACTATTTCCTCACCGGCGTGAAGAAGACTGAGTTTACCCATGCCTCCGGTTCGCAACTCTATAACGTCCACACCGGCGGTTGGGATGACGAGATTTTTCATCACCTGGGACTGCCTAAAAGCCTGATGCAGGAGATTGTGCCGACGGGGACGGTGTTGGGAAATCTGGTGGAAAGCGTCACCGGTCAGACCGGGATGAGAAGCACCCCCGTCATTGCCGGAGCCACCCATGACACGTCAAACGCCGCGGCGGCGGTGCCGGCAGAGGGAGAGGACTTCCTCTATATCAGCTCCGGAACGTGGTCCCTGGTGGGGATTGAATCACCCAGGCCGATTATCACTGAAAAGGCATTCAAGTACGGAATCGCCAATCAGGGTGCGGCGTGGGGAGCATTCATGGTGCTTAAAAACATCACTGGGCTCTGGCTTCTGCAGGAATGCCGCCGTGAATGGGCGAAGACGCGCGACTATTCGTATAACGAACTCGTGGCGCTGGCGCAAAATACGGCGCCAGTGGGGTCTTTCATTGACCCTGACCACACGGATTTTTTGAAGCCGGAGTCAATGCCTGAGGCTATCCGTAGCTTCTGCCACAGGACGGGTCAGCCTGTTCCGGTAGACGTCGGCCAGTATGTCCGCGTCATCCTGGAGAGCCTGGCGCTTGCCTACTGCTATACGCTGGAACAGCTAGAGGATATAAAAGGGAAAAGGATAAAACAAATACACATTGTCGGCGGTGGGGCGCAGAATCCTCTTCTGAGCCAGTTTGCCGCTGACGCTACGGGATTGCCGGTATATGCCGGTCCGGTGGAGGCGACGGCGGCGGGGAACGTCCTTATTCAAGCAATGACGTTCGGCAAAATCAAGTCTCACCAGGAGCTGAGAGAGGTGGTCAGGAGCTCCTTTCATCTTAATAAGTATGAGCCGAAACCGACGCCTTACTGGTACAAAGCCTATGAACGCTTCAAGGCGTTGAAACAGGGGTGAAGTTATGATGTTGCAGAGAGGTGACGTATGACTGTAATGATTACCGGTGGCACCGGCATGATTGGAGCGGCGGTCGCCCGCGAGCTTCTCAAAAGAGGAGAGCGCCCTGTCCTGTTTGACATCGCGCCCAAGCCGGACTACGTGGCGGACATCAGGGAAAAAGTCAAAGTTGTTCCGGGGGATTTGAAAGTCTGGTCTGAGGTGCTCAACGCAGTGAAAGACAATCAAGTTGAGGGCATCTTCCATCTCGGGGCGATGATGGGGCGTCCTTCAGATGAAAATCCCTGGGGCTCGTTCCAGACTAATGTCGCCGGCACAATGCATATCTTTGAGGCGGCGCGTTACTTTGGGGTAAAGAGAGTCTTTTTCGCCAGCAGCACCAGCACGTTCGCTCTCGGCAGTGCAGAAGTGGTTACCGATGAGACCATCCAGCGTCCCACCACTGCCTACGCCATAGGCAAGCTCTATTGTGAACTGCTGGGCCGCTTTTACCGGCGGAAGTTCGGGCTGGATTTCCGCTGTGTGCGCTATTCCACGGTGATGAGCCCGGCGGTCAGGGTGAAGTCTTTTACCCAGTTCGGCAACCTGATGATACGGAGCGCTGTGCTGGGCGAGCCATTTGAGTGCTTTGTGGCGGAGGAATCGGTAACGCCTGTAATTTACATAAAAGATGCAGTCAGAGCGGCTGTCACACTTTACTACGCGCCTGCCGACCGCATCAAGACGGTCTGCTATAACGTCTCCGGTGTGGAACCGGCGCCGGCGGCGAAGGAGATAGAGCTTGCTATTAAAAAGGTGATTCCCGGCGCTAACATCAGCTATAAGCCGGACCCGGCGGTCATGGAGTATCTGGCAGTTCAGCCAATGCGGGTCATTGACGATAGTAAGGCGAGGGAGGAATGGGGCTGGCAGGCGCAGTATAACACTCTGGACAAGATGGTGGCGGACTTCATCGCTGAAGCCAGGAGAAGTCCAGAGCTATACGGGCTTAGCGCACCCCCAGGAAAATGAAGAGCAGTAAAACGCCCGCCCGGAAACCGCGCTTTGCCCCCTTTGTTTCTTATAATCGTCCTCATGTTTGTGAAAGAGGATGCGCGGCGGTCTTCCCGCCCCTGAAAACTGATATAATTACAGGCAACAGGTCTGAATAAACTCACCCCAAAGATAAGGAGGCAATACATGGAGAGAGCACTGCGTGGTATCCGTGTGGTTGATTTGACCCATGTCCTCGCCGGTCCGACGGCGACCATGATTTTAGCTGACCTGGGTGCCGAGGTAATCCATGTTGAACCCCTGTCCGGCGATGATGCGCGAGAGTTTGCTCCTTTCGTGGGTGAGGTGCACAAGAACCACAGCGCCTATTTTGCCAGCTTGAACCGGAACAAGAAGAGCCTGGCGCTAAACCTGAAACATGAGAGGGGGAAGGAGATTCTGCGTCAGCTTATAAAGGTTTCAGATGTCATCATAGAAAACTACAAACCCACCACTATGGCTGAGCTGGGTTTTTCCTGGGAGGTGATTCATAGCCTGAATCCGGCGATTATCTATGCCTCTATCTCCGGGTTCGGGCGGGACACTCCGGCAGAATACCGCACACGCCCGGCGTATGACATCGTGGCTCAGGCGTATAGCGGTCTGATGAGCATCACGGGGCCGGAGGATGGCGTGCCCTGCCGGGTGGGGTCATCAGTGGGAGACATCTTCGCCGGGCACCAGGCGGCGATAGCTATCCTTGCGGCGCTCATCCGCCGGGAAAAGACCGGCGTGGGGCAATATTATGACGGCTCCATGGTTGACGGACTCTTTGCGGTGCTGGAAAATGCGGTGGTGCACTATACGGTGGGCGGCAGAATACCGAAGCCGCAGGGCACCGCCCACTCCAGCATTGCGCCATTCCAGGCTTTCCCCACTGATGACGGCTGGATTATCATCGCCATCGGCACAGACAAGACCTGGACGAGGTTCTGCGGGGTGATTGGCCGCCCGGAACTGAGCCAGCATCCGGACTACAAGAATAATCCCCTCAGGGCAAAGAACAGGAAGTCTCTGGCGGAAATCATCGCAAATGAGACAAAGAAAAGAAAGACCGCAGACTGGTGCCGCATTTTTGAAAAAGAAGAAGTGCCACATTCACCGATAAACAATATGAAGCAGATTTGTGAAGATCCGTGTATAGCTTACCGCCAGATGCTGGTGGAAATAGACCAGCCGGAGATGGGCAGGATTAAGATTGCCGGTTCGCCACTGCATCTGTCAGAGACGCCGGGGGCGGTCTATGCACCGGCGCCGCGGCTGGGGGAGCATACTGAGGAAATCCTGACCGGACTCCTGAACTATTCAGTTGAGGAGGTTTCTGCGCTGGAGAAATCCGGGGTAATTGGGAGAGGGTAAATTCTCAAAAAGAAAGTGGGCATTGGGCGCAACCGTTATGGCTTTTGCCAAGGTAACCTTAAGACGCAGGAAAGTTACCCCTATTGATGATAACAGGATACTGGGTGTAACTTTTCTGGCAGAAGTGCAGTCAGGTAAAAAAGAATGTAAAACGCCAGGAATTTGGCCCAATAAACAATTTGCTGATGTAAGGCTACAATAATTTCAGTTTCTGCAAGGCGTCCTTCACTCTCTTTTCCGTTTCTGTGGAAAGCGGCGTAAACGGCAATCGGGGATAGCCGGCATCAATGCCGCGCATTTTCAGAATAGCATGGCAGGTGGGCACTGTGGGTCCATATTTGGTGACCTGCCGGACCTGCAACACTTCTTTTTGAATTTGCATCAGCTTCTGCCTATCGCCCTGAAAGTAAACGTCATACAGTTTCCTGATGAGTTCCGGGTAGACATTTCCCAGACCGGTAACCGCTGCCTTTGCGCCAGCGTCAAAAGCCGCAACGAAAATAGCTTCCGTGCCGATAATCAGATTCAGCTCCGGGAAGTCTCGCAGGGCAATCTGAACATGGTAGTAATTGACGATGTCAAAAGAGCTGTCTTTCACACCACCCAGCCCTTCCCTGGCAAGGCGGACCAGTAAGTTCGGTGATACCTGGTTGCCTGAGACCTTCGGGTTGTTATACAGGAACACCGGTATGTTTACCGCATGTATCAATCTCTGGAAATGTACGAAAATGGCATCTTCATCATAGCTATTGTAATAGGGCGTAATGGCACCGACTGCCTGGGCGCCAATTGCTTCAGCGTGACGCGCTAGCTCAATCGTGTTCCTGGTGTCAGCGGTACCCACATGAAGAATGACCGGAACCCGCCCTCTTACCTGGTCAATGATGATTCCGGCAACTTTTTTACGCTCGTCTATGGACATCATCGGCCCACTGCCGTAGGTACCACAGGGATATAAGCCGTGAACGTGAGGAACGATGAAATCCACTATTTCACGCGTGCCTTTTTCATAAATCTCGCCGTCTTTGGTAAAGGCGGTCATCATAGGTGGAATGATTCCTTTAAATTCAGATGCTTTCATGGCAATGCCCTCCTTCATTTACCGGGAAACGCTGCTTTCCCCGGCTAAGAATGTTTGCAGTTCAGGAAAGGTGGGTAATGCCTGGTAAGGTCCTGAAGCCATTAAACAGAAAGCGCCTAAGGCATTTCCCCAGCGTACACACTCGCTTAATAATTGCTCCTTTAATAAACCGGCGACGAAACCGGCGGCAAAGGCATCTCCGGCGCCCATACTGCTCACCGGGCGCTCTACCGTAAAACCGGGGATACGCTTCGTTTTCTTGCCACGGCAGGCTAAAATAGCACCCTTCGCGCCAGCTTTGACAACCAGTCTGTCAATGCCAAGAAGGTGAGCCTTCTCTATTGCTGCTGGCAATTCCTGACAATCCATTAAGAGCTTTAATTCTTGTTCACCAGGCAGAACATAAGAGCTCCTCTGCATTAACGGGACAAGGATGGAACGGGCAGTCTGAATATCACAAAGTTTCAGGCGCAGGTTCGGGTCAAACACTATTGTCTGCTTATTGCTGATAGCAATTTGGAATACCTTTTCGGTTGCCTGCCGTGCTGTTTCACTTAAAACAGGGGTAATCCCGGTCAGGTATACGATTTTTGCTTGCTTGATATAAACCGGGTCAATATCATCGGGGGAAATGTGACTAGCCGCCGAATACTTCCGGTAGAAGTAGCATTTAAAATCACCATGGGCGCATCTCTCAACGAAGAAGACACCGGTTTGGGCATCAGGGTCAATGATGACTTTAGAGACATCCACACCCTCACTCCTGATTGTCCTGATGACCTCCTTGCCAAACTCATCATCTCCCAGGCGGGAGAACCAGCCACACTTGAAACCAAGGCGAGCCAGCCCGATGGCAAAATTATCTTCAGCGCCCCCAACCCATTTTTTGAAAGAGCTTACCTCCCTTAGCGGTCCGTAATCCTGTGCTTCAAACGCTATCATTGATTCGCCCATGGTAACGGCATCAAAAGAATTCACTGCTGAGTTTTCCTCCCGGCAAAGTCCAAATCAGCAACTGCTTTAGCAACGCGGGAATCAGTGACACATCCCGTCACGGAAGATTCCGGTCTGCAGAGGCGCAGTCTGATAAGCACTTTGGAATCCGGTGTCATTAACGGTTTAAGACCGCCAGCGAGCTCAATTGCCCTCAGCGCCGCAGTCTCAATGCCTGATTCATCCGCTCTAACGATTGACGCTACAATCTTCCCCACCGCTCTAGTTCCCAATCATCCTATCCCGTTACCCAGCGTGTGGCTTAATGCAGACTGCGCCTTAGGAACCAGCTCAGAATCTCCATTCACCTTTTGCTGGTACCGGTGAACACTATATGACGCCCATTTCCTTGAGCGCCGCTTTAACTTCTCGCTTTTCTTCTGCAGTTAGCTCCTCACAAGGCAATCTCGGCGGTCCGCCGTGCAGTCCCACCAGGTCCATTGCCGCCTTGCCCACGCTCATATACATGTAGTTCGTTCTGAAACCTTCCGGGACAATGGAGATGGAACCGCGCTTTTCATTAAACTTCCCAAGCAGGCGCAATAGCGGCATTTGCTGACGCAATGCTTCCAGGGCTTTATTGAAATCATGGGCTTCAACCGCCTCATAAACAGCATAACTGGAGGCGGGGGCAAAGTTCCCAATGAAGTTGACAAACCCCCGGTAGCGATAGCCATAAGCCGCCGAGCCGACATAGTGCACTTCTCCGTAGCCATTTATCAGCACCATATCATCAGGGTCAATCATTAATGCCTTCAGGGCATAGGCTTCCGCATTGCTGGCGTTGTCTTTTACGGCTATGATGTTATCAATTTTGGATAACCTTGCCATCAGGTCCGGAGGGATGAGCGTGCCTGAGACATCAGGATTATTATAAATCATGATGCCGATGTCCACTGCGTCAGCCACAGCTTTGAAGTACTGGTACATCGCCTCCTTGTTTGCTGCCGGGTGATAATAAGGCAATACTACCATGGCGCAATCAGCTCCTACGTCTTTGGCGTACTGAGCCAGTTCTATGGTTCTTTCCGCAGCGGCTCCAGATACGCCTGCAATCACTGGCACCCTGCCTGCCACCGTCTGCACCACTGTCTTGATAACGGTCTTCTGCTCTTCAATTGAATTGGCATAGCATTCTGTCGTGCTACCATTGGTCATTATCACGACGTCTTTTTTCCCCTTCTTGGCAAAGTCAACCAGAAACTGGGTGTTCTCCTTCAGCCCCCGCACGTTCAGCTCCCTATTTTTGGTATAAGGACAGTATTGCACCGGTACGATACCCTTCAATTTTTTCTTGAGTTCACCAAAAGCTTTTCCCATATGAGTCTCCTCCTTTTATATTTTGTTACTTTATCATCATGCTCGGTAGCCAGAGAATTATCTGTGGGAAGGCAATGCAGAGTGCCAGTCCTACGAGGACGAGTACGACGAAAGGCGTGACCCCCCGGACGATGTGGATGGTGGTGATTCCCAGCTCGGGCGGAGCTACCCCCCGCAGAAAAAAGATGGCATAGGCTAGAGGAGGCGTCAGGAAAGAGGTTTGCAGGTTAACACAAACCATCATGGCAAACCAGATGGGGTCAAAGCCTAGTGCAGGTGCCAGCGGTGAAATTATAGGAACGATAATAAATAGAATGCCGAGCCAGTCAAGGATAAAGCCGAGAATAAAAACCATAAACATGACCGCGGCAAAGCTGCCCCATTTTCCGCCGGGTGTAGCCATAATAAAGTCTCTGACCACATTGCCGCCGCCTAGTCCCAGAAATATCCCGGTGAACATATAAGCGCACACCGCAATGAATATCACCTTGCTGATAGTCCTGAGCGTCTCCCATGCCGTATCTCTCAGCGCTTGATAGCTAAACTTGCGGTAGGCGATGGTCAAAATCACAGCGGCAGAAGCGCCTACGGCGGCAGCTTCAGTAGGAGGAGCTATTCCCAGAAAGATGCTCCCTAGAACTGCCATAACAAGCACGGTGGGCGGCACCAGTGAGGTAAGCAGCATGGTTATTTTTTTGCCAAGCGGGACGGCTCTATCTTGTGGTGGTACTGTCGGCGCTAAGTCAGGTTCAAAAAAACAGCGCACCGCGATGTAGCTACAATACAGCCCGGAGAGAACCAGTCCAGGGAAAACGGCTGCCATAAATAGCTTTCCCACCGAGATTTCCGCCATGGGACCATAAATGACCAGCATGATGCTCGGAGGGATGAGGATACCGAGGGTGCCTCCGGCGCAAACTGAGCCGCTGGCTAAAGCTTTGCTGTAGCCGCGTTTTACCATCGGCGGGAGAGCGATGAGTGCCAACATGCTGACTGAGGCACCGATTACGCCAACGCAAGCCGCAAGAATGGTACCCAGTAGCACAGTGCTTATTGCCAGACCGCCTCTTAACCCTCCGAGCCAGAGATACAGGGCATCATATAGCTTATCAGCAATCCCCGAGCGTTCCATTGCCAGTCCCATGAAAATAAAGAGCGGAGCCGCCAAGATGACATAACTTCGCACCAGCTCATACATGCGGGAATAAAATAAATCGGTCACCGGCCCGCCCCAGGCAAAGTAACCGACAATTAACGCTACACCACCAATGACCGCCGCCAGCGGAAAGCCGATGATTATTCCAGCTAGCAGGCCCCCAAACATAATAATTGAAATCAGTTCTGGGCTGAGAGTAGTCATACGGATTTTCTCCCTATCAATAAGTATAGGCTGCGGATGACCTGCACTGCGCTCTGAAGGGCAAACAAAAACAAACCTATGACTAACATGGTTTTAAACGGGCCGGCAGGCGGGTACCAGAAAGTCTCCGCCAGCTTTTCATGAATGCGCCAAGCCCGAAGCATGTAAAAAATTGACGTGTTAATCATCACCACCAGCAATGGCAAAAGAAATACCAGGTTCCCAATAAGGTCAATCATGAGCTGAGCTTTGGTAGGGAGGTGCAGGAAGAGAACATCTATGCGTATGTGTTCACGCTTGCTCTCAATATATGCCCAGCCCATAACATATATGGTGGCGCCGAGCATCACAGCGGTTTCATACGCCCATATGGTGGCACCGCCGAAAACATACCGCATCACCACGTCATAAGTAAGCACTAAAACCAGGGCAACACAGAGCCAGCTTACCAGTCTCGCTGTCCACTTGGAGGCAAGGTCAATTGCACTGAAGACCACTCTCATAGCTTACCCTTTCTAAAGCGCACATAGTAGCCTCCGCTCCGGGAGAACCCCGAAGCGGAGGCAGTGCTGAGACTACCTTGCAAACTGGAGTCTGTCTGTCTCTCTCATGGCTTTGGTAAACTGGGACACGGAATTCCAGACCTTGGCGAAGAACGGGTCTTTTGCCGCCTTAGAGTTATAGAAGTCAGCGGAAGCTGTTGCTATCTCTTTCTGAACATCCTCAGAGAGGTAGAGAATAGTCAAACCTTTCTCTTTGAGGAATGCTACGCCCTTGGTATCATCAGCTGATTCAATGGCGTAGTTCCTGATGCACTCCGCCAGTACTTCTTCTTTCAGAAGCATTTTGAACTCATCAGGGAGCTTCCCCCAGGCATCTTTATTGACCAGAAAAGGCATGAGCACGCCGGGTGCATGGATACCTGGGAAAATGGCGTATTTGGCAACCTCATGGAAACCGAAGGGGATATTGACTGACGGGGAGCTGAATTCAAAGGCGTCAATTACACCGCGCTTCATGGCTTCATAGACTTCACCGCCGGGAAGGAAGATGACAGAAGCGCCGAAGTATTTGGTCAGGATTTCGCCCCAGTCACCAGCGGTGCGGAACTTCAGCCCCTTAAAATCAGCCATTGATGTCAGCGGCTTGTTGCTGTAACCAAACATTTCCGCCCGTCCCACTGTCAACAAAGAGACACCCAGGACGTTGTAGTCCTTAACCGTCTCCTGGAATAGCTCTTCACCCCCGCCTTTATACCACCAGGTGAGATATTCCATAGAGGTAGGGCCAGCGGTAATGATGTTAAATAAACCTCCGACAGAGAATTTGTCCATGTTATAGTGCATGCCGGTTTGGGCACATTCAACAATGCCGCGGTCCACGGCATCAAACTCCTTGGTGGCAGGTGCTACCGCCCCGCCCGGGAAAAATTCAATAACAAAACGCCCGCCGCTCATAGTAGCAATGTTCTTGATGGCACGTATTGCTGATTGCCCCCATGGGTTTGCCTCAGGCAGGTAAGAGGCTAATCGCCATTTAATCACGGTAGGGGGTTGAGCCGGGGTAGGTGTCGGGGAAGGCGCTGGAGCAGGCGCAGGCTTTGGTGTTGGGACAGGGGCAGGCGCGGGGGCAGGAGCAGGCGCTGGAGCAGGAGCCGGAGCGGGCGTGGGAGCAGGTGCCGGTTTGGCACAAGCCGCTAGAGCGAATGATATCGCCAGTATCATTACTACTAAGACAACTATTGCTCTACGCATCTTATCTGTGAACCTCCTTATAATATTGCTTTCTTTGCCATACTGCTTATCTGCTTGTGTCCTATCACCTCCTTATAATGTGTATTAGCGTTTTCCGCCTGAATACCTTCCACATTTGTCTTAGCAGGATACCACTTGCCGGATTAAGTCAGGCTAGCTCATGGGCAAGGGCATACGCCTATCGCCAGCATGATAACTTATTTTCCCTGACAGCGCCTGTAATCCGTTCACTTTGCTCTTATCCCACATGTGCCGCTGTCTGCCCTTGCAGATGATAAGCTGTCTGCGTTGACAAATGAAAATATAAAGCGTAAAATCCGATTATCAGACCAATTTGCCACGATTATAGTGCCAAATAGTTGATTTGTCAATACCTCGTCATTACGCCATAATAAAAGCAATAAAAGGTCTCTCAGAATAGCTTAATCGCAATGATTTTGAATCACAAAGAGGAGCAATCTTATTAAACTCTGCGGAGTTTGTTAAGAAACCAAGTCTATGAAATCAAATCACGGACGCATACAGCGAAAAAGGCTGATTGACCAGGTGGCGGAGCACCTTTTGTCCATAATTTCAGATGGCAAGTATAAAGTGGGGGATAAATTGCCTCCCGAAAGAGTATTGATGAAACAGCTTGATGTGGGACGAAGTTCGCTCAGGGAGGCGATGGGTGCTTTAATACTTACTGGCATACTTTCTGCTCGTCCCGGGCGGGGGACGTTTGTTAGTGCTCAGCCAGATGTCCTGTCAGCAAGGTCCCTTACCTGGCGTGTGCAGATGGGACGCGAGAGGATTGAGGAACTTGTTGAGACAAGGATAGTACTGGAGCAAGCCATTGCCGGGCTGGCTGCCGCCCGGGCTAAAGAGTCAGACATAATTGAAATAAAGAGAGCATTCAGTCTTTTAGAGTCAGCATTGAAAAAGAAAAAGAGAAGCGCCCGGGTCCAGGCAGACATGTCATTCCACTTTGCGCTGGCAAGAGCAAGTCATAACACCACGTTAATGCGCTTCTTATCTGAGCTTCATAATCTAATGGAAATCTGGATGAAGCAGGCAAGCAGGGCAGGCGCCTTTTACCGCATTGATGCTCTGTTAGAGCA